>FLOH01000614.1_pt1 | contig 70997 bp, 84 predicted proteins | sample 756751 | NCBI WGS metagenome assembly FLOH01 (sample SAMEA4026879, study PRJEB14308) | marine metagenome | biome: coastal water; material: water | depth 74 m
TGGCGATGCTATAGATAATGGTTCACTATCTATGGAAGATGCTAGAATTAAAGTTGTTGAAAAACTAGTTAATGCTAGAAAAGAAGCATTTGATAAAGGTAAAAATGTTTATAATGCTAAGCAAAATAAATTGAGTGGGAAAACGAGTGAGGCTCTAAACAAAAAAATACTAGCAGCTAAAAATCACGCTGAATATATACTAGGACAGGGAGCTGATAAGGTTACGTTATACCATCCATCTAGTCCAGGAAAAAGCGAAATATACGAAATAAGACGCAATAAAGATGGAACCTTTGAAATTAAGCTTAACGATGGGGATAGGTATGTTCCTTTAGAAAAAGATAATGTATTCGGGCTTGACATAACTAAAATAAAGAGTAACGATCCAAAACCATGGCAAATGGCGGAATGGGACGATTCTATAAATGGACCGAGAGGCGCTAGAAAATAAAAAAGACTAAAATAGAATATCATGCATAAATATAAATTAACAGACGGTACAATTGTTGACACCTCTAATTACAGTACCGAAAAGTTAGCATTTTTTCATAAAAAATATCCCGACGCAGTACTTGTTGAGGATTTTCAAATCGACTCTGCGAATGCGACAGATCCCCGCGTGGAGTCAGGAAATACGGGATCAACTTCGGAAGAAGATTTTTCGGTATCGAGGTTAGGTAATGCTGAAGTGCAATTGGATGAATTTGGGAACCAAGTTACTATAAAAGCTTGGGAAGAAGAAACAAAAGATTATATTGATAAAAACCCCGACCTTACCGCTGACGAACTATCTAAATGGATAAATCGACCAGGTGGGCCTACAGAATCTCAATACTCTTTTCAAGAAGAAAAAGAAATATTTGAAGCTAACAAAGAAGATCCTAAACTAGATAATCCTAATTACAGCCCTAGCAATTTTATTATAGGCTTATATGAAGATCCTGGGTTTAATAAAAACAAACCGGCTTTATCCGCTTATGATAATGAACTTGAATTTTTAAAAAATAAACAAAAAGATTATTCTATAATGTCCACAGAATCTGCGGATATACAATCTCAAATTAATCAACTTGAATATAACAAGGAAAACGAATTAGAGAATAATAGAACCGCTACGTCTAGAGCAAGAAATAGCTTTACTCAAAAAATTAACGAAGCTGACACTTATTGGAATGATAACCAAGCAAAGTTTCAATCAGGCGAAATAACTCCAGAAGAATTTGCTACAGTAGAGCGTAACTATAACAACAAAAGAGAAAACATATTTCAAAATTCTTACGAAAAGGACAGGTACGAAGAGCAAACATTACTGCTAGACGAAATATCTACGGCTAAAACTAAAGATACTTATAGTAGTTTTGGCTCAAGTGACTTAGGCGAAAGCAAAGAAGAACAAATTAAATTTGACCAAAAAGTCGAAGATGAAATAATAAATAAGTTATATTCTGACAATAAATTAAAAGGTAAAACTCTTGATGGCAATCTTAATCTTGAGGGAAAAGAAATGCTTATTACCGAAGCAAAAAGTAAAGTACTAAATCAAGCCTACGAGGATTATCTAACTGAATATAATAAAGCTCAAGAAATTATATTTGCGTCAGAAGAGTCTGCAACAATAATACCTGAAGTGGCTAATGCTGCTCAATCTATTCTTTATAAAGCAGCTAATAATTTACAAGCAACATCTACTAAACTAGCTTTTAATATAGGAGAGCAATCTTTTGATAACAATTTTCAAATGACTGAAGATTTTATTGAATGGAGAGATAGACATATCGATGGTGGTTTTGTTGGTGGTACGCAAGATTTTATAGGTACCCTTGTTCAAGGAGGACAAAAAATCATTGGAGAATCCATCGCTGGTAGTGCTATTTGGTTAAATAGACTTGCTTTCACAGGTATGGGTACTTTTGAAGAAGATGAGTATTCTAGATTGGATATGGTAAGTGACATGTTTTCTAACTACAACTCATTTAATTATATGGGAGTTAGCCCTAAAGGCGGTAGTTTATCTGAAGACGGGATATCTTTTAGATCTGCTAGTAAAACTATAGCTAATATGTTACCTTTTACGATAGGAGTGGCGTTGGCTGCTCGTAAAGGTGATATGAAAGGTCTAAAAAACGCTTACTCTGTATTAAGAGGAATGGGAGCAAGTGCTAGTACCATAAATAAAATAAAAATGGGAGGGTTTGCTTTTAGAGCAACCGTTAATGATAATTACATGGAAGGCAAGCAAATGGGGTTAGATGATGCTCAAGCTCTTGCTTATTCAAGTATGACGTCCACTGCTACAGCTGTAGTACAGGGTATCATGCCTGATGTAAATTTCTTTAAAACCAACGTAGGTAAATCTATGTTAAGTACTGTTGCAGAAAACTTAAAGAAAGCAACTACAAAAGAAGCTAGAAAAGCAGTAGGAAAGCAATTTGTTAATAATCTTTTAGGAGAGATTGGTGAGGAAGAGGCCGAATTATTACTTCAAGATATGGCTAAAATAACTGTAGGCTTAAGTAATGAAACCAAATTTACTGATTTTGACACTCAATTTGAAACTATAGGAGGAACAATCCTTTTAGCAGGTGGTACTTCTACGGTAATGGCTCCTGCTCAATTTAGTAATTTTAAAAATAAAATATACAATCAATACAGAACTCAAGGTGCTGATATAATAAAAACTTTACAAGAAAGCAAAAAAGTTGTAGAGACTAAATTAAAAAGAGCTAGAACTCAACAAAGTAAAGATGCTGCTCAACGCCAATTAGACGAAATAAATTCGGCTATAGAATATGGAGGCGATATTATAAAAGCTATTAATGTTGCTCCTGATGTAATGAATGACGAGCAAATAGATTTGCTTATACAAAAGAATCAATTGCTAGATAAAAAAGCAAAAGCAGATAAAAGATACACAAAAGGGGTTGATACAGAAATTGAAGCTATTGATGCTAAAATAGAGGCTTCTCAAGTTAAACAACAATCTTCAATCATAGAAGAAAAAACAGAGGCAGGTACTAAGAAAATAGCTGACGCGTTGGGAATTACTTTCACGAAAGGCAACACACAGGAAATTACCGAATTAATAGCTAAGGAAAACGTCGCTATAACCGAAAGAAATATAGAAAAGAAAGACGAAGACAAAGAGGACCTAATAGGTACAGAGGAAGCTTTAGCGCAAAATGGGTTTATTATACAAAATGAGGATGGTACCCAAAGTATAGTGGTAAATGAGGACGTTGCGGGCACAAATAAAGCAGTAACTACTGCCCAGCATGAATTATTGCACGGAGTGCTGCTTAAGACAATTACCGACAACCCCGGAACTATAATACAAATGAGCAATGCTCTTAAATCCGAAATTGATAAAATGATACCTACCGGGGTGAGCTTTAACAATTCCTATATACAAGGTAGGCTAGAAGCTTATAAAGAAAAGCCATCTAGTGTGCAGGCAGAAGAATTACTTACCATATTCTCGGAAGGTTTAACCCAAGGGTATATATCTTTTGAAGAAAATGCTTTTACTAAAATAGGCGATTTCATACGTCAAGGATTGCAAAAAGCAGGTATGAACGTTACGTTTAATTCAGGTAGAGACGTTTTTAATTTTATAAAGGATTTCAATAAAAGCGTAATAAGTGGTAAAGGGTTAGGCAAAGGTTTAACAAAAGCCGCTAAAAGGGGAGTTAAAGTTGGAAAAAAACTTGGTAATACCAGCGCGTTTTTATATGATGCAAACTTTGAAGCTAATATAAAAGCTGTATACAACGATACTAAAATAGATTTACCTAAAAGAGCTTTAAAAATTGCAATAGCCTACCGTCCTAGAATGCAAGAGTTAATGAATAAATCTTCCAATAGTGTTTTTGGAACCTCGGAAAAATTTCAAGCTACCGAATACGCTTTAATTGGTAAAAACAATGCTAATAGCATACTAAATACCGTGCTAAATTACAATCCCAGTTCAGATATATCCTTAGACGAAACTATTGGTAGAACTATATTTGGTATTGGCGAAACCGCTGTAACTCAAAAGTATTCAAGAGAAGCGGACAAGGCAAAAATAGCTTTGGATAATATACCCTATAATGAATTGCAGAGTAGAGCAGCCCAGTACACTATAGCTACTGAGTTACCAGGGATGGTTAAAGCCCAAATTATAGGTAGATTTAATATATCAAAACAAGCCAGACAGGATTTTATCGATGTCGTTGTAGAAAAAATGTACCTAGGAAAGGAAACTACAAGATGGGGAACAACTCCAAAAGGAGAAGAAATGCCGAGCAAGGGGACTCTATATGGCTTCTTAAATGGGCGGATAGATTTAAGGATAAAAGATGTTGTTAGGGAAGAATACAAAAGAAACCCAGGAGAAAGAATATATTTAGCGGGTATTGATACTAATCAATTTGAAACGCTAGAGAAAGCTGCTAATGTGGTTGCTGAAGAAACAGTGATCAAAGAGGATAATAAACCTGTATTTAAAAAGCTTATACCTAGTAAGGTAATATCTACGGAAGCTTTAGTTAATATAAAAAACAAAGTATTATCCACAGTTAGAACTTTAAAAACTGCTATAGATTCTAATACTTCTATAAATAAAACTGTTTCACCGCTTATTGCAGAGATTAAAAAAGAAATGGGTAAGCAAGCCGACATTGATTTGAAAAAAGAAATGGGGGGCAAAAAAGATGATCAGTTGAAAAAGTTCTTACTTAGCGGTAAGAAAGCTATATTGCAAAATATGACCACTACTTGGTTAATGGGAGCGATGCCTGGGGCCGTTCAAAAAAGAGTGGATGGAACATGGACTAGTAATTGGAAAGGAAAGAAAATTGATCGTGAAAGCGTAAAAGACAACAACGCTGGTAGAACTTCCGGAGCAGATATGGTTAGAAGAGATCCTAATGTAACTAGTATGCCTGATGCTGAATTTTTAGGCTACATATTAGATTCTAAAGGTGATCCAATAAGAGGCAGAAAAGAGTCCCTAGCTAAAGCTATGGCTGAAGAAATATCATTAGAGGTATTCAATCAACAATTAGAAGATAAGGACAGCAACATAAGTAAAGCTTTCGAAAGCAATCAAGCTTTAAAAGGTGTTGTTCTTGCTGATAATTATATAGCAGAGGTTGCTAAGCAATCGGAAAGGGGTAATGTTAAATTTAGCTTGACACCCCGCGTAGCTGATATTATCCTTAAAAATGAAAAAATAATTAAAGACGGTATATTTAGTAGGTTTAGTAACGGTGATGTAATAACAAAAAATCGGCTTGCAGAAGTTTTAAGTGCTTTAAACTTAGATTTAACGCCTAAGGAAATAAAAAATTTCGTAGAGCAGGCAGAAAATTATATCAAAAGATTTATAGATCAAAGTGATAAAACAGAAAATGTAGGTTTTGCCGATGCCCTAATAGACGCTATCAACTCCAACAATGTACTTACCCGGTCTGTTAAATTTTTAACGGGTATAGATTTAAGAAGCCTGGGGGTTACATCTCAAGCGGGATTATTTAGATCTATGTTTTTTGTAGGGGCACATCGAAAATTAATGAGCACGTATATAAGCACATTAAATAAAGAAGGGGCTATAAGATTTTTAAAATGGCACAAAGGGCATACAGCTACTGCGGGGGCTTCCGCTTTTCTTAGAAAAAGAAATCAAATCACAAAAGGTTCCGAGGATTTAATGAATTTAATGAATGAGGAACTAAGGGAAAAAGGCATTGTATTCAGTGGAACTCAAGGAAAAAATGGATTTGTAATAACTACTGTAACAGAAAATGGAGTTTCTGAAAACATAAAAGATAAATTAACCACCCCTGAGCAAGCGGCTACCAAACAACGAGTAGTGAATGGATCAAAGTCTACGGTAAATATATCTAAAAAAGATTTTGAAAATGAGGGGGTGCATAGAGAGGCTATGGCTAAGGAAGCTAAAGATGAATTACTTGCTTGGTTGTCTTTTGTTAAAAAAGAAGGAACTGTCGTGGATTGGGTTATGACAATGATGTCTTTAAAAAGCAACATGGGATCCATGCTAAAGGCTGCCGCGTCTGTTAAGTACTATGTTAAAGATGGCTATGAAAATGGCTTAAATAGGTATGAGCATCTTATATCTACCGATACTATGGTTAGGTATTTAACTGCACACTTTTTTGGTATTAAAAAAATAGATCTTGATATATTATTTGATAAATATAAGGTGGCTATAATACCCATAAAAATGGACAACGATTTGAATGTTTTCAGACAGAACAGCATGGGTGTTTGGGATTATTTAACACAACTAGCCACAGACAGGTATTATGGCAAACCTATGTATGGGTACAAAAACATCGTCCCAATAGAAGTTATTGTAGGGGAAGACAAAGGAAATATTATTGGGGAAGAATTTGTTTCATTTAATTCTATACTTAAAGAGGGGGTTGCTAAAACAGTGGCCGAAAATATAGTAAAAGACAAAGCCTTAGCTAACGGCAGAAGCGTAAAAATGTCTTTATCACCTAAAAAAATACGAGTATTTGATTTTGATGACACGTTAGCGCGTACGAAAAGTAATGTGCTATACACAATGCCTGATGGCACTACAGGTAAAATTGATGCTGCTACTTTTGCTAAAGATGCAGGAAAAATGGAGGCTGAAGGTGCTGTATGGGATTTTTCTGAGTTTAGTAAAGTAATGAACGGAAAAGCTGGACCTTTATTAGGTGTAGCTAAAATTATAGCTGACAAAAAGGGGGCTGAAGATATTTTTGTTTTAACCGCTAGACCAGCTGATGCCGCTGGCCCTATAAAAGCATTCTTAGCTGAACTTGGATTGGACATACCATTAAAGAATATAACTGGATTAGGCGATGGTGCTTCTAAAGCAAAAGCAAATTGGATGATCAGTAAAGTAGCCGAAGGTTATAATGACTTCTATTTCGCTGATGATCACACTGGTAACGTTAAAGCTGTTAAAGACATCCTTGATACTTTCGATGTTAAAGGTAAGGTTCAGTTAGCTAAAGTTAAATTTAGTAAGTCACTTGACCCAGAGTTTAATCTAATGATAGAACGAACCAAAGGCATTGAGAGTGTGAAAGAGTTTTCTAAAATTGTAGCCAAAAGAAAAGGAGCGAGTATCGGTAGATACAAATTCTTAGTACCAGCAGCGGAAGACTTTAGGGGGCTAACGTCGTATACTTTCGCGGGTAAAGGTAAGCAAGGAGAGGCTGATCAAAAGTTTTTTGAAGACGCTTTGATAACTCCTTACTTTAGAGGAGTGAACGCAATAGGATCTGAACGACAAACTGTTAAAAATGATTTTAGAGCGCTATCTAAATTGTTTAAACCGACTGTAAAAAAATTAGGTAAATTAATCCCTGATGGCGATTTTACTTATGATCAAGCCGTAAGGGTCTATTTATGGACCCAAGCGGGTATTGAAGTTCCTGGTTTATCTAAAAGAGATCAAGCTAAGCTCAATAAACTCGTAAACAAAGATGCAGAATTGGTAGCTTTCGCAAATGCAGCACTATTATCATCTAAAAAAGATACATGGATTGAACCCGGCGATTATTGGGATACAAAAACAATGCTCTCCGACCTAAACGATTTAACTGAAAAAGTAAATAGAAAAGAGCATTTAGCTGAATTTATTGAAAATGTAGATATTATATTTAGCGAGAAAAATTTGAATAAAGTAGAGGCTACATATGGCACAAGACATAGGGGAGCATTGGAAGATGCTATCTACGCTATGAAAAACGGTACAAATAGAACTTATGGAACTAACAAAATAACAAACAGGTGGAATAACTGGGTTAATAGCTCTATTGGGGCTATCATGTTCTTTAACAGGAGATCTGCTACAATGCAACTATTATCCACCGTTAACTTCATAAACTGGAGTGACAATAACCCTATTAAAGCTGGAGCGGCATTCGCTAACCAGCCACAATATTGGAAGGATTTTGCAATGATCTTTAATTCTGATAAATTGAAGCAACGTAGAGGCGGATTAAAGTCGGATATACAAGAATCGGAAATTGCAAACGCAGCAAAGGGGTCTAAAGATAATGCGTCAGCTATACTATCTTACTTATTAAAAATAGGTTTTACACCAACACAAATAGCAGATAGTTTTGCTATATCTATGGGGGGTGCGAGCATGTATCGGAATAGAGTTGAAACTTACAAGAAGCAAGGCTTGGATGAAAAAGTGGCAGAAGAAAAGGCTTGGTTGGATTTTACTAAGATTTCTGACGAAACACAACAATCAGGTGATCCGATTTTAGTTTCTCAACAACAAAGGAGCGTCGCAGGACGTCTTATATTGTCTTTCCAGAATACAACAATGCAATACAATAGATTGATGAAAAAGTCCGCTCAGGACCTTGTAAATAGACGTGGGGATCCGAAAACGCATATATCTCAGATCATATATTATGGGGCTGTGCAAAACTTTATATTTAATGCTTTATCAACATCACTTTTTGCTTTAATACCAGGATTTGACGATGATGACGATGAAACTGATGAAGCTAAGCAAAATAAAGAAGATAAAAAGGCTGCTACGGTACTAAATGGCATGATGGATTCTCTTTTAAGGGGGACTGGTATTTATGGAGCAGTGATTGCTGCTGTTAAAAATACTATTAGAAAGTATTACTCAGAAGAAGAAAAAGGGTTTACAGCTAATCATGCTTATACCCTTATAGAGGCAGCTAATTTGTCTCCTGCTATTGGGTCTAAGCTTAGAAAACTACACACGGCTATGCAAACAAACAAGTTTGAAAAAGATGTAATTGAAAAAAGAGGCTGGGATGTTACAATTGATGGAAAATACAATCTTAGTCCTAAATATAGCATAGTGGGGGACTTAGCTGCCGCTTCTTTGAATATACCCTTAGATAGAGCTATAGCAGAAGCACAAAGTGTAGCAGAAGTTTTAGATGATAGAAACACTAAATGGCAAAGGATTGCTTTAGTGATGGGTTGGAGAACATGGAATGTAGGCGCTACAAATGAAGAACATGATCTTATTAAAGCGGATGCTAGGGTTATAAGAAAAGAAGAAGGTAAAGAAAAAGCAAAAAATACTAGGGATAAAAACAAAGAAATAGAAAAACAAAAAGTTGCAAATTTAACTCCCGAACAAAGACAGAAAGAAGCTAGAGATAAAGCCTTAGCAAAAAGAGAAAAAGCTATTGCAAAAAGGAAAGCAAAATACGCAGAAATGCAAAACAAATAGATTCTAAAAAAAATAAATAATGGGAAACTTCTTAACACCAATTACAACAAGAATAAGAAACATCCATAAAGGAGTGAAAGCTCCTCAGGGGATGGAAATATCCATGAAGGCCGACGGAACAGGTGGAGCGGTTCCAGAAACTAACCCGTCGCCAGCTGGTTCGCTTAGCAAAGTAAACTATAATAAAAAATAAAATGAGCGATTTGAAATTATACCTTATAAACGGAAGCACTTTAGTTACAACAACTGTAGTACCTATTCAGGATTGGTTAAAAATAATATTACTATTAATCACTATAGGCTACACTATAGCTAAATGGACTAGAATAAAAAAAGAAATCGAATGACAAAACTTACTAAAAACTTTAGTTTATCTGAATTCGAATGCAAATGTGGGTGTGTCATGCCTGAGCATGTGAAAAAGAATGTGGTTGAACTAGCAGAAAACTTACAAGTATTAAGAGACGTTGTAGGTAAGCTAGACCTGACTAATGCTTATCGTTGTAAAGAACATAATGCAGACGTTGGAGGAGCTACAAATTCCCAGCACTTAGAAGGCAAAGCTGCTGATATTAAGTCTAGTACTGTAAAGCCTAATTCCTTGGCTGTTATTGTAGATACTTTAATGGAGAGTGGTGAGTTTAAACTTGGGGGTATTGGCATATACAATACATTTACTCATGTAGACATTCGTGGGCATCGCGCTCGTTGGAGTAAAACATTAACAAAATAAAAAAGGGGGCGCCATTTCTGACGTCCCAATTTTCAACTGGTATAAAGCGTATAGCATTTACCTATCTGGAGATGTGCTTTGTTATGTTATTTCACAAGAGCCTCCAGCACAAGCTAATTCGCCAGCTAAGTCTGTTTCGTCTTCTGTTTCGACTATTCCAGTTAGATCCACTTCTTTTAAAAGCAACATCATATTATCATACCTAACTTTATCTATATCTTCAAAAGGAGGCTGTGCATATGTACCCCCATCATAAGGAATTACAGCTAAACCATTATAGTATTCTCTGTTTTCCCACATCCAAATTCCAGCCGCATCCCATTCATCTTGTTTCAAACTAATAGTAGCAGAAACATTGTGGGTGTTTGATCCTCTTCTGTGGCCAGGTTTAACCCACTCAGTAGCAACTTTTTTAATTCTTTCGAGTAGATCGAATGGAGACTCTCTCCTCATTATTGAACCCTTAGGTGCTTTCTGCGGCACACTAATAACAGCAGTATCATGAGGTCTAAAGAATTCATCCTCAACTAATTCGGGGTGGTGCTTGTTTAAATGCTTATACATAGATTCGTTTTTACCAACTCTAATTCTGCGAATATAATAATCATTATGCCACGCATGGATTCCAGAGGAAGTTCCTAAAGCTAATGAAGTTGTCCCTGCAGGTTTTACGGTTGTACATCTAGCTGATGGATTTATACCAATCAATTTAGCAACTCTTGCATTTTCACGTTTCACTACTTGGGCAGCTTTCGTCATATCATAGCCCAACACTACACCAGAACCTATTCCAGTCATAGATATACCTATCAACGCATCCTTCTCTGTCGTATCTTTCCATACATCTCTTAAATAATGAAAATCAGTATAACTAGCTTGTATAGTACCTATGAAACTAGCTTTCTTAACTCTATTATTAAGATCATCTTGTGACTTTATGTCACTAGCATTTACTTCACATAAATTACAAAACTGAAAAGGTCTTAAGGCTATCTCACAACAAGGGTTTGTTCCCCAGTCTTTATCGTTATTAAGATATATACCAGGCTCTCCTGAGTTACTAAGCTCTACGCGTTTCCAAAGATCCATAAAAAATCCTTTAGTTACCTTATGTCTCATAAGAACGGCTGAGTTATTAGCTCTACCTCTTTGAGGGTTAGCTTCCCACCAATTTCCTGACTTACTACTAATCATTTCATTGTCTTCAGCTGAGAATAAACTAATTAAAGCGGCACGTCTTATGCCTCCGGCTAAAACAGCATCTGCAATATAGCAAACAATATCGTGTGTTTCTAATGTTGATAATTGTGTACCATCTTCTTTATTATCCAACACACTTCTAACTTTAAATATACATTCTTTTAATGGCTGAGGACCTGGAGCTTTACCCCCTGATGTAACCAACTGAGCACCTTTAGGTCTTATGTCAGAAAAATCAAAGTTAATACTAGAAGCTCTTTTATCCCCCATATAAGACTTCATAAGAACTTTAATGGCGTCAGCCCAGCCTTCTATTGAGTCTCCAATCAAAAACCTTCTAACTCTTTTAGTATAAGGCTTATTTACTGGAGGCATATTTTTTACGTGATGGTTTTGCACAGAATATCCAACACCAGTTCCTCCAAGTAACAAGAACATAGTCTCGTGAAAGGCATCAATATGATCTATAGGTAGATAAGCACAATTATACATACGGTTAGGGCTAATCTCTATAGATTTTCCGCCAAACTGTAGCGAGCGCATACTTGGCAGTATCTTTTTATCATACACTAGCTCGTAAGCACTCTTAATTTGATCCTCTAATTCAGGATATTTTTTAATGTGCATGTTAACATTCCGTGTAACTAGCTCCTTCCAAGTCTCCCTTCGGTTTAAATCAGGTACAAATTTTGCATATTTCATATAACATATTATGTCTGATATGATTTTATTTGATATATCCATTTTTGCTGATTTCGAAGGGGGCAAACAATTTGTATAAGTTGTCATATACCCATTGTTTTCATCATGTATTCTTGTCATATTTGTTTTAAGTTATATTTTGGAGAACATCCTTGATAAATTTTTACTTTAAATGTGTGCTCGTAACCTTTATCAATTTTATATTCTTCAATTATTTCATTTATAATTTCCATAGATACGTCAAAGTCTATTATATAGTCTTCAAATGGTATTTCTTTTTCACCTCGCTCATTAATTTTAGCATTTTTAACTAGATGGTTAAAATCAACCGACGGAACAGACGCTTCGTACAGCCTTATGCAACACTCTAAGGTAGCTTCCTCTAATTTCTTTTTGCTAATCATAATTTATAATCTACTATGTATGTTAGGTTTTGCAATTCATTTTCCCACACTTGTATGTACTCATACATATTTTTTTTAGTTGAGGTCATTGTTATCCTCTTCATCTCGGCCAGAACGCGTTTAGCGCACATATCCATCATTTCTATTTTACCCTCATCAGTCATTATTTAATGATTACTAGAGCTATATCCACAAAAGGTACGTATAGCACGTGGGTTGTAGTTTCTTCTTCTTGGTAAGTTCTTATTCCAAATAGAATTCCTGGGTATAATCCTATCTCTAATATCCAAGCTGGTTTTGATTCGTCTTCTTTCATATTATTCCGTGTTTTTTTTGTAGTTTCACTATATCTTTATATCTTACTTTACCTTTAACATCCCAGCTCCATTTAACAAACTTGTCAATCTGTCGCTCGGCATATTTCTGTCTTGCTATCCTTTTTGCTTCGAAAGGATTAATCTTACGGTCTCTTGACATTCTGCTTGATTTTGTGGTTTATAAATAGTATAACCAGGAAATTGATTAGTAACTAGTTGTTTAAATAACTTCCATCGCATAGGGAATGATTCATTAGCTCTGCCTTTTGTTTCGATTATAAAATCTTGGCCAATGAAATCAGGAGTATATTTAATAGGTAAGATTCTTTTCTCACCCCTATTTTTATAATCCCCTTTGCCGTTGGCCTGCCTTTCATATACTTCATTCTCAAAATAAAAACCATTAATTAGAACAAAAGTTTCTCCTTCATATTTGCTTTTTATACCGGCTTCCTTCATAGCCACGTACATATGCTTTTCTAACCCGGACGCAAAGTCGATACCATCATATGATACCTTCTTTGCTCTTACTGGGCCACGTTTTCCACTTTTTCTTTTAAAGGTCCTTTGCATATTCAATTTCTTCACTGGTCCAAGGCTTATAATCCTCAACCACTATTTCTAAATCACCTAATAAATCTTCTTGTAATTGATCTGTATGAGCCTCTTTTGCTTTTTGAAGGTACAATACAGCATCCATTAATTCTTCTTGTAAGTGATTAAGCCATTCAAACATCTTTGACGGGTCGTCTTGTAGCGTTACTCCGTATTTTGCAAAGCCTACATCAGATCTTGATACAAACTTATTTACAACACGCTTAACAACGGGATCTCTAAATTCTATTTCTTGCTTTGTCATCTATAATGTTCCGTTGGGTAAAATTAGTTGACTTTCTTTAACAAAAGTACCGTTAATCATTTTACCTTGTCTAGACTTAATAACACCATAAGCCGATGCAACACAGTCTTCTATTCTTATGTCCTCTAATTTAGCTAGGTTTGTTAATACAACAACCATATCGCCGATAGCATCAATTAGCTCAACTCTATCTTCTTTAAGAATAGCCCTAGCTAATTCCCCAGCTTCTTCCATAAGCTTCACATATTGAGTCTTAGAATCCCCGGTCTTATATATACCTCTTTCTTCAGCCCAAGCCCTTATGTCATCGTATATACTTTTTGATTCAGACTTAGTAGGGAAAGCTTCAGCAAAGGCTTTGTTATATACATAAGATCTAGTCCCATTAAACATTGAAACTCTAGCGTTAGACATTATCCATTGTATTGATTTAGGAGTCAGCTCAAATTCTCCGTGGTCTGTAGACCATTTAGTTCCTATATTATCCATTAAATTACCCTTAAGCTTGTTTAATGGGAATGGGAAAGTGCTTGTCTGTTCTGTAGCGTTTATATTCATTTCTTTATTTGATTTAATTAAATTTTTATAAGTTTGTCGGTCAGTTTTATAACCATAAGACTTTTGAAGTTCTATTTCCATGGTAGATATATAATCTATATCGTCGCTAGTAAGTAGAACTTCGTATTCGTCTGGAGCATAACCTTGCTGCTCTGTAACTCTCTTATTAAGATTACGTGTTACACCAATTTTTTTACCAGGAATGTGATAAAGGTAGTACATATTTTTGTTTATTTACCAACACTTAATTCCGCTTTTATAGCAGGCAAAGGGTTGTAGTTAATTAATTTTATTTGATATGCCCAAGGTATATATAAACTATTTGTCCAAGCCTCATAGATACCACTTTCTAATTCTAGTTTGGGTAGTGTACCATTAGGCCTACTCAAATATACTTTTGCTTGGTCTAAATGATTGTTATATAAATGGCAGTCCCCAAGCTGCCCTATTAGCTCTCCAGGGATCAAACCAGCACCTTTTGCTAACATCTCGAGCAATAAGCCATACATAGAAATATCGTATGGCAGGCCAAGAAATACGTCAGCGGATCTTTGTTGCCACATTAAATCCATTACGCCGTTGTTTATGTAGACCTGAAATCCATAATGGCAAGGGGGCAAAACCATCTCACTTAATTCAGCTGGGTTCCAAGCCGAAACCATTATCCGTCTACTGTGCGGAGTAACACGTATAGCATTTACTACATCTGCTAACTGATCAACACCATTAAAGTTTCTCCATTGCTTACCATATACAGGCCCTAATGTTTCATCAGTTCTACCTGATCTTTCATAATCTGGCCTCCAGTACTTAACGCCATTGTCTTCAAGATATTTTAAATCTGTTCTACCATTCAATATCCAAAGTAATTCAGTTCTTGCTGCATTAAAGCTTACCTTCTTTCCTGTGAGTATAGGGAAACCAAGTGACATATCGTGTCTGATAGTTCTTCCGAAGATAGATTTCGTTCCAGTCCCCGTTCTATCCTCCTTGCTAGATCCTCTGTCGAGTATCTCTGATAATAATCTTTTGTACTCATCTTCTATGTTTATTTTTTTCATAATAGTATCTACAATATTCAAATATTTTTTCCCATATTACCGTCTTCTCATAAGCCTCAGGCGATTCATTAGTTCTACCTTGATTGGTTATGGTTACATACCATTTGGTATTCGACATGGCTTTCGGAGCAATTGCTATTTTGTTTCTAATACACCATTCCCAAGCTTCCCAATCGTCTTTGTTGTATCCAGTGGTTCCCATGTCTATTTGTCCCCTCTTTTTTTTAAATCCCATCTATGTTTCCCAGGGCATCTTTTCACCCCTAAGATCGACTTGTTCGTGTGGTATAAAACATCCTGACTTAGGCTCCCATTTGAAATGACATTCTGCTCCATTCTCTCCGAGATTTTGGAACTTAACCTTCAAAACTTTAACTTTAACAGTCTTGCCCTCATAGTTCCTGTGCACTAACAATCCATGATATGAAGCATCATACCATTCTCCACCACCTTTAATGGAATACATAGTAGGTTCTTCGATCTCCCCTGTGCCTTGATTCTTATACATCTTAGTGGGGTGAGCGACAATAAATACTAATACATCATACTTCTTAGCAAAGACTTCTATCTTGGTTAAGTATTCCATAGTATATCTGGTAACATCCTCTAGTCTACTATCCACGTCTCTAACCTTATTGAAAGGATCTATAACTAAACACTTAATACCTTTACGTTTAACCAACTCGGCTCCTTTTCTCAGTACAGATTCTAACGTATACCTTTCCATATCAATGTGAAAGTAATTAGTATTGCAGTGATCCGCAATTTGGTTCCATTTTTCACCACCAATATCTTCTCTCGTTGGCATGCCTTGCCAAGTCTTGCGCATTAATTTATGAGCATGTAAGTAAGTTGGCTGATTCTCTGGAGATGCGAAAGCTGTTTTCCAGCCATAGTTAGCATTGTATCCGATAACCATTTGATCCACAAAATCCGACTTCCCTGAAGAAGGTATACCAGTAACAGTAATAAACTGACCAGTGTATGTCGAAAATATATCGTCAAAGTTTTGTAACCCAACTTGAAAGCCAGGTTTAAAACCATTACGAACAAAGTCGGTGACCTCATCTTCAACATCTCTAAATGTGGTAACATTCTCAAGTGGTACTGGTTTGGCTCCTGTAATTCTAGCAGCAAGCTTTTCTTTTCCATATTTCTGTAGGTATTCATTTGCATCTTTACAATCATCGAAAGAAACTAAATAACAAATTTCTGATCCTAGTCTACGAATAAGCTCTGACTGTAGGGCTTGTCCAGCCTCATCATTATCAACCGCTAATATAATCTTATCTTTGTCTTCAAAATAGTCTATGCATGTATCTAGGTATTCCAGATTGTTACTATTTAAAGTAGCCCCGTTAGGAACGGATATTGCATTTGGCACTCCAGCTTCGTGCAGAGCAAGCACATCCATTTCGCCTTCAACAATAACACAGTGATCATATCCAATTACACTATTTATATTATAGAATACTTTTTCTGCACCCTTATATAATTTAAAGTTCTTTCTTCCATCACGGTACTTAACATTAATAAGTTGGTCACCCATGAAATAATTGAACTTTATTACATTCTCGGTTTTACCGGTCTGAGGCATGTACTCAGGGCCCTCTCCAATCCTAAGATCTTTGAGGGTTCGCTGAGAAATTCCTCTTGTTTCAAACCAACTTTCGACTTTAGTACTAACTTCGCGTATAGCATCCGGAGTTATAGGTCTTACATATACTTTCTCACTCGCTCCTTTGCGTTGATATGTATGTAATTGAAAGCTGGTATTACAATTATGACAAGTGCCGAGACCACGTTCCCAATCATACGAAGCGCATTGTGCTTTTTGATTCTTAGGTTTCCTGTCAGAAGAGCAATTCGGGCATATACCCTGGCTCTTTCCTTCGTCAAGTTTATGTTGATTGAACTCGTCAATCAAAAATCCATTGATCTCTGTTGTCTGCATTTAATTTAATTTAATTATTAGTCTCCGTTTAAATAATCGGGAAATGTGTTGTGCTTAAAAAGGCAAATCGTCTGCTGGTTGAGGAGCTGCATTTACTTGTTGAGCTTGCTCTGTTCTAGGTGCCGCAGCTACGTTTACGTCGTTTGTCCATACAACTTTAACATTGCCTAGATAAACTTTTGCAACCTTTGCTTCTCTTTCTTCTTTTGTTTGTTCTACAACCACTGGACCTTGATTACCAAACTGATCTATTTCGTCATTGATTGTAATTGTAATAGGTAAATACTTACCTTTTTTTCCTACATAGATTTTTTCTTTAGGAATTTCGTTTAAATTGATACTACCTCTAATAATTGATGCCATTTTTTTTGTGTTTTAATTGTTATTATTGTTATTGTTATTTGTATAAATTATCTGTACTCCATCGTATTACATTTGTAAATTTTACAATGTTTGGTTGATAAAATAATTTTGTGGGCTAAAGTCCGGATTTTCATAAAACAGTTCGTATACCTCACACGCTCGTTCGACCTTGTCTTTGCCCTTAGCATAAAACTCTGGAGAGCAGTCATATATACCTATCTGATTAGTTGTTTTGTCTATAGCTATGAAAACTAATTCATATCCAAACAATTCACGGTATATATAAGCTTGACTATTGTAATTATACTTTTGAGCCGAGTAACGAAAGTTTGTTATGTCAGCCGTAGTCTTCAGGTCAATCACTAATTTTTGGTTGTGATTAATAATGTCAGCTTTACCTTTCCATAGTCTCCCATTGATTTCCGCAATGCCAGGAACTTCATATTCCACGGAGCCTTCTCGTATCAAGTCTCGGCATACTTCGTTAGATAGCAGGGTGTCTATCATCACCTCTAATTTATCGACTTCCGATTGGAGTAAACACATTTCGCCACCTGAAATCTCTTTGTACGCTTTAGTATTTCTGGTTGATGCCTCCACTATTCTAAATTTCTTAAGCTTGTCAGGCTCTAAAATTGCGGTGTGGAAGTACCCACCAACTAAAAATGCAGGGGTCTGTTTTTGTTGTTCCCTAAAGGACAAAGGATTATTTAGCAGTGTATAGATGTCTGAGTTACTTAGAAATTGTTTCCCAAAGGGACCGTAGTAATGCTCATCTTCCTTTAACTTTTCTAATTCTTCGTTTCTTGTCATAAAGTTTTTAATAATTCAGCAGGTATTTCATATTTGACTTTAATAGCATCTAGACTTCCCCCTGCTTTTAAGAAAGCTTTTGCTTTTGTTAATGCTATCCCTTCTAACTTAGGTTTTGCATCGTCACCTTTTCCGTGATTGTTAACAGCATCGCTATCAGCCGTATCGTCAATTAGGAATAAATTTCCAAGTGCATATTTTTTACCGTAGCTAGATGCACTTCCAAACTTCTGTGGCATTTGCATGCCCTTCTGAGTTAAGTCAACCCCTACAATAGATGTAGCGCGTATAGCATTCTCGCCATCACTAATGATTGCAGCTGATTCAAGAATAGGAAATGGTTCTGAAGAGATCAATTGCTCTTCAATCATAACTGACACTCCTAGTTCTAATAGATAGGGTTTGATTGCTTCAAGGATGTCTTCGGCACTTCTAAAGTAGTATTTACCGAAGGAATTAAATCTACTTTTTTTCGATTTAAATTTTGTCTGGATTGTAGCCAGTTTTTCATTTGTAGTCATAGGGTTTGAGTTGGTTTATTATTAATATAATTACGCATTGTTTCTTTCATTTAAGTTCTAATTTAAAGGTAATCAATCACTTGGTTTGCATCAACGTTAGCGATTAGATAGTCAATTGCTTCTTTTTTAATTTGTGATACTATCACTGTAGCTGTGGGAACTGTTAGTTTAATATGTTCCGCTATTTGTTTTGCTGAGTGTTTTTCACAGTCTAGGCCATAGAATAATCTTATAACGTCATATTGCTTTTGAGATAAATGCTCTTTCATTATACTCAGTAAATAAACATTTAGTATATCAATGTTATAAGGTTTTGAATCATCGGTTACTCGCATTGCCCATGAAAAATCGTCATCCTCATCCTCTCTACATATATTATCATAACTTGCAAACATACTGTTAAAGAACATGGCTACCATCTTATCATCTTTAGGATTGTTGCGAATTTTCAATAGTACATGCTCCGGGATTTTTATGTCTCCTCTGTTGATGTCTATAGCTCTCCGTATCGCCCCCTTAATTCTTTTGCTTAAGAATGATTTCAATGTCTTTTCAACGTCCTCAGACTCACTTAATCTTCCCCAACTAATTTTGTCTACGGCTTTAATTAATCCAGCATTCCCTTCTTGGAGCAAGTCGTTTAAACTTAAGACTCCGGAAGCCTGTTGTGATGTTGCAAACTTTCTTGTTAGATTTTCTACTAAAGGTAAAAACTTAATTATTAATTCATCTCTAGTATAATCGGCATAAGATTTAATATCAGGCATTGAAGCTTTAATATCTTCTTTATATCTTATGTAGTTTTGTATGTTGTATTTTTTCAAAATTTATGATTGTTGGTTTAAAAGTTCCTTCTCCCTTTTCAATTCATTTGTCATATTCCGATGCACCGTCCTGGTGGAGCATCCTAACATTATACTGATCTTAGATATATTTATTTTTTCGTGGGAGTCATGCAATATTAGCATGGTATCATATATCTCCGCGGGTGATAGTTTTTTACGGCCTACCATTTGACCTACTATAGATAGCTTTTGTCGCATATCTAATCCACTATGGTCTTTAAATATTATCTTACGCAATTTATTTGGAGGTGGCGTTTCTAAATCTTGAGTTGACACATCATATATCATACTCTGTAGCAATTGCTCTGACACTTTAAAAGTAACAAATCCATACATATTATCGCATATGTTTCGTGTTAATCCTGTAAAAGACTCTGTATCCAACTGAGGATTAAGATACCATAATACATATAGATGCCACTTCAATGATCTGTATGTTGTTATCTTAGCTCTCGATGCAAATAGATTATAGCACTCATGTGTTCCATCCTCATAATAGTTACCCCATTCGAAACTTTCGGTTGGTTTGTCTGTTATAGGATCACGTCGGTATATAATTTTATGCCTTATAAGATACTTATTATTTCTTTCGTAGTGTGACATTAGCTTCTTACTATTAAATTATACTACCTATTGTCGCACTATTGCTTGTGTTTTAATATATGGCTTTTTAAAAGATTTTATCTTTTCTGCAATGCCCCTGTAATCAACATCAAGCAAGTGTTTAAATAATTTTCTACTCATTAATTTGTTTTTTAAGTTATATATCTTATTGGTTTGGCTCTTGCCTAATACATTCTTTTGTGAGGCTTGTTGTACAACTCATCTAATAAGGCGTGAGCAACCTCCTCTGAGATCATATTGTCGTTATATAGATTCCATATTAATTTACTCATAATTTCTAATTGTTTTAAATAATGGGTGTCTGTAACTATTAGCTTTAGTACGTTCAAAATATGTGAATGTGGCAGTCTTACCTATGTAATAACTAATATTATTCAATATATCTGCTAAATCTTTATAGTTATAGCCTTTGCCGGGAGGGCATCCGAACTCAATACCGTCAGCATCCCTCATCAGGAATTTGCCTATAGTGCCAGTTCTCTTACCTTTCCCAACAACATAGCCTATAATAGTGGCCTCAGTATCATGAAAGTCCTTAAACTTCTGTAAGTTATAAGATCTTTTATGTTCGTAATTCTTGTTAAGTCTTAATATCGAACCTTCATAACCCAAAGCCAACTGTGCTTTATGAATTACAAGTGCCTCCTCATGACTTGCTACTAAAGTGGAAGGAACGTACTTAATACATTCACTATAGAAATCAGAGCATGCTAAATTTGCATTTCTAGTTTCATATTCGTCATCATTATCTTCTGTAATGTAATCGTATACGTGATACTGCATCATACTGGATGCTTCTAAGCGATCCTTATCAGTCGGTTTTTGCTTTCTGACTAATGATATAATCTTCTCAAAATTGTTTCTTAAATCGTGGTTATACAACTCGCCATCAAGGGCCATTTCTGGGTGCATATCAAACCAAGGTTTTAAACTTAATTCAATATGCGCAACATTCATCAGCGGTTTACCGGTACGCGTATAGCATCCGTCTTTAGTAGCCACACACCTAACTCCATCTAGTTTTGGCTGCATGTAGACTTTCTTAGCCCAGTCGATAGGTTTTTTATCGATTTTATATGCCAGCATGGGCTTTATAATAGTATTCATTTTTAATTTATTTATTTTATTACACTCTATTGTAATAGTAAGACGATAAAATATATTTGTTAATAAATTTACCTTTAGATGCCGAGGTTCTTAATCCTTCGAATACATGGTTAGGTACTTTTGTGTAGTCATAAGATGACCCATTTGTAAATGTTAATCTTAATTTGTAGCTATCATACTCATACTCAGCGTTTAGAATTGCTGTTGAGTTAACTGCTACTGTTTGCATTGGTAAAATTAATTTGTTCATGATTTGTTGTTTTTAATTGTTATTAATATTATCGTTTGTTGTTCGTATTATGTTTGTAGTTATAATTCAAATAATTCATAATCACTATTTTTTGTTTTAAATTTAATATAACCTTCTCTTTGTTCTACAATTTCTGTTACTGTAGTGGTTTGCCACGTAAATGAGTTATTGAATGGTGACATAATTAAACTCCTACCAATTGCAATCTCTTGAAATTGTTCTTTGAAAGTTCCATTATCATTAAACTCCAACCATTTAATACCTTTAGATTTCTTTGTTAATCCATCACTCTCTCTCACTAGTTTCCAATTGAATTCTTTTTCAATTATTCCCTGTTCTTCTGCTACTCGCAGGATTCCATCTAAACCTAATGTTACTGGAATTTTAGTTTGTTTTAATTTACTCATAATTTCGTTTTTAAATTCGTTAATTTAAATTTAGGTCTGCTTCATCCATTAATTCATGGAGCGTGTCTCTAATTTCCTGGTATGCTTCATAGGTATCCTCACTTAAATCATCTGGGGCATATTTTGTTTTAGCACGAAGTTCTTGATCTAACTCCCACACCAAGCTCTTCCATTTTACACCCTCAATACAATTTCGAAAATCATTGCGATCATCGTTATCTTCATTAAAATCAAATTTTAGTATTGCTTTCATTTTCTAATTTTTTTTAATCCAATTTTCGTTTACCAAATCTCTAATAAAAATTCTGAACTCTATAATACCACGCTCGCAAAACATTTCACGAGCTTCGACCATACTTTCAGGATTGTTCTCTAATACTCTACCGTCAAATGTTGTAACATTCATTTCAATTTCTTCATTTTCTAAGTGATCCAACGGGTCGCGTATAGCATCTTCTCTAACATACCAAACATCTCCTATTTTAATTCGGTTTTCCATAATATTGTTTATAGATTTATTAATTTTAATGCTTCTAGTAATCCATTTTCTAATGCAGATTCGTATGTTTTAAATTCGCCATATATTCCAATACAATTAGTTGATATAAAATAAGAATCAGCTTTATCCTCATATTTATCTACAGATACGAATAAGTTGTGTTCTTCTCTCAACCATTTTTGTAGTAAAGATTGAGTTGGTGCCTCATATCTAAATCTCTGCATATTGTTATTTTTATGGTGGTGGTCAGTTGAGTAGTTTTTATTTATGGTAACTAAATCATCATTACCATTATAGTAATTCAGGCTACCAATTCGTAACACTTTCTCTTTAGCTAATTTAGCTGTTTCAAATGTTATTAGTTGTTCTTTCATTTCTCTAATTCCTCTAATTGTTTTTCAAATCTACTAATACTTCCCCACATGATACTTGCTTCTGGGTCTATTATCTTTTATTTTAGAGGTGTTTTCTATCATGACTAATTATTACTTTTTTAATTCTATCAAATAACTTTTCTAATTCTTCCACATTATCTACTGACCATTTTTCTGTCTTTAATACAAAGAAACAATCATTCTCTCTGTCAATACCTAGTGAACTTTGTGCTTCTATTTCTAAAGATTCATATTCATCTTCGTTTGTTAAACAATTAGCGCCCTGTGAAAACTTAAATGTTGCCTCTTCTAATAGTGTACCTTGATCTTCCATATTAATTGCCTTTTATTTAATTTATCTTAAACCGCATTTCGTTTGTTTTAGGGTTCCAATCAACTGTTATTGGAGCGTTAACTTGTTTGTATTTTTCATCCAATACAGACGCATTAATAAAATGGGTACCGTTGTGAAATTTATAGCCATAGCTGCCGTGTATATGCCCAAAGATATGTATTTTTGGTTTAATATCATCAACTTTAACTCTTAATAACTCACAGCCAAGATTCCCTTCATTATAAGGGGGTCCGCTCACGTCTAAATGTCCCTGAGGAGGCCCGTGTGTGATCAAAATATCAGTATCTGTTGGAATTACACTCCAAACCTTTTCAAGTTCCTCACTCACTCTCGGGAGGTTAAAAGCCCAACTGTGAAACTCTGGCTGCCATGGGCTACCATATAGTTTTACACCATCTATTGAGGTTGTTTCATCTTGTAAATAAAGAACATCGTAGTTATTTACAATCGTATTGGCTTCTAATGGGTGGTTTTCAAACATTCGGTCATGATTACCCGCTATAAATACTTTATTCTTGTAGTCTTGTCCTTCAAACCAATCACAGAAATCGTGTATAGCATATTTACCATAGCCACTATCCATTAAATCCCCCGCATGTATTAATAAATCACCCCCTGGCAATTCTAGTTGTCCATGCATCGTATGGGTGTCTGATATAAAAGTTACTATCATAGTTTTTAATTTTATTAATGGAATACTAAACCTACTTTTTTATTGTCACTAAACCATTTTGTAGCCATTAAATCGATGGCAGAAGAGTCAACATAGCCAGCAGATATAAGATCGCTATGACTAGAAAATATTTTGGTGTGTCGGTGTTTTCTTTCATTTATTAAGTTTTTTTGTTTCCCTGAATCAGAGAAGATTACATCATAATTGTCTGGTAACGTCGTCTTTAAAAACATATCAACCATATTAGTGTAGCTATAGAACCTCACTTTTGGGTTATGTATAGCAACATCAATCCACTTGTTAAGATAAGCTTTTGAATAATAGTCACCGCTATCATGCACTCTAACATAGTCTGGTTTCTTCTTTAGAATTTCAGAATTTATAGCATCAACAAAATCATTTGTCTTACTTAGTTGGTAGCGCTTTTCGAATGCTGGTTTGACGTTAGACCATATATAAGCTCCTTTCTTAGCATAGCAGAATTTAACGCAACTATCAGCCATAGGACAAGTTAACTTACCACTAGCGGACTTATAAGCTGGGATTCCAAAGTTAAATACTCTGAGTCCTGTCTCTTTACTAGTTTTTTTTAGTTTTGTGTTTTGGGTTAATAAGTTCATGTTGTTTTTATTTTAATATATTATCGTAAAGTGATCGTATTATGTTTGTAATTAATCTAGTAAGACAAAACTTATCCTTTTTTCTCAGTAAAAAAATTAATCAAGTGTTTCAAATGATCTAAATCTCTAATGGGCATTCTATTTAGAATATCCCTTTGTTTCTTACAACCCCTAATTATTTCAGCAAGTTGTGTTTCTTTCGCCCAGTCAATGTAGATAGTCTTTGTGAGTTGTTTGGTAATTATTTCATAATCGTATCCAAATTCATAAAAATAAACACTATCTGGGCTTACTTCTGTTTTAAATTTTAATGCCATTACATCACCATATTTAATTTTCTCTTGTTTCATTTTATTTAAGTTTTATAATTATTAATCTAATAAAGCGAAGTAAGCTTTAACATTATTATTACGGAACCACGTTAGCGCTTTATGGAAATCGTTGACTCGTTTGGTTGTAACAGATTTTGGGTATCTTTCAAATACCATTTGGCTACCTATGATAAAATCATACAGAGATAGCTCTAAACCGTTAAGGAGATACTCCTCCCCACTGAATGGATTAGTTACATAAGATCCTTCCTCGTAGATCATTCCTTTAAACCATTTTGGTACTGTTTGTTCTTTTGCTTTCATAATATTTATTTTATTTATATTCGTATCCTTCATCTTCTAATTGAGCTACCACTTCATCGTAAAATTTTTCTGATAATTCAACAAATAAACTTTCCATAGCCTCCTCTACAAACCCACAATATAAGTCACTGACAAGTATAGTGTGAGGATAACCTTCACCTCCGTTAGACCATTTTATGTTTTCCGCCAACTCTTTAGCTAGATCACTGTCATAATAGTAAACGTTTTCGCTTACGTTAACTCTATCCATATCGTGTGTTACCACCCATACCTCATATCCGTCAGCAGTTGTTTCCTCATACATATGGAAATCTGAATCCTTGAAGTCATCATGTAGAACTACATGGTAGTAATCTAACACGTTTTGTCTTGCAACCTCTTCATTGCTAGCTTGTTTATCTCCGAACCCTAGTTTTTCTAGTCTTTCATTTATTTGCTCGTCTGTAATTTCTTTACTCATAATTTATATATTTGATTTTTCTAATGTTTCAGCGATATAATTCCACACTTTTTGTTCTTTTAAAGTGCCTTCATATAAAGCGGTTAATTGTTCAATTGTTATTGCCCCAGTTATTTCGCACTTTAATTCGCTTCTGAGTCTCTCAATATCTAGATCGAGCATAACAAGTTTGGCAAAAACTTTATTTGAAGCAGAGCCTTGCAAAGTGCTTTCGGTTAACATACGTCGTTGTATGTTAGGAAAACATCCTCACCAAATCTCCAATCTCTAGAAGGCCGATTGTCATCTATGTTAGAAAAAGTATGCAACATTTTTATTTGATATATAGTTAAATCACTATAAAATATTTCTTTTCCAAGAAACCCCTCTATTGAATCAACACACGTAGTGTACCTTGTTCTGTTAGATTCTAAACCTTCTTTAAATTCAGGTTTAAGACGTTGTAGTAAGTTTGTTCTACTCATGATATTTGCTTTACTATTTCTTTATGCATTATTTCCACAGCGAGACGTATCACTTTAGCGTGTATAGCATCATACTCATCTCCCTCAGCCTCTTTAGTTAGGTGGGGCGTAATAACCCGATGTACAGTAGCATACATCAATACAGTAGTTGTTTCTGCGATCGCTCTAGCAGCATCCTCTATAGTTGTTTTCATATTCAATGTGGTACTCATATTATATACAGTTTTTTTGGTTGAACGCAAATAACAGTTTAATACGGTCGTCAGAGCTAGGTAATAATATCTCTCTAGTGGGTCCTTCACTGGTCACTCTCTTATTGATTGGGTATAGCATTTTACCATCTTTACCACCATTCACTCTTACATACCCAGATTTATAGGTGATACCTAATCTGCCATCAGATAGTTGGAAATAGATTGAGTTGTTCTTGTTAATTTTCAGTAATTTCATAATTGTTTTGTTTTAAATTCGTATATATTATCGTTAGGTGATCGTATTATGTTTGTAATTAAAAATCACTATTGATAGTGTCTGCTAATTCTTCAAAGTTCACTTCACTTACAAAGGCTCTAGCATAATCCTCTACTAAATGACTCCCTTGTTTCATTTCAAATTGAGAAAATACTACATCCTCTACTAGATCTCTTAAGTAATCTGGAGAAACTTTTTCTTCAAATTCCCAGCCACTTAGTATTTCTAGGTTTATTCTCCGCGTTGGGTAGTTACACCACCTATTATATTTTGTATTGTTCATAGTCTTAAATTTAGTTAATTCCGGGCTTTTTTCCAAAGTGCGAAATCTTGTGGATTTTTTTTCTCAGCTTGTCTTCCGAAATCGATATGCTATTGTTTTTGCGCCCAACTAATAGGCGATGTGTATGCCGTCATACACTTGTTTATAAATGTAATGTTATTCACCGATGCTTTCTCTACCGGGAATATGTATAGCATTTGCAGGTAGAACTGGGTCAACCCTCCGTCTGCCCAACAGTGGTGTTTCTTAAAGCAATTGTAGTTGTCCCCTTGCATGAAGTTCAAACCAATTATTTCGTTGTCAGGGCAGTACTCTAAATACAACCATCGATCTTCTTGTTCGTCCCATTCGTGTACTATTCTTTTTACTGTATAAGTTTTACTCATAATTATAAGTTTAGTAATTTAGTTAAAACATTCCTTGCTTCTACGGTTCTATTTATATTTTCGCCACCAATGTGGAATCTATATTTTCTACCTAATTCTAGTTCTTTATATTCCTTCCAGTCATACACGGTGAATTGTACACCGTCACTAGTTTGAAATTCAAAATCGAAATTAGTTTTACCGCTACCATCATTGTTATCTTCGTAGGGTACATTCCATTTCTCCGCTAAGTCTATTAGACTCTGAGGTGTGGTGTTTATAAACGTTCCGTGCCAGCTACTTGGTGCAAATCTTGTTACTTCTTTTAGTTTCATAATTTTATTATTTTAGTGGAGGTGGAGAGATTCGAACTCTCTTCCGCAATAGTTCCATATAGGCTTTCTACTACGTCAATTACCAGGTCACCCCCTTTATTTTGTGACTAGAGAGGAATCGAACCTCATACCCGTCAGTAGTACACCCGGTCGGGGCATCCATACCTAGTCTTCCAGTTATAGCAACCAGCTCGTGAAAACGTTTACTGATTCAACTATTACTTCATTCGTTTTATATTCAATACCTTTCGCAAATTTTTAGGTATACCACCACTTTGTTTTATCATTTCTTTGTACATTTTTTCTATGGCTGCATTCATAACATAGTTATGTAGTTCGTCGTACTCAACACCATTCACCAATTGATCCGCTATTTGCCAATCAACACTATCTGTCATTAATTCTATAGTAACGTCTGCAATTCCTTGTGCAATATCGTCAATTTCTTCTGCTTTACTCATAGTTACACTTTTATATAGGTTAGTCCTTTATAATTGTACCACTTTGAGATACCAATTTGTCCATTTTCGCCAATGTCATTAGATATAAATCCAAATAATGGTGGCAAGTTACCTATATCGTAGGGTTTATAAATTACACCGTCTAGTTTTAATCTTTTATCGTAGAGTTTTTCAAATGTCTTCATTGTTATTTGTTTTACATTAATATTATCGATAGTCGTTCGTGTTATGTTTGTAATTAATCTCCTTTATAGTTTAATGTTTCATAGAATACTCCAGCAGCAAGGTCATTTGCTTTTTTTAATTCTTTGCATTTATCTACATTATCTAGGTAATAATCGATCATTGTGTGTAACTCTTCTCGAGTTCGCTCCTCAAAAAGGGTGGTAGATACATGTTGTAATAACTTCTCATCAGAACAAACGAAAGCACTCGCTATTTGCTTGTCCCAAGTTGCCCACATTTTATGGTGGTATTCAATTCCTCGGTATTCCATTTTAGTTAGTTTTAGGATTGGTTTTGTCGTCTAATTTCTTCTCTAATATCGCCAATAGTATAAATTCCTTGAGTACTCATATTATTTAATGTTATTATTTGTGTAAAATTCTATTCTTTCCTCAACCTCTTTACGAGTTATCTCACCAGACATTTGCTGGAGGATATATGACGACATGTCAATTTCTGTTCCGTTAGGACATTTAAGTGTAAATTCCATATTACTTACAATTTTTGTTGTTAAAGTTCATTAAGTACGAAACTTCGTGGTAAGCCCAACAAACTTTATTTACAAACTTTACAACATTATTTATAGTGTAATCTTCTATGATGAAATTGCGTACCATAATATTATAGACATCCGTTAATCTCACATCCGAACAAGTATATTGCTCTTTAAAAATACCGTATTCATCACCTTGGCAAAAGTTAATACCAATTATTTTTTCATTTTCATTAAACTCTAGGTATAACCACCTATCGTCTTCTCCACACCAAACGTGTCTTATTTCTTTTATCATATTGTTATTTATTTGTTAGTTAAAGTCGTGAGAATCGAACTCACTTTAACCATTACTTTATAGTATTCAACTGTATTTATAGTGCAGAAAATAAAAAACGCGCACTCTTGGTTTGTTATGCTAACTCAGCATCTATATAGTCAACGACTACATCAATATCATTCACCGGAACTCTTTCACTTAAGTGTCGAGTGTTCTTAGGCATATCAGTGGATTGAGACCAATATTCTCGTTTAATCCAACATGGCATGATATTTAATTTAGGTAACATTACTTTTAATACCGCGTCATGATTGTAAGTCACTTGTACACTAGGTGCCGTTTTAGTAGCCTTAGTATTGAAAGTGATTATTTGATTTCTACCTAACCAATTCTTTCTTACTACGAAATTGTTTCTAGTGATTGGTGGATAAATCGCACTCAATTCTTCTTTACTTAATTTACTGATGGCGTTCGCCAATAATTCTTTTTTGTTCATTTTTACTATTATTTAATTATTTATTATTTGTTTGTTTGTTACATTTATATTATCGATTACTAGTCGTGTTATGTTTGTAAACTTCTATGAAACTTGTTAATATTTGACCGTGTTCATCGTGGTCACACTCACCCTTAATTTCCATTAGGAAGTCATATACAAGATTGTGTATAAGGTCAAAAGTTTCATTTGTTAATTTATTCATGTTATTAGTTTTAGTTTGTTACATTTATATTATCGATTATACTTCGTTTTTATTCTGTATATTCAAGTTCAATAGTTATTAAAGTATCAATATATTCTAATAATAATTTATTATTTGTTAAACTTCTTAACTCTCGTAATTTTTGTAGATTGGTCATAATGTTTATATTTATTTGTTACATTTATATTATCGATTACTCTTCGTATTAAGTTTGTAAATTAGTTCATTTCATTATAAACATCCCTAACCCATTCTTTTTCATTTGGGCCCAATTGATCGTAGTCCATTCCGAATTCTTCATTTGATAGCTCATTGTAAGTCATTTTCTTTATTTTTTATTCATTTATATTATCGATTACTCTTCGTATTAGTCTTGTAAAGTAGTATTATTATTTGATGAATAAAAAAGTGTTTAAGGTATAATCCAAGGTGTCAAAGCGTCATACGTCAAAGCGTCATACGTCAAAATGTCATATGTACCAATAATTTGAAAAATGGTACGAATTGTAAAACTATGGGATAAATTGACTCGTATGTCATGTTGTCATAGAGGGGGGTGACAGATTGTCATGCGGGTGAGATTTGTTTATGAGTGGTGAAAAACACTTATATTCTTGGTAGAGTGGTGAAAAACACTTATCAAGAGAATTGGAGAAATATGCGAAACTATGGTGTAGGGTGGAGTCTACTCTTTCGGTTGTTCGGTGAACACCAGACCAGTTTTTTACACTATTTGCATTATATAGTAGTATTATATAATAGTAAGTAGCTATTGTCGCACTTTTTAGAAGCTGTTACGTTACGATTAGTATTACGATTAGTACACTGAAAATCGCTAGTATTAGTTTCTGAGGTGTGTTGAATTCGTTTAAGTAGGACATGTTATTTAAGTTTGGATATATTTTGTATGAATTCTTCTAATTCTGTAATGTTTACAGCAGTCAGATTGGCACATAGGCCCAAGCTGGTAGGATCAAATCCTAAATAGATAGCAATCGCTTGATGAGGTGTCGGAGCGACTATCGTATCCTGTTGACAACCCAATCTGTCGATGATTAAATAGGTATCCATGATGTTAGATTAAATTGTTATCTTTAGCATAGTATAAATTATCTAATGATGTTTCTAATGCTTCTGCAACTGGTGTTAATCCAAGTTCGTAAGCTGCTTCGATTAGTTGAACTAATTCGCTTTCTGATTCTTTGTAGATTTTGTAAGATTCTGGTTTCATGATATTTTCATTTGTTATTCATTAATATTATCGAAGTCTAGTCGTATCAGGTTTGTAAAGTCTGGTTTGGTTACAGTGAGCTGAACAGTAGGGTACGTGGTATGTACAGCCTGCAGCAGGGCTCAGGCAACGGAAAACAGCCAAATCGTAGCCAGAAAATAATTAGTATCAGGCATGGCAGCCCAGTATGGGCCGACTGATTCCGGCATATATGCGAAGGTAAACGAATACGGACAGGGGGGCTGGGTAAAAGAAACGAGTTTCCCAAATGGGGGCCACAGAGAAAAAGGTAAGGGCTACCCTTTACTTCAATATTTGCAACACTTTATTTTCGGCTACAAAAATTTTTTATTATATTTTTTTATGTGTTTTGTATAATGCGACAGTAGGTAGTTATATATAATAGTAGCAGGCTATTGTCACACTTTTAAATGTTATTTTATTTACGTAATCATACCTGTATGACACAGAAACTTTCCGCTACGGCACGAAGAGACAAGGCCTCTAGGGATAAGGCGTATGCAATGACCCCTGGTAGAAGAGCTAAAAAGACACATGCAGAACGAGAGGCTAGAGCTAACCCTTCTGCTGCTAAAGGCAAGGATTATGACCATAAGGACCAGAAATGGAAAACTCCTAAGGCAAACCGGGGTAATGATGGAGAGGGTACAAAGAAAGAAGGTAATAAACACTATAATACAAAATAAACATGGCAAGAATTTCCACATATCCGACAGACACTATAATAGTTGCTACGGACAAAGTACTGGGTACTGATGAAAACGGTTTAGGCACGAAGAACTTCCAGATAGGTGGTCTAACTACTTACATAAACACACGACCTGTTACGGAGCATGCTGATAATGCTGCCGCCATTGGTGCAGGGTTACTGGTAGGTGCTAGATACAGAACTGGGGATTTCCTTAAAATAGTACATTAACGTGAACAAGTTATTTGCATGGTTAACCGGAGGGGTTATCAAGGAAGTTGGTAAGGTAATAGACAATCTTACTACATCGGAAGAAGAGAAGCTGATTATAAAAAAGCAACTACAGGTAATATTTGAGGAGGCAGAAGCAAATGCCCAATCAGAGGTTACCGACAGGTGGAAAGCGGATATGAATTCAGATAGTTTCTTATCTAAAAACATACGCCCTATAGTACTTATATATTTAACAGTGATATTTAGTGCATTAGCGTTCACAGATGGTAATATTGGTGGGTTTGCTGTTGCAAAAGAGTACATACCTATATTTCAGACACTATTAGTTACAGTTTATGGTGCTTATTTTGTGGGTAGAACCTGGGAAAAGGCAAAAAAGTCAATCCCAAACAAATAGACATAAATGGCAAGAATTAGTTCATATCCAGTAGACCAAAACCCTACGGGCTCAGACATATTATTAGGTACGGACTCGGCTGGGGGTGCAAACGCTACTAAAAACTTCAGACTATCTGACGTCAGTGTGGTAGTTGTCAATGATTGGCTCCAGACTACCAATTGGAAGTTCAACATAGACGAAATCGGGGAGGAGGTACGGAAAGCGCAGCTATGGTTCCCTGCAACAGGGGGTGATAACACGCCATGGGCTAATATAACTGTATTGAGGGCATCAACAATGATGAAGAACAACACAGATGCACAGCCATACTTAGAATACTTGCTTACGAACGATCCGGTTACGGGGCAGCCTGTGGCTAACAACTTAATAAAGATATATGACAGGTATGATCTCAGTTCTTTTGGGATTTTTAAATTTACATCGCTAGCCTTAGTACCCGATGAGACCTTTATATATGATTTAGGCCTAACTTTTATAGAAGGTACAGGTGCAATACAAGACAAACATTTTTATGGGATAGATATAGATCCTTCGGATGCAGCTACCACATTTGAATACACACAAGCTGTACCATCTACTCAGTGGACAATACAACATAATCTATCTAAATTTCCATCAGTAACCGTAATAGATTCTGCTAACACAGTTGTTACAGGAGAATATACATATATAGACAACAACAACGTAATACTAACTTTCTCAGCGGAATTCGCGGGCAAAGCATACCTAAACTAACAAACTATGGCAATTAATTTCTTAAACAATGTTGATCTTAACAAAAACGAACTTAGATCAGCCAGAATCCAAAACTTAGGGTCTGACCCTTCAGGGGCAAACAGCTCTATTGGGCAGATATATTTTAATACAGGTATTGATACCTTAAAACAATATGTAGCGGATGCCGGTGCAGGTACTCCTGGTTGGGTAGAAGTAGGCGCCACTAGCGGCGTGGAGACATTCACTAATTCAAGTGGTACATACGTAGCGTTTGGAACAAATAATGCTTCGGCAATTGGTAATGTAACCGTAGGCACTGTGGATCTTACCGCTATAGACGGTACGTCAACGTCTGCTGATAGATTCTTAACCAAGAATAACAAGTGGGCTACAATACCTTTCGGTGATATCACCGATGTGAACGGAGGGACATATATAACAACGGCAAACTCTGCTGGCCCTATTGTCACAGTTAACCATGACTTAACAACTAGAACAGACACCACCTCTGCAGCGTCACCTAGCTATGGTGTTTCTTTTACAGCTGTAGACAGTGTAACCACAAACTCAACTGGTCACGTAACTGCTTTAAACTTAAAGACTGTTACCCTACCGGCATCTGATAATACAAACACTACATATACACTACCTACCTCGGTTGGTGGCACGAACTCAGCAGTAGTTACTTTAACGCCTGGAGGCTCTGGAGGCGGTGGCGGCAGTGTTACCATATCAGGTGCCTCTGGAGAAATTGAGGTAACTGAAACAGCTGGTGCTAACGGAACGGTTTTTATTGGCCTACCGGATGATGTTACTATTACATCGGACTTAACAGTTGGTGATAATGTAACCCTTACTAGTGGTAATTTAAGTGTTACTGGTACTGGATCTTTTACAGGTCAGGTAACAGTACCAACCGCTACAGTGGGTACAAGTGCACCTACGTTGGCTCAAGTACAAGGACTTGTTGCTGGTGTTGGTGTATTCCAAGGATCATACAACGCGGCTACAAATACCCCGGCTTTAGAAGGGGTGAGTAACGTTGCTTTAGATCAAGGTGATTATTTTGTGGTATCAGTATCTGGTAGCTTCTTGGGTGAAGCACTAGAGCCTGGGGACTTCATATTCGCTAACAATACAATTGCTGCTAACTCAACACCCACTTTATCAAACTATACGGTTGTACAGGCTGACGATAACGTCGCTGGCGCTGGAGCGACAGATGGTGCCACGCAGAAAGGTGTCTCTGGTTTTGACAGCACTCACTTTACTGCAACTTCAAATGGATGGATACAGTTAAAGCCTCAGGCGAATGCCAATGGTGCTTTAGTGTCTTTAAATAATACAGCTCCGTCTACTAGAGTAGAAGCTGGAGGCTTAACCACTTTCACTATCGATGTGACTAACGCCTCTGTTTTTGGCGCTGGTGCACTTGGTGAAAGAGTCAAGGTTGAGGTTACTGAAGGGGCTGCACCTTTCCAAACTGTTTACGCAGACGTCACAAGAAGTGGCTCTGGAACTTTAAGTGTTATATTCACTGGTTCAGTAGCTATAGACGCTTACCAAGTACTTTTGACCTACGTATAGGGTAATCTAATACAATAAACTACATGGCATTAAAGTTTTTAAATGATGGATATTTCGCCGGTAAGGTAGGTATTGGGACGACTAGTCCTACAAGAATTTTAGAGTTAAAGCAAGGAGAGCCTTACTTGAGGTTTAACCCAACAACTAATGCAGCACCTTATATAATAGGAGCTGGGGACGGTAAATTATATATTGTACCCGAAGCAACTTATGTGCCTACAATGACATTTTCAAGTGGCAGCGTCGGGATCGGGACGGTTAGTCCACAAGGCAAATTACATATAAATAGTACAGGCTCTACTTTTATGTATCTTGAAGCTATAGCAGCAGGTAGTGCGCAGTTCAGATGGCGTAAAGCTGGTGTTGATAAGTGGTCTGCTTATGTAGGTAATAGCTCCAATGATTTAACATTTTGGGATGGAACAGCAGATAGGGTAACATTTCAAAACGGCGGCAACGTCGGTATCGGGACGACGAGTCCGACAGGGGGAAAGCTTCAAATAGAAGGGGCAGATGATACTAGTTTATTACATCTTTCTTTATCAGGAGGATATTCAAAAGGTTCATTGGAAATTGATGATCCTTATTTTGTTGTAAAATCAACATCGAATACAACGGGAGGGATTAAGTTTAGAACAATAACAGGCGGAACTACTTATGATAGGATGACTATCTTAAACAGCGGCAACGTCGGGATCGGGACGACTTCGCCTGTAACACTTAAATCAGCCACAACTTTACAAGTATTAGGAAATATAAAAGCGGGTGCTACTAATGATAGTGGTTTAATCTCTTTGGGGGATATTGCTTCACCAGGTGCAAATGCTGGTATTTGGCGAGGGGCAGCAGGTGCTTATGCAGGTGTTGGAAATTGGTTAAACATTGGAGGATATGATGGAATAACATTCACTACGGGTAATGCTGATATTGCATCGCAAACAGAAAGAATGCGTATTAGTTCAGTTGGGGCTATAAAATTCAACTCTTACGATTCCACAAACCAAATAGGCACGCCAACATACTTACTAGGCACAGATGCTTCAGGTAATGTGGTTAAAACATTAAGTAGTACTGCGCTAGGTAGTTTATGGCAAGCTAGCGGAAACAATATATATAATACTAATTCTGCAAACGTCGGGATCGGGACGACTTCGCCAAGAGCAGTTGGGAGTGGTTATAAAGGATTAGAAGTAAGTTCTACATCATCAGGTTCAAGTTTATGGCTTTCAGGTTTTTCAGATACTACTAAAGGATATTTAGTTATGGATACAGGCGGTTTAAATTTAACTGCAATATCAAACCATTCATTAACTTTTGGAACAAATAATTCACCAAAAATGACTATCCTATCTGGTGGCAACGTCGGGATTGGTACGACTAGCCCTAGTGCAAAGTTAAGTTTATATAATGCAACAGAAGATGTTTCAATTAATGTAAATACTGGAACAGGTGGTTCTTATCCTAAGAAAACAGGTATATCTTTTGGGGCAACTTCCACAAGCTTAGGAGGAGATGCTGAATTTACAGGAGGAGCAGGAATACAAGCTATAAATACCGCTGTAAGCAACAATCCAACTGATTTAACTTTTTGGACAACAACTGGTGGGTCTCCAGCCGAAAGAATGCGTATCACCTCCGCTGGAGGAATATCCTTTGGTTCTACAGGAACTGCTTACGGAACTTCAGGTCAAGTATTGACCTCTGCTGGAAATGCAAGTCCAACTTGGGAAACGCCTACGACAGGTGATATAACAGCTATTGTAGCTGGCTCTGGAATGACAGGCACAAGTTTATCTGGTCCAATACCAACATTAAATGTTATTGGTGGTGATGGTATTACTGCTAATGCTGATGATATTCAAGTAGACGATACAGTTGCAAGAGTTTATAAAGGAACATCTACAGGGGTTAGCAGTAGTGCTTATAAAACTGCTTTTACTGTTAATGGTCAAAACTTATCTTCTCACATTAGATTTTCTGTTCAAGGAACTGCAAATAGTGTTGTAATATCAAATTTAATTGACTTAGCTGTAAATCACTATCAAGATATACAATTAACGGCTCTTAGCGGAAACTACACGAGATTAAGCGTTAAAGTTATTTCTAATGATAACGAAGATTATGAGGTACAATTTTCAACAGATAGTACCAACGCTGTTACTTTATATTTAGAGGTATTCCCTCTTGGTTCTGAAACAATAGTTTTCACCAGCACAAGTTCTTTCACGGGTACAACTGGTACTTTTGCCGATCTTCCATATGGTAATTATATGAGTGGTACAGGTGGAGACGATGGAGATTTGTTTATTGGAGGCGACCTAACGGTTAACAACGGGGGTATATTATTAAACGGCACAGGTAGAATACAAGGTGTAGATTTGGTAAGCGCGGGAACAGACGCGGCTAATAGAACTTATGTAGATACAAAAGTTGCATCCGTAGGCGGAAGTACAACTATAGCTTCAACAGGTGGAACAACACCGGCTATATCAGCAATTACAGGAGCTGTAAACTCTGGTTCATCTATACTAGCTACTGGCGCTCAAATACAAACTGCTATAAATACAGCTTTATTAGGCGTGTTATCTTATCAAGGCACATGGAATGCGTCTACAAACTCACCGACGCTAGCTAGTGGCACGGGAACACCTGGTTACTATTATATAGTATCAGTTGCGGGTAGTACAAACCTAGATGGCATTACAGATTGGGCTGTAGGAGATTGGGCTGTATTCTCTGATTTAACTACTGATGCTTGGCAAAAAATTGACAATACACAAGTAGGTAACGTAACAGGTTCTGGAGCTGCAGGAAGAGTCGCGTATTGGAATTCTAGCTCTAATATCACAAGTGATGCTGATCTTACTTTTGATGGCACTAGTTTAACCGTTGGAGGTGACTTGACGGTTAATGGTGGTGATATTATACTGGGTGGAACAGGTAGAATACAAGGTGTCGATACAGTTTCAGTTACTACAGATGCTGCAAATAAACTATATGTTGATGATAAAACGTGGAATTGGAATGATATAACTACAGGTACACCACCTACATTTAATCAAAACACAACTGGGAACGCTGCTACAGCTACAACTTTTAGCACTGGTAGAACAAATTATAAAGGAGTAACTGATGGGGCTGTAGCAGGACAATTAATGTGGAAGGAATATGGCAATCACCACACTATATTTGATGCTTCTGATTCTACGTCTCCATCTGGAGGCGCTGTAAACAACACTAATCCAGGAACGGCATGGGCCGCAACCTACCCTACTCTTATGGGGTGGAACGGATCAAGTACTTACGGAGTTAGAGTGGATAGCGCAAGGTATGCAGATAACGCAACTACTGCCTCTAATTACCTACCACTTGCTGGGGGTGTAATGACTGGGAATATTGGAAGATCAGCATCAAACGTAGGTTTTCAAGTAGGTACATATAATAATGTTGGACCAAATTCAACACATACAAGTCCTATCTATACTATTGGGAGTAGTTATAATCCAGCTTTAACTACTTTATCTAACATGTATGGTGTTGGATATAGTAATGTAGGTGCTTCCTTTATATCATTTACAGGAGCAAGCGACTGGGGATTTTATGTAGCAGCTGTTGGTGTTGCTAGGGTTTGGTTAGATGGAAATAATGGTGCTGTAAGTACTGCAGGATCAATGTATGCAGCTGCATACTATGATACAAACACTGCTTATTACGGTGATTTTGGTGGTACTATAAGTCTTAATTTAGCAGGTAGAATACAAGTTGGTACATTTGCAAATTCTCAAAATAATACAGGTGAAGCGTGGATAGGTAGAGCTGCAGATAGAGTTGCGGGCACATTAACTGTTCAGTTAGGAGGTGGTGCAGGAAGAAGATTTGAAGTTGTTGATTCAGGTTGGGCTACCGTAGAATTCTCTGCAGATGACTCCGGTGTGGCAACTGCTGCTGCATCATTTAGAGCACCGATATTCTACGATTCAAATAACACCGGGTATTTTTTGGACCCTGCCTCCACATCTAGTTTAAATACTGTTACAGCAGCGCAATTTAATGGAACTTTAAGTGGTAATGCAACTACAGCTACAAACATAACAAGTAATCTAACACAGAGTTTTGGTCTTAACGATAACAAATTGTTCTTAAGAGGGTATACAGATACTAATCATTATTTATGGAATGCTGCTGATGACTGGGAAGAACTTGTATATTACACAGGCACAGGGTTTAGAGTTAAAGGCAGTACAGGCACTGTATCTGCGACATTTACAAATTCAGGAGTTACAGCCACAACTTTTATCGGGGCTTTAAGTGGTAATGCAACTACAGCTACAACATTACAAACAGCTAGAACAATTAATGGAGTTAGTTTTAACGGCTCCGCTAATATAACGGTTGCGGATGCTACGAAGCTACCTTTATCAGGGGGGACTATGACTGGATTGCTTGTTGGTAAATTGAATACAGCTACTACAGTAGAGGCATCAGACGACACAGGGAGTTTCTCTGTCAGAGGTGATACAACAAAACCAGCTGCAATGTCTTTTCATCGAGCAGGAGCATACGCTGTAAACTTTGGACTATCCACTGCTAATAAAATGGAATTAGGAGGTTGGTCTGCTGGAAGTATTAAACATACTTGGGATATGTCAGGTAACTATTTCGCTGTTGGAAGTATTAATGCTCCTATATTCTACGACTCAAACAACACGGGTTATTACTTAGACCCAGCAAGCACGTCTAATTTAAGCACAGTTAACATTGCTGCAGGAACTTTTAATGGAACTTTAAATGGTAACGCTACAACAGCCACAACAGCAGGTAGCGCACCTAATGCATCGAACTTAAACGCTTCCTATGGTGTGACGGTTGGTGATGGTAATGGTTTAAAATTCTGGGGTGGTAATGATGTTTATAAGATCTCAATGGGTAACCTCGCTGAGAATCATTATGGTCCAGTTACTGACTACTCAATAAAAACAGCAATCGATAGTGTTGGCGCAACAAGAGGCTTTGTTTGGGGAGTTAATGGAGCAACTCCAGTTGCCGGATTAAACGTAGGGAATGGAAATATGCAGATTGCTGGTACAATGACCGCTGTTGCAGATATGCGATCTCCAATATTCTACGATTCAAACGATACTAGTTACTACCTTAATCCAGCTTCACAATCACATGTGAGCACTATTAATTTTGGTGGTATCTTAAATGGTAATGGACATGCGACAATTGGTAGAAACCACGCTTACGACACTCTGGAGCTAAGAGGTTATGGTAATGAAATGATGATAGGTTCTCAAGGAACTGAGTTACATATAAATTACAGAACGTGTAATAGTGGCGCAGCGAGTAACACTCCTACTGATTGGTTTTGGAGAGCAGGGAGTGCAAGTAGTTATTCAAACCACTACATGGGAAACATACACGCATCTGCGTCTTCGCGAGCACCTATTTTCTACGACTCGGACAACACAGGTTACTACTTAGACCCTGCCTCCACATCTAACTTAAATACTGTTACAGCAGCACAATTTAATGGACCTATATCTGGTAATGCAACCACAGCTGATAAAACAAACAGTACTAGCGGTTATGGTCACCCAGGTACAGGTATGTACCCATTCTATAATTGGGGTGGGAGTAACGGAGGTGCGTCAGCACCAACGGCTAGCACTTACACAACAGGTATATCCGTGGGTTCGCACCCAAGTGACCAATCATATGGATTCCAACTAGCTAACAACATGTGGAACACTGCTCTTTGGATGAGAAATTACAATAGTGGATATAGTAGTTGGTATCAAATGATAGACTCTAGTAGTAACTCTCAAACCAAAACAGGTATATTACAATCCGATTCTTCATTAAGAGCACCAATTTTCTACGATTCAAACAACACAGGATACTACTTAGATCCAGCAAGTACATCTAACCTAAATACTGTTACAGCAGCACAATTTAACGGACCTTTAAGCGGTAATGCTACAACAGCTTCTTCAGCACCTAAATTAACAGGTAATGCTTACACAAATGGTACCGATGGTTGGTTTAGATCAACTGGCAGCGTTGGTTGGTATAATGGTACTCACGGGGTTGGTATATACGCTACAGAAGGAGGTGCCGTCCGAACGTACAATGGGGCAAACTTTATTTCAGATGCTGTTATAACTGCTGGGTCTAGTATGAAAGCACCAATATTCTACGACTCAACCAACACAGGATACTATACTAGACCAGCCACTTCTAGCTACATGAATAGTATTACTACAGTTGGTGCAATCCAAGCAGGAACAGGTAATAGTGGGGATATATACATAGGCAATACTTCAGGACATTATTTTAGGTTCCACTTAAACGGTAGCAACTCGTATTTCGATATGAACGCTGGTAATATAAACTGGAGAAACGGTGCAAGTACCAGATTTATATTCTATAACACGACAGCTAATATGACTGTTTATGGAACTGTAACTCAGTATTCAGATATAAAATACAAAGAGAATATAGTTGAAATAGGTAGCTGTATAGATAAGATTAAGTCAATTAGAGGTGTATACTACAACAGGACTGATTTTAATACAGTACCAACTAAGATAGGTGTTATAGCTCAGGAGGTAGAAGTATTAATGCCAGAGCTAGTAAACGAAGATCCATCTACAGACACAAAGTCTGTCGCGTATGGTGAGCTTGCGGCAGTTTTAGTAAATGCAGTAAAAGAGCAACAGATTATGATTGATGACCTTAAGGCTAGAATTACAGTTTTAGAAAATAAATAAATAAATAATTAATTAAAAACAGAAAATTATGATTACTTACGATTGGAAAATTACGGCTTTGAAAAAAGCACCAACACTAGACGGCTTGTCAGATGTGATTACAGGTATTAACTTCAACTACACTGGTACAAACGAAGATGGGGTAACAGACACTTTTGCAGGGGCATGCCCTATAAGTGCACCTACACCAGATTCTTTTACAGCTGTTGCCGATTTAACTGAAGCTATGGTTATTGAATGGGCGAAAGCAAACCATCCGGTAGAACATATGCAAGAGGTTATCACTAGGAATATTAACGATAAAATAGTTCCAAAATCAGAGGATGTTACTGGAATTAGTTGGTTAACCCCAGCGAGCGAAGCCAATCCACCTGCAATTTAATGTAGTATAATAGTGCGTAATAATATGACTATACTAAAAGGTTAATAATGGCAAGAGTACAATCCTATAATAAAGCCGCTTCATTAGATGTAAAAGACAAGCTATTAGGCTCTTCTTTTATATCAACATCTAACGGGGCAGACATTTTTCAAACAGGTAATTTTACTTTAGGTGATCTTGCTCAATTTTTTGCAAACTATGGTGAGTCAGAAGGCTCTATTTATAATTTAGCTACGTTTCAAACCAACATACAAACAAACGCGAGTGATATTGAAACTAGTTCATTATATTCTATAACTCTAGGGAGTAACTTTGGTACGTTTGATGCAAGTGGTAATTTAGTCACTCTTTCGGAAGCATTCGCTAATCAAGTATTCACCACCACCACTAATGCAGATTTTGCATCAGCTAGTTATACAACCAATTTAGCTAGTACTTTCGGTACATTTGATGCTAATGGTAATTTAACAGCTTTATCCGAGGCTTTTGCTAATAGTGTAATGTCAACAACAACGTCTCAAGACGCTGCATCAGCCACTGCCTTAACTAATTTAACCGCTGTAGTTAATAATAATACAGCAAGCATAACAACTAATGCAACAGATATAACAACAGTTACTGTATCAGCTACAACAAATGCGTCTGATATAACAACAAACGGAACTAATATAACGTCTGTTACTAACACGGCTAATGCTAACGCTACTGATATAGCCACGTTAACATCTAGTCTTTCTACAGCTAACGCAAACATTTCACAAAACGCAACAGATGTAACTAGTCTTACAGCTGATGTTACTACAAATACAACAAATATAACTAGTAATGGATCAAGTATTACTACAAATACATCCAATATTACAACTAATGCTAGTGATATAACTACCCTTACTAATAACTTAACGACTACAAACACAAATATACAACAAAATGCTAGTGACGTAACAAGTTTAACTAGCACTGTAACTACAAATACAGCTAATATAACAAGTAACGATGCAGATATAACGACGGCAAACTCTAATATATCAACAAACGCATCGGCAATTACTACATTAACTAATGATTTAGCCACAACTGATACAAACGTAGCTCAAAATGCCTCAGACACAACTAGTCTAACTACAGTGGTAGGTACAAATACGAGTAATATAACAGGTAACGGGACTAGTATTGCTACAGCTAACACTAACATAGCTACCAATGCGAGTAATATAACAACGTTAACTAATAATCTGTCAACAACTAACACTAATGTGGCACAAAATGCAACAGATGTTACTAGCTTAGAAACTGATGTGACCACGGCAAACACTAACATTGCTACTAATGGCACCAATATTACCACCGCTAACACTAATATTGCAACTAATGCCAGTGCAATTACAACTTTAACCAATAATCTTGCTACTACAGACGCTAATGTAACACAAAATGCTAGTGATGTTACCACATTAACAACAAATGTGACAACAAATGCAACCAACATAACGGCTAACGGAACAGATATTACAACTGCTAACACAAATATAGCTAGTAATGCTTCTGATATAACGACGCTTACTAATAATTTAGCTACAGCCAACACGGATATAACGCAGAACGCGTCAGATGTGACATCTTTAACATCAACTGTTACTACTAACACTACAAATATTGCTGGAAAGCCAAATATTTACAGACAAGCGGCAGCACCTGCTGTAACGGTACCTGTTGGATCAATATGGTACGATTCTGATGATGGAAATAAACTGTATGTTTTAGTTTCTGGCTCACCTAATGTGTGGACTGTTACTGATAATGCTGGTATGGCAACTAATTCTACAGCTATATCTACAAATGCAACAAATATTGCCACATTAACTAATGATTTAGCCACAACGGATACTAACGTTGCTCAGAATGCTTCTAATGTAACTAGTTTAACAACAAATGTTAGTACTAATTCTGCTAATATAACAGCTAATGACTCAGATATAGCTAGTGTAACTAACTCGGCCGCCGCTAACGCGTCTAGTATTACCACACTTACTAATAATTTAGCTACCGCTAATACATCAATCAGCCAGAATGCTAGTAATGTTACCTCTTTAACCGGCACAGTCACTACAAATACTACAAATATTGCCGGAAAACCCGAAACTTTTAGACAAATATCGGCACCAGCGGTCTCGGAGCCGGTCGGATCGCTATGGTTTGACGCAGATGACGGCAATAAGGCGTATATTTTAGTATCGGGTAGCCCAAATGTGTGGACAGCAATTCCAGATAGCCGAATTGCAGCAAATGCAACTAGTATTACTACTGCAAACACCAATATAACAGCTAATGCTAGTGATATTACTACATTAACTAATAGTATTGCTACCACAAATGCAAATGTAACACAAAATGCTACAAATGTTACAAACCTTACAAGTACTGTAACCACCAATACAGCAGCTATAACGTCAAATGATGGAGATATTACAACTGCTAACAATAATATTGCTGCAAATGCTTCCGGTATTACAACTCTTACTAATAATCTTGCAACAGCCAACACAGCTATTAGTCAAAATGCTTCAAACGCCACATCTTTAACAAGTACAGTATCTACAAACTCTACTACAATAGGGAATAAGCCAGATGTTTTTCGACAGGATGCTGCACCAGCAGTAACAGGAGCTACTGGTTCTTTATGGTACGATACTAATGATGGAAACAAACCTTACGTTTTAGTAGCGGGATCTCCAAAGGTATGGACACAAACAACAGATGCAGCTATTGCAGCGGGTGATGCTGTAAATGCTTCGGCAATAACAACAGCTAATACTAATATAGCGACAAACGCATCGGCAATAACTACGTTAACCAATAACTTAGCAACTTCTAATGCCAACATAACACAGAGTGCATCTGATATTACATCATTAACAACTACAGTGGGTACTAACACAAGTGGGCTTGGTACCGCAAATACAAATATATCCACTAATGCTAGCAGTATTTCAACTTTGAATACCGCTATCACTACAGCTAATACTAATATAAGTGCTAATGCAAGTGATATAGTTACTCTTGATACCACAAGTACAAATAACGGAACTAACATTACGGCTAATGCAAATAGCATAAGTAGTTTATCAACTACGGTCGGTGGTCATACAACTAGCATTGCAACTAACGTAAGCAGTATAAATGGTATCGAAGGCAAGTATGGTGTTACAATAGACAGCAATGGTGCATTAACTGGCTTTGGATTAATTGGTGGTGGTGGTGCAAGTATATTCAAGATTAATGCTAATGACTTTAAAATATACAATTCAGGTGGTGATTTAAACCCTTTTAGTGTATCAGGTAGTAAAGTGCAAATTAATGGTGATTTAAATGTTACAGGTACTGCTTTAATTCAAGGATCTTTCGGTAGTGGGGATTTTATAGCTTGTAAATTTAAAAACACAGACACAACTAACGCATATGGTGCTGGTATATCATTAAATTCATCAAGTGATTATCATCACAGAATATTAATGACAGGTGGAACTACGACTAACGCGGGTGGATCCAATTATTTTGATTTAAATGCTAGTTATCAATTAGGACAAGATGGACAGTATTCAAAACAGATAATGAAATTGAACGGTGCTGGACTAATAATACCTAATCAAACAGCAAATGGCGTTACAGCTTCGGCTAATTATGCTGGTGGAATGAATATTATATTCAACGAAAATAGCGGTGCTAGAACAGCAGTATCAGGAAGGCTTCATCTTAATGAATACATGAAAACATTCTTTTTGGATGTGCCAGAGGCTCCAAGAACAGATGGAGACTACCCTAATATTTCGTTTGCTATAAGAAAATTCGTAACTGCTTCGCCTACTAACTATGAATCAAAAATGGTGTGGGTTAAATCTTCCACTAACAGTTTGCATGTCAAAGGTGATATAGTAGCTTCTGAGTCATCTGACATAAGATTAAAAGATAATATAAAACCTATAGAAGATGCGTTAGGTAAGATTGATAAAATAGGTGGCTATGAATTTGATTGGAATGATAAGCAAGAATTATACGAAGGACACGACGTAGGGGTTATAGCTCAGGAAATTGAAGCTGTACTACCAGAAGTTGTAGAAACAAGGGAAGACGGTTATAAGGCTGTTGATTACAAGAAAATAGTACCGCTACTTATACAGGCGATAAAAGAACAACAAAAACAAATAGACGAATTAAAAAACAAATAATATGGCAATAACTTATAATTGGGACTGTAAAACATTGCAAGTTTACACAAGCCACACTGATCACAGTGCTTCGCCCATAACCAAAAACAACGTAGCTTATGCGGTTATATGGACTTTAACAGGAACAGACGAAAATGATATTAGTGAAAGTATTGTTAGAAAAACAATATTGCCTATAAATGATTTGTCAAGTTTTCAGGAAAAAGAAAATTTAAATAACGATATAGTTAAAGCCTGGGTTTTTAAAATAATAGGACCAGATGAAAAGGCTGCTTACGAAGCGGAAGTTGCTAAACTTGTTAGTGAAAAAATTACACCTACTGATATAATAGTAGTTTTAGAATCGTAAATGGCATTACAATCGAGCGGCTCAATATCAATAAGCCAAATTAAAGCAGAAGTTGGTGGCACCAGTAGTTCGCTGAGAAGTTTATCAAATACAGCAGGTAAATCAATACCCGATGGTATGCAAGAATTTTATGGATATAGCAGTGCTCCTACATATAACTATAATAGCAATATGCAAGTAGGGCAAGGCGCATGGTTTACTTGGATAGCGTATGGATATGCAAAAACCGCTAGTATTCATGTTTTTGGTACATTTGGATTTTTAAATCCCTCAACTTTTAATAGTCAGTCGGTTGATGGTTTGTATTGGCAAAATAATAAAATATATTTTTATTTTACAATTAGTAAACCTACGTGGACAACATTATTAATAGGCGGTACCAATTTTGGATCATCTTCTGGCTGGACTAGTGTTTCCTCTAAATTATGGACTTACTCAACAAGTACTAATCCGTTTGGTGCTAGCGGTGCATCAACTAACATTAGCGCTATATATTAAAACACCTAACAATCACGTGATTATAGTATAATAAGACCAAAACCAATGACTTATTTTTACAAAACCTATTCCTGGGGGAATAACAGTACCCAAGGAATATCCGAAGAAACCAGAACTCTTTGGGAGCATATCACTAAGAAACAAAACTGGCGGATTGTTCAACTACCTAACGGATTCTTTCAAGCAGAATACAAAGATCTAAGTGAAGAAGAAAAATGGATCGATGTCACTAGACGTGAAACTTTAGAAAGCTGTGAGGTGGCAATTGATGAATCTGTTAACCATTACCAAAGAAAACTAGATTATGCATCTGGACCGAAAGTGGTAAAAACATTCAAGTAATATAATATAATCAAATAAAATTTAATTAAATGGAATTTAATTTACCAAGTCAGATTGTTAAAGATCTGAATTTCGGCGATGAAGCGCGAAATAAAATAATGTCCGGAGTCTTAAAATTATCAAACGCAGTGAAGTCAACATTAGGAGCTTCTGGAAAATGCGTGATATATGAGGACGGAATGGGGCGACCGGTGATTACAAAAGATGGTGTAACAGTATCAGAAGCTGTTGTCTTAATAGACCCGGTTGAGAACATAGGAGCAACCTTAATAAAGGAAGCTGCTAGCAATACAGTAAGGGAAGCAGGAGACGGTACCACAACGGCTATCGTCCTTGCCCAATCCCTACTAAACAAATTAAACGACTATAAAGGTGAGGAAAAGATTAGAGATATTAAAGAAGGCATTTCAAAGTGTTATAAAGAAATTGTTGATTATCTTGATAAAACCAGTACAGAAGTTAAAGGTGATATGTTACAGCAAGTTGCTTATATTAGCTGTAATAATGACCAAGATCTTGGAAATAAAATTGGAGAGGCATACGAAAAGGTTGGTGGAAATGGAGTCGTTCTAATGGAAGATTCCCCTACTAATGAGACTTATGTTGAATTTGTAGAAGGGACGCAATGGGGGGCACCAATTAAGTCACCACATTTATTAACGGATAAAGAAAAAGGTACAGCGGTATTAGACAACCCATTAGTATTAATAGTAAGTTCGCCAATACCAAACATACGAAGGATACAAAATATATTAGAGCAGGTAGTTAAATCTAAAAGATCATTACTTATTATTGCTCCAGTAGATCCTCAACCATATGCAACACTACTTGCTAATAAAGTCAAAGGAAACATTAAAGTTAATATAGTTGATTTACCAGGCTTTGGCCCAACTAAAGAAGATGCTATCCAGGATTTAGCTATCTTAACGGGAGCCACAGTCATTAACGAGGAGTTAGGGGACGATTTAGACTTAATTGATATTAATGTACTAGGAGAGGTTGTTAAGGCCGTTACGGACTTTAAAAACACTACATTGCAAATTGACGAAGTTACAGAAGAAATAAGTGAGAGAATTGAAGAAGTTGAAAGAAAGATTAGCAAAGAAGAGAACGGTTATATAAAGAAAAAGCTACAAGAACGGTTATCAATGCTCACTGGAAAAGTTGGCGTTCTATTTATAGGAGCTGATTCTGAGGTTGAATTAAAAGAAAAGAAAGACAGAGCTGATGATGCCTTACATGCAACAAAAGCCGCTCTAGCGGAAGGGATTGTTCCTGGAGGTGGAGTAGCTTTATTAAATGCTTCTCAAATTATCGAACCTAAGGATGATGGCTATAAGATTCTATTAGAAGCCATAAAGGCGCCTTATAATACTATATTAGATAATGCGGGTTATGGCGATTTACAGAACCCTAAAGACTATATAACTAGTCATAAAGAATTGAAAAATAGGGAATGGAGAGGTACCGGCATTGACGCTACTTGCGGATGTTACAAACACATGCTAACTGCTGGGATTATAGATCCTGTATTAGTTACAAAATCTGCATTAAAAAATGCAATAAGTGTAGCTACAACCATCGTATCAACTGATTGTATAATCTCAAACGTAAGATCTCTTGAAAGCAATTAACTACTACATCGTAATAGATAAGATAAAAGAGGCGCCGAAGACAGTAGGTGGCCTTGAAATAACAGAAGCCCAGAATACCGACATTAGGTACTTAAGAGCAAAAGTTATAAGCGCAGGGGATAAAATCGATTATATAAAAGAAGGCAGCATTATCACGTATGATAAACATGCTGGCCACGGGGTTGAATGGAATGACAAAATGTATTTTGTTATAACTATTAATGACGTTGTTTTAGTTGAATGAGACTGTCATCGAAAGACTTAAGGGAAATGAATTTATTCAAGTACTACAGGCTTGTTAGAAAATGGGCCTGTAAAACTTATGACATCTTAGATGCTGACCTTGAGTTGTTGATCTATTTAGATTGTAAAAAGCATTTTACACGTAATGATTTCATAGAAGGTGTTTACACATACTCTTGGGATAAAGCCAGGTGGGAGAGATTAAGAAGCGCTGGGTGGATTGATGTATGGAGTAAAAGAAACAGAACAACTAGAAAGTTCAATGTATATAAGACTTCTTTTAAATGTAAAAATTTAATAAACAGAATATACAGGATACTTTTAGCAGAAGAGGATTTACCCACATCAGTGAAAAGCAAGTTTTACAAGAACAAAACATATACAGATAAAGTTTATAATAAAGCTATTGACGATATGATAAAAGATAAAGAAAGGTAATTATGGCATTTAAGCTAAAATCCACTGCTGATGTATTTGGCATCCACGAAAAAACTTCTGAATTCGGCACACCTGTTATCAAAAAAGATGACTTAGAAAAAGGTGTTGAAGCTGAAGCTAATAGAGACGGTACCATTTTTGTAGATTCTAAACTATCAGATAAAAAAATAGAAGAGGCTGTCGCCCACGAAAAGGTTCATTTAGATCAAATGGCCACAGGTAGATTACAATACTCTGAAGACTCTGTAACCTGGAAAAAAGATACAAGAAGCCCGGCAAGAGTATATAAAAGGGACACAATGAATGAAGGACATCCTGATTTCGCGTGGGAAAAAGAAGCATATAAAAAATAACAATTATGGCAATTACATTTAGAGGCCAAGCCTCAAGACTTAAGAAAAAATCTGCTAGTCAGAATCCTAATGGATTTCAAGAGGTTTCTGCTCCAGGGCCAAGAAGAGGTGTGGGTGGTGATGAGAATAGCCCTCTCAAAAGTAATCCTATAACACAAAGAGCGAAACCGACACCATTACAAATGAATGAAGCATTGGTTGCAGGGGCCGCTAGCACAGGTAAAAAGTTTGTTGACGTAGGTGCAGAAGTAGGGAAAGCTTTTGAACAGTATAAAAAGAAACCAATTGCCGCTGATTTGACAGGTAAAGAAGAAGATAAAATAATATAAACTAAAAAAACAAAATGGCTAACAACACACCTATCACAGCAAGAGTAAGCAAAGGTTTATTCGGCAAAAAAAGTCTTAGCACTACGGAACCGTTACTTAATGTAGGGGCTGCTGGTGTTAGTGGAAATAATCAAACACGTAATACCCCATCTCCTGCTAAACTATCTGCCGGGAGTATTATTTCTAGTAATTGGGAAAAAAGCAAATTTAGTGCTGTAGGCACAGATGATAGCGACGGAACGTATAAAGGCGGAAGTAAAATACCAGCTGGTAAAAAAGAAAAAGAGTATAATAGAGCTCCATCCCAAACGGCTGAGGAAAGCTATAGCTCTATGGATAAAAGTAAAGAGGCGAATAGACAAGTTAAGAAGTCAGAAAGGAAAATAGGAAGACTAGAAAATAAAGAACCAAAATCTAGCAAAGGGAAAGGCAGAGTCGCCCGGAAACTAAAAGAAGCGAAAGCTAACTTAGATATGGCTACTCAACTATCTAAAAACGCTTTAGAGAGCGTAAAGCCAACAGAAAAAATACCAGAAAAATTACTAGAAAAAAACCCAAACCCTTCATCAGTTGTGCCAAAAGCAAATGACGGATTTTTTGCTAAAAAAACACCAATGAAACTTAAATACTTTAAATAATAAACAATGGGAAATCAAACAGATCCAATAAAAAAGAAAAAAACACCACCAAAACCTTTAAGAAAATACAAAGATCCAGTTACCGTTCCAACCTACACAAGCGGAGGAGATAAATATAATATCACCGTGGAGAAGGGTAGTAATTATCATAAAGCCGGAGGCACAATGGGAGGACTTCGTCCGGTTGGGCCATTTAACACAAAAGAAGAGGATTTTATGTGGGAAGGGCATTCTGCACCTAAAAGTGCACCGAATAAAAAAACTTCAACCCCATTTAAAATGAAAAAGTTTAAATAATGGCATTTAAAATGGCGCCCTGCTCTCCTTTAAAAAGGACAAAGCCCTACGAGGCTGGAAGAAACTGGAAATGTTAAAATTATGGAATCCAAAGGTTTAGGAGACACTATAGAAAAAATAACCAAAGCAACCGGAATAAAGAAACTTGTAGACAAACTACCTGGTGATTGCGGATGTAACGATAGAAAAGAAATGTTAAATAAAGCATTTCCATATAAACAAAAATAGAATAACAATTAAATTAAATCATTATGAGTGAAGTAAAAACATTAGATGTAGAAGCAAAAGAAGTAAAGTCAATTTCTGAAGCCCAGTTAAAAGTGCTACAAGAAACTGTTAATAAACAGAATCAACTGCAAATGCAGATTGGTGGTTTAGAAGGCTACAAAGCAGGTTTGATTTCTCAGTTACAAGAAGTTGTTACTGACTTATCAAAACTACAAGCTGAATTAGAAAAAGAATTCGGAGCTGTTAGTGTAGACTTAAAAACAGGAGAAATCAATGATGCCCCAGCAAACAATTAGGAAGATCAGTGTTGGGAAAGATTATAAGAATGACGCTATGCACTATGCTGTTGGACAGGAAGTGTATGGCGGTCATACTATAGCTCACATTGTGGAAGAGGAAGACAAATACTCTATCTACATTGCAAAGAAAGATATGTTAATGCCTTGGAAAGATTTCAACAAGAACATGTCAATATCCGTGGAATATGATCTTTCATGGTAGATGCACAGTGTATTCAATTACTTAGTTGCGCCGAAGGGTAGTAGGACAACTGGGGTTAAAAAAATAGGTGTTAAAAATTTCTTATTAAACACAGACCTACAGAATCACGAGTTTGTTAATAGAGTAGGTACCATTTTAAGTTTGCCTATGTGCAGTGAGCATGAAGAGCTCCTAGAGGGTGATGAAGTTGTGGTGCACCATAACATATTTAGAAGATTCAGAGACGTTAGAGGTGTTGAAAAGAACAGTAAGAATTACTTAAATGAGGATTTGTATCTAGTCCAACCAGACCAGATATATGCTTATAAAAGAAATAATAAATGGAAAGCATTAAAAGGTTTTACATTTGTTATGCCAATTAAAGAAAAAAAGACGTTTTCTTTAGATTCTGAGAAACCATTGATAGGTGTAGTAAAACACTCAAATGGAGAATTTGAAGAGGGTGAAATGATTGGATTCAGACCTAATTCAGAATATGAGTTTATAATAGACGGGCAGAGGTTATACCGAGTTCCCACCAATTCAATTACAATCAAATATGAACATCAAGGAAACGAAGAAGAGTATAATCCAGGCTGGGCACAAGGCAGTTGAAGAGCTCATAAAAGTAGCAAAAGAGGCTATTATAGATTCAGAAGACGATTTAACAGCGGACAAGTTGAAGAACGCGGCGGCTACAAAAAAGTTAGCTATCTTTGATGCTTTCGAAATACTCAGTCGTATTGAAGAGGAGGAAAGAATATTAGAAGACAAACCTAGAAAAGAAGTTGAAACAACCTCCTTCGGAGGATTTGCTGAAAAAAGATCTAAATAGTGTATACTCAAGATCTATACAAAGTTATAGAGCCTATAAAGATTACAACCATATCGAGGCTCAACAGAGGTAAAAAATGGGATTATGGCTACAATAAAGAACACGATGTTATTGTCATAAGTAAAACAGGACAAATAGGGGAAATTTATAAAATACAGAATCTTAAAATAGCTTTACCAAAATCCCCAGGAAAACTAGATAAGAGTACTGATAAATGGATACCAGAAGAGTACCCTAAGGAACTAAAGGGTATAAAGAGTATCTTCGACTGGCGAGATTACCCAGAGGGGTTTAAGAACACGTGGGGAGATTACATAGATGAAAATTTCAATAAAAGAGAGAACGGCCATTGGTTCAATAATAGAGGTTTGGATACTTATATTACTGGTACTCACTTTATGTACTTGCAGTGGTCAAAGATCGATGTCGGGAAGCCTGATTTTCGTGAGTCCAACAGATTGTTCTACATATTCTGGGAAGCTTGTAAAGCCGACAAAAGGTGTTATGGTATGGCATATCTCAAGAACAGACGTTCGGGATTTTCATTCATGGCATCAGGGGAAACCGTCAATATGGCGACAATATCGTCCGACTCTCGCTTTGGGATTTTATCTAAATCAGGATCCGATGCTAAAAAGATGTTCACCGATAAGGTTGTACCAATCTCCGTTAATTACCCATTTTTCTTTAAACCAATACAAGATGGTATGGACCGTCCTAAGACAGAACTCGCTTACCGTGTACCCGCATCCAAATTTACTCGGCGCAGGCTCGATTATAAGAATAAAACGGAAGCACTCACGGGGCTGGACACCACTATCGACTGGAAGAATACGGGAGACAATGCCTATGATGGGGAAAAACTCAAACTCCTCGTTCATGACGAATCCGGTAAATGGGAAAGACCAAATAATATCCTCAACAACTGGAGGGTTACGAAAACGACGTTACGATTAGGTTCTAGAATTATTGGAAAGTGTATGATGGGATCAACATCGAACGCTTTAGACAAAGGAGGGGGCAATTTTAAAAAACTATACAATAGCTCGGATGTTACAAAGAGAAACGCCAATGGCCAGACTCGTTCAGGACTCTATTCTTTGTTCATACCTATGGAATGGAACTACGAAGGATTCATTGATTCTCATGGCTTACCTGTATTCAATAAACCCGAGCCTGGTACAATCGGCCCTCAAGGGGACGAAATAGATCAAGGGGTTATAGAGCATTGGAATAATGAAGTAGCAGGTCTAAAAGGGGACCAAGACGCTTTAAATGAATTCTACAGACAATTTCCAAGAACAGAGGAGCACGCTTTCAGAGATGAAACAAAAAATAGTATATTTAACTTAGCAAAGATATACGAACAAATAGATTATAATGAAGATCTAGGAAACAGTAATGTTTTGACAAGAGGAAGTTTTCAGTGGGAGAATGGTGTTAAAGATTCAAAAGTAATATTTTCACCAAATCCAAACGGAAGATTCTTAATAAGTTGGGTGCCTAGTTATGGTATTCAAAACAGACAATTAACAAAAAACGGGGTAAGGTGGCCAGGAAATGAACACATTGGTGCTTTTGGTTGTGATAGTTATGACATATCAGGAACAACGGACGGAGGAGGTTCCAAAGGTGCTTTGCACGGATTAACAAAGTTTAGCATGGAAGATGCTCCTCCGAGCACATTCTTTCTGGAGTATGTAGCAAGACCTCAAACCGCTGATATATTTTTTGAAGATGTATTAATGGCTTGTGTGTTTTATGGAATGCCAATTTTATGTGAAAATAACAAACCTAGGCTTTTGTATTATTTTAAAAGGAGGGGATACAGAGGCTACTCAATGAATAGACCTGACAAATTGTGGAATAAATTATCTGTAACTGAAAAAGAAATTGGTGGAATACCTAACTCTAGTGAAGATATAAAACAAGCTCACGCAGCTGCAATTGAGATGTACATAGATAGACACGTAGGTTTAAATGACCAGGGAGAGTATGGTACGATGTATTTTAATGAGACCTTAGGGGATTGGGCTAAATTTGATATAAACAATAGAACAAAGTTTGATGCAGCAATTAGCTCGGGCCTAGCTATAATGGCTTGTCATAAGGATTTATACAGGCCGACAAACAAAATGCAAAGAGCCCCAGTTAATTTAAGTTTTGCAAAATACCAAATAGACGGATCAAATTCAAAAATAATAAAACAGTAATATGGGAGGAGTAGTAAATAGTTTTTTTCCAAGTCAAGTTGCAAGTGATGCAGAAAAAATGTCGCAAGACTACGGTCTCAAAGTTGGTAGAGCGATTCAAAATGAATGGTTTTCTAACAACTCTGGTGTAACAAGATTTAGGAGTAACCAAAACACATTCCATAGTTTAAGACTATATGCAAGGGGCGAACAACCAATACAGAAGTATAAAGACGAAATGTCTATTAATGGGGATTTATCCTACTTAAACTTAGACTGGAAGCCGGTGCCTATACTTTCAAAATTTGTAGATATAGTAGTTAACGGAATAGCTGATAGGGCTTTCGATTTAAGTGCTTATTCTCAAGATCCGTACGGCGTTAGTAAAAGGACTAAGTATATGGAATCTATTATCAGGGATTTACAGACAGCAGAACTAAATAACTTTGCTCAAGAAAACTTTGGTATCAATTTATTCGAGAATAACCCAGATAAATTACCAGATTCAGAAGAGGAATTAGATTTACATATGCAACTTTCTTATAAGCAAGGAATCGAACTTGCGGAGGAGGAAGCCCTTAGAGTTATGTTTGACGAAAACAGATATGACCTAACTAAGAAAAGATATTACTATGATCTTGCAACACTCGGAATTGGAGCGGTTAAAAACAATTTTACAGAAGCAGAAGGCGTTACAGTAGAATATGTAGATCCGGCTTATTTGATTTACTCTTACACAGAGGACCCTTATTTTCAAGATATATATTATGCAGGGGAAGTTAAATTCGTGCCCTTAAACGAGCTTAAAAAGCAGTTTCCGAACCTAGATCATGAGGAGCTAGAGAAGATACAACAACAGGGCTCTCAAAATAGAGGTGTTTGGGACAACAACTTAAGCAACTCAAATAACAATAGGGACTCAAACATAGTACAAGTGCTGTACTTTAATTATAAAACCTACATGAATGAGGTTTACAAAGTTAAAGAAACAGCCACTGGAGCCACAAAAATAATTGCTCGTGATGATCAGTTCGACCCTCCTATAGAAATGTACGAAGAACAATTCGGGAAAATGTCCAGGTCACTGGAAGTTTTATACGAAGGCGTAATGATATTAGGAACAGACATCATTCTTAAATGGGAGATGGCGAAAAACATGATGCGGCCTAAAAGTGATAGCACTAAGGTTAAAATGAATTACGCTATAACAGCCCCTAGAATGTATCAGGGTAAAATTGAATCCTTAGTTGGGCGTTGTACCGCTTTCGCGGATATGATACAATTAACTCATTTAAAACTACAACAAGTTCTACAGAGAATGATACCTGATGGAGTTTATTTAGACGCTGATGGTATTAATGAAGTAGATTTAGGTAACGGGACAAACTACAATCCTCAGGAAGCATTAAATATGTTTTTCCAAACAGGTTCTATTATAGGTAGATCATTCACACAGGAAGGGGATATGAATCCCGGCAAAATTCCTATTCAAGAAGTCCAAACTGGTAGTGGTGGTCAAAAGCTACAAACATTAATAGCCACTTACAATTACTACATGCAAATGATCCGGGATGTAACCGGATTAAATGAGGCTAGAGATGGCAGTACCCCAGACGCAAGAGCTTTAGTTGGCGTTCAGAAAATGGCAGCGGCTAACTCTAACACGGCTACAAGACATATATTAGATGCGGGTTTATTCTTAACTAGAGAAACTGCGGAATGTTTATCATTAAGAATTTCAGATATAATAGAATACCATCCAGCTAAAGAATCATTTATACAGAAGATAGGTGGGTTTAATGTAGCTACTCTAGATGAAATGAGAGATTTACACTTGCATGATTTTGGTATATTCTTAGAATTAACTCCAGATGATGAGCAGAAAGCTTTACTAGAGAACAATGTTCAGCAAGCGCTATCAGCAGGTTTGATTGATTTATCAGATGCTATTGATATTAGAGAGGTTAGAAATCTTAAACTCGCTAATCAACTATTGAAAGTTAGACAAAAGAAACGTCAAGAACGATTACAAGCAGAACAGCAAGCAAACATACAAGCACAAGCACAAGCAAATGCTCAAGCCCAACAGGTGGCGGCCCAAGCAGAAGTGCAAAAAGACCAAGCTTTATTCGCAACTAAATCCCAATTAGAACAACTGAAAGGGCAAATAGAACAGCAAAGAATACAAGTTGAGGTTAGCGCAAAGAAAGAATTAATGGAATTAGAATTCCAATACAATATGAGGCTTAAAGGCATTGAAGTAGATAATGCTAAAGTTAAAGAAAAAGAAATGGAAGATCGTAAAGATGAGCGAACTAGAATACAGGGTTCTCAGCAAAGCGAAATGATTTCTCAAAGAAAAGATGGTTCGCCCCCAAAAAACTTCGAATCTGGAGGAAATGACACAATGGGTGGTGGATTTGGCTTAGGTGCGTTTGATCCTAGGTAATAATAGTAGTAACACTTATATAATATTTTATCATGTCAGAAACAAAACAAGAAGGGACCTTTAAAATTAAGGCTCCCGCGAAAAAAGAGTCTGTAGCAGAAGTTACAGCAGAACCAAAAGTTGAGCATAAGGCTGAACCAATAATTGATCTTAACTCACCGACTTCTGTGAGCAAAGAAGGCGATATTATAAAGCTAGATTTAAGTAAGCTAAATAATCCAGAGCAAGAGACAAGAGATGTAATTGCAGACCAACCAACCGAAACTGCACCAGAAGTAGAAAAAGAGGTGTCCCCTCCCCAGGCAGAACCCACCCAAGAAGAGGAATCATTCCTTGAAGAGATCACAGATGAGGAAGTGGTAGAAAAAGCGGAGGTGCTTACAGAACAAGTAGAACAGGCTATAGTCGAGGCAAAAGCGGGGGTTGAATTACCGGAAAACATTCAAAAGGTCGTTGACTTTATGAACGAAACGAATGGGACTTTAGAAGACTATGTTAAGCTTAACCAAGATTACAGTAAATTAAATGAGACCCAATTATTAAGGGAGTTTTACGAAAACACAAAACCTCATTTAGACAAGGAGGACATTGACTTCTTAATGGAAGATAACTTTTCATTTGATGAAGATATTGATGACGAAAGAGATATAAGACGTAAAAAATTAGCAAAAAGAGAAGAGCTCTCAAAAGCTAAAGATCATTTAGAGGGATTAAAATCTAAATATTACGAAGAAATAAAAGGAGGTAGTAGATTAGCTCCTGAACAAAAGAAAGCGGTAGATTTTTTCAATCGCTATACAAAAGAAAACGAAGCAGCAACTCAATTAGCTGAGAAGCAAACAAAAGCATTTTTAAATAAGACGGAAGACGTTTTTAATGATGATTTCAAAGGTTTTGATTATCAAGTTGGAGACAAAAAGTACCGATTTAAAGTAAAAGATGCTCCCGCTGTTAAGGAAACTCAAAGCGACATTAACAATTTTATCAAGAAGTTCTTGAATGAAAATAATGAAATGTCAGATGCTAAAGGTTACCACAAGGGTATTTTCACAGCTATGAATGCAGACTCAATTGCAAATCATTTTTATGAGCAAGGAAAATCCGATGCCATGAAAACGAGTATCTCTAAGAGTAAGAACATACAAATGGGGGCGAGAGGTGTCCATCAAGATGTTAAAGCTCCAGGAGCATTCTCAATGCGGGTGGTCGATTCAGGAGGAGAGGGTTCGAAATTGAAAATAAAAACATTTAAACACATTAAATAAAAAAAATTATGGCATTTGACGTAGCGCCGGCAACCCTGGCGAATTTAAATCACTTAACCCCAAGACCTGTAAAAGGTTTATTCGGAGACAATTATTTGTCTTTAGCGGATATGACTTGGGCACAACAATTCTTACCTGAAGTTTACGAGAAAGAAATTGAAAGATACGGTAACCGTACTATCACTGGATTCTTAAGAATGGTAGGAGCAGAGATGCCTATGGCATCAGATCAGGTAGTTTGGTCAGAACAAGGCAGACTACATATCGCATATGATACAGCAACATCTGATGCTCCAGTGATAGCAGGGGCACAGAAAATTTTCTTGCCTTCACCGGGAGCAGATGGAAAAAATCCATTGCTTGGAGCAGGTATGACTATAGTTGTTGGATTGAAAGCAGGTGGAGCAATAGTTAACAAAGCTTTTGTTAAGTCTGTAGATGGAGCCCCAGTTGCTGGATTGCAACAATACTCTATTCAAGTATATGACACAGCTAACAATAACTTAGATGCAGCTCTACAAGGAGCAGTAGCAGGTGCCCCTATTAGTATATTCGTTTATGGGTCTGAGTATGGAAAGAAATCAAAATTAGCTGGTAATTCAGTTGATGCTTCTTTCACCACTTTCAGTAACAAACCAATCATCTTAAGAGACAAGTATGAGGTTAACGGTTCAGACGTTGCTCAAATTGGATGGGTTGAAGTTACTACCGAAGTAGGTACAGGTGGATACTTATGGTATCTAAAATCTGAGCATGAATCAAGAATTAGATTTGAGGATTACTTAGAGATGAGTATGGTTGAAGCAGAAAAAGCAGTTACTCCGTTCACGGATGCAGCAGGCGCAACTCTTCAAGGTATGCAAGGTTTGTTTGGTAGTCTAGAAGAAAGAGGTCTAGTGTGGAGTGGTACTGATTTTAGCACAGTAGGTGCAGGAACTGGTATTGACGCATTTGATACAATCTTATCTGAACTTGACAAACAAGGAGCAATTGAAGAAAACATGATGTTCTTAGACAGATCAACGTCTTTAGGCATCGATAACATGCTAGCTGCTCAAAATTCTTATGGAGCGGGTGGAACATCTTATGGTGTATTTGACAACTCTGAAGACATGGCATTAAACCTTGGCTTCTCAGGATTTAGACGTGGTTCTTATGACTTCTACAAAACAGACTGGAAATATTTAAATGATTCTACAACTCGTGGACTTATTAATGATATTAAAGGTGTTATTGTACCAGCAGGAACTTCTACAGTTTACGATCAACAATTAGGTCAGAACATTTCAAGACCATTCTTACACATCCGTTACAGAGCTTCTGAAGCAGATGACAGACGTTTGAAATCTTGGGTTACTGGTTCTGTTGGAGGAAACTATACAAGTGATGAGGATGTTATGAGTGTTCACTTCTTATCAGAAAGAACATTATGTACACAAGCTGCGAATAACTTCGTACTATTAAAATAGTAGTAATTCTACTAAGTGATCTTTACCCCTGTTAAATTAACGGGGGTAACTATTACTTTTTATTAACATTTATATTATATCATATTATGGCTATTAAAAAAGCAACAGTAGAAAAAGTTGAGGTTGTACCTCAAAAAATAAAAGCCCCGAAAGATACTTGGGAAATTAAAGATAGACTATACGAAATAGCTAGTGGTAAAACACCATTAGTATACTCAATAGCAACAGCACACTCTAGATTAAAATCTTTACTTTGGTTTGATGCAGAAAAAGGATACCAAAGAGAATTAAGATACGCTACCAATCAAGCTTCACCGTTTGTAGACGAACAAAAAGGTCAGGTAATCATGGGTAGAATAATTTTTAGAGATGGAAAGCTTAGAGTTCCAAAGGAAAATACTTCTTTGCAGAAACTATTATCTTTATACCACCCAGACTTAGATGGGATTTATAAAGAATACAAACCACAACAAGAAGCTTCTAACGAAGTGGAGTGGATTGAATATGAATTAGCAGCGTTAAATATGGCTAAAGGCTTACCAATAGAACAAGCCGAAGCAATTTTGCGTGTAGAAATCGGGGTAAAAGTAAATTTATTATCATCCTCTGAATTAAAAAGAGATGTGCTAATATTTGCTAGAAAAAACCCGAAATTGTTTTTAGAACTAGCAACTGATGAAAATACAGAATTAAGAAATTTTGGTATTAAAGCAGTTGAACAAGGGATTTTACATCTGTCACAAGATCAAAGAACCTTTACTTATGGTCAAAATGGCCGTAAAGTAATGACCATACCTTTCGATGAGAGTCCTTACTCGGCTTTATCGGCATTCCTCACAACAGACGAAGGTACGGAAATTTACAAAGCAATTGAAAAAAGACTTAAATAGTTATCTTTTGTAGTGGCTAAGCCATCTTAAAGGTGGCTTAATTACTATAAATAATAAAAAATAAATTATGGCTGTAAGCGTAGATACTGTATACCAGAGAGTATTAGCAATACTCAATAAAGAACAACGAGGCTATGTTACTCCTCAGGAATTTAATCTATTTGCCAACCAAGCGCAATTAGATATATTCGAACAATACTTTTACGATATAAACCAATTTGGAAGAGTACCCGGGAATGATACTGAGTTTTCTGACATGCTTAACATCCTTAATGAAAAAATAAACCTCTTCGAAGTAAACGCGGATATGACTTACGGTACATTACCCACCCCCGCTGTTAATTACTGGAGTACTCCATCTAACTTATACAGGTTAGGCACGATTGCCTACACAAATATAGTAACCTCTAAATCCCTATATCCTACACCTAATACAGTTATAAATACTACAACTCTGGTAGAAGCTGAGAGGGTAAATTACAATGAGTTTTTGATGATTACTCAATCACCCTACTTACAACCAAAAAATTCTAGGCCGGTGTTTGTTGCTAACACATCAGGATATAAAGTGTATGGGACTAACGGTACTGAGCTAATTACAGGTGTGTCGTGCAACTATATAAGAAATCCAATAGAAGTCGCCTGGGGCTACCAAACGGTCTACGGGGAAGCCTTGTATGATGCTACAACCTCTGTAGATTTTGAGTTACACGGTTCAGAAGAAACTGAGTTGGTTATAAAAATATTAGCATTTGCAGGATTAGTTATTAAAGATGTTCAAATGTATCAAATTGCTAATGGTATGGAAATGCAAACTGTTCAACAAGAAAAACAATAATAGATGGCTTTAATAAATAAAACGCAAGAAGAATATTTTTTAGGCCCGGACGGTATTTGGGACAGTAATGACGAAAATTATGGTGGCTATCAATTTGTTGGTATTTCTGATATTATAAATAACTTTATGACGGTTTACGTTGGCGAAGAGAAAATAATAACAAAAGTAAAAAGAACAGATGTTGCCTTTCACGCTCAACAAGCTATTCAAGAGTTTAGTTTTGACACTCTGCCACAGGAAAAATCTGTGGAAATTGAGTGCCCTCCGGGCTTATACATGATAATGCCTCAAGATTATGTTAATTATACTAAATTGTCTTGGACAGACAATCAGGGTATTGAAAGAATAATATACAGGACAGATCTTACTAGCAATCCTTTACCCTACACCCAGGATGCATCATATGAATATGTATATGATGAAAATGGAGCGGTGGTATATCCGCAGCCTTCTGAAACACTAAAAAAATATCAAGCCAACAGTCCTTATCCTTTATCAGGTAATGGAGGCGGACGAAATTCTTGGCAAAACGACCCTGACTTATTAAATTTATACGCTTATGGTGGGAGGTATGGGTTAAATCCTGAACAAGCGCAAGCTAATGGTGTATTTTATATAGACAAAATAAAAGGGATGATTAGATTTAGCTCTGACATGGCTGGGAGAATCATAACTTTAAAATATATAAGTGACGGGCTAGGGGGTGAGGAAGATATGACTGTTCATAAATTTGCGGTAGACGCTATTTATAAGTACATTGTCCACGCCGTGCTTTCTGTAAAAGCAAATATTCAAGAATATGCTATCCAAAGATATAAAAAAGAGGCCGTAGCAGCTAGAAGAAATGCAAAAATTCGTTTGTCAGAGCTTAAAAGTGATTTGATGATGCAAGTAATGAGAAATCAATCCAAATGGATTAAACACTAAAAGACACACATGGCAGATTTAATACACAATTTTACTGGTGGAAGAATGAATAAAGACCTTGATGAAAGGCTTGTTCCAAACAGTGAATATAGAGATGCTTTAAATTTACAGATTGCTACATCTACGACGTCTCAAGTCGGAACTTTTCAGAACATAAAGGGCAACTTAGAAAAAAAGAATAAAACATATAATCCCTCTACTCAAGTATTTACAGAGTGGAGTTCAGACTATATATCTTCATTGCAAAACGCAGTCTGTATTGGATCAATTGCCGACAACACTACGGAATATATATATTGGTTTATTTCGTCAGATACGGCTAGCGTAATAGCTTCATATAACACTACAACAAAGATTACAGCACCATTATTGGTAGACACCCAAAACATTCTAAACTTTAGCCCAGATTATTTGATAACTGGTATAAATGTTTTAGAGGGCATGTTGCTTTGGACAGATAATCAAACTGAACCAAAAAGCATAGTGATAAGTGATTGGGTTGGTTCTACCGAGAGCTTTTCAGTTCATTCGACAATATACGATCCGCTTAGACCATTTGTCGAAGCTGACATAACTGTTATAAGGAAAAGGCCTTTGGTTGCCCCGACGTTTGTGGCTAACGCAAGCGGAAGAGGTGGAAATGGCACTGGGCTATCACCTATATCCACATCTTATACAGGAACACCTATAATAAATGGGTTTAATACAGAAAATTTTACATATATTCCTAACGCTGCGGAACCTTTAGTACACAAATCATTACCTACTTATGCGGAAGATATTGTAAAAGGAAGTGTAACTATTACAACAATCCCAGCCCCTGATAATTACAAAAATTTAGACTTAATAACTCTTCAGGCTGAGACTACAAATGCTACTAACGAGGTCTCAAACTTCAGTATAACACTTTTGGTAGTCGGGCCCCTGGATGGAAATAATGTCTTACTTCCTGGAAACACTTTACAATGTAGAATACAATCCATCTCATCCACAATCCCTCGCGGCGACGTACTATCATGGGAGGTTTTACTTATAGAGGATGCTGTTCTTTTTGAATATATTTTTCCAAGGTTCTCATATAGATGGAAATATAATAACAATCAAGTATCCGGGTTTGCTCCATTCACAGATCCTGTGTTTGTTGGCGGAAAATTTGAATATTTGTCTAGTGACGGTTACAATATAGGAATGCTTAACAATGCTAGGGAAATAGTATTGAGTGATTTAGATTGGGGGGATGAGTCTGTTAAGGAAATAGAAATACTATTTAAAGCGTCTAACTCTAATGGAGTATATATTGTAGACAATATAACAGATAGGTCTTTAACAACTTTTACGGTTATTAACGAAGTTATTGGCGCTATTATAAATTCAAACCAGCTGCTAAGACCTTATGACAATGTTCCTAGACTTGCAAAAGCACAAGAAATAACAGCAAATAGATTAATATATGGTAACTACACACAACAATATGATGTTATAGAGCCTATTATATCTTCTTCGCTGTCACAGACTCTCCACCCTGGGACTATAGACACTTCTACTGGAGCAACCGGAAATAGCGACTTAGCTAGGACTCCATTACCTTCACTAAAGTCTATCAGAACTTACCAAGTAGGTGTGAACTTTTTAGATAAGTATGGTAGGGAAACGCCTGTATTCACTACTAATGACAGCTCGTTTTTTGTACCTGTCGAAGCATCTAGTAAAGTAAACAAGATAACAGCCAGTCTAGGGGGACAGACTATACCTGATTTTGCAACACATTTTAAATACTTTGTTAAAGAGACATCTAATGAGTATTACAATTTGGCGTTAGACAGGTTTTACTTTGCCGAAGATGGGAATGTGTGGCTATCGTTTCCGTCATCTGAAAGAAATAAAGTATCAGAGGATTCATATTTGGTACTGAAGAAAGAACATGATAGTGATGCTCCCGTTCCTGTTAAGGCTAGGTTTAAAGTAATTTCTATTTCACCCGAAGCCCCGGCTTTTATAGCAACTACTACTATAAGTATTGCTCAGGCAAAAGTAACGGCATTAGCTTCATTGATTCCGGGAGTGGCTGTTATACAGTTTGATTTTGTAGGCCCAACTCTCACTCAGAACACAGCGTTTAGTCAAGGATTCTCAGCTAATCATTTTATAATAATAAGTCAAGGGGGAAACACAACTTATGAATATGCAATAGCTTCTGGGGGACCAATAGGTAATGCCGCTAACGAGTACAGAGTAGCTCTGCAAGAGCCTTTGGGGGCTGAAGCGGCCTTCTTAGACAACTTAGTTTTAGGTGATGAATTCTTTATAAACATAAAAGAAAAAGTTGTAGAAAAAAAGCCTGAATTTGAAGGCAGATTTTTTGCAAAAATAAATAGAGATACTAATTTTGATAACTATATAATATCATCTTTTGCTGGGTTTGAACCAACTTATGGTATTAAATATTCAGTTGCAATTCCTGAGCTACTTGTTAATCACGGTGACTTCAGTGGGGGCGATAGAGGTTCTCAGGGGGTAGCATGGAGCGACACTTACACTTCTCACAATTGCTCAGATCCTTTTGAGGGTGGTGTATGGGCTGATCGCATAAGAAGGCCTGTAGCTAACCAATTATGGTTTGGGGTTGTGTTCGCGGGTTACGGGGAGAAGCAAAAAAACGGCGAAATGAACGAGGCCTTCCTCACTATACCTTTGATGGACAACCACTTAAACTCACTGAATACCAAAATAAGATTTTATGATGCTTCTGGCAATAAGAGTGCTGTATACATAATAGTGAACAGCGATACTTACTATGGGTTTAGAGGAGCCGGGAGTTGTAACAAGAAAAAAGGGTATCAAAGCAACAAGAGAAAAGGGATTAAGGTAACACTAAATAAACCATTTGAAGCAGGATTTACCGCAACAGGTATTGAAATTGTACAAGAAATTATAGCTGATACAAATAGTATATTATCATCATCAAATCCAGCTATATTTGAGACAGAGCCTAAGAAAGCGGTTGACATAGATATATACTATCAAGCATCAGGAGCATTCCCTATAATCGATTCTAGTTTACCTAAATCCTTAAGCTGGTTCAATTGCTATTCTTACGGAAATGGGGTTGAATCAAACAGGATTAGAGACGATTATAATGCGCCTACTATAGACAAAGGCCCAGTTGTTTCCGCTCCTTTAGATGAGCCATATAAAACAGAGGCTAAGTATACTTCTTTAATATTCTCACAAATATTTAATTCAATGTCGGGGGTTAATAACCTCAACCAATTTATACAAGCCGAAGCAATTACTAAAGACCTATTACCAGAGTACGGATCAATACAAAAATTACGATCAAGAGACACTAATTTAATAGCTTTATGTGAAGATAAGTGTTTGTCTATATTAACAGACAAAGATGCCTTATATAATGCTGACGGTAGCACTAACATTACATCTAATAAGAGAGTTTTAGGGCAAGCGACATCTTATACCGGGGAATTTGGTATATCTACCAATCCTGAATCATTCGCTGAATACGGATATAGAATATACTTTACAGACAAGGCTAGAGGAACAGCCATAAGACTATCTCGAGATGGAATTACAGAGATTGCAGACAAAGGGTTAGGCACATTTTTTAATGATAACTTAACTCTAAATAAAAATATAGTTGGATCGTGGGACATGAATTCTAAGGAATATAATGTTACACTAAATGCACTAACTCCTTACTGGCAGAATATACTCGGAGTTGGGGAATTTGACAGAACGAGTAAAGACGTTAATTGTTCTACTTTTCTAAATTCATTACCTACTACAAAAACCACAATATCATTTAAAGAAGAAGTTAATGGGTGGACTAGTAGAAGAGTATACATCCCTGAGTCTGGACTATCCTTAAATAGTGTTTACTACACATTTAAGAACGGAGCAATATGGGAGCACAACCTTAACCCGTTGCATAATAATTTTTATGGCATTGGGCAAACTGATGCTTTGCTAGGTAAGTATTATGAAAGTTCATTTACCATGGTAATTAATGAAGATCCTATAACGGTTAAATCATTTAACACAGTTAATTACACTGGGTCTAATGCTTTAAACCATATATACAATGTAGCCGGCTATGGAACTAAAAACTTTTCAATAGCTGAAATACAAGCTCAAAGTTTAATGCCAACCTCTGTTTCAGTAAAAAAAGGGTGGTATGTAAATTCAATAGTAACTGACTTGCAGGAAGGGAAAGTAACAGAATTTATTGATAAAGAAGGTAAAAAGTTTAACTACATAAAAGGTATGCCAACTTTTTTTAATACCAATTGTGATAACAACGTGGATACACAAGAATTTAATGTTCAAGGGATTGGTAGAGCATCTTCAATAACTGGGGCAACAGTCCCTTCAATATATAGTGTATCTGTGTTTGTAAACCCAAACTGCTAAATAATATAATATACATGATAACAGGAATAGATAACCTCACGACCAGTATAGCTAGTTTTAATGAGACAACAGGAGTGGATGTAAGCATATTGCACCCAACCGTGTTAGTAGTATTAACGCCAAATGAAGGCTATAGTATAATTGCCTCTAACTTCAGTGCAATATTACCATTGCCCGGGGATATAAGCAATATTACATTTGCACAAGATGGACTAAACGTTAATGCTACGGTAACTTTTGTTGCTCCGTTTATAATGCCTCAGGCCGATGTTTCAATTCCATTTTGTGTGGATGGTTTTGTGTCGCTACTCCTGTATAGTATAAGTGGATCTGTATCAGCTAGTGTATCATGTAACCTAAGTCCATATCAAGGTTCCTACAGTGCCACCGGAGAGTTTAATACCAATACAAATGTATTATCAGTACCTATACGCGCTATACCTGGATATTATTTTCCAACAATACCAACACTATCATTAGCTTCAGGTGATATAAATAACTATACATTATCGTCAAATAAAATTTTTGATATTAGTGGTAATTTAATAGAAGTTGATTTTACTATAGGGTACACTTTTCCTAGTGCAAATATAGCGGGGGACGCGTGGGACTTGAACGCTTGTGCTTATGAAATATATGTACCCGCTACAGGTATCAGTAGTTACTCTATAAGTACAGTCGGTATAATACCAGAAGGCGAAACTAGAATAATGAAAGTGTTTGGTAATCCAGGCTCTACATTTACGGTTGATTTGGATGGGGTGAGCGTAGTGGCTAACATTGTAATGGGATCGTCGGGCGTTTATTCATTCCCAATAGTGTTCCCTACCGTAGTTACTAATACGACATACACAATAGAACTGTTCGGTGATTTATCAGTTCCATTTTTACAACAGAATCCTTTTACAATAGAACAAAGATTAGCCACAGATGTTACTTTCGATGTGCTATTTAACGGTGGAGTTACGGGTATAACCCCGGTTGTGAAATCGTTTACAGCATTTACAGCCCCGTTAGTTGGGGAAGCTGCTTTTACTATAGATATTCCTTGGAATATAGTACCGTCACCAGCGTTAACTGGTAATCAAGAGTTAGCCTTGTCTTCACAACCAATAGATGCTAATTGGAGCAATCTTAATGACGTTACCAACGGAGGGACTTCATTATACCCTTCCGCTAATATTACTTTAGGCAATCCTGTAACTGTCTGCCAAAATTATACTATTGGAGGAACTGACGCAGGTTCAACCACCTACCTAGACTGTAATGGAGTTTCGCAAATAGCATCGTATGATGGTCTTGCAGTTGGAGGCAGTGAATTTACTTCTTTCTGTGCTACTCAAATAGTATCCGTGAACTCTGGATCTGCTCCTGTGCAAACAGCTGGTGTATGCCCATCTATTGCAGGGACTATTACTGTAAGTGGAAATATAGAATTTTACGGAGGAACAAATATGACTACTACTCTGGACTTAACAGGGTTATTAACTATAGTTGATTCACCTTCTATTGTAACGACCACTCCTTTTAATATTGTTGATATATCAGCAGATGGCGGAGGGGAAAGCATTAATGATGAAGGTTTAACTTTAATTAATAAAGGAATTGAATGGAGTTTAGATCCAAATTTATCTACCATATTAAATTCATCTACTGTTATAGGAAGCAGTGTTACTAACTTTACAGCCACTATGTCTAACTTAGTGCCAAGCACCACATATTATGTTAGAGCATTTGCTACAAACTCACTAGGTATAGGCTATGGAGTTATTAAGCAATTTATGACTACAGTGGGTCCTGTAACTGTCTGCCAAAATTATACTATTGGAGGAACTGACACAGGTTCAACCACCTACCTAGACTGTAATGGAGTTTCGCAAATAGCATCGTATGATGGTCCTGCAGCTGGAGGTAGTGACTTTACTTCTTTCTGTGCTACTCAAATAGTATCCGTGAACTCTGGATCTGCTCCTGTGCAAACAGCTGGTGTATGTCCATAATAATTATAACACAACTTTAATATGGATTCAATAACATTAACTTTCCCAAAGGCATTAAATGTATCGGTACAGACTGGAGATACGGCTTACTACACAAATGATGTAAACGGAATAGATATTGTATTAATAGGAACTATAACTGTGGTATCTGGAAAGTCCATTACCGTGGACATAGATCCTTCTGCAGTAAGACCAACTATTACTAGCTTTATATTGTTTAGCAAGACGGCAGAGGTTAATACTGGAGGAGTGAAAGGATACTACGCAGAAATGCAGTTTATGAATAACTCCGAAACTGCAGCCGAACTATTTACAGTCGGCAGCGGAGTAGTTGAAAGTAGTAAATAATACGTAATAATAACCTATAAAACAATTTAATATATGAAACCATTAATGGGTGCTGTACAAAGTCTTGCTGAAATAGCCGGCGGGATCATAGGAAGTGGAGCGAGAAAACGAGAACAACGAGCGGCTCAGGGGGAGTTTGACAGAAACAAATCTCAAATGGAAAACGCTGACACCTCTAACTTATATACGAACCAAGAAAACGTATATGAGGATCTTACTGTTAATACACAGCAAGCAGACTTTGTAGCTCAACAACAGCAACAAGGCATGGCTAATACTATGGGTGCTTTACAAGGCGCGGCAGGGGGATCTGGTATTGCTGCATTAGCACAGTCGTTAGTTGGACAACAGTCACAAAACGCTCAACAGGCATCTATTAGCATAGGTGAGCAAGAGGCTGGTAATCAAGCGGCTGAAAGACAAATGGCAGGGCAACTACAAACCCGAGAGCTACAAGGAGCTTATATGTCTAGAGCTGCTGAAAAAGATAAAACTGATACCATGCTAGGTATGTCACAGCAAAGGCTAGGAGCCGCTAATGATGCCCGTGATGCTGCAACTAAATCAATAATTGGAGGTGTTGCAGGGGTGGTTGGGGCCGCGGCGGATTATAAAGGTTGGTAGCAAAGACGGGTTTAGTGTTGATAAATTAATGGGAGGATAAAATAAAATAATATGGCAAATAATGCACTAATACAAGGAGCTGCTTTAACAGGTAAGAAATTTCTAGATGTGGGTGGTGCTGTAAAAGCAGGTTTAGCGGCAACATCTAATTACAAGCCTAAAGATAGGGTAGCTGAAAACAACACAGTAAAAAATAAGGTTAATGCTTACATGAGTAAGATGAAAACCGATATGGATTTTACAGGTTTCAGTCCAGCAGAGACCAAAACTATGCGTAATTTCTTACTAAGTCAGCGTTCCATTTATACTGACGCAGCTAAAAAAGCAGCTGAGTTTGATGATACTACAGACCCTGACTATATGACGTATATAGACCAAATGCAAGGTGTGAATAACAGTTTTACAAACCTAGCGGCTCAATTGAAATCTTATAAAGAAGGCAAGCTAGATTTTGCGAAATCAATGCAGGACGGATTATATTCTTCAGGTAACCCAACTTCAGAAGACGACAACCCAATAAAAGATGCTTCTATTATATACGGATTCTACGACAGCGATGGAGACGGTAAGAGTGATGATAGATATGATTCTCCTTTACAGATACAAGATGGGGGGAATATAGGGTTTAATGTACGAGGTAAGGAAATAACTTATAATGATATGAGGGAGCCATCTCTTAAAGATACTAAGCTTATTAATAGGATGATGAAAGATAGCGAGACTATCTACAATAAGGGTACACAAGGAGGAGAGTTAAGTGAGTATGGCTTAAACAGATATAAAGAAGATTTAACCGAGAGCTTACAAAATGAGGATTCTCTTAGATCCGTTATATTTGATTACAACAATGTATTACCTATGAAAGATATTGGCGATGCTATAGATAATGGTTCACTATCTATGGAAGATGCTAGAATTAAAGTTGTTGAAAAACTAGTTAATGCTAGAAAAGAAGCATTTGATAAAGGTAAAAATGTTTATAATGCTAAGCAAA
>FLOH01000615.1_pt1 | contig 70895 bp, 63 predicted proteins | sample 756751 | NCBI WGS metagenome assembly FLOH01 (sample SAMEA4026879, study PRJEB14308) | marine metagenome | biome: coastal water; material: water | depth 74 m
ATCGGCCTTTGCGTCGGCGAGCACGGCATCCGGGTTCAGGGTGATCCGATCGGTACGACGAAGGAACCCGTGTGACTTCGCCTCCTCAGCGCTGGTAGACACCGTTCCGGTGCCGACCGTCATGAATACCTTCTCCATGAAGGGGAACAGATCCGCCTTCACTCCTTCGGGGATCGAGCCGTAGAACCGGAACGCCATTTCCTTGCACCCGCCACCAGCGGGGATCAGCCCGACGCCCAATTCGACCAGACCGATGTAGGACTCGGCAGAGGCACGGACCGCGTCACCGTGCATCACGGCTTCGCATCCCCCACCAAGCGCCATACCGCGGGGTGCAATCACCACGGGCCCGTCGCAGTACTTCATCCGCATGAACGTGTCCTGGATTACACGAACGGCCTGGTCGATCTGGTCCCAGTCCTGGGACATGGCGAGCATCCCGATGAGGCCTACATTGGCGCCCACGGAGAAGCTGGCCGCCTCGTTGCCGACCACCAATCCGACGAGTTCGCCGGTGTCGACCATTTCGCAGCCGGTAGCGATAACCTCAAGGATCGTGTTGTCGATCGCATTCATCTTCGTGTGAAACGCGACACACCCGACCCCGTCGCCCATGTCGTAGATCGTGGCGCCCACGCTGCTTGCGAGGACCTTTCCGCTGTCTGCGAGCGACGACAGGAAGATCACGCCGTCTGACGTCGGAACGGGAAGATACGTCTCGGAAGCAACGTCCCAGTAGAAGGGAGCGCCGTCGCGCTTCACGTACCAGGCGCCTTCGCCCTGTTCGAGCAGACGGTCGACGACCGCCGGCACGGTCATTCCCTCGGAGCGCATGCGCTCGACGGACCGCTCGACGCCGATCGCGTCCCATGTCTCGAACGGGCCTAGCTCGTAGCCGAAGCCCCAACGCATGGCCCTGTCCACGTTGACGATGTCGTCGGCGATCTCGCCGAGACGCTCGAGAGCGTAGATGCTGGTCTCGGCCGTGACCTTCCAGGCCAGGCGACCATGATCGTCGTCGAACCAGACCATTGCTGCGATCTTCTCGCCCGTCGTCTCCTTCTTGCGGGCGGCGCCAACAGCGGCGAGCCGCAGCTTGCCGGCGTCCACGTAGCCGAGTGTGCCGAGATCAAGACTGAGGATCGCGCTGCCCTCGCCGGTCCTGACCTTCTTGTAGAACCCGGCGCCCGTCTTGCTACCGAGCCTTCCGTCGGCGATCAGCCCCCGCATCGCTTCGGGAACGACGAACCGGTCCCTCCACGGATCGTCCGGACAACCCTCGGCGATGGTGGCGATGACATGGGCCATCGTGTCGAGACCAACAATGTCGGCGGTGCGGAACACAGCGGACTTGGGTCGTCCTGAGGCAGGGCCGAACACCGCGTCGGCCTCGGCAACACCAACGCCGAATTCCTCCATCCAGTGGAACACCGAAGTCATGCCAAAGGTGCCGATGCGGTTGGCAACGAAATTCGGAGTGTCTTTGCAGTACACGATGCCTTTGCCGAGCACCCGCTCGCCGAACTGTGCCATGGCGGCGAACACGTCCGGGTCGGTTTCGGCGATCGGAACCATCTCAAGAAGACGCATGTAGCGGACCGGATTGAAGAAGTGGGTCACCATGAAATGGCGCCTGAAGTCTTCGCTGCGACCCTCTGCCATCGCCGCTACCGACAGACCCGAGGTGTTGGATGAGACGACGCTGCCCTCGCGCCGATGCTCGTCCACCATCTCGAAGACGCGCTGCTTGATGTCCATCCGCTCAACGACCACCTCAACGATCCAATCACACTCGGCGAGTTTGTCGAGGTCGTCCTCGTAGTTGCACGCCGTGACGAGTGGCGCCAGGTCGGCCCGGTACAGCAACGCCGGCTTGGCGCGCTCCATGGCGAGGACGCCGTCTGCGGAGATCCGATTGCGGACGGCACGATCGTCGAGCGTGAGACCTGCGGCGGTCTCGCCGTCAGTAAGTTCTCGCGGCGCGACGTCGAACAAGTACGAAGGAATACCCGCATTGGCAAGATGAGCGGCGATGCCCTGTCCCATCACCCCGGCTCCGAGAACTCCAACGCGTTTGATTCGTATGCCCATGACTTCTCCCTCGAGAGGAACACCCGTGTTGGTGCTGATCTGCACAATTGCCGATTCGAGCGATTCGGACAAGGGCCGGATGACCCCTACGCGCGAGATACCGGGCAGGTTTGTGGCTCAACGCTCGAGACGAGCACGCACTTCGTCAGGGATCGCAGATGCGGCCGGCATGCAGATTGGGGCGATCGAGACCCGATTGCCTCGCGCCGCCTCGATATCCGTGCCTTCGAGGGACTCGAACTCGATGAGCCTGCCTCCAAAGTCATAGTGGTAGATCCCGTCGCCATCGTGGCTGAAGAGGCGGTCGTATCCGATTCGTGCGACGGTGGTCACCTGCCGGGGTGTATCGGCCGTCGCGTCGAACGGCACGTTGATCGAAACGACATCGGCGATCTGAGGGAGACCAGCGTCCGTCACGGCCCCGACCAGCTCCGCCCCGACATCGGCGAGGCGTTTCCAGTCGCTCGCTGACGCCGGGTCGAGAGCGCGTCGTTTCCAGGATGACCAGTCGCCGTTCGCCCCTGTCGAGACCGCGATCGAGGGGACACCCGAGACCCATCCTTCGACGGCCGCGCCAATGGTCCCGGAGGACATCAGGAATCCGGCGCCGTGGTTGTATCCGATGTTGATGCCGGACACGACGAGCGACGGCGGTTCCTCAAAGAGCCCGTGGATACCGATCTGCACGGCGTCCGCCGGGTAGCCCGTGCACGTCCATGCGGTTTGCCCATCGAGGTCCACTTGATCCGTCCCGATCGGACCGAACCGGGTAATCGCTTTGCCGACCCAGCTTCGCTCCCTGTCGGGGACGACCACGCGAACCGTGCCGAGTCGCCGGAGGGCCGCGGCGAACGGCGCGAGCGCAGGACTGTCGATGCCGTCATCGTTGGTCAACAGGATCCAGGACACGACGAGGTCAGCGCTCTTCCCTGGAATACGGGATCCCGAGTGCGGCAGGAGCGCCGAGGAACCGGGAGCGCTTTCCGCTGGTGAGCACCAACATCGCGAGAATGGCCAGGACGAACGGCAGCATGGCAAGCAGGCTGGCGGGAATCGCGATGCCTAATGTCTGGAACGTGAAGCTCACCCGCCCGGCAGCACCGAAGAGGTAGGCAACCCAGAGCGCCCTCCACGGCCTCCACGAAGCGAGGATCACCAGAGCGATCGCGATCCACCCGGCCGCCCCCATGGGGTTGTCCTGCCACGACGGCACAAGCGCGAGGGAGAAGTAGGCCCCACCGAGACCGGCAAGCGCCCCGCCGACCATGACGTGGATATATCGAACTCGCGCAACGTTGACACCGGCCGCTTCAGCGCTCGCCGGGTCTTCTCCGACGGCGCGCACGGTTAGTCCAGGACGGGTCCGGAACAGGTAGAAGCTCGATGCTGCGACGACGGCCCACGACAAGTACACGAGCGCGTCGTGACCGAAGATGAGGGGCCCGACGATCGGGAGATCCGCAAGCGACTGCGGGAGTATCGGTTTGAACTCCGCCCGGGACGGTTCGCCGATCAGAGGGGTGGTTCCGACACGACCGATGAAGATCGCGACACCGGTCCCGAAGATCGTCAGCGCCAAACCCGACACGATCTGACTCACGCGTAGCGTCACTGAGTTGAAGGCGTGGATCACAGAGAGTGCAGCACCGGAGAGCATCGCCAGCAGGACACCAAGCCAAAGGCTCCCCGTGTGGAACGTTGCCCAGAAGCCCATCACGGCTCCGACGAGCATCATCCCCTGGACTCCAAGATTCAGGATCCCGGACCGTTCGCCGAGGATCTCACCCACAGTCGCGAACACGATCGGTGTGCCGAGGCCAATAGCAGCAACGATGGTGAGCATGAGTACGGACTCGTTCATGGCGGGTTCACCTCCGTCTCGACGATCGCCTCATCAACACTGCGCTCGGGTCTCCGGATGCGGTTCGAGATCAGGAATTCTCCGCCGACCGCGAAGAGCAGAATGGCCCCCTGGAGGATCTTGACCGTTGCCGATGGAACACCGATCGACTGTAGAGCGGGACCTGCATTGTTGAGCGCCCCCATGAGGATGGCAATTGGGATGATGGCAATAGGGTTGAGCCTGGCCAGCGCCGCCACGATGATTCCGGTGAACCCGAGTCCAAGATCGAGCGACCGAGGGTCCATCTTCCCGAGGATGCCCGCAACCAGAATCGATCCGGCAAGGCCCGCGGCGGCCCCGGATGCGAGGAATGTGCCGAGCACCTTGTTGGGAACCTTGATCCCTGCATATCGGGCGGCGTCGAACGAATCCCCGACGATGCGGTACTCGAAACCGCTGCGTGTCTTGCTGATGACGAACCACGCGAGGACGGCGACGGCGATGGCGATGACGAGTCCCCAGTTGAGCCGGTGGAAGACCTCCGGAATCCGAGCGCTCTCGATGATCGGCCGACCCTGCGGGAACTGTGTCGATTCGGGGTCCCGCCACGGGCTGAAACTCCCCAACACGAGGTAGTTCATGAGATTGAGAGCAATGAAGTTGAGCATCAGTGTGGTGATGATCTCGTTGGTGCCGAGGTACACCCTCGGTACGGCTGACAGGGACGCCCAGAAGGCTCCGCCAATTGCTCCTGCAATGACAACCGCGGCGATCGCGATGAGCGGTGGGGTTGAGGCGCTCAGCCAGATTCCGACTCCGGCAGCTGCGATGGCGCCGAAGATCAACTGTCCCTCGCCGCCGATGTTCCAGACGAGCATCTTGAAGGCGATGGCTGCTGCGACACCAGTGAGAATCAGAGGCGTAGCGGATACGAGTGTCTCGGCGAATCCTCGACCCGATCCGAAGGCCGTGTCGACCATCTTCCCGTAGACCTCGAACCAGTCGTTGCCTGTCAGCATCAGGAACATGGCGCCGAGCATCAGCGCCGCTATCACCGAGCCGATGGGGATGAGCAGCTTCAGCCACCAGGGGGCGAGACCGCGTGGTTCAACGATCAGGCGTCGGCTCACGCGGTCTGCTCCTCGCTGGACCCCGACATGAGCAGACCGAGTCGCTCCGGCGTCGCCTCCGATGCGGGCATCTCACCGACGATCTCTCCTTCGTACATCACGAGAAGTCGGTCGGAGAGTGCAAGGAGTTCGTCGAGATCCTCGGAGATGAGGAGTACAGCGATGCCTCGGTCGCGTTCTGCGAGGATCTGGTCACGAACGGTGGATGTCGCCCCGACGTCCAGGCCCCTCGTCGGGGATCGGGCGATCAGAACGGTGTGATCCTGGGTGACTTCACGGGCGATGAGCGCCTTCTGTAGATTCCCGCCGGAAAGCAACCGAATCGGCAGACCCGGCCGCACGCCCCTAATGTCGTTCTCCTTGATCATTTCGGCACCCCGGCTGACGAACACCTGGGACGAGAGCAGCGGGCCCCGTGAGTAGGGAGACTCCCGATACTGTTTGAGCGCGAGGTTGTCCTCGGTCGTAAGACCCGGGGCGAGTCCCATACCAAGACGGTTCTGCGGCACATATGCGATGCCAAGCTTGATCTTCCGGTAGACACTCATCTTCGTGACGTCAGTTCCGGACAAATGCACTGACCCACTCTTGACTTTCATCAGTCCGACGATGCCCTGGGCAAGTTCCCGCTGTCCGTTCCCTGAAACGCCTGCGATGCCGACAATCTCGCCTGCGTTCACCGTGATCGACAGTCCGTTGACAACATCGAGACCACGGTCTCCCTCGACCACGAGATCCTTCACGACCAGCGTCGGATCCCCGATCGATTCGTTCGGGGCACGGGTGGGAAGCTCAAGATCCTTCCCAACCATCATCCTGGCGAGGTCTCGCGACTCAGCATCCGCCGTGTCTACAAGGCCGACGACCCGGCCCTCTCGGAGGACGGTGACACGATCGGAGACCTGCTTGACCTCGTGGAGCTTGTGCGATATGAAGATCAACGACCGCCCCTCATCTGCCAGGACGCGCATGGTCCGGAACAAGCCTTCGCCCTCCTGAGGCGTGAGCACAGCCGTCGGCTCGTCGAGGATGAGAATGCGTGCGTTGCGGTAGAGAAGCTTGAGAATCTCGACCCGTTGCTGCTGACCCACCGAGAGCTGCCAGATACGAGCCGTGGGATCGACAGGGAAGTCGTACTTCTCTCCTAGCTCACGGGCCTCCGCCTCAAGCTCGCTCCGGGAGAGCCGAAGGCCAACCGCGGGATTCCCGAGAGCGAGGTTCTCGGCCACCGTCAGGTTCGACACCAACCGGAAGTGCTGGTAGACCATTCCGATACCGGCAGCGAGCGCGTCCTTCGGCGATTTGAAGACGGTCAGTTCCCCGTCGATCAGCATCTCGCCCGAATCGGGCCGATAGAGACCGGCGATCACAGAACACAGTGTCGACTTGCCGGCGCCGTTCTCCCCGAGAAGGGCATGGACTTCGCCCGCGGCCAGGCTGAAGTTGACATCGGCATTGGCGAAGACCCCGTAGAAGGACTTGTCCATGTCGCGCAATTCGATGGCCGGCGGTGTTCGATTCTGAGCGTCGACGGACATGTCGGAAGCCTAGTAGGAACAGTCGATGCCATCCCAAACAACGCGAGGGCCCCGCAGATGCGGGACCCTCGCGTTGTCTCGTTGGTACGTTCCGGTCAGCCCGACGGACTGCCGACGACTCCCTCGACGAAGAAGTCCATGCCGAAGATATCTCCGAGCGGCTGCTCGTTCCCAGCTTGGTTCACGATCGGATCTGGGAAGACCGCGAAGGTCCCGTCGATGATCTCCTGCTTCCGTTCCTCGATCAGTGCCTTCATCTCGTCGGAGACCGACGGTCCGAACGGTGCAATGTTGACCATGCCGTCTGCCATGTTCCCGTAGAACGCCCCAGGCTCCCACGTCCCGGCCTTCACCGCTTCGGCTACCGAAACATAGTACGGACCCCAATCCCAGATGGCGGCGGTGAGCCAGCCGTTGGGAGCGAACTCCGACATGTCGGTGTTGTAGCCGACCCAGCCTGCGCCCGCCGCTTCGGCCGCCTGGCCCGGCGCGGATGTGTCCTGGTGCATCGCTATCACATCAACGCCCGAATCAAGGAGCGCCTGTGCAGCATCGCCCTCTTTCGGTGGATCGAACCAAGTCGAGGTCCACACGACCTGCACCTCGGCATCGGGGTTGACCTCGCGCACGCCGAGCGTGAATGCATTGATCCCTCTCAACACCTCAGGGATAGCGAACGCCGCGACATAGCCGATCTTCCCGTTCTCCGTGCGCTCGCCGGCAGCCATCCCAGAGAGATAGCGGCCCTCTTCCGCCGCCCCGAAGTAGTTGCCCATGTTCTCCGACGTCTTGAAGCCGGTCGCATGCATGAACGCAACATCCGGATAGTTTGCCGCTGCGGCGAGCATCGGGTCCATGTACCCAAACGACGTGCCGAAGATCAGCATGTTGCCGTCTGCAGCAAGGTCCTCGAAGACGCGCTGCGAGTCCGGTCCTTCTGGAATGCTCTCGAGTGTCGTGATCTCGACACCCGGCATGTTTGCCTCGAGATATTGCGCACCCTGGTCGTGGGCCCAGGACCAACCCTTGTCGGCCGTCGGTCCGACGTGCACGAACGCCACCTTGAAGGCCTCAGCCGGTTCTCCGGCGGCCGTCGTGGTCGTCTCGTCGGTGCCGGCCGCCGTCGTGTCGCTACTCGCATCGTCGTCACTGCTGCATGCCGTCGCGACAAGCGCGAGCACCATCATCAGAGCGACCAAGATCTTCCATCTATTCCGAGCCATCGGCTCTCCCTTCAATGTATCGCTTCCAAGATTCGTTGGGCCATCCAAAGACGGCCGGGAATCTCGTATTGACTCTAGATGGCCCCGTCCACTTCGCGGTCGCGAGAAGACAGGCAACAGGACTCTCCGGGCTGTCTGCTGTGAAAGGGCGGAGTCTCAGGTTGGGAGCGATGCCAGTCGTGGCTCGGCATCCCGATCATCGACAGGTACCGGCTCCCCATCGCAAGTTCTAGCAACTTCTCTTCGTCCGGTCAGGCACTCGCGGTCCCTGAGCGCCCGATCCGTGCAAGGGTGGATCGGTCCCGCGCCCTCGTGCCGAGCAGATCGTCAGAAGTTGACGACCGGGCACGTCAGCGTTCGGATGATGCCCTCAACGGACTGGACCGCGGTCACTACCAGTTGCCCGAGGGCGTCGATGTCTTTGACCTCAACGACCACCACGACGTCGTAGGGTCCGGTGACTGCCTCCGTAGAGATTACGCCGGACACGCCGCGGATGGCTCCGGCGACGTCGGTTGCTCGGCCGGAGTCGGTCTGGATCAGGACATACGATCGAAGAATCGTTGCCTCCTCATCTTGGGAGGCCAGTGTACCGGAGAGAGACCCGAAGACTCTGGGGCAGCATGGTATGACATGACGGGTGACCAATGGGAGTCTGATCTCACTGGCACACGTGCAATGGGGTTCGACCCCTGCGATGACTACTACGAGATCACCGAGGTCGATATCGACTCGAAGGATCCGAGCATCCGCGGGATCTCCGGCGCAATCTCCGCCGTCAACGTTGTGACCTACTCGGGGATCGACGATGGCTACGAGACCACGCTCGGCGAGGTATCCGCCAGACTCCTGCCATAGGTGTCGTTGCCGTTGCGCTAGCGCTCCTCGGGCTGCATACCGGCATTGCGGTCGCCCAATTTCCTGCGGAAGCGCTGGACGACTCCCACCGCGACCTGATGCTTCCTGCGCGACGACGCGAAATTCCGGCTCCTTGCCAGGATGCCCACCCCTAGCCTCCGATGACCACACGGTCGATCTGTCCCAGAGTGTTTCAGGACAGGACCGCAATCCAACGAACCGGGGAGGGACGATGACGCTCGCTGTCGTCGCTGAGAACATCTACAAGACATATAGGAAGTCCGACGTTCCCGCCCTCGACGGCGTGTCGATCTCCATCGAGCGTGGAAAGGTCTATGGCCTGCTCGGCCCGAACGGGGCAGGGAAGACGACGCTGATCCGGGTTCTCGCGACGCTCCTCAAGCCTGATTCCGGGACCGCAACCGTGGAAGGAATCGACGTCGTCGCCGACCCGATCGGTGTGCGCACCCGCATCGGCCTCGGCGGTCAGTACGCCGCCGTCGACGAGTTCCTGACCGGTCGAGAGAACGTCGTGATGGTCGGCCGGTTGTACAACCTGTCGATGGCCGAGGCGCAGTCACGAGCCGATGAGGTCCTCGAGAGGATCGACCTTGTCGACGCTGCCGACCGTCAGGTCCAGACCTACTCGGGGGGCATGCGCCGTCGCCTCGACCTCGCCGCATCGCTCGTCGGACGCCCGGACGTCCTGTTCCTGGACGAACCAACCACCGGTATCGATCCACGGTCACGCGTCGACATCTGGGAACTCATCAGAGAACTCGTGAGCGGTGGCACCACCCTTCTGCTTACTACTCAGTACCTCGAGGAGGCCGACTTCCTCGCAGATGCCATCGGGGTCATCGACCGCGGTCGTCTGATCGCTGAGGGCACGTCCGACAGCCTCAAAGAGACGATCGGCGGTGTGGTGGTCCGTCTGGAGGTAGGTGACGAGCACTGCGCGGCAGCGATCGCCGCTATCAACAACCTCACCGGGACTGACCCCCTCCACGACGAGGATCGGGGACTCCTGGTCATTCCTGCCGAGGAGGGATCCCGTTCGCTCGTCGAAGTCGTCCGTGCGATGGATGATGCCTCGGTCCCGATCCTGGACATCGAACTCCACAAACCCACCCTCGATGACGTGTTCCTCTCCCTCACCGGCCACGCCGCGGAGCCGGTCTCCGCGCCCGATGACATACAGGAAGACGAGGTGGCGCGATGACGACAGCCGTGAAGCCAAGCAAGGCGCGTGTCACTCCGGCGCACGCTGTCAAGGACATGTGGATCATCTCGAAGCGCAATCTCCGACGCTTCATCCGCAAGCCACAGCTACTGCTGGTCGCCACCGTCCAACCGGTGATGTTCTTGCTGCTGTTCACCTACGTGTTCGGCGGTGCGATCGCGATCCCCGGGGTGGAGTACATCGATTTCCTCCTTCCGGGCATACTCGTTCAGACCGTGATGTTCGGTGCGACCAACACGGCGACCGGCCTCACCGAGGATCTGGCTGCCGGTGTCATCGATCGTTTTCGGTCGCTGCCGATGGCGCGGGGCGCGGTGCTTGCTGGGCGCACGCTCGCCGATCTGGTGCGGAGCGGTGCTGTGAACACGCTCATGATCTTCGTCGCGTTCCTCATTGGATTCCGGCCGGTCGGGCTCCCGCAACTCCTGCTCGGCCTGCTCCTGGCGCTCATGTTCGGCTACTCGATGTCCTGGGTGTTCGCTGCGATTGGGCTGATGGCCCGTACTCCGGAGGCGGCACAGTCGGCGAGTTTCCTGCTCGTGTTCCCGTTCGTGTTCGCGAGTTCGGTCTTCGTTCCCGTGCAATCGATGCCGGACTGGCTCAGGGTGTTTGCCGAGAATCAGCCGGTGTCGGTACTCGCGACGACCGTCCGCGGTCTTACGATCGGCATCGAGGCATTGCCATCCGGCAAGACGATCGAGGGCATGGTCGCCCTGTCGATCGCTTGGATCATCGCCATCTTCGTCGTTGCTTCGCCGCTCAGTGTGAGTATCTACCGACGCATCTTCAGTTGATCGACCGCGGTCCGGGTGAGTGACCTTCCCCGGTTGGCGCAGGCATGCGACACAATGACAGAAGCTGCGATTTCGGTGGCCGGTCGGTGGAATCCGTAGCTTCGTGGGACGCGACGGAACTCGACCGCAGTGGGTCCGGCAGGACTCGAACCTTCTCCACTCTCCGAAGCCACACCCCAACCCGCACCAAGGAGACACATCTCCTGGAGATCACGAGGCGGACACAGCCACGACTCACGACACGACGTCGGGGCCGAAGGGGACTCGACAGAAGTAGGGATCACCCTTCGTGGGCCCGGCAGGACTCGAACCTGCGGCCAAGCGATTATGAGTCGCCTGCTCTAACCAACTGAGCTACGGGCCCGTATCTCTTGCTCGCCCCGCTCTTGCTCCCCCTTGGGGAGGTGCCGCCCGCATGGCGACGGATTGGGCCGAGCACCGCAGGCTACCGCCCATCTGACGCGTCATGGACTACGCCGTCACATGGCGCTGGTGTGACCGGTCGCCCAACGCGAGTCGGGCCTAGGTCTGGGTACGGCCGGGGCCGGCGAAGTCCACTCCCGAAAGATCGGCCATCTCGCGTTTGAAGGTCGTCAGGTCGGCGAGCGAGAAGTCGCTGAGGTTGTGGTGCCCGCAGGCGCGGGCAAGCACCCGCATCAGAGCCACCGATGAGATGAAGAAGCGGGCGAGTCGATCGGCGGCCTCGTCGACTGGGAGCCTTGCTCGGAGATCGGCGCGCTGGGTCGCAATCCCGACCGGGCAGTTGTTCGTGTGACACGCCCTCATACCGACGCAGCCGATCGCCTGCAGCGCAGCGTTCGAGACGGCAATCCCGTCGGCGCCGAGAGCCAGTGCCTTCACGAAATCGGCAGGTGTTCTCAGACCGCCGGTGACGATGAGCGTGACGCCGTCCGCACCGGCGGCGTCGAGGTATCTCCTGGCACGAGCTAGCGCGGGAATCGTCGGCACCGAGATGTTGTCGCGAAAGAGGAGCGGCGCCGATCCGGTGCCACCGCCGCGGCCGTCGAGGATCACGTAGTCGACGCCGACTTTGAGCGCGGCATCGAGATCGTCTTCAATGTGCTGCGCCGAGAGCTTGAACCCGATCGGGATCCCCCCGGTGCGATCCCGGACCTCATCGGCGAAGTCGCGAAAGTCGGCCGGTGTCCTCCAATCGGGGAATCGTGCCGGCGAGACCGCCGTCTCGCCCACCGGGATGCCGCGCACGGAAGCGATCTTGGGGCTGACCTTCGCTCCGGGGAGATGACCGCCGGTGCCAGTCTTTGCCGCCTGCCCGCCCTTGAAGTGGAAGGCCTGAGACCGCTCAACGATGCTCCACGAGAATCCGAATCGCGCGGACGCCAGTTCGTAGAGGTAGCGACTGCTCTCCGCGTGTTCCTCGGGCAGAGCCCCTCCTTCCCCCGATGCGATCCCCGTCCCCGCACGCTCCGCACCCCTCGCGAGAGCCGTCTTGGCCTCCTGTGAGAGCGCTCCGAACGACATGTCCGACACGAAGATCGGGATGTCGAGGTGGAGCGGCCGCGCTGCAGAGGGCCCGATGGTCAGACCCGTTCCGACCGGTTCGTCGTCGAGGAGCGGTGCGTCGGCAAGTTGCGCGGTCACGACCTGAAGATCGTCCCACGATGGGAGCTTCGATCGGGGTACGCCCATGGCCCCCGACGGTCCGTGGCTGCCGGTCCGCTCAAGGCCGTGTCCGGCGAGCTCTCTGATCATCTTCACGTTCGGTTCGTCCGGTGTGCCGACAGGGTCCTGAAAGGGGCCCTGGTAGGCGTCCCGGTCGTAGGGCTGAGGATTCCTCGCCACCCACGCTGCGATCTCGTCCGCATCCACGAAGACGGCACCGCTGTCGATCCAAGCGGTAAATCGTTCGAGCCGCTCTGAATTGTCGTACTGGGAGACACCCGATCGGAATCGATAGTCCCACCCGTGCAGCCCGCAGACCAGATTCTCACCCTCGATGCAGCCGTCCGAGAGCAGTGCGCCGCGATGCACGCATCGCCCGTAGAGGACGGAAACATCCTCCCCCGTCGCCCAGCGCACGATGACGAGGTCAACTCCACCGACCGTGGCATGGGTTGGCTTCAGCAGGACCAGGTCGTCGAGGATCGCGATCTGTTGCGGTGTCACAGTCCCTCCCTCGTGCCAGCATACGCCGCGAACCGACGACTCCGAGCAGGCGATCCATCGGCTTGCGGAGCGGACTTCCGCGGTCGCCAATTGGCGGTTGTCCCTGCAACGGGTCCGCGTGCTCCAATGTCCCCATGCAGCGCCACACCGGGAACGATGGCGGTACGGGCATCTTCGCCCGAGCGCCAGGCAGAGGCCGATCTCGTGAGGAGACGGCCACTCCCTAGCCAAGGCTCGTCCCTCCGTCGGTCACGCAGTCACCGCGACATGCGCGATGGTCTGGATGCTCACCGACCGACGAGGTAGGGACTCAGTTGGTCGACCATCTCGGCGGGGAACCGGATCGGACGACCCTCGAGGTTCGTCACCGCGGCTCCGAGTTCCTGTTCGACGATCACCTCGCCCCCGCGCAGGAGACGCTGATGCCAGCGAGACGTCACCCGTTTGAACTCGAGCACTTCGGTCTCGACGACGAGTTCATCGTCGGCCTGGGCGGATCGGATGAACCGAGTGGCGATGTCGGTCACAACGATCATCACCCCGTCGTCCATCATCCCCTGGAGCGTAAGGCCTGCCTCTCGGAGGAGTTCGATCCTGGCCGCCTCGAAGTACTGAACGTAGACCGCGTGGTTGACATGGCTGTAGGGGTCTAGCTCGTAGAAACGGACACGAATAGGGAATCGGTGAGTCACGATGCCAACCTACCCGAACCGCGGGCCCACAGCGCCGCCGGCGGGCACCCGTACCCAGGGTTGGTGTCCCCGTATGCGCGGACCCCAGCCCGCAGAATAGTGAGCCCTCTGTTCCGCGGGCCCACAGCGCCGCCGGCGGGCACCCGTACCCAGGGTTGGTGTCCCCGTATGCGCGGACCCCAGCCCGCAGAAGGGCACCCGTACCCAGGGTTGGTGTCCCCGTATGCGCGGACCCCAGCCCGCAGAACAGTGAGCCCTCTGTTCCGCGGGCCCACAGCGCCGCCGGCGGGCACCCGTACCCAGGGTTGGTGTCCCCGTATGCGCGGACCCCAGCCCGCAGAATAGTGAGCCCTCTGTTCCGCGGGCTGGCAGCGCCGCCGGCGGGGACATAAACCCTGGGTACGCGTTCCTAGGCGAAGCCGGCTTGGCGCCAGGCTTCGTAGACGACGATTGCTGCAGCGTTCGCGAGATTCAGCGATCGGCCGCCGGGGGCGATCGGGATGCGGAGACGTTCGGTCACGGCCGGATGATCGAGCACCGGTTGCGGGAGACCGTCGGATTCACGCCCGAACAACAGCGCGTCGCCGTCCAGGTACTCGATGTCCGTGTAGATCTTCCCGGCGTACTGGGTGAAGGCGAAGAGACGCGCCGGGTGGACCGTCTCGAGGAACGCCGCGAGATCGTCGTAGACGGTGACGTCGGCGTACTCGCGATAGTCGAGACCGGCCCGACGCAGCCGGGCATCGTCGAGGTCGAATCCGAGCGGCCGAATCAGATGCAAGCGGTTTCCAGTATTGACACACAGCCGCATGAGATTCCCGGTATTGGGCGGGATCTCAGGCCGGTGGAGAACAACGTGAAACACGGAGCTAGCGCTCCGTGGTCGGTCGTCGGTGGTCGGTGCTCGGCACCGAGCGCTGCTCACAGCTCATGTCGCGAAGCTCATAACTCGTATCCGGCAGCTGGCAGCTGGAGACTCACTTCTCTCCCCGTGCCGACTTTTCGAGCAGGAGGAGGAATGACAACGCCGGGTCCTTCGATTGGATCGTCTGCGCCGCCGACCAATGTTCATTGATCATACGGTGCATGAATCCGACGAGGTCGCCGTGGAGCATCCACCGGTACTTCGTTCGCGCCTCCGCCGGGGGTCGCGAGCCAAACGCCATGAGCCGCACCCTTGCACCCTCCGGGTGCTCCGCTTCGCCGTCCTCGAGCAGTTCCTCGATCACGCCCGCGATCCGATCTTCCGGAATGGCGCCGAATCGGCTCAAGGCCGCTCTCAGGACCTTCGGATCGCGAGCAGAGGCATTCAGTTCGGCCTTCCCCTCTTTGACTTCAGCGATGATGAGATCGATCCGATCGAGGTCGACGTCAAGCGCCGGGTCGACGGACACGACGGGCCCGCCGGGTGAATCGCTCGATCGTCCGGCACCGGGGATGCGCAGGGCGAGCATGTCCACATCCGTCACGGTCCGGTACTCGCCGTCGGCCATCAGCTCCAGAACCGGATACTCAGTAACGGTGAAGTACCCGTTCATGTAGAGATACGACTGGACGAGGCCGACGGCGGTATCCATGGTATCTCAGCCGACCGAACTCAGTACGACCCAGCGGCGTATCGCTGCCTGCGACCGTACTCGCTCGACGTGTAGCCAGTGATGTCGATGACAACCCCGAGGCCGATGATGATCCAGTCGAAGAACACGATGCCGTTCGGAGCGACAGCAACATAGGCGATCGTCGTCCACGGCAGGAAGATGAATCCGATGAGCGGCACGAAGAAGCTGGAGAAGGAAAGCTGCCACCGTGCCGGCTCCATGAGCCACCAGATGAGGATTGCGCCACGAGGGCCGAGCAGCATGAACGTGGCAAAGAAGCAACACATATCGATCCACCCGTAGTTGGAATCGCGATCCTAGCGGACCCCTCTCGCCGATGACCAGATAGGCTGTGATCGGCCATACGAGGAGTAGACCGCATGGAGTTCAAAGAAGAGCACGTCGCGTTCCGGAAGGTCATGCGAGATTTCGCCGGCGCGGAGATCGCGCCCTTCGCTCGCGAGTGGGACCGCACCAAGATGTTCCCTCTCGATGCCGTCGACAAGATGGGTGATCTCGGGTTGTTCGGCCTCCCATTCGACGAGCGCTACGGCGGTTCTGGATCAGACTTCACGACAGTGTGCATTGCCATCGAGGAAATCGCACGGGTGGATCAATCGATGGCCATCACTCTCGAAGCCGCGGTGGGCCTCGGCATCAACCCGATCGCCGAGTTCGGTACCGAGCAGCAGAAGGATCAATGGCTGCCCGACCTCATCGCCGGCCGCGCCCTTGCAGCCTTCGGCCTCACCGAGCCGGATGGCGGGTCGGATGCCGCGGCGACGCGGACGAAGGCCGAACTCGACAGCGACGAATGGGTCATCAACGGGTACAAGGCGTTCATCACGAACTCCGGCACGGACATCACGTCACTCGTCACGATCACTGCGAAGACAGGTCGGGACGAGATCTCCACGATCGTCGTCCCGGTCGGCACACCGGGATTCGAGGTGGAACCCGCCTACGACAAAATGGGGTGGCGGGCGTCGGACACGCATCCGCTCCGCTTCGAAGACTGTCGCGTCCCGGCGGGCAACCTCCTCGGGGAAAGGGGCGGCGGCTTCCGTCAGTTCCTCTCAACGCTCGACGACGGGAGAATCGCCATCGCTGCGCTTGCGGCCGGGGTAGTACAGGCCTGCCTCGACGAGTCGACGGCCTACGCGAAGGAACGCATGTCGTTCGGCAAGCCGATCGGCTCCTATCAGGGGATCGCCTTCAAGATCGCCGACATCGCCGTGATGGCCGAAGCCGCACATCTGCTCACCTACAAGGCGGCGTGGCTGAAGGACACCGGACAGCCGTACCGGCAGGCCGCGGCGAGGGCGAAACTCTACGCCACCGAAGCAGCCGTCACGGCGACCCGCCAGGCGACTCAGATCTTCGGCGGCGCAGGATTCCTCGACGACACCCTCGTCGCTCGCCACTACCGCGACGCCAAGGTCCTCGAGATCGGCGAAGGCACGAGTGAGATCCAAAGACTGGTGATCGCAAGAGGCCTCGGCCTGCCGGTGAAGTAGCCATCAGCTGCGAGCTGCCAGCTGCTAGGTGCCTGCCTGATCTACTGATCTACTGATCTACTGATCTACTGATCTACTGATCTACTACCTTCCTCCCCATGCCCAACGCGCTCTTCACCAGGGACGGCGATCTCTTCCACCCGACGGGGCTGACCAGGAGCTTCTGGTCGGACGAGGCGCAGCACGGCGGACCGCCGGTGGGTCTCCTCGGGCGTGCCATCGAGAACGTCCCGACGGCAGTTCCGATGCAGGTCGTTCGCCTCACGGTCGACCTCTTCCGCGAGGTACCCGTCGATCTTCCACTCACCGTCGAGACCGACGTCATTCGAGACGGTCGACGCATCCAGGTGGTCGATGCCGTGATCCTTGCGTCCGGCCGGAAGGTCGCCAGGGCATCCGGCCTCAAGATACGCACGACCGATGTCGCCGTTCCGTCGGTGAATGTCCGGTGGGAGCAACCTCCGGGTCCCGATGAAGCCGACGTGGTCTCATGGGGTCGGTTCGGGTACGACTACACCGATCGCGAACGATTCCACAGCCATGGGATCGAGATTCGCACGATCGATGACTCGTTCCTCACACTGGGTGAGGGCCTGTCGTGGTTGCGGCTCACGGTGCCGATCGTGGAGGGCGAGGAGACGACACCCTTCGTGCGCACTGCCACTCTTGCAGACGGCGGCAACGGGAACTCGATGGCGCTCGATGGCCGGGAGTGGCGCTACGTGAACCCGGATGTGAACGTCTCGCTGCATCGGCTGCCCGAAGGAGAATGGCTGGGAATGCGGTCACTCGCCCGTCAACATCCCTCCGGAATCGGTTGCGCCGACTCCTTGATCTTCGACGAGTTGGGACCGATCGGCCGGGTCGGTCAGTCCCAGATCCTCGAACCGAGAGCCGATTCCCGAACGACGTAGGGAGCGAACGCTGCCGGGTCCGGGTCGAACCCAATCCCCGCTCGATCGCCCGGAAGTCGATCACCGGTAGCGGCATCGAACCCGGCATCGGAGAGACTCCCGTCGAGATACCAGGTGGCATCGGCAATGTCCGAGAAGATGGCGGCCGGGAGCGTCGCAATCGCGAACGTGTGGGCGCGGCCAATCTCGGTCTCGATCAGACCCGACGCCTTGATGCGGAGGCCGGCCGTGAGGGCGATGTCATGGATCGCTCGCGCTGATGTCATCCCCACTCTCGCCGGTTTGACGACGAGCACATCACACGCCCCGGCCTCGATCGCCCGGATCGCCGCGGTCTCCGAGTCGATAGGTTCGTCGAGTGCGACCGCCGCCACGATCTCGTCCCGGAGACGGGCGTGTGAGGCGAGGTCATCGGCAGGGAACGGTTGCTCGACATAGTCGACACCGAGATCGTCCATAGCGAGCAAGCTATCCCGGTCCGCCCAGCGGTACGAACCGTTGGCATCGACGCCGATAGGCACATCGGGAAATGCTGCACGCACATCGCGGACGCGGGCGACATCGCTGCCGGGTCGGATCTTCAGCTTCACTCCCCCGGCGCCGGTCGTCGTGATCCGCGCGACCGGATCCTCGTCCAACCCCACGGCGATCGAGGTCTGAATCGGTCGCAACGCTCCGCCGACGGATTCCCAAAGCGGCTTGTCGTTCCGACGCGCCGTGAGATCAACGGTCGCTTCATCGAGGGCTGCTGCGGCCGTCGGAGACAAGACACTCCCCCGCTCGAGGGTTCGCCACGCGTCGTTTACCGAATCGGGGGTGACTCCCGGGTATGGCGCTGCCTCGCCCCAACCCGTGACCATTCCGTCGCTGATCGAGACCACCACGACACGGCGCTCCGCAATCCGCCCCGCAGCCGTGGCAAACGGCGTGCGCAGAGGAATTGAGATCTCCCACATTCGACCTTTCATCGTGCCAGCGTAGGGAATCCGGTCCCCGATAGCCCGACTCACAACGAATCCAAGTCCTCGACCTTCAGGCCGGCCGGCAGCGCAAGCCGGTGCGCGGACAGCAGCGCTTCGTCGCCGAGAACCTCCCGAGTCGGTCCGTCGGCAACGATCCGACCGGCGTCGATGACCACCGAGCGTTCACAGACTTCGAGCGCGTACAGCAGATCGTGCGTAACGATGAGTTGAGTCACGTCCAGATCGTCAAGAATGCCGGTGAGGTCGACACGGCTCGCCGGATCGAGATTGGATGTCGGTTCGTCGAGAATGAGGATCTCGGGTTGCATCGCCATGACACCTGCAATCGAGACGCGGCGTTTCTGCCCGAACGACAGATGGCTCGGCGGGCGATCGGCGAGGTCGGTCACCTTCACCGCCGCAAGCGCCTGATTGACCCTTTCCTCGAGGTCACGCCCCGTAAGTCCGAGGTTCGCCGGCCCGAAGCCGACGTCTTCTCGCACCGTCGGCATGAACAGCTGATCATCGGGATCCTGGAACACGATCCCGACCCGGCGCCGGATGTCGAGGAGATTCCCATCGGTCACCGGGTAGCCGGAAACGGCGACGCTCCCGGTCTGAGGCAGATGGATACCGTTCATGTGCAAAATCAAAGTTGTCTTCCCTGCGCCGTTCGGTCCGAGGAGGGCAACCCTCTCGCCCTGGTGGATGTGGAGATCAACATCGACGAGCGCGACCGTGCCGTCCGGATAGTGGAATCCGAGGCCCTTGATCTCGATGACCGCTGTGCTCACAACAGCACCCTCGATACCGCCATCACGCCTCCCGCGGATCCGACCAGGAGGAATGCCAGACCCCACTGCACCACGGGGACTGGCAACGCACCTGCCGATGGCATGTTCCCTCGGTAGCCCCTCGACAGCATCGCGAGGAAGATCCGCTCACCCCGTTCATACGTGCGCACAAACACGGCGCCGACCGTCTTGGCGTAGACACCCCAGGTCGCGATCGACCGCCCCCGGTGGCCTCGGGAAGCAAGAGCGATACGCATCCGGGCGAAGTCACCCAAGACGATGTCGACATAACGAACCGCGAAGCCAATGATGGAGGTCACGAGCCTCGGCATACGGAGCGCGTCCAATCCGCTCAACAGATCGGTGACTTCGGTGGTCGCTGCAAGCACGGCGGCAACGGTGAAGCCGAGCACTGCCTTCGCAACCACATTCCACAGATCCCACAAACCCTGTTGCGAGAGTGACAGGCCGACCACATCAACGTGCTCGCCGGAGCCGACGATCGGGAAGAGCAGAGCTACGAGCAGAAACGGGATGAGGACAACGGCTCGCCGGGCAATGAAGAACAGCGGCAGGCGGGCCAGGGCGACCAGTCCAACGACGATCGTGGCGTACACGGCGAACGCCCACAGAGCCGTCCGGGGGGTGAGAGCGATGGCAAACACGAGCCCGAACGCGGCGACGATCTTCACCTGCGGCGCCGCCAGATGCAGCGGTGACATCCCGTGCCGGTAGAGAGCATGGACGTGGCTGCCGCTCACGGTGATGGATCCGGAGAGTCCGTCTTCGGAGCCCGGATCAGCCAGAACAGGCCAAGCCCCACGAGAAGAGCCGCTGCGACACCGACGAGCCCTGCGACGCCGGTTGCGACACGGTCGTCGGTGTCAAGGTTCTCCCCGTAGGCCGCGAGGGGCGCTTCGGCGAGGTCATGATCCTCGGCCTGGTCGGCGAATCCTTGCTGATCCGCCACATACTCGAGGCCGTCCGGCTGGCCGGAAGCGAGCTGCGACACCACAACGGCGACGAACACCGTGACCGCCAGCCCGACGACGAACCACACGAGGCCCTTCGACTTCACAGCATCAACTCCTCGGTACGCCGACCAGCGAACGTTGGCGATCCGTACACAAGATCCGGCCTCGCCCTCATCACCGCGCCCACGACGAAGAATGTGATGGCTCCTTCCCCGATACCGATCAGAAGATGCATCGTCGTCATTGCGATCAGGATCGCTGCGAGAGAGAGACTCTCAGCCGTGCCGCCGAGAGCGAACTCGACAACGAACCCGAATGCGGCGAGCGGAACCGAAATGAATGCCGCGACCGCGGCGACAGCCGGAACTCGATCCGAACGGGAGCCCGTGATCCGGAACAACACTCGGTACACGGCGTAGCCGCCGACCGCACCAATCAGCGCCATGTTCACGATGTTGAGACCGAGCGCCGTGAGGCCTCCGTCGGCGAACAACAGTCCTTGGATGATCAGGACGATCGCTACGGCGAGAAGACCCGTCCACGGGCCCACGAGGACGGCGGCCAGGACGCCTCCAAGCAGGTGGCCGGACATGCCGGGCAGGACCGGGAAATTGATCATCTGAGCCGCGAACACGAAAGCGGTGACGAGCGCGGCCATTGGAACCAGTCGGTCGGTCAGGTACCGACGGGAGCGTGAAACGGCAACTCCAAAGCTCCCGGCCGCCACGACGCCGGCCGCTGCGCTCACACCAGGACCGATAACGCCGTCTGGGATGTGCATGGAATCCTCGCTGTCAACAGACGTGATCAGGCTACCGCGCCGATCGCACGGCCGGGCCGCCGGCGCCCGTGGTGCCCGGTATCGTTCAGCCGACGAACCTTGCCTCGTAAGGACCAGATGACCACACCACTTCCGCCGCCGACAATTCCGAGCCTCGCCACATTCGAGGAGATCGAACGCCGCGTCTTGTGGTTGTCGGTGCGGATGATCGACTACGCGAACCGCCGGGGAGAGACCGAAATCAAGGTCGGTGGGCATCAGGCATCTTCGGCTTCGATGGTCTCGATCATGACCGCCCTGTGGTTCGGCCACATCGGGGGTGAGGACAAGGTCGCCGTCAAACCTCACGCCTCCCCCCTCTACCACGCCATCAAGTACCTCACGGGCGAACTCGATCGCTCGTATCTCACCCGCTTGCGGGACTTCGGCGGCCTCCAGTCATATCCATCGAGGACCAAAGACCCGGACGTTGCCGATTTCTCCACGGGATCGGTCGGACTCGGCGCCGTGGCACCCCTGTTCTCCGCTGCAGCTCGGCGCTTCGTCGATGCTCACTACGGTCCACGCCCGCCTGCCCGTTTCATCGCAACCGCTGGCGATGCAGAACTCGACGAAGGCAACGTATGGGAGGCGATCGCCGACCCGGCGCTCCAAGGCCTCGGCAACGTCACGCTGATCGTCGATCTGAACCGGCAGAGCCTGGACCGCGTCATCCCGGGGATCCAATCTCGAAGGCTGACACGCTTCTTCGCCGAAGCGGGATGGCACGTCGTCGAGGTGAAATACGGTGCGAAGCTCAAGGCAGCGTTCGCCCAGGAAGGCGGCGACGTGCTCAGGCGTCACATCGATGACATGCCGAACGAGGAGTACCAGAGTCTCTTCGCGGTTGATGGTCCGAAGCTGCGTGCAAGGTTCCTCGAGAACGCCGATCCGGCCGTCGAACGTTTCCTCTCTGGCACGGATGACACTGATCTGGGAGGACTCATCAGGAACCTCGGGGGCCACGACATCGAGGAGCTCCTCAAGGCGTACCGACGGGCGGACGCCGACACGGATCGCCCGAGTGTCGTGTTCGCCTACACGGTGAAGGGACGCGGTCTGCCGATCGCCGGCGACCCAATGAACCACTCGGCTCTGCTGTCCGAAGATCAGATCGACGATCTCCGCACCTCGGTGGGACTCACCGCAGAGACCGAGTGGGATCGCTTCGATCCGGAAAGTGGTGCAGGGACCGTCTGTGCCGCGGTGGGTGCGAGCATCAACAACGTACCGCCGCCGCCGAGACCGTTCGTGCTGGTACCCGCAGCAAGCGGTGCGGCCCAGAAGACCGTCACGTCTTCGCAGGAGGCATTCGGACGCGTCCTCGTCCAGCTTGGCAAGGACCCGCAACTCGCGGCCCGGATGGTCACCGCTTCACCCGATGTAGCGGTCTCAACGAGCCTCGGTGGCTGGATCAACGCCCAGGGCGTCTTCTCGGCCACCGAATCGGTCAACTACTACGGAGCCGACCGGCTCCTCAAGTGGAATCCGGGCCCCGAAGGACGACACATCGAACTCGGCATTTCGGAGATGAACCTGTTCCTGTTGCTCGGCCAACTCGGGCTCGCTCACGAACACCACGGCGAGATGCTGCTGCCCATAGGGACCGTCTACGACCCGTTTGTCCTCCGGGGACTCGACGCCCTGATCTACTCGCTCTACAACGACAGTCGGTTCATCATCGTGGGAACCCCGTCGGGAGTGACGCTCGCACCGGAAGGCGGGGCCCACCAATCGTCGATCACGCCGTCGGTCGGACTTGAACTCCCCGGGATCGTCGCCGTTGAACCCGCGTACGCCGGGGCCGTTGACTGGCTTGTCACCGACGCGCTCCGAGATCTTGCCGTGCCAACGGGGTGCAGTCGTTATCTGCGTCTGTCGACACGGCCGATCGACCAGACACCGTTCGCAGATGCGACCGATCGCCTCGGCGAGGATCAGATCCGGGCATCAGTGCTTGCCGGCGGCTACCGGCTTCGGGAGTCCGGCGAAGGTCCACCGCTCATCCTGGCCGCTTCGGGTCCCGTGATGCCCGAGGTCCTTGCTGCCGCCGCGCTCCTCGAAGAGGAAGGTGTGGGGGTGACGGTCGTGGATGTCACCTGCCAGGATCGCCTGTTCCTCGCGTGGCGAGAGTCACTCAACAAGGCCGCCCGCGGCGCCCGCGTTTCCGAGGGTCCCGGTCACATCGCCAGCCTGATCGAACCGTCCGAACGCAGCGCACCGATCGTCACCGTTCACGACGCTGCTCCACACTCGCTCGCGTGGCTTGGCTCGGTGTTCGGCCAGCGGATGGCCCCCATCGGCGTTGGTCGATTCGGCGAGTCGGGGACGATTCCCGATCTGTACGAAGCGATGGGCTTCCTCCCCGAACAGATCGTCAACTCCGCCCTCGTAGCGCTGGCGACGTGACGGTCGCCAGAAATGGCCGATGGTCGGAGAAGGATCCATCTTGCCGGTAGCTGGAAGCTGGAAGCTCACATCTCACTCGACCCCGATTACCACTATCTTGATAGTGCGAATTGGGCGACACGATCGGATTCAACACCATGTCCGCGTTCTTGGTGATGCTGCGTGAGGGCGTCGAAGCGGCGATCATCGTCGCCGTCCTTCTTGGCTATCTGAACCGGCTCGACCGTCGGAACGAGTCGCGTTGGGTATGGGCCGGCACGATCGCAGCGATTTTCGTCTCGATCGCCGCCGGTCTCGTTCTCTGGAATACCGTCGGAGGACTCGAAGGGACGGCCGAGCAACTCGCAGAAGGCATCATCGCGTTCGTGGCGACCGGTCTTCTCACCTGGATGATCGTCTGGATGGGACGCCAGGCCCGACACATCAAGACCCGACTCCACTCCGACGTCGACACCGCTCTCGCCGCGGGAGGCGCGACCGCTCTTGCCGTGATCGCATTCGTGGCGGTCCTACGAGAAGGCGTGGAAGCGTCGCTGTTCCTCATCTCGACCACTGTGGGGGCGGAATCATCGACGGGCCAACTGGTCGGTGGCCTTGTCGGCTTGGCTGCGGCAGGAGCGATCGGTGTCCTGATCTACGCCGGCAGTGCTCGCATCAACCTGCGCTCATTCTTCCGCCTGACCGGCGTCCTCATCATTGTGTTTGCCGCCGGCCTCGTCTCGAAGGGTGTCCACGAGTTCCAGGAACTTGGTCTCCTCCCGACGATCAACGAACACGTTTGGAATCTCGGCATCCTCGACCCGTCAACCGATACCGTCGGACGATTCCTGAAGAGCCTCTTCGGTTGGACACCCCGGCCGTCGCTCCTCATGGCGATCGCCTATGCCGCCTACTTGATCCCTGTTCTCATCGTCTTCCTGAGGATGACGGCTCCTGTTCCCCGGTCGCGACAACGGGAAGCAGCCGGGGTCTAGCGAGAGGAACACGTCACTCCCCCTCCGGATCCTCCGGAACGGGGTGGTCGCTCTCGGCACCACCGCGGGATTCGACCCACTCGGTGGCGTCCCGATATGCCTGCTTGAGTGTCTTACCGAGCCACTCGTCCGACGTGTAGATGTTCTGTGAACCGACCACACTCGTGACTCGTGCCACTGCCAACTGTTCGTGCATGTTCTCGCTTGCCGAGACCAACATCAGCTTGCTCTCCTGATCGCGGAGAGCCTCGGCATAGCGCAGCAACACGTCCATGAAGGTGAAGCCGAGGTCGCTGCGCCCACGGAGTCGGAGAATCACCACGGAGTTGTGGGCCACATCTGTGACGTTCGGGAGTCGCTCCCTGAAGACGGGGGCCGATGCAAAGAACAGGCTGCCGTACGGTTGCAGCACCAAGACCTCACCCATTGGCACCTCTGCCGGGGCGTCGACCTCGCGAAGGCCTCCGTCTTCGCCGACCAGCCAGCGCTTGATCACGATCTGGTTCGATTGATTGATGATGTAGAGGATCATCGAGATGCCGACTCCGACCAGCACCGCGTATTGCAGTGCGATCAGCATCGTCAACACGAAGGTGACGGCCATGACGGTGGCCTGCATTCCTCCGGTCTTCCAGACTGCCTTGATGTCGGCCGGCTTCACCGTCCGGTAGCCAACCGTCATCAGCAACCCTGCAAGCGCCGGCATCGCGATGTACCCGACTGCCGAACCGAAGAGCAGGACCACGATCGCCACGATCAGACCTGCAATCAGCAGAACCAGGCGGCTCTTCGCACCGGCGCCCTTGATGAGCGACGACGCTGACATCGAACCGCCCACCGGCATGCCATGGAAGATCCCCGCAGCCACATTGGCCGCCCCCTGACCGACGAAGTCCTGCGAGGCGTCGGGATACGTGTCATCGGCGTTCGGAAAGTTCGCCGAGATCCCCGCACCCTGCACCAATCCGATGAACGCGAGCGACAGGGCGGGAATGAACAGCACCGGGATGAGCCCGAACTGGGGAAGCATGGGAAGCGGCAGAGACCTGGGGATTTCGGCGATGTCCTTGAGCACCGCCACATCCGCCCCAAGGAGTGGAGCTATCGCCGATCCCGCGATGATGGCTGCCACCATCCCGAGCGCCCCAAGTTTGGAGCGCTCCAGGAACAGGATCAACCCGATCGTGGCGAAGCCGACCGCGATGGTCGGCCAGGAGGCCTGGCCCAAACTGAAGACCGTGTCGAACGCCCGCGATACGCGATTCGCACCCTCGGACTCGTATCCGGTGAAGCTATCTAATTGGCCGAGAATGATGTTGATGCCCACTGCGTTGATGAACCCGACCATCACCGCGCTCGACACGAAACGGAGGATCGAACCGGCCTTCAGGAGACCGGCGGCGAGCATCACGACGCCGGTCAGGACCGACAGCGTGAAGAGCGCTCGGGCCGGGTCCCCAGCCGAATGAACGGCGCCAACATCCGCGACGACGATCGCCATCGCACCAGTTGCCTCGACCGCCATGAACGACGAACTCGTGAACAGGCCTCCTGTGAACGTTCCCACCATGCACGCATAGAGACCGAATACCGGGTTCACTCCGGCGAGCAGGCCACCGGCGAGTCCGTCCGGAACACTCTCGACACCAAGCACGAGACCAGCCACCGCGTCGTCCTTGAGCGTCTCCCTCGTGAAGAGAGCACGAAGTCTCAACACGCCGCGGACACTCCCGCTCGCCAGACGGAGAGAGGTTTGGGCGTCCCGGGCATCATCGCCGGCAGTCCAGAAGCGATCGCCAGAGGAGCGCGAATGACACGGCGCCCCCATCTGTGCGCACGGACCCGCCCGCTGCTTCCCAAGTGATTCCACCTACCGGGTCGAGAAGTAGGCTCGACGCGATGAATCTGGATCGGTTGCTGCGCGAGCGTTCGGAACGCGATCAGTTCCTGGTTGAGCACTACGGCTCTCCCCTCCCGGAGGAGCATCGACCCGGCTTCAGCGGTCTGGACTACTTCCCGCCCGACGCAAACTGGGAGTTGACCGGCGACTATGCACCATCTTCACCCCGCAAGGTGCCGGTGCCATCGTCCGTTGGCATCGACAGTTCCTACACGATGCTCGGTGTGGTCACCCTCTCGATCGGAGAATCGACCTACCGGCTGACGGTGCTCGACGATGGAGATGGCGGGGCTTTCATCCCGTTTCGAGACGGCACGTCCGGTGCCGAGACGTACAGCGGTGGTCGATACGTTGGCGTCGGCGCCGACGCGGCCGGAGCGGTGACCGTTGACTTCAACACGGCACAGAATCCTTGGTGCGTCTACGACGACGAGTTCACGTGCCCTTTGCCTTCGACGGAGAACTGGATCGTCGAGCGGATCCCCGCCGGAGCGAAAGCGTACGAGCCACCACACCGGACGATGGTTGGCTAGGAATCTCCGGCAGATCCCTCTTCGAACCAGATCTGAAGCCGCCGATACCCCTCATCGAGGGTGACCTTCGGTTCCCAGTTCAGGGCCCGTCGGGACTCGCGCTGATCGAACCAATGCGCTGTGCCGAGTTGCTCGGCGAGGAAGCTGGTCAACGGCGGATCATCCTCCGTCACCCGGCGATCCCAGATCCGCTCCACGACAAGACCGCCGGCACGCGCCACACGATACGGCACCTTGATCCGGGGCGGCGCGAGACCGGCGGCGAGCACGATCCTGTTCAGTATCTCGCGGACGGGGCGCGGTTGCCCGTTGGTGACCACAAGGGCCCTCCCCCCAACTGCTGGAGCGCTATCGAGGGCAGCCACGAGCGCATCTGCGGCGTTGTCGATGTACGTCGTGTCGATCAGCGACGCCCCCGAACCCACGACACCGAGACGGCCCGCTCTGGCTCGATCGACGATCCGGCCCACGAGTTGGGTGTCGCCCGGTCCCCAGATGAGATGGGGCCGGATGGCCACGACCGACATGGCGGACGAGTTCGCGGCGAGAGCGATCAACTCCGCTTGCGCTTTGCTCCTGGCGTAGAAGCCGCGGGCACCGTTCGGGTCGGCGGGACCCGCAGGCGCACCGACGAGGGACTGGCCGCTGTGGGCAACCGACGGGGACGAGATGTGGACAACCCGGCCAACTCCCGCGTGTCGGGCCGCGTCGACGACGTTCTGCGTTCCCCGGACGTTCGTCGCATCGAACAACGCCCACGCTCCGGTTACCGCTGCCCGACCGGCCACGTGGACAACCGCCTCGACCCCAACCATGCCGGCGGCAACGGCGCCATGGTCCGCAACGTCACCGAGGTGCTCGGCGACACCGAGGCCGCTGGGTTGTCGCTGGAACACGGATACTTCGTCCCCTCGGTCACGCAGCCGGGCCACGGTCGCCCGACCGAGCAGGCTCGTCGCTCCCGTCACGAGGACCTTCATATTCGGCCCATCCGTCCTCCGGCAAGGACACCCGCTGCCCACCGAGCGACGCGAGTGCGATCGATCTTGGAGTTATGTCGCTTGTCGACGGGGAGTGATGGAACGATCAGCACCGCGGCTACGTCCACGTCGCCCGCTCTCGCTCGGACCCGATCAGCCAGGTCCTCGTCGGCGAGAGCTGCTCGGCGTCGGTGAACCGTCGGCACCGCGACAACAACCACCTGCTGTGTGCCGGACGGGCCGACACCGACCACGGCGGCCTGGGCAACATCAGAGAGTTCTGAGACGGCATGTTCGATCCCGACCGGGGTGACGGGGCCGGCGGCCGTCGTCACGATGTGCCCGATGCGGCCTTCGATCCAGAGTCGCCCGTCATCGTCGATGTGACCAACGTCCCCGCTGCGGTGCCACCCAGCCGGTTGGGAGGCCTTGTCCTCGGTCATCCAGAGCCGGTCGTAGCCGTCTCTCATGTGAGCAGCCCGCACGCACACTTCGCCGACGACGCCGCTCTCTTCCGTCAGGGGGCGCGTCGCCCTGCCTTCGGGGTCGAGCGGGCTGATGGCCACACGAACACCGGGCACGGGATGCCCGACACAGACACCGTCGCCCTCCGGAACGGCCTCGATCTCACGGAGGCTGATATCGGCGACCGGAAGCGCCTCCGTCATGCCGTACGGACTGTGCATCTCGGCGTTGGGCATCACCTCGCCCGCCGCTCGCAGGGTCGCTGCGGGCACGGGAGCTCCTGCCGACATCAGAAGACGGATCCGCGTCATCGCCGCTACCTGAACCGGGGACATCTCGCCCGCCGTCTCGACCACACTGCTCAGCGCTGCAGGAGAAGCGAACACCAGCGTTGCACCAATCGCTCTCGCGGCATCCGCCAGAGCCTGCGCGGTGAGGCTCCCCGGCGAAGTGACCTTCATATCGGGAACAGCCGACGGGATGCCCATTGCGGGACCGAACAGGGCGAAGGGGCCGAAGGCAGCAACGAGACTGTCGTCGGGCCGGATGCCGTAGAGGTCAACAAGGGCATCTCGCTGGGCCTGGAGTTGACGGTGCCGGTAGACGACACCCTTTGCGGGTCCCGTTGCCCCCGATGTGAACCCGACCGCTGCCACGTCCAGCGGCCCCGGTGCGGGTGGGGCCGGCCGGCCTTCGCCGCGGCAGCGCAGATCGGGAAGCGTTGACCGCACGGCGAGCAGGCGCTTCCTCGCCTGGTCCAGCGTGACGCTTGCGATGCGGATACCGGGCCATCGCATGGTGTGCGCCACGGCCAGGGCTCGCGAATTCCCAATCAGGTAGGTGGGGTTCGCACTCGCCAACGCCCGACCCATCCCTCGGATTCCCAGCCCTGCATCGACGACCACAACCACAGCACCAATGCGCCAGCAGGCGTAGAGGCACACCGCAAGATCGATGCCGGGGGGTATGAGCAGCGCAACCCGGGTTCCTCTGGTGACGCTGAGATCGGCGAGCCCCGCGGCGACCCGTCTGACGTCCGCGTCGAGGTCGGCGAACGAGATCGCCGCCTCCTCCCCATCGGCGCCCATCTCGACGATGGCGACCGTGTCGTCGCCCGCCCTCCGGTCGAGTCCGTCCCACAGCGGTTCCCGCCCCTCCCCCGCCGAGACCTGCGGCACCGGGCGTTCGAACTGATCCACCCATGCGTAGACCGCCGATGCGACGTCGGCATCTTCAGGTGTGAGGTGCCCTGCACCGATGAACCGGTGGATATCGGCGTTCGGCAGACGTGCAGCGAGGTCCCACAGATACAGGTCGGAGAACACCGGATCAGAGGGTCCCCACAGCAGCAGCGCCGGCAGATCGCTCAGTTGCTCGAGATCGGCGGCGACGCGATCGAGAACAGGCCGGCTCGGATGGTCCTCGTCGAGCGGGATGTCTTCAACGAAGGTGGCGATGGCAGCGCGCCGGTCGGCGCTTCGATAGGGGGCCTCGTACGCCTCTCGGATCGGTCGAGCGGCTCGAGGCCTGGTCAGCGCCATGGTCCCGCGAATGAAGGCTGGCGTCGTCGTACAGATCCGCTTGAGTACCCCCGGGGTCCGGACCATGCGAATCAACTTCGGGGCAGGCGATCCGGATGGTTGATGAACCGCCGTATTCATCAACACGATCCCCATCAAGTGGTCCCGATGGCGTTCGGCCCAGCCGAGGGAGATCGGACCGCCCCAATCATGGGCAACGGTCACGACCGGCCCCGACAGATCGAGTTCGTCGGTGAGCGCGCACAGGTCATCGATGCGCTGCTGGAGACGGCGGGTGGTACCGGTGCGCTCCGAATACCCCATGTCAAGGTGGTCGATCGCAATCACCCGGACAGTGGAGGGAGCGCGTGCGATCAGGTCACGCCAGAGATATGACCATGTCGGGTTGCCATGCACACAGAGCAGCGTGACCGTGGGATCCACAACCTGGTTGTCGAGCACGTGCCAGGTTCGGCCAACCCCATCGAGTTCGGGCGTCGTAACGAGTCGCGACCATCGCGGGTCGAGGCTGTCGAGACCGAACGGTGGCAGATCTGCAGGCGACGTCGATCCAGTGGTCACCAGATCAGTTCGATAGCAGATGCATTGATGCCGGACCCAATACCGAGGAGCAGCACCATGTCACCGGCTTCGAGCGAGTCGACTTCGCGGGACAGGGTGATCGGGATCGATGCGGGACCAACATTGCCGAGGAAGGGGAACGTGAGCGGAGCCTTGGCCACATCGATTCCAAGGTATTCGCACAGCATGCGTGTATGAACTTGCGACACCTGGTGGATGATGTAGCGGTCGGCATCAAGCCAACCCAACTCATCTGAGTCGATCCAGGCCAGCTTCGATACCTGCAAACCCGCATCCAGGAGGGACTTTGTGTCCGTCCGCATCTGGTCGAGACTCCCGACGCAGAGACCGTGATGGCTCGTGTCGGCACGAGCGATCCCACCAACGACCTTGTGACTCCCCGGGTTCTCCGAATGCCGTCCGACCACCGCCGCAGCGCCTCCTGAGCCCAGTGTGAGCGATGCGAACTCCGCAAAGAGGTCAGCCATCGTTGCCTCGGGGCCGGCGAGCCGTGCCAGGGTCGTCTCCTGGAGAAGGCGACTCCCCTCCCCATCGACGATCAACGCATAGTTGATCTGGCCGGCATCGATCATGTTCCCCGCCACCTGGAGGGCGTTGACGAATCCGAGACACGCGTTGGAGAGATCGAAATTCAGACACCAACTCGGGAGATCGAGTGCATGGTGAACCGTGACCGCAGACGACGGTTCCAGCCAATCACGACAGACCGACGTGTCGATGAGCAGACCGATCTCGTCGACGCGCACTCCGCTCGCTTCGATGGCCTTGGCTCCTGCCGCGGCAGCGGCATCCGTGAAGAGATAACCCTCCGGCCACCATCGGCGCTCCCGGATCCCGGCGAGGTTCTCGAGCAGCCCGGGCTGGGCCCCGACGCGCAGGTACGTCTCAACCAGCATCTCATCGAAATGTGCGGACGTAATGACCTCCGGCGCGTCCACATGAGCGATGGAAACAATGGCGGTGTCGGTCATGGTGAACGTGGCGTTGCCGGACATCTCGGATCTTTCGTAGCGAACGGGCATGATTCTCGCAGATGGGAGGATATACGGCCGATTCTCTCCAGGGACTCCCAATCAATGCGCACGGGTGCTAGCGACTATCGTCACACATTGAACCAGGACGGTCGGTGCGTCCACCAATCGAATGAGGAGTGCCCATGGGTAAGAGCAAGGGAATGGGGATAGCGATTCTGGTACTCGGAGTCGTGATCATGTTGGGAGGATTGGCGGTCAAGTTTGTTGTGCTTCCCTCTCAGGCAAAGTTCCCCGCCGACGTCGACTCGACACGGAACTACGAGGGCGAATTGGGTGTCATGCTCAACGCCGCTGCTCTGGAGACCGGCGACATGGCGAATCTGTTCCTCAGGGACGTCCCCGTCACCATCGCGAGGTCTGTGAAGACCCTCGAGGTCGGCGGCGACGACGGCGCAGTGGTCTCCGACCACGCCGTGATGAGTTCTCCTGCCGGACCGGTGGCGGAATCGCTGGACATCTACGCGATCAACCGCACGACGATGGATGAGATCGTAGACTTCTCCGGTGACGCACGAATCCTTCCGCGAGAAGGCCTCGTGATTGGCTGGCCGATCGGATCCGAGGGCACGGACTACATCGGCTGGAACGGTGACACGCAGCAGACCACAATCCTCTCCTACGTCGGTGAGGAAGAGCGGGGTGGGCTCAACACATACAAGTTCCACGCCGCCGAGGAGCCCGCCGTCATCGTCGATCCCACACTGCTCGCCCAGTTCCCGCCGGCGTTCCCGAAGGACCTGCTCCTCCAACTGGCCCCACTGTTCGGACTACCCGATGCGGTGATGGCGCAGCTCGGACCGGTCCTCGCAGCGATGCCCGATCCCGTGCCTTTGACCTACACGTTCGCGTTCGACAAGACCTATTGGGTGGAGCCGCATACGGGCGTCCTGATTGATATCGACGTGATGGAGTCCCGTTCCGTTGCGCTCGCAGTGCCGGGTGCCCCCGCACCGGTCGCACTCGCCGAGGTGCAGCACCTCGAGTATGTGGCGACAGCGGCGTCGGTCCAGGATGCGGTGAACGACGCCAACGATGGCATCAACCAACTCAACCTGTTCGGGGTCTACGTCCCGGCCATTCTGATCCTGCTGGGTGCCATCGGCATCATCGGCGGCATCTACTACGTCTGGGTCGCGGGCAAGCCGGAGGAGGAAGCAGCCGCGTAGGCGAGAATCCGTACGACCAGGAGGTTCTCACCCTCCTCGCATCGCCCCCGCCTCCGGGCGGGGGCGTTTGCGTGCTGCGTCAGGTGGCAAGCCCGGCATGAACAGTCCCGGGGACGGGGAGCCCCCGTTCCGCGGGCTGGCAGCGCCGCCGGCGGGGACACAAACCCTGGGTACGCGGCCCTGTTCGTTCCGCGGGCTGGCGGCGCCGCGACAGAACGTGAACGCCGACTCCGCCATACGGAAGTGACGAATGGGGACAAGCCATTGGAGCCGATCACTATCCTGCTCGGTCAGCAGGGCAACCGGGTCGGCGCGATCTCCCGGTGGCGACCACGCCGCGTGGCTCGTCCTCGGAACCGTCTCTCGGATGGCCTCGCCGAGCGCTCTACGGTCCGCAGGTGCGGCCGATTCAACCATCTCATCCTCCGTGACTCCGGCCGCACCATCGCAGCCCTGCTACCGATCTTCATCGCGCAGGATTGCACCGCTATGTCGCGGTTGCCGACACGCCCTGGGTCCGGAATCCCCGCCCTTTCCCATCGATAGGGCGGGGCTTGCCGCGTCTGGGAACTTGCAGCTTCCGGCTACCTGCTCCCAGCTTGCAGCCCGAGCTGAGTAGCTGAGCACGGACCTGTTCGTCTGTGCGACGTGACGGCGGGAGAGACGAAGAAGCGGTCCCCTCGCTTGGCCTGAATTCACGGTTTGTGACGTGGGAGGGGCCACGCGTCTCCTGTCCCCCCGACGGAACGGCGGGGGGACGTGAGGAGCTTGCGACGAGCAGGGGGGCGCAAGAGCTGCCAGCTACCAGCTGCCAGCTTCCGGCTAACAGCCCGAGCTGAGTCGCTGGGTAGGCCGAGTACGGACCTCTTGGTCTGTGCGACGTGACGGCGGGAGAGACGAAGAGACGGTCCCCTCGCTTGGGAGCGGGGGGACCATTTCTCGTTGGGTTCGGATCGCCTACTGGATGTCGCCCGGAGCGTCGCCCGGGGTGATCTCGATGGCGGGTTCGTCGGCATCCATCGGCGTCCGATCGCGGAGATAGATGCCAGGCTTCGCACGCTTCGGACGCCTGGTCCGCTTCATGGTGTCACCAGCTTCGGTCGCTTGGGTCTTGGCGGTCTTGATTCGCTCGCCACGCTCGAGTTCGAGCTGGCGCAACGTGTCGACGACCTTCTCCATCTGCTCATCGGTCACATCATCGAGCTGATACGCCGCCTGCACAAAGGGCGCCGTGTCGCCCCGATAATCATGGCCGAAGCTCTTGAACTCCCCAGGCACCGTCCGCATCGCATTCATCGCATCGACCATCACCTGGACGAACGTGATCAACGGATACCACTGCATCCCCTCAGGAACGTCACGTCCCCGCTCGGATCCATCGAGCCACGGCGGACGCTTCACCGCCCACCGAAACGACATCTGAGCAATCGGATCGTTGTCATGATCCACAATCACTGCCCGAAGCTTCTTCCGATCCTCCACCGACAAACCTTCGTACTCGCCAAAGTTGTCGAACGCCTCAACCGTCCCCGCAGGAACAAGGTCGCTCGAGCCCTGACGCATCCCCGTCTTCGACCACTTCGCAAGACCGGGCAGACCAAACCACAGCGCATGATCGATGCCGTAGTGATCAAATCCCGCAATTCCCTGATGCATCACCACATCAGACGACGACCACGCCCCAAGACTCTCACCAAACACCAACACCTTCGGCCGTTGCGCCTCCGGCAACCCCCGCAGGCGCTCCCGGACACCCCACAACAGTCCCCTGAACTGGGTGCGCCCGAGATGAACCTTTTGGACCTCGAGGAACGACGGCCCCCGCCCATACTGGATACACGCCGTCGCAATATCACCGCGGGTAAGGATCTCGACCGATTCGATCATCGTCTGATCCACCCACCCCGTCCCCGTCGGCGACACCAGCAGCAGATACTTGCGATCGAACGCCCCAAGCCGTTCCAATTCGTCGAGCATCATCTCGGAGCGTCCCGACGGATACAACGGCTCGCTATTCACACCAACAAACGCACGAATCGGATGCGCCTTGGCCTTCTCACCCAACGTCGATTCGATCAGATCCGGTGTCACCACATCCGTCAGGAATCGACGACCCTGCAACCCCACCTCGGAGAACGGCGAAATGCTCTTCGGCCCACCGGACACGTATTCACTCTCCGGTGGCCTGGAATAGGCCGGTTCGATCTTCTCATTCGAACGGGCGATGTACCCGACACCCCCGTAATACAGGCTGACACCCCCGGCAGCCCACACCGCCGTGTTGATCAGGCGGCCAATCTGGGCTCGGGTGAAGTCATCACCCATATATCGGGCCATGCCACGCCTCGACGCCAGGAACCCCCGGCCGATACCACGGCCGACGGTCCCCACGGTGAACCCGATGCTCAACGACGCCGCCAACGTCGCCGGCTTGTCGTCCTCGGTCCAGCGTTTGATCACACTTTGCCGCTCGGCAAGAAGATTCCTCGAATACACCGCCGCCGCAGCGAAGCCCGCAGCGCTGACGATCACCGGGCGCATCGGCGACTTGGCGGGGAAACGCTCCTTGGCCCCCATACTCGTCTCGTAAATCATGCCCCCGACCGCACCCGCAGCAGCCAACCGCCCGGCACTGCGAATCGACGCCTTCAGCGTCGTCTCGTCATCCGTCTCCGGGATCTTGCTCACCGCAAGACCGGCCGCAGACACCAGGGCCCGCGCACCAATCCGCATCGCGAACGGAGCCGAACCCGGCACCATCCGGCGGACAGCGCCGTCCACAGCACTCATCACAAGATCAGCCGCGAGGATCGACATTCCGGCTGCCATCCCCTGATGCATCGCAGCACGAGGCATCAACGACGGCCCGAACGACCCGAACAACGCCCGCGTCTTCAACGGCGCCGACGGACTATTCATGATCGGGTTGAAGCGCTCCACACTTCGAATAGCGGCCCTTGTCATGGCTGGACGGGCCTTCATGGTTCGATCCTCCTCGTGTTGATCCGGACCCCGGTGACCGTGGTCACGGAGTTCCCCGTCTGAAACCTCGTATTGGGCGCGCACGCGTGCGGCAATTGAATCTCGATTCTAGGCGTCAGAACCTTCGACGCTCCTCCCCGGCATACGTTTGCCCGACTCCGCACCGATCGGGATCAAGAGAACGATTCCGACGAGGGCGCCGGCGATCACCTGAACGGCGGCGACTCCACACCCGGTGGAAATCGGGCGGATTCCGGGGTCCGTTGAGGAGACTGCCCCTCCCCTGCGCGGATCCCAGATTCATGCCACCTGACCGACCTCCTCACCATTCGCAACCATGCGGATCCCGTGGGCTGCCACACCTGACGAAATGCTCGCGGGCCGCCAATGTGGGTATCCTTCTCGTCGCCCCGGAGCGGACGGCACGTTCGGTGGTCGGTGGGGGTCAGCGCAGTGCGGTTTGCGCCATCCGATCGACTTTCGCGGACCCAGGAATTCACATCTGCGTCGTGTCCCGGTGTCGGTCGATGGACGGTGGTAGACCCTGCGACCGTCGTGCGGACCGTCGCCGCCTCCCTCGCAACCGACGCTCTCTTCACTAGCTCGACCTCGGGGACGCCCTGCCCGCAGCGGTGGCGGTCTCTGAGCGTGTCCACAACGAATCTGGACTCGCCAAGATATCCGTCTCCCAACGGCCGGTACCTCGGTACGCTCGGACACCCGCCACGCAACGATTCACAGATATGAGCGAACCAAACACTTCCACTGACGGCTTCACCGGACCACGCGTCGATTCCGATCCTGTCGAAACCGGCGAATGGCTCGACGCGTTCGACTCGGTCGTATCGAACGACGGCCCGAATCGTGCCCGCTACCTGATGGCGCGACTCCACGAACGAGCAGATAAGAGCCACATCGCCGTTCCCGGTCTGATCTCAACACCGTACGTCAACACGATCCCGCCCGAAGACGAGGCGCCGTTTCCAGGAGACGCCCAACTGGAAAAGCGGATCCGGCGGTTCATCCGTTGGAACGCCGCCGTGATGGTCATTCGCGCCAATCGAGCCGCCCCCGGCATCGGAGGTCACCTTTCGACGTTCGCATCGTCGGCAACGCTCTACGAGATCGGCTACAACCACTTCTTCCGCGGCAAGGCCGACGGCACACCCGGCGATCACGTCTACTTCCAGGGTCACGCCGCCCCCGGTGTCTATGCCAGGGCATTTCTCGAGCGCCGCCTCGACGAAGCAGACCTCGACGGATTCCGCCGTGAGATCGACGGTCCGGGTCTCTCGAGCTACCCGCACCCTCGCCTCATGCCCGACTTCTGGGAATACCCGACCGTCTCGATGGGGCTCGGCCCGATCAACTCGATCTATCACGCCCAATTCCTCAAGTACCTCCAGAACCGTGGACTCGACGACACGACCGGGTCCCGGGTGTGGTCGTTCCTCGGTGACGGGGAGACCGACGAACCCGAGACGCTCGGTTCGATCTCCCTCGCCGGCCGCGAGAAGCTCGACAACCTAACCTGGGTCGTCAACTGCAACCTGCAGCGGCTCGACGGCCCGGTGCGCGGCAACGGGAAGATCATTCAGGAACTCGAAGCGATGTTCCGAGGCGCCGGCTGGAATGTCCTCAAAGTCATCTGGGGTTCGGGGTGGGACCCGCTCCTGGCCCGAGACACCGACGGCGTGTTGATCGACAAGATGAATACCACGGTCGACGGTGAATACCAGCGCTACAAGGCGGAGTCCGGCGCCTACGTGCGCGAACACTTCTTCGGACCGGACCCGCGACTCGGCGAACTCGTCCGAGACATGACCGACGACGACATCTGGAACCTCCGACGCGGCGGCCTCGACTACCGGAAGATCTACTCGGCCTACAAGGCCGCTACCGAGATGGAGGGCGCCCCGACCGTCATCCTCGCCAAGACCATCAAGGGATGGACACTTGGCCCCGAGGTTGCAGGGAGGAATGCGACCCACTCGATCAAGAATCTCACGACGGATCAACTGCGCGGTCTCCGGGATCTGCTCTCGCTGAACAATGAGATCCCGGACGAGGCCCTCGAACTCGATCACCCGCCGTACTACCGACCGCCGGTTGACTCCCCCGAATACCGGTACTTGAGCGAACGGCGAGCGGCCCTCAACGGCCCACTCCCGAGCCGCACTCTCGACATCCGCACGCCGATCGAGATGCCCGGCCACGACGCCTTCGCCGAGTTCGACGCCGGATCGGGTAGCGCCGAGGTATCGACCACCGGTGCATTCACCCGCCTCCTGCGAAGCCTGGCTCGCGATGACCGATTCGGGCGCCGTGTTGTACCGATCATCCCCGACGAGGGGCGAACGTTCGGTATGGACGCGTTGTTCAAGGAACTCAGGATCTACGCCTCGCAGGGTCAGCTCTACGAACCGGTCGACCACAAACTCATCCTCTCCTACAAGGAGTCGCAGGATGGCCAGATCCTCGAACAGGGCATCACCGAAGCCGGGGCAACGGCGAGCTGGATCGCCGCCGCGACCTCGTACGCAACGCGGGGCGTACCGATGGTGCCGTTCTACACCTATTACTCGATGTTCGGATTCCAGCGGGTCGGTGACTTGCTCTGGGCCGCATCCGACGCGCGTGCGCGCGGGTTCCTGCTCGGCGCAACGTCGGGGCGCACCACGCTGATCGGCGAAGGCCTCCAGCATCAAGATGGGCACAGCCACGTGCTCGCATCCGTCATCCCCGTCTGTGAGGCATACGACACCGCTTTCGCGTACGAGATGGCGACCGTCATCGAGCACGGCCTGAAACGCATGTATGTGGATGGCGACGACGTCTTCTACTACCTCACGCTGTACAACGAGGCCTACGCCCAGCCCCCGAAGCCACCCGGCTCGGACCAAGGGATCATCGATGGGCTCTACAAGTGGGCACCGGCGCCAACGGGAACCACCTACCGGGCAACGATCCTGTTCTCCGGGCCGTCGCACTCGGCCGCGCGAGAAGCGCAGACGATCCTCGCCGAGCAGTACGGTGTGGGTGCCGAACTGTGGAGCGCGACGTCGTACAAGCGGTTGCGCGAGGAGGCGCTGTCGGTCGAGCGTTGGAACAGCCTCCACCCCGGTGAGAGTCGCCGGATTCCGTTCGTGACCCGGCAGCTCGAAGGAACGCTCGGCCCGGTGATCGCCGTATCCGACTACATGCGGCTTGTCCCGGATCAGATCGCCCGCTGGATCCCCCGCTCATACACGTCGCTCGGAACCGACGGTTACGGACGCAGCGACACGCGCGAAGCCCTTCGCGACTTCTTCGAGACCGACGCCAATCACGTCGTGGTCGCAACACTGTCGGCCCTGGCACGGGACCAGCGGATTGATCCAAGTGTCGTGCGTGGAGCGGTTGAGCGCACCGGCATCGATCCAGACGTGGGCGATCCCTGGACCCGCTGAGTCGAGCTTCGCTGAGTCGGCCACGAGCACGCCGATGGTGAGGATTCACGAGTTCGTGCTGTGCCGGCTACGCCGAAGCCCGTACGAGTTGGACCGCTGCGCCTCAGACGGGATCATCATGAATCGACGGGCTTCCGCGCCCTGTGACCCGAGAGGATTCGGGAATCCCGTGGCCGTGCCTCAGGCTTCGTCCAGCCACACGGCCACGGGAGCCTGTTCGGATACGACTACACCGCCAAGGACCTCTTCGCTGATTGCGAGGCCGGCGAGTTGCCCTTCGACGCGGAAAGCGGTGATCTCCGGGCGATTGCCCATGATGCCGACCGAGATGACCCGGTCCCCCACGATCGCCCAAAGCTGGTAGGTGCGATTCTCGGGAAGGGTGGGGAGGGAGCTCCCGTCGATGAAGCCGTCCCCACTCGTCGCGACGACGGCGTCGACCGCCGTCCGGGAGCCGGATGGGTCGAGGAGGGAAACGTTGAGCGAACCTGGGAGGTCGGCGGACACTACGGCGATGGCTTTCAGCCCAGCGGGTTCAGTTCGATTTGCGAGCACGGCGGCGGCGAGCGATACCGCAACAGTCACCGCCGCCACCCCCGCAAGCACTGGAACGAAACGCCGCCACCTCGACGACTGCGATGGGAACCCGGCATCGGCCGGAGACAGGCCCGGGGAGGATTCCAGGCCTGCCGCCAGCGCGATGCGGTCCCACAACTGAGGCGATGCTGCAGGGACGACATCGGAGAATCCTTCAACGAGCTCTGCGGCCACGCGTCGATGGGCGGCGTACTCCGAGTTCAGTTGCTCATCGAATGCGATGGCTGTCTCTACGAGGTCTCTCTCGTCCTCCGGGACGGCATGGAGGGCGTGCGACGCGACGGAGTCGTCCAGGTTCTCGCTCATGCCAGTGCAAGGATTTCCTCACCAAGTAGCTCTTGCAGGCGGCTGAGCCCTCTGCGAATGCGGCTCTTGACCGTACCTTCGGGCAGGTCGAGTGCCTCGGCGACTCGGCGATACGAGTGGCCCTGGAAGAACGCAAGAGCGATCGGTAGACGCTCGTCTGCTTCCAGCGTTTCGAGGGCATCTCGGATTCGTTCCGATGAGATTCTCTTCATGACCTCTTCTTCGAGACTCACCGCAGCATTGGATGACGCCGAGAGCTGCTGCTCGCGGATTTCTCGATCGGCGCGCGACCGTTCGGAACGGAGCAGGTCAACCGACCGACCGTGCGCATCAAGTTGCAGGAAGCCGCTGAGACTCCCCCGGCTCGGATCAAACCGCTCCGGACGTCGCCAGATGCGAACGAAGACTTCCTGGGTCACGTCCTCGGCCAACTCCGCCCTGCGGAGCACACCGAACGCCGTGCGATAGACCTTCTGGCCAAAGCGGCGATACGCCTCACTGAGCGCCTCCTCGCGTTGATCGAGCAGCGCCGACCAGAGCGCCCGGTCTTCCGATGAATCGGAGATGCGGCTCGGTGCGGCCGATGGAGAGACAGGTGGATTGGCCTCGAAGTGCCGTGCGACGGTGAGCGTCATGGTTGATCTCCAGTCAGTGTCATTGTTTAGTGCTAAATGACTTACTGGTAAATATACACACCGTCGCGGATAGTGCAAGTGGATTTCCCGGCTTCTTCACGAAGGGGCACGCGACGACCGAACTGGCCCAGGGAGGTAGGGGTCTTCGCACCATCACGCACCGGCCGCTCGCTCACTTCTCTGTCCCCCAACGGATCGAGCGGACAGCAGCCAAGTCGACCGCCGGCCTCAGCCCAGGGTCCTGGCGAACCTTCTCAGGTTTCGCTGCCAGATCCACCGGAGGACCGGAGCCGCGAAGAGTCCCGCGATGGGACCGCCGAGGCACCAGGGGAACGCGAGCTCCTCGAGCCAAACGAATCTCGTCCCGCCCTCGATCGGGAGAAGCGCAAACACGCCGAGGCCGGTGACCAAACCACGGTGCATCACGCCGATGCTCTCCCCTTCTGACCAGGACCGCACCGCGATCACGTCGTTCATCACGAACGGACCTACACGCGTGCGCACCATCATCTCGGTACCGACCCCGCGCCGTTGCCCACCGGCGAAGTCGATCCGTTCGGCGTCGGCCATCCACTCCGCGTGGCGTTCGAGGCAGGAGAGCTCAACCCAGACGTCGGATGGCGGGAACGGCAGGTCGACCGATGCGACGATCAGGGTCACGACTCGCCGCCGGATACCGGCCAACCCTCGGAAGGCACCCAACCCGTCGCCTCACAGAGGAAGGTCCACAAGCGACCAGCCTCAGCGTCGCCCGATTCCGTTCGCTTGAAACGGTGTTTCGACCGGGGCCGACGGTCCATCCAGAACTGACCCGAAGATTCGAGTGCACGCGGGTTCGAGGCCAACCACACGATCGTATCGGCCCCCTGGTCGGCGTTGCGCAACATCGGGCCCAAGATCCGGCGGAACGTTGGGAGCGATGCGGCCACACCAGGAGTGCTGACCCAACCCGGGTGCATCGAGTGCGCGACAACGCCGGTGCCCGCGAGGCGTTCGACCCAGATGTCGGTCAGCACGACCTGCGCCCGCTTCGTTCGGGCGTACGCTGCGGAACCCGCGTAGTCCTCAGGACTCATCTGGATTCTGGAGACATCGAGGGCTTCGGTGTACATCCCGCCGGACGACACCGTGATGATCCGAGCCGGCGCACGCTCGACCATGCGCGGGATCAGGAGATTGGTGAGCAGGAACGTGCTCAGGAGGTTCGTGGCGAGCGTGAGCTCGAATCCGTCGACGCTCAATGATCGCTCCGGGGCAAGCACCGACGCATTGTTGACGAGCACATCGATCCGGGACTCACCGGCGAGGAGTGCTTCCGCCAGTCGCCGCACCTGATCGAGAGATGACAGATCGGCTCGGTAGCCGGCGACCTCACCCCCCGACGATTCGGCCACCTCCGTCACCGCCGCATCGAGCTTCTCCTGGTTGCGTCCGATGAGAACGACCCGCGCCCCGAGGCCCGCCATCTGGTGGGCGGCGGCCAGACCGATCCCGGAGGTGGCGCCGGTAATCAGCGCCGTCGACCCTTCCATGCCGGTCATGTCCGCGTCCCAGCCACGCGAGCGCATGCGGTACCCGACGTTGGTGAAGCTACCGACGATCGATCCCTCGAGGATGCCGTCCGTGGTCGGAGCCATCAGCCGCCGTCTTCTGCTGACAGTTCGCTCAAGCGACGGTCGAGGCCCTCGGCCGCCCCATCGCCGATCTTGCGGAAGAGTCTGCCGAGGAACGGCTCGGCGAGCCGGTAGATCCCCTTCATCCGAATGTCAGCTTGGTACTCGACCGAGGTTCCTTGCGCGGTCGGAAGAAACGAGATGCGATCCACCGCGAAGCTTCGATCACCGTCGCCCTCGAGGACGACTCGCCGGGGAGGGTCCCATTCCGTGATGCGGTAGACCATCGACAGGGGCGATCCCCCGTAGCTGAGACTGAGGTCGTATTCGGTCCCAACCGCTGCCGGACCGTCGGTGATCTTGCGGGCGGCGGTCACGCCGGGATCCCACTCGACGATGTTCTCGAAGCTGGCGACGTAGCTGAACGCTGCTTCGACATTGAGATCGGTCTCGACTGTTTCGGTGATGACGGGCATAGCGGCCTCTCAGGTTTGTTACCGTGTCTCTAGTGGTTCGGAGCTTATTACGCATCTGGATGACGGGACATCCACTTCCCGGACCAGGTTCGAAGAGCGAGGGTCATGAATATGACATCGAGAGACATCGCAATTGTGGGCTCGGGCATCTCCGGTCTTGGAGCCGCATGGGCCCTGAACCGGAAGCATCGGGTCACCCTCATCGAACGGGAGGCCCGCCTCGGCGGCCATGCCCGGACGATCGAGGTCGAGATGGGCGAACGGATTGTCCCCGTCGACACGGGATTCATCGTCTTCAATCACCGCAACTATCCCAATCTGACCCGCCTCTTCTCCGCCCTCGACGTGCCCACAGAGGCGACCGACATGTCGTTCTCGGTCAAGAGCGGCAACTACGAATTCGCCGCGGCACCGGTTTCGTTGCTCTCGGACCCGCGGCAGCTGGTATCTCTTCGAACCTGGGCGATCCTTCGCGGCATCAACCGATTCCGAAAGGCGGTCGCCGGCTACGACACCGCTGTAGATACAGACTCCACACTCATCGGCTTCCTCCGAGCCGGCAACTATCCGGAGCCATTCATCACGGACTACCTGCTCCCCCTCGCTGCCGCGGTCTGGTCCGGTTCCGGCACCGATGCCGCATCCATGCCGGTCGGCACATTCCTCCACTTCCTGGCCAACCACGGCCTCTTCGAATTGGAGCGGCCCCGGTGGCGCACCGTCTCAGGTGGCAGTCGCGAGTACGTTGAACGGATCGCCAAGGAGATTCCCGCGATTCGCACTGGCGTCGAGGTGACCTCGGTTGCACGGACCGACGGCGGCGTCGTCGTCGTCACCACACCGGATGGCTCCGATCGCTTCGACGATGTCATTCTTGCGACACACGCTCCCGAGGCACTCCGGCTGCTCGGCACCGACGTGCGGGGCGACGAGCGCGACATTCTCGCGGCGTTTCGCTATGCACCGAATCGTGCCGTCGTCCACCGTGACCCCTCGTTCATGCCCGGTCGCCGGGCAGCGTGGTCGGCCTGGAACGCCGTTGCCACCCGTCCGGGATCGGAGCAGCCGATCTCCGTCACCTACTGGATGAACCGACTTCAGAACCTCGACATCGGATTCGACGTGTTCATCACCCTCAATTCCGAGACCGATCCCAAAGACATCATTGACGACATCCGGTACGCCCATCCGCAGTTCAGCCCCGACACCGACCGCGCCCAGCGCCGCCTCCCCGGGATTCAGGGACGGGTCGGCATCTGGTACGCCGGGGCGTGGACCGGGTACGGCTTCCACGAAGACGGCCTACAGTCAGGACTGACGGTTGCCGCCGCTCTCGGCTCGCCCGCTCCGTGGCACAACGACATTGCGCCGGCCTCACCGGCGGCAATTCATAGCGCACCGGCAAGCACACGGGATCACACATGACCGCGGTCACGAACTCCGCCATCTACGTGGGAACCACGACCCACGTTCGGCGCAAGCCGTTCGAACATCGCCTCCAATACGGCCTCTTCTCGCTCCTGATCGATCTCGACGAACTCGACGAACTCGCACGTATGCGGTTCTTCTCGCACAATCGGACGAACCTGATCAGCTTCTTCGACAAGGACCACGGGGCCCGCGACGGCGGTGACCTGCGAACGTGGATCGCCGCCGAGCTGAGCAAGGCCGGCTTCGACGAAACTCCGGGCCGGATTCGATTGCTCTGTCTTCCCCGAATCGCCGGGTACGAGTTCAACCCTCTGACTGTTTGGTTCATCGATGACACCGCTGGTGACCCTCGCTGGATCCTGTACGAGATCCACAACACGTTCGGCGAAGCCCACTCCCATCTCCTCGAGGTCGATGGCAGCGACCATCACCGGCATGGATTCCGCAAGGAGTTCTTCGTGTCCCCGTTCTTCAACGTCGAAGGCGATTACCGGGTCCGGATCACCCAGCCGGGCCGGCGCCTATCCGTTGCGATTACCTACGAAGTGTCAGACGAGAAGGTCTTCATCGCAACGCTTGCGGGTCGACGCCTGCCGCTGACGCCGAAGACCCTCCTCGGCGCCACGATTCGCTACCCGTTGGTCACGTTCAAGATCATGGGAGCGATCCATTGGGAGGCTGCGAGGCTTTGGCTCAAGGGTGCCACGTACCGAAAGCGCCCTGCGCCGCCCGTCGAAACGGTCTCGTTCTCGCCCGGAGTGACTCCATGACCACCGGTTCAGCGTCCCGAATCGGGCGCACCATCCCCCGTGTGCTCCGCAGCGTCGTGCATACCGGCACGCTGCATGCGGACATCGAAGGCACATCGGTTGACATCGTTGGTTCGAAGCCGGGGCTCGAAGCATCGATTCGCATAGGCGACGCCGATGCGGTGGCGCGTCGCGTCCTGCGTACCGGCGGGGTTGGGTTCGCCGAGGCCTACATCGACGGACTCTGGGACACGCCGGACCTTGCGACTCTCCTCGAATTCGCCGTCGACAACCACGATCGCCGCCGCCACAGGCCCGTCTGGGCGACGACGATGCACACCGCGCGAACCGCATGGGCGCGGCTGCGCGGAGCCACCGGAACGTTCGCCGTCCGAACGATGGTGGAGCACTACGACCTCGGCAACGAGTTCTACGCCGAGTGGCTCGATCCATCGATGAGTTACTCCTCCGGCATCTTCACGAACGGCGCCGATCTCGAAAATGCCATGCGCACGAAGTATGAGCGAATCGCGGTCCGTGCCGGCGTCCAACCCGGCGACCGGGTCCTCGAGATCGGGTGCGGTTGGGGAGCCATGGCCGAGTACGCGGCCCGCGAACTGGGGTGCACGGTCACCGCGGTGACAATCTCGAAGGAACAGCATGACTACGTCGTCCACCGCATCCAGAACGCGGGCTTGGGCGATCGGGTCGAGGTGCTCCTTACCGACTTCCGGGATATCGAAGGTGAATACGATCGGGTGATCTCCATCGAGATGATCGAGTCCATCGACGAGGCATCCTGGGTCGATCTCTTTGACGTGATCAGCCGATCGCTGGTTCCGGGTGGCTCTGCCGCTCTGCAGGCGATCACCATCGACCACGATCTGCATACGCAGATGATCGGCCGCGAAGAGTTCATCAGGGCCTACATCTTCCCCGGTGGTGCGCTCCCATCGACCAAGATCCTCCGGCGCCTGGGCGACGGCGCCGGCCTGCAATGGGTCGGGCTCTCGACACACGGGACAAGCTATGCACGCACGCTCGAGGCGTGGGACGAACGATTCGTTGCGGCGTGGCCGAAGATTGCCGACCAGTCGGATCGGTTCGACGAACGGTTTTACCGGATGTGGCGGTACTACCTGGCCTACTGCATTGCGGGGTTCCGGAGCGGTCGCATCGACGGCGTCCAGGCGGTATATCGCAAGCCCGGAGACGTCGTCGGGGATCCGTCGATCAGCCCCTGACCACAGGTCTTCGCGAGTGGTCAGTCGTTGGCGCCTTTGAGCAGCATCTCAACGAGTTCGACGGCGCCGTTCCCCGTGGCGGCCCATCCGTCGGCACCGAGGAGAAGTGCGGTCGCCTCATCCACGCCTCTCCCCCCGACGATGATCGGCACCGTGGTCACCCCACGGATCGCCGACAGCGTCTCACCAAGTGCTTCTTCCTGACCCGACGTCGTGATACCAACTCCGACGGCCACAAGATCGTCGGTCTTCTCGACGAAGGACGCGAAGGACTCTGGAGGCAGGTTGGCGCCGAGGTCGATCGCTTCGAATCGAGCGGCACGTAGCAGGTCGGTTGCCATGGTGAGTGGCAGGGAATGCAGTTCCGTCGCGGTTGAGCCGATCACGACGGTTCCACGCCGCACGCCGCGTCGAGCCAGGCGCGGGCCCAGGCGGGCAACAATCCGAGCCGCCACCTCGGATGCCGAGTGCTCGGTTGCGATATCGATCTCGCCCGCCGACCACGCATCACCAATGCGCTTCATCGACGGGGAGAGCACGGCCGGATACGCCTCGGGGATCGCCATACCGGAGCTGAAGGCTGCTTCGAGCACACCCCACGCCCCCGCCTCGTCCGCGGCGAGGAGGCGATTGAAGAACCGATCGGCCCAATCGGCCCCACCTCGCTTCGTTCGCGGCGCGTCCTTCTTCAGGTACGCGTTCAGAGCGGAGCGATGGACGCGCCAACTCCGTCCCTTCTGCTGCGCCGGGAGGATTCCGAGGCGCACGTAGCGGTACGCGGTCATGTAGTGCACACCGAGGATGTCGGCGACCTCGTGCAGACTCAGCTCGTCGGGTTCAGCGCTCTCCATTTAGCAAGAAGATAACAGACATCCCCGGCCGAGACCGCCTTCATGGGCGTGCCTCGCTGCGCTGGTGGCCGGTAGCTGGTAGCTAGTAGCTGTCGGTTTCAGGTGCCCGGCCAAGAATCCGCGAGGCTCGTCATCCGCTGTGCGGACCTGCTCCGTACAGAGGGTGTCCGCAGAGCGCGGATTTAGTAGTAAGTCTGAAAGGACATCACCACATGAAGAAGCGATTCTCAATCCTCGCTCTCCTGCTGGCGTTCGCCATGGTCGTGGCGGCGTGCAGCAGCGACAGCGACGACACGACCACGACGGAACCCGTCATGGAAGGCCAGTCGGTCCTCGATCTCGCGATCGAAGCGGGCCAGTTCTCAACCCTGATTGCCGCCATCGACGCGGCCGATCTCACCGACACCCTCGAGGGTGAAGGTCCGTTCACCGTTCTCGCACCCACCGATGCGGCCTTCGAGGCGGCGTTCGAAGCCCTCGGCATCACGGCCGCCGATCTGCTCGCCGACACGGAGACGCTGACGGCAATCCTGACCTATCACGTCCTGCCGCAGGCGGCCGACTCGCAGTTGGTCGCAACTCTCGACGGAAGCTCCGTGGCCACTGTCAACGGCCAGTCGGTTGACATCAGCGTCGTCGACGGTCAGATCATGATCAACGAAGCGACCGTGGTCTCAGCGGACCTCGTTGCCGACAACGGCATCGTCCACGTCATCGACGCCGTGCTCCTGCCGCCGGACATTGCTGATGCGCTTGGCGTTGCGATGGCCGAGAACATGGAAGGGGAGACCACTACCACAACCGAGGCCACCACCACAACCACAGAAGCCATGCAGCCGACAATCGCCGAGATCGTCGGCGAGTTGGCCGCCGGTAACCCGGCCGAGTTCACGGTGCTGCTCGCAGCCCTTGAGACCGCCGGCCTCGTCGATGCGCTCAACGGAGAAGGACCGTTCACGGTCTTCGCCCCGACCGACGCAGCCTTCGGCGCGCTGCTCGAAGAGCTCGGCGTCACCGCCGAAGAGCTCCTGGCCAACCCCGACCTGGCGAACATCCTGCTGTACCACGTGGTCAGCGGCGGATTCCTCGCCGCCGACGTCATCGAGCTTGCCCCGATCGACGTGCCGACGCTCTACGAAGAGAACGCGATCTCGATTGCGATTGTCGACGGCAGCGTCGTCATCAACGGGGTGGCGACCGTCGTCGCCCCCGACGTGATGGCCAGCAACGGCGTCGTCCACGTCATCGACGCAGTGCTCGTCCCGACGAGCTGACGAACACCGATGCGGGGCCCCATTTCTCCCGCATCGGCTGCAGAAGAGAAGGGGCCGGCACCAGTCAGCCGGTCCCTTCTCCGCGTTCGAGTCCGATGGTCGCGACCGGACGCCTTCGCCTACGGGGCGAGCGTGCCGGCGAAGACCTGCCACGCGAGAGCGCTCTTGGCCAGGAGACTCAACAGGATGTACGTGCGCTCTCCCGTCAGGTAGTTGCGCCAGCGTCCGACCTGCTTGTACTGCAACAACTGGGTGATCGCGAACGTGTTGAAGAAGAGGAAGAGCGAGACGAAGATCGCGTAGACGAAGCCCGGAGGCTGCGCATCGCTGCCGGGCGACACCAGATAGACGCCGATGCCGATCCAGGGCACGATTCCGAGAACGACGCCGAGCCAGAACGGCCAGAGCGACCCGCCGGGGGCCTCGTAGCGCTCCTGGACCGATCCGAAGAAGATCATCCCTGCATTCACACCAAAGAGGGCCACCAGCGCGACGATGTCGGAAATCCCCGGCAGCATCGCGATGAGGACGATCATGATCGAAGACGACAAGGAGTATTCGATCCACCGGAATTGGTTCTGTCCTCGGGACAACTGATCTCGGTAGCGGCCGGCTCCGATGCTCGCCACGACGAAGTGGAACAGAGCGGAGAGGAGCAAGAACGTTGCGACGCCCCAGCCGATCGGCACGTCGAACAATGTCGTCGTCTCCGCTGGGGTCCCGGGGGGTCCTTGGAGGAATGCCGCCGTCACCGGAAGAGCGAAATCGGTGGCCAGCACCAGAATCACGATGGCCTGAATCAGGTGCAGGCCGCCCATCCCCCAGTTATACGTCCTGAGACGACTGAACTCAGCGTCAGTCACTTCGACCTTCGAAACCACAAGAGCCCTCCTCGGATACGCGTCACAGCGACGAAGGAGCATCCCGGTCGATGCACCGTCTCCGTGTGGCGGTACTGTATCCCGCTCTGACGCTCCGGCAAACTCGGCGATCACGCCTGCGGTGCGAAACGGGCATTCCCCGACGGCCGGGCTTCATCGACCCAGTCGGTCAGCGACCCATAGACGGATCCGAGCGGCTCCAAGCGCAATCCGAGACCTTCGAACTCGATGGGTACGTCGAAGTCCGTTGGAACGAGCCGTTCCTTCATCGTCTGGACCGGTCTGGTCGACACGCCCCGATTACGCGGGAATCGGTGTGTCGGCGTCAGGGGACGACATTCTGCGCCGTCCCAGGATCAGATACGCCACAGATCCCGGCGGAATACCCGCGACCAGACGCCACATAGCGACCGGACCGCGAACGGCCTCGGGAGGCCGTCGGCGCAGGTCGCGTTGTGCGAGAAGGATCAGCAGGGCGGCGACGATCCACCCGATCGCCATCTGGATCGGTGGCGGGCGCCATTCGACTTCGTTGGAAGGGCTCACAACATCTGGTCCCCATTTGACACGTCGGCATGACCGCCGATCGCGGTCGATCCGCGCCCTCAGGAGGCGTCCGTGTCCTCTTCGATCGCGGCCTCTTCGGCCTCGGCTTCTTCGACAACGGGGACCTGCTCCGGCGCCCGGCAACACTTCATCTTCTTGACGACCATCACGACGGCGGCGATGACCGAGACCAGGAGAAGCAGTCGGAAGAGGCGGCGCACGCAGCGGCCGCCCTTCTGTTCTTCAGCAGCGAGTTCCTCAGCCTTCTCGAGAACCGTCTCGACCGTCGCCAGGTGATCCTGGAGTGCGGCAACCTTCTCCTCGGTATTCACGATCTTCTCCACAGCGGTCATGGTTCCTCAGCTTTCGTCGACGGCTTCGGTACTCCCAACCGTAGTTCCTGCGACCCCAATCCGCACAGGAAATCCGAGCACGAAATGGACTCCGACAAGCGCCACGATCCGGTCGCGCTGCGGCACCGCGGTTGTGAGGTCAAGACTACTCACGTTGCACGGGACCTCAGGCGGGCGAACGCTTCCGTGCCGAACGAGGACAACCACGGTGGGGAACCACCGCGTGTTGACCCGGTCCGTGTGGCCTAGCATCGCTTGTCCACGGTTCGAGGGAAGGGACCCATCAATGAGCGATCCGTTGATTGAACAACTCGATTCGCTGGGTGTCGTGTACGAGATCATCCCGTGTGACCCGGCGCTCGCGGACACCACGCAGTTCTGCGAGGCCTACGGCTATCCGCTGGAGGATTCGGCCAACACCATCGTGGTCGCAGGGAAGTCGGATCCTGCCGTGTACGCGGCGTGCGTGGTGCTCGCAACAACACGACTCGATGTGAACCGGGTCGTCAAGAAGCGATTGGGCGTCCGAAAGGCATCGTTCGCAAACAGCCATGACACCGAGCAACTGACCGGCATGAGCATCGGCGGAGTCACTCCGTTCGGCCTCCCCACTGACCTCCCGTTGTGGGTTGACGGTCGCGTGATGACCCGGGACCGCATCATCCTCGGGGGTGGTGGCCGTGACCGGAAAGTCCTTGCTCCACCCCCGATCTTGACCGCGCTCGGCGCAGTCGTCGTGGAAGGGCTGGCACGAGAGTTCTCATGATGCGGGCAGACCTCCTGCCCTCTTGCCGGCGCTCCTCCGCCTCTCCCGAGCTTCTGCCGAGGGGATGAAGGACGGCAGATGATTCCGACCACGTCAGTGGAGCACCGAACGCATGGCTCCTTCGAGGGCAGGAGATTCAAACGTGAAGCCGTCTTCGATCAACCGGGCGGGGACCACCCTCTGCGACTGGAAAAGGAGCGCGTCCGCCAATTCTGATCCGAGCATCGCCTTGAGGGCCAGGGAAGGCGTCGGAAGCACGGCCGGACGCCGCAACACGCTTCCCAGAGTCCCGACGAATTCTTGATTGGTGACGGGGTTCGGGGTCGTCAGGTTCACCGGCCCTGCAAGGCCGGACGAGAACGCGAGATGGGTCAACGCCCGAACTTCGTCGTCGAGGGTGATCCAACTCCACCATTGGCTCCCCGGTCCGGTTCTCCCCCCGGCACCGAGCTTGAAGGGCAGCAACAGGCGTCGGAGCGCACCGCCGTCCTTGGAGAGCACGATGCCGGTGCGGGGATGTACAACACGAATGCCTGCGTCGGTCGCGGGTTCGGCCGCCGCTTCCCATGCCGCGGTGACATCTGAGAGGAACCCGGACCCCTGAGCGGCCGTTTCGTCCAGGATCTCATCGCCCCGGTCGCCGTACCAGCCGATGGCCGAGGCGGACACCAGGACGGAAGGCTTCCGATCGAGGATCGCCAGCGTCGACGCGAGCAGACCCGTGCCGAGGACCCGACTGTCGAGGATCTCCTGTTTGTATGACTCGGTCCAGCGATGGTCACCGATCCCGGCTCCGGCGAGGTGGAATACGGTGTCCGCAGCTTGCAGACCCGCTACGTCGATCATGCCGGCGGCCGGATCCCATTCAATCTCGTTCGGACCCCGCGCGTCTCGTCGAACGAGTCGCACAACGTCGTGACCATCGGTCTCGAGCCTCGTGACGAGCGCACGCCCAATGAGGCCGCTAGCTCCGCTGATGATGACCCTCATGATCCTTCTCTCCGTTGTGCCGACTGTTCTTCGGCGAGAGCCGTCCGCCCCACACCCGTTCTTCGGAGCGTAGCGAAAGGACGGATGGCCAGGCCGGGATAATCATCCAGAAGATGCTCGTTCAGACACCGATCGGGATCGCGTACGCGACGACATTGTCTTCGTAGCTGCGCAGCGAACGGTTGAAGTCGCCACCGCAGGTGATCAGCGTCAGCACCGGATCGCCGGTCTTGGCGAATACCCGGTCGGTCGGTAGCTCCTGCTTGTCGTACTGGGCGAGTTCGATGATCTCGAATTCGCTCGTCGTCCCGTCGTCGAACTGGATTACAACGCGATCGCCAACGCTCGCTTCGTCGAGATATCGGAACACTCCCGGCTGCCCGTCGAACGAGATGTGTGCGGCAAGCACGGAAGAGCCAGATTCGCCTGGAGTGGCGTTGAATCGGTACCACCCGACGCCGTCGGCGCCTGGGATCTCCATGTCACCGTTGTCTTCGACGCCGACGTCGACCACGGGAGCAGCCGTGATTCCGATTCCCTCGATCGTGATCGATGTCGGCAGGGGGCGGTTGTCGATGTGATCAGCGGGGTCGTATTGCGCGGATCCGACCGGAGTCACCAGTTCGGCCAACGGCGACCGGGCCGGGGTCGTCGTGGGAGCTGGATCAACAGCAGCGATCGTGGTGGTCGTTGGTGCGGTCGAGGTTGGCGTCGACACCGCTGTGTCGTTCGCCGCCGGCGAGGCTGACGAGCACGCGGCGAGCAGAAGGCCGGTGGCGAGTCCGAGGATGACGATGCGCTGTCTCATGGGGTGGATTCGGAATCGGGGGCCGGGCGTCCTGCCCCGCCCCCGAACTCCTTCATAGGTTGCTTCTGCTTCAGTTGCTGCGGCGTGCGAGGGTAAGACCTCCGCCGACCGCAATCGTGGCGATGACCAGCATGCCGGCGACCATGCCGAGGGGCATCCCGCTCTCGACCGGGCTGTTGCCGGTAGGCACTGCCTCAGGAGCGGCACCGAGACCGGTGATCGATTCGGTGAGGACGGTCAGCGAGTCACCCTCGAGCGATCCGACGGCGTAGACGATCAGCGACTCGCCGTCCGTCACGGCGATGTCCGCTGGGCCAATGACGACCGGCTCATCGGCACCGGTGGGGACGACCTCGACACTGTAGGTGGCGGCAGGAAGGTCGGCCTTCGCTTCGTTCGGGTTGCTCAGGTTGCTGAACGCCACGGCGCCGTCAGCCTTCACATCGACGGCCGGAGCGGCTGCAGCATGACGGACCTGGAGACGGCCGTTTCCGGCGTCAATCGCGGAGGTGTCGTTCTCGAACACCGTGATCGTCGGGGTCCCTGCCGCGTCGAGGTTCGCAATGATCGAGTAGTTGCCCGATGCAGGCAGATCGACATCACCGGCGTCGATCGCGACCGTGTCGGTGCCTGCGAGGACGACCTGGAGGCCGACCAGGGTGGCGCCTGCGAGCGACGAAAGATCCTGGGTATCGCCGAAATTGAAGTCGGTGAACACCGCTTCTCCGTCCACGATCACATCAACGGGTGTATCCGGGATTCCGTGAATCAGGTGGATCCGTGCTTCGCTCTGAGCCATCGCGGGTGCCGCAATCGCCAGAGCCATCAGGGTTGCGGCGAATACCGCAATGAGCTTCTTCATCGTGCCCCTCCTTTTGGGGTTGCTTGCCCCTTCTACGGAGCTGCCGGGACCAGTGGATGAGATTTAGTAGTAATTTCTTTGGCGCCGAACACGGCGCTCTTGCCAATCAACGGGGACCGCTCCCGACGCCGTTCGATGCGGCTCACGGTTGGAGCGTCCGAATCCCGGACGCCATCTGGGAAGGGAGGCTGGAACGAACTAAGATCGAAAGCGAGGTCGTCATGAGAATCGCCGTTACCGGTGCCACCGGATACATAGGAGGCCGACTGGTCCCCCGACTCGTCGCCGAAGGGCACGAGGTGGTCTGCCTCGCCAGGAATCCTGCGAAGCTCGCCGGCCGATCCTGGACGGATCAGGTTGAGGCGGTCACGGCCGACGTGCTTGAACCCGAGACTCTCACCGGAGCCCTCCGCGGATGCGACGCCGCCTACTACCTCATCCACTCCATGGGGAGCGCAGGCAGCTTCCGGGATGTCGATCGGATTGCAGCAACCAACTTCGCTGACGCGGCCGGGCGCGCTGGTGTCGGCCGCATCATCTATCTCGGCGGACTCGGCGACGAAGACGACCTCCTCTCGCCACACTTGCGCAGTCGTCACGAAGTTGGCCGCGCGCTCGCCACGGGGCCGGTTCCCGTCACCGAGCTGCGTGCTGCGGTGATTATCGGATCGGGATCGGTGTCGTTCGAGATGCTCCGCTACCTCACGGAAGTGCTGCCGGCGATGGTCACCCCATCGTGGGTCCAGACGCAATGCCAGCCGATCGCGATTCGCGATGTTCTTCTCTACCTGGTGGCGTGTCTCGACGAGACGGCAGGCGGGCACACGGTGTATGAGATCGGGGGACCCGAGGTCCTGTCATACCTCAACATGATGCACGCCTACGCCAGGGCGGCCGGGCTTCCACGACGTCTCGTCGTACCGGTTCCGGTATTGAGCCCGCGGCTTTCATCGCTGTGGATCGGACTCGTGACGCCGCTCCCCGTCGGAGTCGCCCGCCCGCTCGTCGACTCACTCAAGAACGAAGTCGTTGTGCACGACAATGCGGCACTGCATCGATTCGCTATCGCGCCAACGCCGCTCACCCGGGCAATTGAACGCGCGCTGGAACACAGCAAGGACCTCAGCGTCGACACCCGGTGGTCGGATGCAACGACCGGACCGGCCCAGGCGTTCGAGGGCGATCCTGCCTGGAGCGGTGGAACCCTGTTCGTCGACCATCAGACCGCAACAACCCGCGCGGACCCGGCGGACGTGTACTGGTCGTTCTCTCGGATCGGTGGCGACGTCGGCTATCACGGATTCGACTGGGCTTGGAGGCTACGAGGGATTCTCGACACCGTGGTCGGTGGAGTCGGTCTTCGGCGCGGGCGCCGCCATCCCGAGGATCTGCGGCTGGAGGACACGGTTGATTTCTGGCGAGTCACCGGCGTGGAGCCAGGTCACCGCATCCAGCTCTCCGCGGAGATGCGCCTCCCCGGGGATGCTTGGCTGGAGTGGAGCACCGAACACGAGAACGGTCGCACCGTGCTCCATCAGAGCGCATACTTCCGGCCCCGCGGGCTGAGTGGTCGCCTCTACTGGTATGCGCTCCTCCCCTTCCACGGCTTCATCTTCGGCAATATGGCTCGGCGAATCGCCTTGACCGCGGAGCAGAGAGCCCGCATCTCACCGGCGTCGCCCCCAGGCGCGGGCGACCTCGAGTGAGCTCGCTGGTCTGGTTCCGACGGGATCTTCGCCTTGCGGACAATCCGGCGTGGGCGGCCGCCACGTCTGACCACGATGCCGTTGAGGCCCTGTTCGTTCTCGACCGGAGGTTGCTTGCCGCGGCGGGCAGCCTCCGACGCAATCTGCTGTTCGCTCATCTCGCGGCACTTGACGCAGAACTGCAGCACCTCGGTGGCGGTCTCACGGTAGCAACCGGCAACCCCGAAACGATCATCCCAACCGCCGCAGCTCGGCACGACGCGGTGTATTGGAATCGCTCGTACACACCGTTCGCGGGTCGGCGAGATGCGGCGGTAGCAGCGGCAGTTGGTCCGTCGATCGAGACTTCCGACGGAGATGTGATGCACGCACCGGAGGAGGTGCTGACCGGCGGAGGCACGCCGTACCGGGTCTTCACGCCGTATCACCGCAAATGGACACAAACCCAGGTCGAACCGTGGCCGCAAGCCGGTGATGCCGAAGTCCTCGGGAGTAGCGCTGCCGATCTGGAGATGGTGGACCCGCCAATTATGACCGGCGGCGAGGCAGCCGCACGCCAGCGGTTGGAACGATTCCTCGAGATCGTCGACGACTACGAGACGGATCGCAATCGACCCGACCTCGATCGCACCTCTCACCTCTCGGCCGACCTCAGATTCGGAACGATCGCTGCGCGCACCGTAGCCGAACGGGTGGGCCGGTCAACCAACGGACGCCGGGCGTTCGTCCGACAGCTCGCATGGCGCGACTTCTACGCGCAGGTCCTCTACCACGCACCTCAGACCATCGACCATGCGTTCCGAGTGGATCTCGACTCGATCGTATGGGCCGAAGATGATGCGGCCGTTCGAGCATGGCAGGACGGCCGAACCGGCTACCCGATCGTCGATGCCGGCATGCGTCAACTCCGACTCGAGGGGTGGATGCACGGGCGGGTGCGCATGATTGCGGCTTCGTTCCTTGTCAAGGATCTTGGCGTCGACTGGCGAGTCGGCGAGCGTCACTTCCGCCGACTCCTCATCGATGCCGACACGGCACAGAATGTCGGCAACTGGCAATGGGTCGCAGGGACCGGTGCCGACGCGGCTCCGTACTTCCGCATCATGAACCCGGTTGCGCAGAGTCGGCGCTTCGATCCTGACGGCGCCTACATCCGCCGGTACGTGCCGGAGTTGGAGGCGCTGGACGGCTCCGGTATCCACGCACCGTGGGAACGCCCGATCGAGACGTCGGCGGCCGGCATCATCCTCGGTACGGACTACCCCTATCCGTTGGTCGACCACGGCGAAGCTCGTGAACTCACGTTGCGGCGCTTCGGAGCCGCGCGGACCTGACGACGAGTCCCTGCGAGCCGGTCCGGTATGAGCCAGAATGCAATGCAACCGGACCACAGATCACGGAGGACCAAACAATGCGACGAGTGCTGATCATCGCCGGTGTTGTCATCAGCGTGCTCGTTGCGGTCCTCGTCGCCGCCGCGCTGATCCTCCCGAGGATTCTGATGCAGGGCCCGATGCCCGAGGCGCTCGTCGCCATGGATTCGACCGCCACCGTGGTCGTGGTCGACGGCAAGCCGATCACGTTCACTCCGACAGAGCCAACCTCGACCGCCGTGATCGTGTACCCGGGTGCCTTCGTGGAGCCACGCTCGTATGCCCCGGCAGCGCACGCCCTCGCAGAAGATGGGGCTTTCGTCGCGATCGTTCCCATGCCATTTGGCGTCGCGATCCTCGGCGGCGATAGGGCCGATGACATCATCAAGGATCACTCGGAGGTGACCGACTGGGTCATCGCCGGCCACAGCCTCGGCGGAGTGATGGCCGCCCGTTACACCGCCGAACACCCCGACGCCGTCGACGGCCTCGTGTTGTGGGCCTCCTACCCGGAGGACTCGGTGGACCTCGCCGCGTGGACTGGCGTAACCGCGTCAATCTTCGGCACGCTCGACAGCCTCACCACCGTCCGGGATGTCGAGGAATCCCCCGCGCTCCTTCCCGGAGATGCGGCGTTCGTGGGGATCGACGGCGGGAACCACGCCTACTTCGGTTGGTACGGCGACCAGAGTGGCGACCATCCAGCAACGATCACCCGCGAGCAGCAGCAACGCATGGTCATCGACGGCACTGCGGCGGTTGTGCGGGCGGTTGCTGGGGTCGGGTGAGCCGTCATCGCAACGAGAGGCCTTGAGAGACGCTCGACCACCGATCATCGTCGCTCCGCGATGACCGGTGGACGCGCCCCCATGATGATGACCGGAACACCCGTGCGGTCGTATGGAGTCATCGCGTGGCACCAACCAGCGACGGAACCAACGAAGGCTCTCCTTCGGATCGATGACCGCCCTCGGTCGGTCCCAACGATCTTGGTCGGCTACGCCTTCACGAGGTCGACGGCATCGTGGATCAGCACACCGTCCGAGATGGTGAGAGCGCGCTCCGCGTACTCCACCATCCTCAGATCATGGGTCACCATGATGCCGGCCTTCCCGCGACTCTTGACCTCATTGGCGAGCATCTGGACCACCTGGGCTCCGCGCTCAGAATCGAGGCTCGCCGTTGGTTCGTCGACAAGAATGATCTCAGGATCGGTGACGAGTGACCGTCCGATGGCGACACGCTGACGCTCACCGCCGGAGAGCTCTTCGGGGAGATTGCCACTCCGCTCTGCGAGTCCGAGGTCTCGCAGTAGCTCCGTAGCCCGATCCTCGATCTGGCCCCGGTCGATCCCTGAGATCGCCGCCATCATCGTGAGATTCTCTCGGGCGGTGAGGAACGGCACGAGATTGAACGACTGAAAGACGAACCCAACCGACTGCGCCCGGAAACGCGTGCGCTGTCGGGAAGTCAGCTTCGTCACCGAGGTGGCGCCGATACTGACCTCTCCCTCCGTGGGCGTGAGCAAGCCACCGATCATCGAAAGGAGGGTGGTCTTTCCCGAACCGGAGGGACCAACAAGTGCAACGAACTCGTTCTTCTCCATGCTGAACGCTGCGTCCTTGACGGCGGTCACCGCCGTATGTCCTTCTCCGTAAACCTTGGTGAGATTGGTGACTTCGAGGGCCCTGTTCATGCTGCACCTCCAAGTGCCGTGGCCGGATCGATCTTCGAGATTCTGCGGAATGAGAGTGCGGCGCCGACGAGGCCCATGGCGATGGTCGCGATGAACAGTGCCTGTGCGGTGCCGTTGAGAAACGCGATGGGTACTTCGGCCGGGATGATGAATCCGACCAGGCGAGACAACGCGAAACCGAGGATGAACCCGCCGATCGACGTGACCATGCCTTGGCCGAGGATGCCGACGAGGAGCGACCGGTTCGTTGAGCCGATCGCCTTCAGGATCGCGATGAGGTTGCGCTTCTCGAGTGTGATGAGAGCGAAGAACAACGCCGTGACAACGCCAACGACGACGAAACTCGTCCAGATGATGGCCTGGAACGTTCCCTGCTGCTGTTCAACACCGGGGAGGCTTGAAATCGCTTCATCGACGGTGACGGTGTCCGTGAACCCGGTCATGTCGTCGATCGATCCGGCCGTCACTCCTGCATCATCGGGTGACTCGACGCTGACGGCAATCGCCTGAACCGCCGGGTCGCGAAACGCGAGTTCGGGAACGATCTCCCTCCGCACCTGGAACCACGTCTCGAGATCGGTCCAGAGCGTCCCGCTGAGCAGAAACGCGCTGTCCTCGACGAATTCCACGACCGTGATCGTGGTGGTCGAACCTGTGAGCAGGATCTGGTCGCCGATTTCGACGCCCTGGGCTTCGAGCGATACGTCGGCGACGGCGACCGGGCCGGAAGCGGACGAGAAGTCGGTCACGAAGCTTGGGGCTCCGGGCCGTCCCGGCTCGTGTCCGATCAACGCCACATCGATCAGAGCACCGTGGACGGTCGTGGAGCCCAGTTGGATCCCGAGGCCGCCCGCATCGGTGACGCCGGGAACCTCGCGCACGTCGGCAATGGTGCCGATCGGGATTTCGCTTCTCACGAAGCTGCGCTGGGAGTCCTGGCTGTAGGAATACAGATCGGCGTTCCCGTTCCGGTAGGCGCCGGTCGATCCGTAGTACAGGCCGTCTGCGAGTCCCGCAAGGATCAAGACGAGGAACACGATCAGTCCGATGGCAGCGGTGATCGAGAAGTACCGCCCTTTGTTGCGCCGCAGTTCGGCGATCGCGAGACGCATCAGACAACTCCTCGTGCGGCCCGGGTTGGATCGACCTTCAGTGCGCGCCGGACCGAGAATCCGCCTGCCGCAATCGACGAGATCAGGACGATGAGCGACGTGAGTGCGACTTGAGGTGTCTCGATCGTGAGCGGGAACGACTCACTACTCGCGAAGCTGGCACCCCAGAGGAACAGGATCCCGATGAGGATCCCGAGAGTGATCGTGACGGCGATTTGGATGATGATGCTCACTCCCAGATAGCGGCGACCGGCGCCGACGGCCCTGAGGAGCACGAACGACTTCTGTTTCTGGACGGCAAGGATCGTGAAGAAGAAGCCGATCACCACGATCACGATCCCGAACGTGATGCCCACGATGAGGTTGAACGACGTCGTGATCGACGAGACGCCGGGCGTCGCAGCGGCCGCATCAACAGGAGTTGCGGCATCGGCCGAAGCTACCGACTCGTTGATCGCGGAGATAACGGCGTCGACCTCGATGCCCCGGTCGATATTGACGGCGATGAGATTGACGGGCACATCCGGCGCACCCGGGTAGGTCTCGAGGAAGATCTGATTCCACTCGACGGACGGTGTGTAGCCCGTCGGCAGGACCGCATACTGCCGCTGGTCGGTGTAGCCGACGACCACGAGTTCGCGGCCGGTCTCGACAAGGGTGACCGTCGAACCGATCACGAACCCTGTGGCCTTCGCCGAGACGTCGACGACGACTTCGCCGGCTGTCGCGCTCCGACCTTCGACGATGGGGACGTCCCCGGGGGCGCCGGGATCGACCGCCCAGAGGCTGAGATCCGAGGTCTCGCCGTCGATGCTCACGGTGAGTGTGGCTTCGCTCATCGCTGCCGCTGCGCTGACTCCCGCTACTTGCTCGACGCTGCCGACGGCCGCAGCGTCGAAACGGCTTGCTTGCACGTTGCGTCGTGAGTCTGCAGAGAAGACGAGCGTATCGGCCTCCGCATTGTGAATCGCACCGATGTAGGAGGAGAGGAGGGTCCCCGATAGCGTCCCGAGGAACAGCAGGAGGAACACAAGGAGCCCGACCGCTGCGGACAGCAGACCAAATCTGAGCTTGGAGCGCCAGAGCTCCCTCAAGGCGATGAACATGTGCTCCTCTAGACGTTTGAGACGGAGACGGCTCCGGTCGATCGACATGGACCGGGCGACCCGCTGAACTCTACGGCGATCCAGTTCATCCTTGTTCGGAGCCGGAGTCCTCGTTGGATGTCGAATACGCTGTTGTCGCCGAGCGGGGTGACGAGGGTGGCAGCGAGACGCTTGACCGAACGCGGCGGTGACGGACCCGGCAGCAGTGCGCGCCCCTGCAACGGTTGACGCACGGCAGACGGACAAACCTTGACAGGTGCGAGTCCGCGGCACTATCTTCCCTCGGCAATGACCGCTGCCCGCACCTACCAGATGATGACCATGGCAAATATGAAGCCGTGCGGAGTCGTCGCGTAGAACCGACCACGAACCAGACCACCGAAGGATCCGCACCGGCAACGGGGCGGATCGTTTTCGTTGAACGACCCTCCCCCACCGATCACCTTCACCGATCCCAGGGAGGGGACACCAATGAGCAACTACCGATACGAGACCCTGCAGGTCCACGCAGGCCAGGAACCGGCACCCGGCACCAACGCACGGGCCGTCCCGATCTACCAGACCACGTCGTACACGTTCGATGATTCGGAACACGGTGCCAGACTCTTCGCACTCGAGGAGTTCGGCAACATCTACACGCGGATCATGAATCCGACCACCGATGTCTTCGAGAAGCGAATCGCCGCGCTCGAAGGAGGCATCGCCGCCGTCGCCACCGCCAGCGGACAGGCAGCACAGTTCACTGCGTTGACGACGCTTGCCGAGACCGGTGACAACATCGTCTCGACCTCCTACCTTTACGGAGGGACCTTCAACCAGTTCAAGGTCACGTTCGACCGGCTCGGGATCGAAGTGCGTTTCGTCGACGGTGACGACCCCGAGGAGTTCGCTGCACTCATCGACGGCCGAACGAAGGCCGTCTACGTCGAGTCGATCGGGAATCCACGATTCAACGTTGCCGACCTACCCGAACTCGCTCGCGTCGCCCACGACGCCGGTGTGCCCCTGGTCGTGGATAACACCTTCGGAGCTGCCGGCTACCTCTGCCGACCGATCGACCACGGCGCCGACATCGTCGTCGCATCGGCGACGAAGTGGATTGGCGGCCACGGGACCTCGATCGGCGGGATCATCGTCGACTCCGGGAACTTCGACTGGTCGAACGGCCGATTCCCAGGCTTCACGGAGCCCTCACCCGGCTACCACGGGCTGCGATTCGCCGAGACCTTCGGACCCGACAGTCCATTCGGGAACATTGCCTTTGCCATCCGGGCACGGGTGGAAGGCCTACGCGACATCGGTGCTTGTTTGAGCCCGTTCAACGCGTTCCTGCTCCTCCAAGGTGTCGAAACCCTGTCGCTGAGAGTCCAACGCCACGCCGACAATGCTCTTGAGCTCGCCGTCTGGCTCCAGAACCAGCCTTCCGTCGAGTGGGTCAACTTCCCCGGTCTCGAGGACCACCCGCACCACGAGACAGCGCGACGGCTGCTCACCAACGGCTTCGGATCGGTGCTCTCGTTCGGAATCCGGGGCGGAGCGAAGGCCGCACAACGGTTCATCGACTCGGTGGAACTGGCCTCGCATCTCGCGAACGTCGGGGACGCGAAGACGCTGGTCATCCATCCCGCATCGACAACCCACCAGCAACTCAACGCCGACGAACAGCACTCGGCGGGAGTGACCGAGGATCTGATCCGTGTGTCGGTCGGAATCGAGCACATCGACGACATCGTCGAGGACTTCGCGACGGCTTTCGCTCGTGCCGGGTTGGGCGAGGCGGCGGCATGACGACCCGGTTCCTCGATCTCCCCGGGGTCTTCCCGCTCGAAGGAGGGGAGAGACTCGACGGCGTTCGCGTCGCATACCGAACCTGGGGAGAGCCTCAACCGGAAGCGACCCTGATTTGTCATGCACTCACCGGCTCCGCCGATGCCGACGACTGGTGGGAAGGCCTGTTCGGTCAGGGCAAGGTCTTCGATCCGTCGAGTGACTACATCGTGGCTGCCAACGTCCTCGGTGGCTGCTCCGGAACCACCGGACCGTCAAGTCCGCAACCCGGTCGTCTCGCACCATATGGGCCAGACTTCCCCGATGTCTCTATCCGCGACATGGTGCGGCTCCAAGCGCTGCTCCTCTCCCACCTGGGCGTTGAGCGGCTGCGGCTCGTGATCGGTGGATCGATGGGAGGGATGCAGACGCTCGAGTGGGCGCTCATGTTTCCAGAGCGCGTCGATGCGATCGTCCCCATCGGCGTTGGCTTCGAGCAGTCGCCGTGGGCACTTGCTCTCTCGGAGACTCAGCGCCACGCCATCATCAACGATCCGTGGTTCCGCGGTGGCCGGTACCGGAACGGCCGCAGTCCGGACACCGGCCTGGCGACGGCTCGCATGATCGCAATGTGCACCTATCGCAGCCCCGAGAACTTCGCCGCCCGCTTCGGCAGAGTCGAAGCGGAGGATGGCTATGCCGTTCAATCCTATCTGCGTCACCAGGGGGCCAAACTCGTCGACCGCTTCGACGCCAATTCGTACTTGACCCTCCTCAAAGCGATGGATGGCTACGACCTCGGCCGTGGTCGAGGACCCACCGAGGCCGTCCTCAGGCGGGTTCACACGCCGGCGCTCGTGATCGGCATCTCATCCGATGTCCTCTATCCGGTAGCCGAAGGTGAGGGGCTGGCCCGCTCGCTCGGGAATGGCGAATTCGCGGTGCTCGACGAGCCGCAAGGACACGACGCGTTCCTTATCGAAACCGATCGGCTCAACGATCTTGTCCTCGAATGGCTCTTCCGTTCGCACACCACCGAACGGTCCGCGGCACGGGAAGGAGCGAGTGTCTAGGTGTGACAATCGGAGAGGTTGTCCCTCGCGACCATTCCGCAACGCCGTCGTCAACAGCACGTCTTCGTCGCCGTCAGGTCAATCGCCAGATCTAGTCGAATGCGAGATCGACGACCCACTCGAACGACTCGAGGTCGTCGTGGGAGACCACCAACTCCCCCAAACCGTCGACGCCGAACAAGTATGACGACGACCCGCTGGCGAGTTCGATAACGAACGCGAACGAACAGTCAGCGTTCCGCCTCAGTCGATCGCCCGCCAACAGGACAGCCTCAAGTTGATCTGGCAGATCAAACCCCCTGACCCCAAGACCAGAGATGGCACCCGACTCGAGACTCGCCTCGCCGATGATCGCTCCGGTGTCGCCCTCCACAACGACCAGCACGCCCCGGACGTCGCCATCATCAGTTTGCCCAACCACGGGCAGGCATCCCTCCCCATCGTGAACGGTCCGCGGGAAGTCCCCGGGGTCATACGTCCAGCCGTCTCGGATCGTCACCGTTCCGGACACGGATGGTGAGCCGACGTTCCCCACCGCAGATATCGCGTCGGGATCCCACTGCCGTGCCTCCTCGCCGCGCGAGCATCCAGCGAGCAGCAGAACACCAACTGCCCCGATCGCAACCCATCTCCTCATGGACGCGATCCTAGGAACGCAACCTCGGCTCAGGTGAGATCGTTGGAGAGCGACGGGTCGTCGGAGTACCCCAAGCGGTGCAGGAATGGGACGGAGCGTTTACGGAACGGCACATCGTCAATGTCGAGGTCCGGAGGCCAGGGTTCATTGAGCGGTGGGGCGCTGTCCATCGCTGCTCGTTGCACTCGGCGTGGGTTCGCCGAACCAGTCCGACTGCCAGCGATAGCGGACCATCACCGGTCGCAAGCGCCACCTCCAGTCGGCGCGCGACCGTGGAGCAGCCCTGCGACTCCCGCCGCTCACGAAGAATCCCCCTGAGATACGGGTAGTGCCAACCATTGCTCCGCTCGACCGACTCCTCGTCGTTGCTGACCTCGGGCATTCCTCCTCGACGAGCGGGGCAAGACCCGGATACCACACCCGGCCTCCCCAAAGAGCGCAACTAGCGGTCGGTACGGATCGTCATCGCCTCGGTGTCGCGAGCGAATCGCATGAGCACGCTGCGATTGAGACAATGCCACTTACGCGGGCCATCGATTTCCGTACAGAGGATGTTCGCGTCGCGGAGAATCCTGAGGTGCTCGGAGACAGTGGACTGGGAGAGCGTCAGGTGAGCGGCGACTTCTCTCACGGCCAATGGCTTGCACTCCTGAAAGAACTCAATGATCTCCACACGGGCAGGGTGGCCCATCGCCTTGGCAATCGCAGCCATCTCCTGACAGGTGAGTGAAGCCGGATCAATCGGCAGGTCGTCGTCGAGGCACGCCGGAGGCGGGGGGAGGCCCATAACTGCGAGCGTACTGAGCGTTTCTGCTCGTGCCATGAGGCCGAAAGGCCGTTCTACGAGGCCGAAAGACCATTCAACGCCGATCGGTGGTGAAGTTGTTCGAAGAACTCCGCCGGGTACTCGATATTGGTGCGGACGAGTCCAATGCATACCCCGTCGATCTGAAGAACGGATTGCCAAATGTGACCTACTCAGGCGCCAACCTGCGACCCGCACATGTCGGAGCCTACGCGTGCGCGATATCGCCGGAAATGGGCGGCCGACAGATCCGGGCTTGCATCTGTTGACGGTGGGCAACCGTACGTTGACGTTGGGCGGACGCCGCTTGTGTGGGTAGGAGTTTGACGGCTCGACGAACCTGGTCAGGTGCCATCCAGGGTGAGCGAATACACCCGCTCCTCGAGCTTCCCGATCATCCGATAGATGGTCCAGAGGTTGTTCGCCTGCATGGCGCGGAAGGGGGCCACCCCCACCTTGGCGACAATGTCGTCCTTGGCGCGTTGCATGCGTGCGGCGCGCAGAAGTCGCTTCTCTCCGTCCTCCCGTTCGAGGAAGGACTCCAGCCACTCAGATCCGATGCGATCGATTGCCTGGATCGCAAAACCGGCTCGACGGACCGAGTCCTCGAAGACCTCGACATCGAGCCGGTCGGGCACCGATGCGAGATCTGCGCAGATGCGTGCCTTCTCGATTGATTCAAGCAGCGGCGTCCCAAAGACCTGATGGATGAGCATTGATCCCGCAGGAACCAGAACCCTGCGGCACTCGATGAGTGCTCCATCGAGGTCCTCGACATGTGTCAGCATGTCCCGCGAGAACACGACATCGACGGTGTCATCGTCGATAGGGATCTGATTGATCGTTCCGCGGCGCACGTCGACAGCGTCACCATTGTCGTGGCTGGCGATGGCATCCAAAGCGTCGTCGATGTTCACTTGCACGGGATCGACGACGATGACGCGGCACCCGAACCGCTCAGCGATCGCGAGGCCATCAGTTGCGTCCCTGCCGCCCACATCGAGAACCGCGTTCCCGGCGCCAAGACCGAGGGCCGACAGGGTGTCATAGATGGAAGTCTTCGGTCGAGGATTGAGGCTCCGGTCCGTCAGAGCCGTGGCCTCATCCCACTCCACATCCCACTCCCCGTACATCTGCTCGACGGTCAGCGGCGTGGTCCAGTCATCAGTCACACCAGCAATCTACCTCATCGACTCCAACCCGACAGATCGGGCCGAACATAAAGGAAGCCCTTGGTGCGCATCCCTACGCAGCAAGGGCTTCCTGGTGCTCCGGGGGGGAGACTCGAACTCCCAACCTTCGGATTAACAGTCCGCTGCTCTGCCGAATTGAGCTACCCCGGAAGGTGTTCGCCGCCGGGGCGAACGGCGCGCAGGATACCAGGCGGCAACCCCAACTCCCCTGCCGCCGCCTGGCCTCCCTCAATGTGGGACAATCCCCAATCATGAAGTTCAGAACAGGTCTCGCCCTCGGTCTCGGTGTCGGATACATCCTCGGTGCAAGGGCCGGACGCGAGCGATACGACCAGCTCACCTCGGCTCTCAATTCAATGCGCGGCAACGAGAAGGTGCAGCGAGCGCACGCCGTGGCGGATCGCTCAACCGCAAGGGTTCGGCGTGCCGCCGGCGAGGGCCTCGTCACCGCGAGCGAGAAGATCAGAGAACGAGCCGAAGGCAACGGATCGGGTACGACGTAGGGCGGGTTCGCACGAGTCGAGCACGGCCTCATCTGCGTTTGCAGGGTCCCAAAGCCCCCCTGCATCGTCGCTGGCGCTCCTCGCGTCCCCCCGTCCTGCGGCCGGGGGGACCGTCGTGCCGTACGCGATACACGAACCGGAACTCCCTGACCCCCTCCGTCGCCCTGCCGGCGCCACCTCCCCCTGAAGGGGAGGAAGAAGAATCGGCTGGCGGGGACGCTGATTCGGAGCTGGAAGCCGGCAGCTGGCAGCTCAACCTACGCGCCTTCTAGGTAGCCTTCCAGCTTTCTTGCTCTGGCCGGCTGTCGTAGCTTCGCCAGGGCCTTCGTCTCGATCTGACGAATGCGTTCGCGAGTGACGTTGAAGTAGTCTCCCACTTCTTCGAGAGTGCGAACCTTTCCGTCTGCCAGGCCGAAGCGCATAACGAGGACGTCTCGTTCGCGTTCGCTCAGGGCCTCGAGTGCCAGGCTGAGGTAGCTCTGCAAGAGATGGAACGCTGCCGCCTCAACCGGGATCACCGCTTCCGTATCCTCGACGAAGTCTCCCAGGGTTGAGTCGTCCTCCTCACCGAGCGGGGACTCGAGCGACACGGGATCCTGGGCAATCCGCCGCAGCTCCGTGACTCTGCCCGGCTCGAGTTCCAGCTCCTCAGCGATCTCTTCGATCGTCGGGTCTCTCCGCAACTCCTGCACCAGTGTCCGCTGAGCTCTGGCGAGCTTGGTGATTGTATCGACCATGTGGACCGGCACCCGGATCGTACGAGCTTGATCAGCGAGAGCCCGCGTGACTGCCTGACGGATCCACCACGTCGCATACGTCGAGAACTTGAAGCCCTTCCGGTAGTCAAACTTCTCAACCGCCCGGATCAATCCGAGGTTGCCCTCCTGGATCAGGTCGAGCAGCCCGAGTCCCCGTCCGACATACTTCTTGGCGATCGACACGACGAGGCGCAAGTTCGCTTCGACAAGGCGCTTGCGAGCCTTGTCCGCCTGGCGAACGGCCCGCTCGAGGATCAGGCGCTCAGCAGCGGACAGCGCTTCGCCAATCTCGAGCTGATCCTCTGCCCGCGTCCCCGCCTCGGCCTGCATCGCGAGCTCTACCTCTTGCTGCGGAGTCAGCAGCGGGAAGCGGCCAATCTCCTGGAGTTACATCCGCACGGGATCGGAAACATGAACGAGCTCTTCATTCGACAGATTCGTTGCGGCCAGCGTGTCGGTCGCATCCTCACGGATCGGGATCCGGTCCTCACGAAGGGCGAGAAACACCTCGTCAAACGACTCATCGGGCGCGCCCACCTCCTCGAGTTCCTGCTGCACTTCGGACATGAGGAGGAACCCGCGCTGGCGACCCCTCGCCGACAGGTCATCGAACACGATGTGGACGATCTCGTTCATTCCCTGCTCCGCAACTCCCTGCGTTCGTTCTGTAACGCTATCAGCCGTTCGAACCGATCTGAATACCCCTGTGGATCGACATCCGCGTCGAATACGTCCAGATCGGCCCCCAGTGCTTCAATTCGGCGCTCCACCGCCTCCTGCTTGAGCCGTTTCATGACGTCGTCCGCATCGGCGAGCGGCCCCTGCCGCATGGCGAGAGACCGCAGCAGCGCCGCCTCCGGGCGCTCATCCGACCCAAACGCCGCTCCAAGATCGGCAGCCACTCCCGGTTCGATCGGCTCGACTGCTGCCATGACGATCGCGAGCGCTTCCCGATGGAGGGGCACCGAGAACAGATCCGGCGAGACATCGTGCGAGCGAATCCCCGGGTCGTTCGCGAGGAGAAGACGCAGGACCTCGCGCTCGGTGCGCTGTGGCCCCGTCAATTGTCGCTCATCGACCGGTGGCGAAGCCCCAGCGCCACGCCGGGTCCCCGTGAGCGTCGACTCGACCGCGGCGACGTCGACTCCGGTCCGGCGCGACACCAGAACGGCGTACTCGTGCCGGACGACCGCATCAGGGTGAAGTGATATCAAGGCCGCTGCGGCGCGAACGGCACGCCCCCTGGCTTCCGGCTCTGTCATGTCGAATCCCGCGAGTTCCCGATCCATCCGGAACTGGAGCAACGGAATCGAGGAAGCGATGGCGGCCTTCAGGTCATCGACATCACCTTCCGAGACCAGATCGGCCGGGTCTCGCCCCTCCGGCAGTATTGCCACCCGCAGATCGAGATCGCCCGGCACGGAGTGCTCGACCCCGCGCTCAGCGGCACCGGCTCCCGCCTCGTCGGCGTCGAACGCCAGCACGACTCTCTTCGAGAATCTGCGGAGGAGATCGAGATGCTCCTCCCCCAGTGCCGTTCCACAGGTTGCGACCGCAACCGGCATGTCGGCGAGATGGAGCGCGATCACGTCGGTATAGCCCTCGACGACGACGGACTCGTCGGAACGAACGATCTGCGACTTCGCCCAGTTGAGTCCGTACAGGAGGCGAGATTTGTGGTAGATCGGCGTTTCGGGCGAATTGAGATACTTCGGTCCGTCACCGTCGAGGAGACGTGCTCCGAACCCGACGGCATCACCACGCACGTCGTAGATCGGGAACATGAGTCGGTTCCTGAAACGGTCGACAAGACCCCCGCGACGCGATTTCGAGGCCAGACCCGCACCGACCATCGCTTCGTCGCTGACCCCCGAGTCACGAAGGTGCTTCACCAACGCCTCCCAACCGTCGGGCGCGTAGCCGAGGTGAAACTGCTCCACGACGTCGGCGTCGTAGCCGCGACTCCTGAGGTAGCTCCTGGCATGACCGGCATCGTCAGCGGTGCGGAGGCGTTCGTTGTAGAACGAGACCGTCTGCTCTACGGCGTCGACGAGGCGTTCCCGTCGATCTCTCCGTTTGGTGGCGTCCGGATCCTTCGTCAATGTGACACTCGCCCGTCTGGCGAGCAACTCGAGCGCATCCGAGAAACCGAGACCCTGGGTCTCTTGGATCCAACCGAAGATGTCCCCGCTCTTCCCACATCCGAAGCAGTGGAAGAGTCCCCTGGCCGGGTCGATAGACAGTGACGGTGTCTTCTCCGAATGGAAGGGACAGACGGCCATCACCGAGCGGCCGGATCGCTTGACCCGCGTGACCTCGGACGCTAGTTCGACGAGGTCGGTGCGTTCCCGGACACGGTCGATGTCTTCGCGTGAGTAGGCCATCAGGAGTCAGCGTAGGGGGTGCGGACAGGGAACAAGCCGCCGCGCGCTGAAGGGCTGATCAGGCTTCGTCGTTCTCAGCTCCGACGCCGGCCATCATCAGGCCGACTTCTTCACGGGTAGCCGTCGCCGGGTCCACGATGCCAATGATCTTGCCCTCATACAGGACCGCGATCCGATCCGAGAGGCCGAACACCTCGTCGAGATCCTCCGAGATCATGAGGATGGCCGTGCATCCGGTGCGGTGCTCGATCAGCTTCGCCTGAATGAACTCGGCGTCCGTCATCATGTTCCGCTTGTCGATGATGCGCCGGTGGATGTACTCCGCGGCACCAATGTCGACGCCGCGCGTCGGCTGCGATGCGACGAGGACCGTGGGCTCGGCGGAGAGCTCGCGGGCAAGGATCACCTTCTGGATGTTCCCACCGGAGAGGCTGCCACACGGTGTCTCGAGCGACGGCGTGCGCACGTCGAACGCCTCTACCAATTCGTTCGAGTGGTCCTTGATCGCGCCGAAGTCGAACATGCCGTACTTCAGATAGTCTGAGCTCGCGTAGTCGATGAGGAGAAGATTCTCCCAGACCGTGAAATCGGCGATTGAGCCCTCACGCATCCGCTCTTCCGGAACGTACGCAAGCCCGGCCTGACGGACTTTCTTCGGCAATGCGCCGGTCACGTCGATGCCGACAACCTTGATCGTCCCGCTCTCAGATGACCGCAAGCCGGCGACCGCCTCGGCCAGCTCCCGCTGACCGTTCCCGGATACGCCCGCGATACCGAGAATCTCCCCGCGGCGTACGTCAAGATCGAGGTGATCCACGGCAACGAGCCCACGGTCGCCCATAACCGTGAGATCCCTGATCTCGAGTGCAACCTCACCGGGCTCCGCTTGGAGTTTGTCGGGAATCAGCTTCACCGCTCTGCCCACCATCATGTTTGCCAAGCTCTCCCGCGTGGCGCCCTCGACGGGGACTTCGCCCGTTACCACGCCGTGGCGCAGGACCGTGATCCGGTTGCTGAGAGCGAGAACCTCGTGAAGCTTGTGGGAAATGAAGATGAGGCCGCGTCCGTCCGCAATGAGTTGGCGCAGTGTCCCGAAGAGCTGATCGACCTCTTGGGGAGTCAGAACCGCCGTCGGTTCATCGAGGATCAACAAGCGGGCATCGCGGTAGAGGGCCTTGATGATCTCGACCCGCTGTCGCTCGCCCACGGCGAGCTGCCAGACCACGGCCGATGGATCGATCTCCAA
>FLOH01000616.1_pt1 | contig 70632 bp, 66 predicted proteins | sample 756751 | NCBI WGS metagenome assembly FLOH01 (sample SAMEA4026879, study PRJEB14308) | marine metagenome | biome: coastal water; material: water | depth 74 m
TACGCTTGCATCTCGACAACCGGATCGCTAACTGTTGACCCTGCCTCAGCTTCGGCAGCCGACTCTGCAGCGTCGGATTTCTTGGCGGCGGTCTTCTTGGCTGCGGTCTTCTTGGCTGCGGTCTTTTTGGCAGCCGACTTCTTGGCCGGCTTCGTTTCGGACTCGGGCTCGGGCGGCTGCTCGGGCCGTGTCAGACCATCGCGATCGGCACGCCGACGCACCATGTCGGCATATGCCTCTTGAAGCGACGATGAATGGCTCTTGACGGGTACGCCAAGTTTTTCACACAGTTCGACGGCCTCGGCATTGGTCATGCCGAGTTCCTTCGCTAGTTCATGTACCCGAATGTTCTTCGCCACGCTTAGTGTCAACCTTTCGTCGTCTCTGCAGTCTCGCATGGGCGGGGTCGTTCCCCACCCGCTCGTTCAGTTCGTTTGACCCGTCAAAACGCCGGGCCCTGTGAGTTCGGTCTGGAGCCGCTCGATCGAAGAGGCATGCACCGCGGTGCGCCAAGCTCGATCGAACGCCTTACGGCGTCGTGCCGGTTCGATACACCCTGCACCGCACAACCATGCACCCCGACCAGGGCCGTGACGGTCGATCCGAACGTTTGCGTCGGCGTCGATGACGCAGCGCAGTAGCTCGGCCTGCGGGCGCCGTTGGCGGCAACCGATGCAGGTGCGGATCGGGACGTGCTCATCACTGAGTCTCGTCATCTCCCTCGTCACCAGACCCGTCAACCGGCTCGAGTACAGGTTCTTCTGCGCCAGCCTCGGTCACAGCCTCGTCGGTCACAGCGTCGTCGGTCACAGCGTCGTCGGTCACAGCGTCGTCGGTCACAGCCTCGTCGGTCACAGCCTCGTCGGTCACAGCCTCGTCGGTCACAGCGGCGACGACACCCTCGGTCTGCTCGGTCCACTCGGTCTGGCTGAGTACCGAACCGTCAGCGGCGTGCCACTCCATCTCGCCGCTGTCGGCGTTTGCCCGCCATTCACCCTCGGCATACTCGACGTGAGCGTCGAGGTAACCGCCGGCCGGCACACCCTCGGCGACCTGCGACTCCGACCGGATGTCGACGCGCACGCCAGTCAAACGAGCCGACAAGCGAGCGTTCTGACCCTCACGACCGATCGCCAAGCTGAGCTGATGGTCCGGCACGATCACGTCTGCGGCCGTGCCGTCGTCGGAGATATTGACCTGCGTGACTTTGGCCGGCGACAGCGCCTTGGCAACCATGTCAGCGAGATCCTCACTGAACGGCACGATGTCGATCTTCTCGCCGCGCAGTTCGTTGACGACCATGCGCACACGCGCACCGCGGGCGCCCACGCAGGCGCCGACAGGATCGACGTTGTGGTCGTTGGACCAGACCGCAATCTTGGTGCGATGGCCTGGCTCGCGGGCACAGGCCTTGATCTCGACGATTCCGTCGGCGATCTCTGGTACCTCGAGCTCGAATAGCCGTTTGATCAGCCCAGGGTGCGTACGTGACACAACGATCTGAGGACCCTTGGCGGTCTTGCGAACCTCCACGATGTAGGCCTTCGAACGGTCGCCGGGGTTGGGGCGCTCGTAGGGGACCTGCTCGGCCTGCGGCAACAGGGCCTCTACGCGTCCGAGGTCGAGCAACGTGTACCGCGTATCGGTCTGCTGGATGATGCCGGTGACGATGTCACCCTCGCGGTTGGCGTACTCCTCGAATTTACGATCGCGCTCGACCTCGCGGATCCGCTGACTCATTACCTGACGAAACGTCTGGGCGGCGATACGACCCAACTCCTCCCGCTTCGGGGTGTCGTCACGCTCGTTGACCCAGTTGCCGTCCTCGTCGAGGTCGTACGCCGTGAACGTGAAGTCCATGCTGACCGGGTTGACCTCGACGACGACCTCGTCGGCGGCGCCAGGCCGGCGCTTGTAGGCGCTGGCAAGCGCATCGACGAGCACGTGCAGGAGGTCATCCTCCGACATGCCCTTCTCTTGGGCGAGGAGGCGAATTGCTTCGCTCATGTCGAGATTGCTCACGATGACTCCTTCTTAGAGTTCTCCGATGGCTTCTTCTTTTTCGATGTTCCCTTGCCCCCCGGCTTGGGTTGCGGGCCCCACACGAACACGGTGCGAGCACGATCGATAGCGGCGAGCTGGACAAGACGATCGACAGCGTCGTCGCCCTCGCCGACCCGCACTGTGGCGGTGGTGTCGTCGGCGGCGACCAGAACACCTTCGAACCGGCGCTGCTCGGCATCGACAGCGGCGAGACGGATGTTGACGGTCTTGCCTATCTCACGTTGGAAGTGTTGCGGCAGACGAAGGGTGCGCTCGACGCCCGGGGTCGTCACCTCGAGCGTATATTTGCCGGGGATCGGATCTTGGTGGTCCATCTCGCGGGAGATCAGACGAGTCGCCAGCGCCAATTTGTTCATGTCGAGGCCATCTGGCGACCCCGGAGGGGCATCGACTGTGACCCGCAATGTGGCTCCGCGTTGTTCGAGATCGTAAAGATCGAGCTCGAGATCGGAGGCAATCGGTTCGACGATGTCACGAATACGCTGGATGACGGGGGTATCGGCCATGTCAAATTGCCTCCTTTCACAAAACAAGGCGTGGGACGAGCCCACGCCTTTTCGGTAACCAAACCAAATAGGAACACCAGCACTATACCTCGCCGGAGGGGTATCTTGCCGGGGTGCTCCGCATGTCCAACCTCTTCCTGCGCACCCTCCGCGACGATCCCTCCGACGCCGAAGTTGCCTCTCACCGCCTTCTCGTTCGGGCCGGTTACATCCGCCGCGCCGCCCCAGGCGGTTTCACCTGGCTTCCGCTGGGATGGATCGTGTATCGCAACGTCGAGCGCATCATCCGCGAGGAGATGGACGCCGCCGGATTCCAAGAGGTTCACTTCCCGGCGCTGTTGCCAAAGGAGCCCTATGAGGCCACCAATCGATGGGTGGAGTATGGCGACAACCTGTTTCGTCTCAAAGACCGCCACGGCAACGACTTTCTGCTGGCGCCGACCCACGAGGAGATGTTCACGCTGCTCGTGAAAGGACTTTACGGGTCGTACAAGGACCTGCCCCTGCACATCTACCAGATCCAGACCAAGTACCGCGACGAGGCTCGACCCCGAGCCGGGCTGCTGCGCGGCCGCGAGTTCGTGATGAAGGACTCGTACAGCTTCGACATCGACGACGAGAGCCTCGACCGGTCATATCACCTGCACCGCGACGCCTACATCAAGACCTTCGAGCGGCTCGGACTTCCGACCGTGATCGTCTCGGCGATGTCGGGAGCGATGGGTGGTTCGGCCTCGGAGGAGTTCCTCGCTCCGATCGATGTCGGCGAGGACACGTTCGTGCGGTGCAGTTCCTGTGACTACGCCGCCAACACCGAGGCCGTCAACGTGCCTGTTCCCGACCCGATCCCGCTCGACGGTCTTCCCGCCGCACAGGTCGCGGACACCCCGAAAACACCCACGATCCAGACCCTCGTCGATCACCTCAACGCGCACGCCGAGTTCAACCGCCCCGAGGGCGATTGGACCGCCGCTGACACCATGAAGAACGTAATCGTGAAGCTCCGCCACCCCGACGGCACCACCGAGGCGCTGGCGGTCGGCGTTCCCGGAGATCGCGAAGTAGACGAAAAGCGGCTCGGCGCCCACGTCGAACCGGCCGTACTCGAACCGTTCGGCGAAACCGACTTCGCCGCCAACCCTGCGCTAGTGAAGGGATACATCGGACCAGGGGCGCTCGGCACGACTGGTACTTCCGGTATCAGGTTCCTCGTCGACCCACGCATAGTCGAAGGAACACGTTGGGTCACGGGTGCCAACGAGCCCGGGAAACACGTGGTCGACCTTGCCTACGGCCGCGACTTCACCGCCGACGGCGTGATCGAGGCAGCCGAAGTTCTGGCCGGCGATGAGTGCCCGAACTGCGGGTCACCCGTCGAGATCAGGCGCGGCATCGAGATGGGCCACATCTTCAAGCTCGGGCGCAAATACGCCGAGTCGCTCGGCCTGTCGGTGCAGGACGAGGCCGGCAAGCAGGTCACGCCGACGATGGGTTCGTACGGCATTGGCGTGTCGCGGGCCGTAGCCGCATTGGCCGAGACCAACAACGACGAATACGGGCTGTGTTGGCCACGCGAGGTTGCTCCGGCGGATGTCCACCTCGTGATCGCCGGCAAAGAGGGCGGCCCGCAGCGACCCGCAGCCGAGCAGTTGGCGACCGAACTCGAGGCGGCAGGTCTGAGGGTGTTGTTCGACGACCGCGAAGGCGTATCACCCGGCGTGCGCTTCAAAGACGCCGAATTGATCGGTGTGCCAACGATCGTCGTGGTCGGTCGCGGCATCACTGACGGCCTCGTCGAGGTAAAGGACCGCAAGTCGGGTGAACGAGTGGACGTGCCGATCGGCGACGTTGTCGACCACCTCCACGCCCAGACCTGAGGCGCAGCTGCCAGGGCCGTGGCGACGGTCAGTCCAGATCGGGCCGTTGGAATCGCAAACACGGTGCCAACGACATGAGGGCAGCAGCGGCGAGACCGAGCCAGAACGCCCGCTGACGTCTGGTTCGAGAGTCCCGCACTGCGATCAGCGCAGGCGACGGCCGATCATGCTGGTGACGGCACCGGCGAGCAATCCAACGGCGGCGATCAGGCCGACGTGAGCGAGCGCTTTCGCCGTGCTCATCCTTTCGCCGTTCCAGTGCAGGATCGATTCGCTGCTGTTGTAGCTCAGGATCGAGCCCGCCGAGCCGAACGACAGCAACGATCCGGCCGACCCCAACGACAGGATCGAACCAGCCGACGCTACCGAGGCGATCGATCCGGCGGAGGCGATCGAGACCACCGAGCCCACCGACGCCAGCGACTGAGCCGAGAGGGCCGAGGCAGCCGAGAGATGCGAAAAGTACGACATGGTGCGTTCGATCTTAGTCGTCGGGTCGAACTCAGCCGGCGGTGTGCAGATAACGCCAGCCGGCGTGTTCGTCCATGACGAGACGATGCCGCGGGCCCTGCACCATTGGATCACCCAACCCGAATCCGGCGTCACCTTCCCACAGACAGATTCGAGCACCGTCGGGCGCCCAGGCGATCTCGGTGACAAACGAGGCCGGTTCGGCGGCCGCCAACGCAGAGGCGATATCGCTGTAGCGGTGGATCTGTTCAAGCGTGACAAAAGTGGGTGGAGCGATCAGCATCTCGCCGCTGGCTTGCATCGCCAACGCGTTGGCCGGGGCGATCCAACGATGAGCATGGACCTCGTCGCCGTCGATCCCGACATGCTCGTCGGCATCCAAATCGCCCGCCGGGGCGAGAAAAAACCAGGTCGAGAATCGTTGCGGCGTTTCGATCGGCGGCAGCCAATGACTCCAATACACCAGCGACGATTCGTCGACCTGCAGCCTGACCTCTTCATGGGTCTCGCGAACCGCGGCACGACGCGCAGCCGGCAGCGGATCGGGAGCGGTGCCGTCAGGAATGTCGGCGGCCTCGATCACGCCACCGGGAAACGCCCACATGCCACCGAAAGCTGTTGCAGCGCCGCGGTGGATCATCAGTACCTCGAGCTCAGCGTCGCCATCGCGCACCAACACGATCGTGGCCGCCGGCGATGCAGGCCGCTCGGCGTCGGGGTGATCGATCACATCGATCGGCAACGTGACGTCGGCGGCGGCCGAATCGAGCGATGGCTCGGTGTCAGCCAAGGCGCTCGAGCTCTTCGATCAACTCACTGACCGGCCGGTAGGTCAACCCGGCGATCGCCTTGTGGGCGTATCGGATGATGCCCTCGGCGTCGATGATGAAGATGCTGCGACGCGGAAAGCCAATCGGCCCGAGCGTGCCGTAGGCACCGGCAACTACCTTGTCGACGTCGGCGAGCAGCGGAAACTCGAACCCGTGCTTGGTAGAGAAGGCATCCTTGCTCGACATGTCTTGCGCCGAGACACCGACGATCTGAGCGTCGAGCTGGCGGAACTGGCTGAGGCCCTCGTTGTAAGCGTTGAGCTGCTTCGTGCACACGACCGAATCATCGCCGGGGTAGAACACCAGCACGATCGGCTTGCCCAGGAAGTCGGCCAGCGAATAGCTGGTGCCGCCGGTTCCCGGTAGCGAGAAATCGGGGGCACGGTCACCCACGCCGACACTCATTCGGCCGCAGCTTCCATGATGTCGTCGGCGATGTCGAAGTTGGAGTAGACGTCCTGAACGTCATCGTTGTCCTCGATCGACTCCATCAAACGCATCAACTTCTTGGCTTCTTCGACGGTGGTGACAGGCACCAAGTTGTCGCTGACCATCGGCATGTCGGCCGACACGACTTTGTAGCCGGCACCCTCGAGCGCCTCTTTGACCTCGAACGTGTCGCTCGGAGTACACGTGATGCTCCAAGTTTCGCCTTCGTCGGCAATGTCGTCGGCCCCGGCCTCGAGCGCAGCCATCATCAGTTCGTCTTCATCGACATCGCCCTCGACGAGCACGATTCCGCGTCTTGAGAACTGCCAGCCAACCGCCCCCGGCTCGGCCATCGACCCGCCCATCTTGCTGAGTGCGTTGCGGATGTCGGCGCTGGTGCGATTGCGGTTGTCGGTGAGAACATCGATCAGCAGTGCCACACCGCCAGGGGCATACCCCTCGTAAGTGATGCTCTCGTAGACACCACCATCACCCTCACCGGTACCGCGCTTGATCGCACGATCGATGCCGTCGTTCGTCATCTGCGCCGACTTCGCCTTCTGAACGGCGGTGCGGAGCGTCGGATTGGTCTCGATATCGCCGCCACCGGCGCGAGCCGACACCTCGATCTGACGGGCGAGCTTGTTGAACAGCTTGCCGCGCTTGGCGTCGACAGCGCCCTTCTTGTGCTTGATGGTTGCCCATTTTGAATGACCTGACATCTAAGAAGTCTCCGCGTGTGATGGGGTACGGGTGAGGCTATTCAGAAACTCTGCGTGCAGTCGATGGTCGCCCACCAGCTCAGGATGGAATGAGGCAACCGTAATCGCTGCCTGACGCAGGATGACAGGAATGCCGTCGTGCTCGGCCACCACCGCCACACCATCACCGAACCGAATCACCTTGGGGGCTCGGATGAACACCCCGTGGAACGGCGCTGCGTCAGCTCCGAACGAGGGCACGGTGATCTCGGTTTCGAAGCTGTCGAGCTGGCGGCCGTAGCCGTTGCGCTGCACGGTGATGTCGATCGCCGCAAACGACAGTTGGTCAGGACGGCCGTCGAGGACCTCGGTCGACAACAAGATCATTCCGGCGCAAGTACCGAACACCGGCATACCGCTGCTGATCCGCTGGGCGATCGGATCGAACAGGCCACTCGTGACGAGCAGCTTCGACATCGTCGTCGATTCGCCACCGGGCATCACCAGGGCATCGACCGCAGCCAGATCGGCGGGTGTGCGGATCTGGCGAGTCGGCGCGCCGAGTTCACCGAGGCGTTGTTGATGTGACTCGAACGCGCCCTGCAACGCCAGGACACCGATGATCGGTGCCTGCACCTGGAGGCTCCTGAGCTGTGGTTGATGACATCGTCACCAGCCGCGATCGGCGTAGTGCTCGTGGACCTCGTCCATGCCGATGCCGGTCATCGGGGCACCGAGACCGCGACTGACCTTGGCCAGAATCGAGGCGTCGTTGAAGTGGGTGGCCGCCTCGACGATGGCGGCGGCGCGGGGCCCGGGCGCATCGCTCTTGAAGATTCCGGAGCCGACGAACACCGACTCGGCTCCGAGCTGCATCGCCAATGCCGCATCGGCGGGGGTGGCGAGTCCGCCGGCGCAGAACAGGGGCACGGGGAGCTTGCCGGTTTCAGCGATCTCCTGCACGAGCGGGAGCGGCGCCTGAAGGCGCTTGGCCCACTCGAACAGCTCGGCCGAATCGGCCTGGCTGATCTTCTTGATATCGCCGATGATGCTGCGCAGATGTCGCACAGCCTCGACCACGTTTCCGGTGCCGGCCTCGCCTTTCGAGCGGATCAGAGCGGCGCCCTCGCTGATGCGCCGCAGTGCCTCACCGAGATTGGTGGCGCCACAGACGACGGGAACAGAAAACTTGAACTTGTCGATGTGGTGGGCCTCGTCGGCGGGCGTAAGCACCTCGGACTCGTCGATGAAATCGACACCGAGCGCCTGCAGGATCTGAGCCTCGACAAAGTGGCCGATGCGAGCTTTGGCCATCACCGGAATCGAGACGGCGGCCTGGATTCGCTCGATCATCTCGGGGTCGCTCATGCGGGCGACACCACCGTCGCGCCGAATATCGGCAGGCACCCGTTCGAGGGCCATCACTGCCACGGCACCGGCATCCTCGGCGATCTTGGCCTGCTCGGCATTGACGACGTCCATGATGACGCCGCCCTTCAACATCTCCGCAAGACCGCGCTTGACAGGGAACGAGCCAGTGACCGACAGCTGATCAGACATCCCATCATCGTACCCAAGCGAACAGCCGTCCATGCTGGTGGAATCGACACCCGTCTCTCCCACCGCGATCATCTGGCAAGCAGCATCGGACCGCACCACCACCACGTTGGCAGGGCAGACTGACTCGATGTCATCGACCGTCCACTCGAGCGGCGGGCGTCGAGCACGACGAGACAAGCAGTCGAGCGACACCTACGTCTCGCTCCGTGTACCCCAGTACCGAGTGCTGTTCACGATCGGCGCATTCGGGTTCGTCGCCACACAGTCGCAGGCGATCGCCCGCGGCTGGTTGGCGAACGAACTCAGCGACTCGAACGCCGGTCTCGGCGGCGTGTTCATGGCGTTCGGCATCCCGATGCTGTTCGCCACTCCGATGGGTGGCGTCGCCGCCGACCGTTATGCGAAGCGCCAGATCCTGATCATCACCAACGCGCTACTCGCGTTGAGTGCGCTGTGGATCGCGTTTGCCATCAGCTTCGACTTCATCGAGTACTGGATGTTGCTGGCGACCTCGGCAATCCAGGCGACGGCGTTCTCGTTCCTGGTGCCGGCCAGGATGGCCTTGACCGGCGAGGTGATCGGTCGCGAGCTGATCGCCAATGCGATCGTGCTCGGCCAGATGAGCATCAACTCGGCGCGCATCATCGGCCCGGCGATCGCCGGCGTGTTCATCGGTGTCGCATGGATCGGAACGGCCGGCGTGTACTACTTCTCGGTGGTACTGAGCGTCGCCGCCGTACTGGGTTGTTTCGCCCTGCCACCCGGCAAGCCACGGCCTGACCATCCGCTCGCCACGGCACGTTCCGAGTTCGTCGACAGCCTTCGCTACGTCTGGGTACAGCGCCACGTCGGGTTGCTGATCATCGTGTCATTCGTCGTGGTGATGATCGGTTTCCCGGTCGATGCATTCCTCCCCCGGCTCGCAACCGAGACGCTCGACGTCGGCTCAGCCGGATACGGCTTCTTGGCGGCATCCTCAGCCGTCGGGGCCGTGATCGTGTCGCTTTACATCGCCGGGCACAGCAGCGGTCGAACCGCCTGGCGAATCCAGTCCGTGTCCGGCGTGACGTTCGGCGTGATGTTGGTCGCCTTGGCTGCTGCTCCCTCGTACCTGCTGGCAGTGTTCATGGTGGCCGGGGTCGGTGCCGCGTCGGCTGGGTTCCAAGCGATGAACAACTCGCTCGTACTCACGCTGTCAGAGCTCGAGTACCACGGTCGTGTCCAGAGTTTGATGATGCTGTCCTTCAGTGGTTTCGGCATGGCCGCCCTCCCGTTGGGCCTCCTCGCAGACCACATCGGCCTGCGCCAGACGATGGCAGGCATGGGTGTCGCTGTGGTGCTGGCAATGGCGGTCTACATGGCGATCAGCCGTCGCGCCCGGCAGCGCTTCGGCGAGGCCGTGTCACTGGCCTGAGTCGCTGAGCTCAAACCACTCAGCCCCAGTCGACGTCGGTGGCGTACAGCGACCACACCTCGACGATGCGACCGTCAACCACACGATGGATTTGGAGGCGCTCGACAATTCGCACGTCGCCGGTGTCGATGCTGACCCCCCTCAAGGTGACATGGCTCCATACACGATCACCATCGGCGACGCGGCCGTGGACGGTGATCGTCGGCTTGCCGAGTGCCCGCTGATACTGACGCAGATCGTGCTTGAGCTCTGCATGAGTGCGGGTTGCCGTGCCACCGGGGCCATGACGCACAAACGGCTCGGCGACCAGTTCGTCAACGGCCGAAAGGTCACACTCGCCAAAGGCACGCGCTTGCCATTGCTCGACGGCCGCAACGGGGTCGCGTGGATCTGGACCGTCACTGCTCATGCGGGCAGTATCGCAGGGCGGACACAATGTTTGTCGAGCGCCCTTCGACTCAGCCGATCGTTTCGCGTACGCTGTCATCGTGGCGACCTTGGTACTCACGGTGATCGGCGACGACAGTGCTGGACTGGTCAACGCGGTAGCCGAGTTGATCGCGTTGCACGGTGGCAACTGGGAACGCAGCCAGATGGCCGAGCTGGCCGGCAAGTTTGCCGGCATCGTGCTGGTGACGGTTCCCGACGATCGATCGACCGAGCTGATCGCCGGGCTCGAGCCGCTCGAGGGCATGCTCGACGTCACTGCACAACTCGCCACCGTCGGCGCTCCTGATCCCTCGACGACAGCATCTCGCTCGATCTGGTCGGCACCGATCGTCCCGGCATAGTGACCGACATCACCCGCGTGCTGACCGAACATGGTGTCAACATCAACTCGTTCAACACCGCCACCCGCGATGCCCCAATGGCGGGCGGTGTGCTGTTCGAAGCGGTGGCCCAGCTGGAGATCACGCCGGCGGTCGACCTGGCGGCTTTGCAAGATTCGTTGGAGCAGCTCGCCAACGAGTTGATGGTGGAGATCACGCTCGAAACGTGAGATTGCCGTTGTGACTCCCGCAACGGCTCGCCGACGGTCGCGCCACGGATGCTCTCGCCCGCTGAAATCGTGCCGTGGCCATCGCTAACGTGCGTACATGACCAGGAGCACGCATGCCGCCATCGCCGACGAACGCAACGCCGACGTCGAGATCTATATCAATGGCGAGTTCTTTCCCCGTGACGAGGCCAAGATCTCGGTGTTCGACAGCGGGTTTCTGGTCGGTGACGGGATCTGGGAAGGCATCCGCCTACACAATGATCAGTTTGCTTTCCTCGACCGCCACCTCGACCGGCTGTTCGCTGCGTCGAAAGCCGTCGATATCGCGATCGGCACCCGCACAGACATCGAGGCCGCGCTTCGGGCGACGGTCGAACACAACGATATGCACGACGACGTGCACGTGAGATTGATGATCACGCGCGGCAACAAGAAAACACCCTCGCAACACCCGTCGAATGTGATCGGTGGTCCGAACATGGTGATCATCGCCGAGCACAAGCGAGCCGATCCGAACGTCACGACCGACGGAATCTCACTGTTCACCGCAACGGTGCGCCGGCCACCTCCCGACACACTCGACCAACGACTCAACTGCCACTCCAAGTTGCACGAGGTGATCGCCCTGATCCAGGCCACCAAGGCCGGCGCCGATGAAGCGTTGATGCTCGACCCGACCGGCGCCGTGGCGACTTGCAACGCCACCAACTTCTTCGTCGTTCGCAAAGGTGCGCTGTGGACGTCGACGGGGCACTACAACCTGCACGGAATCACGCGGGCGGTCGTGCTCGAGCAGGCTCGGGCGTCCGGTATCGAGACTCACGAAGCTCCATTTTCGCTTACCGATGTGTACGCCGCCGATGAGGCATTCGTTACCGGCACGTTCGGCGCTCTCACCCCGGTTTACGAGGTCGACGGACGCTCGATTGGTGACGGTTCTGGGCTGGGCCCGGTCGGCACCGAGTTGGCTCGACTGTACCGATCGGCTGTCGACTCCGATGTACAGGCCCGTCACGTCGCGGCGTCGTGAGGAACCCGCTATGACGATTCGGATCAATATGTGGTCGAGCCCGCGCAACCTGTCGACGGCGATGATGTACTCGTGGCGTCAGCGCAATGACACCACCGTGCTCGACGAGCCGCTGTACGCCCACTACCTGCGTACATCCGGCCGACGCCACCCAGGCACCGACGAGGTACTGGCTGCCCAAAACGCCGACGGCGCCACCGTGGTGCAAGACATATTGTTCGGCGACTACGACACTCCGGTCGTGTTCTTCAAGCAGATGGCGAAACACCTCGTCAACCTCGATCGCCGCTTCCTCACCGAGTGTCGCAACATCTTGCTCACCCGCGATCCGCACGACATGTTGACGTCGTTTCAGGTGCAGATGCCCGACGCCACTCTCGACGACACCGGGTTCCCTGAAATGATCGAGATCCTCGACACGCTCCTCGCCGTCGGCCAAGAGCCGATCGTGATCGACTCGAAGTTGCTGTTGCAGGATCCGCGATCTGTGCTGGGCGAGCTGTGCGGTCGGCTTGGGCTGACGTTCGACGAGGCGATGCTGAGTTGGCCGCCTGGCCCCAAGCCAGAGGATGGTGTGTGGGCGCCATTCTGGTATGACAGCGTGCATCGTTCCGTCGGCTGGCAGCCGTATGTTTCGAAACAGGAGGCGTTGCTGCCAGACGTAGTCGAGGCATATCAGGCATCGTTACCGTTATACGAACAGCTGCTCCCCTATCGAATTGGGTGAGGCAACCCATCGACCCGACTACTGTCGCCGCACCTGGCGCCCGGGCCGTGTCGCGGTGATCGGTCGACTTGTGATGACCACCGAATGTTCCCGAGCGCTCGACTTAAGAGCACCGCCGTCCTCAGACGCCCCTCACCGAGCCGACATCAGGCCTATTCGAGTTATCAAGAGTCCGTCATGGTCGGTCAAGTGCTCCTGTTTTCTGGTCGATGTCGTAGTACGCCGCCAAGCTGCGGCCACGACGAAAGGGACAATCTATGAGTGCGATGTGGGGAGTCGAGATACGTCGCAGGACGGTCCGACAAACGGAGTACGTCTGTCCTCGATGCGGCGTCGACCGGATCGGCAGCGAGTTTGAGCCCCAACGTTGGTTTGTGATCGCCAAACTGCCCCTCATCCCGCTGGCGACGATGCCAAACGAGATCATGTGCGGCGACTGCGGGCATCGGAGCGACCTCGGTGTGCTCGATATTCCGACCACCGCACAGCTCACGAATTATCTCGAGATCGCCGTTCGCTGCTCGATCGCCTTCGTGGTGCGTTCAGGGCGAGCGAATGCCTTCGACTTCAACATTGATTCGTCCGTAGTAGCCCACGCACTGGCTGTTATGGCCGCTGACGGCCACGCCTACGACGAAGCCCAGCTGCGAGATGACGTCGCCAACCTCGACGACGATGATGCTCGCTCCAGCCTGGGGCGTCTGACACGCGAACTCACACCCCACGGAAAACAGAGATTCCTGCACAGGATGGCGTCGCTCGCCATGTCGGACGGCCCCATGAACGTCCGCGAACGCCGCGCCCTGGCCGAGATCGGCGTGGCGCTGGGAATGCCGGCGCCGCACATAAACGGCATCCTCGCCGTTGCCGCACTCGACCTCGAATCAGCCTGACAGCGAACGACCATTTCCCGACCGGCGGGTGAAGCCACCCTTCGGTCTACCATCGCGAAAGTGGTATCCATCCGGGGCGTTCGACAGTGAGGGATCGACGGTGAGGATTTCGGTCGGCAAGATCGCCGACATTCCTTCCAATACGTGTGTTCCGATCGGTGACGGCCACGCCATCGTGGTACGCGTCGGCAACGAGATCCGCGCTTACCGCAACCGTTGCGCCCACCAGGATGCCCCGCTCGCCAACGTAACTGTGCGGGATGGGGTGATTACTTGCCCGGTCCATCAGTGGCGGTTTCAGGTCACCGACGGGTCACACACCGGTTCGAGCCACAAGCTCGAACCGCTCCCCGTCGAGGTGTTCAAGGGCGATCTGTTCGTGATGATGCCCCCGGCCGGCAGCTCCCGCGGAAGCGAGCGATTACTCTCCACAGACCGCGACGACACCTGGCCACACGGCCTCAGTCGGTGATGATCGAGTTCAGCACTGAGGTGCAAATCTTCTCGTATCTGGGCCTGGCGGTGTTGTTCGCCGCAACGGCCGAGGCGACCGCATGAACCAGGTCGCGCGAACGATCGCGATCTTCGTCGGATTGACGTTTGCGGCCGGCGCACTGGCATTCGGCGCAGGCGCTCCACCCGAACACTGCCCGGAGATCACGGTCGCGCGAACCGAGCAGGCGGCGGTCGCTGCGGTGGGTTGGATCATCGACAATCAGCAGCCAGACGGAACCTGGCTGTATGAATACGACCGCGCCAACGATGTCGAGATCGAGGGCTACAACATCGTCCGCCACGCCGGCGTGATGTCGGCGCTGTATCAAGCCGGCGGGCGCGGGTACGACGGCGCCTTCGAGAGTGCCGACCGAGGTTTGGCTTGGGCGCTCGACCATCTCGTCGAGCGCAACGGGTGGGCCGGCGTCACCACCACCACGTCGGTACAGGCGGGCACCAACTCCTTGATGTTGGCAGCTCTGGTCGAACGACGGCTTTACACCGACGACACCAGCTATGACGATCTGATGGCGAAGCTCGGGATGTTCCTGGTGAGCCAGGTCGAACCGTCGGGAGCCTTGCTCGCCTACTACGACCTCGGCCCCGACCAGCCGCGACCAGCCGCCTACTCGATCTACTACACCGGTGAGGCGTACTGGGCGCTCGGGCGCCTGCACCGTCTCGACCCGGCCGCCGGTTGGGGCGCGACGGCCGACCTGATGGGTCGCTACATGGCGACTGTCCGCGATGACGTCGAGAACATTTGGCCGCCGCTCGCCGATCATTGGTCGGGGTATGGGCTGGCCGAAACGGCAGCGTTCCCCGAACGAGCATCCGGGCAGCCGCTGACAGACGATGAACTCGCGTTCGTACGTCGCCAAGGAGGGTTGATCGGCCTGCGTGTGCGCTCGATCAGCCAGCGCTTCGGTCCATGGGGGGTCGCCGTGCGCGGCACTTTCACACCGCGGGGTGGTGGTTATGGCGTCTTCGGTGAGGGGCTGGCAGGCCTGTGGCGCGCCGCTCAGCTCGACGACCGGCTCGTCGACGAACGCGGCGCTCTCGGCGAGCGGGCGATCTGCATCGCCGGCCTCAGCATCGACGCCCAGGTCTCGGCGGCCGAGGCGACCGAATACGCTGCACCAGGCAAGGTGGAAGGAGCCTGGTTCATCGACGACCTGACCCGTATGGACGATCAACAACACGCGCTCAGCGCGCTCCTGATGACGATTCCGATTCTGGAGGCTGCACCGGTCAACGGCGGACACACCTCTCCGTCGGCCTGGTTGTGGCTGATCGTGGTGATTGCCGTCATTAACCCGATCCGATCGGCGCTCGGTGTTCCGCGTCGCGCATCGGCGTCCGACCGCCTCATGATCACGTCGGCGGGCGCCTTGCTCGGGGCCGCCGCCTTGTTCGCCGTCGGTGCCGCCAGCGGTTGGTTGTTGAATGCCGTCGATGTCAGCCCGCCGGCCATGCGACTGGCAGCTGGAGGGCTGCTACTGCTGTCGGCCGGCGCCGATCTGGTCGGAAGGTCGTCCACCGACGTCGCCGCACTGCCCGGCAACAGGGCAGCCGTCGTTCCCATCGCCGTTCCGTTGTTCGCCCGCCCGGCGATGGTGATCGCCGGGCTCAGTGTCGTGGCCGATCACGGGTTGGCGCTGTATGGCGTCGCGCTCATCATCGCCGCCGCCATGCTGGCGGTGAGCAGCGTGAGATCGCCCGAAACCGACGCCCAACGCCTGGTGTACATATGGGTCGCTCGCCTCATGTCGGCGGCGGCGGCGGGCGGCAGCATCACCCTGATCGCCAATGCCGTGTTCGATATCTGACCAGCCAGAGGGCGATCGCTCACCCCCGGGCGAGCGGGAACGGCCAGAAGGCCCTCGACGCCGTGGGTAGACGGTGCCATCGTGGACGTTGAAGGAGAAGCAGCGATGGACCGATTCACGATCCCGACCAAGTACTGGCACCAGCTCGACGACGGCCGTATCCAATGTGACGTGTGCCCGCGGGCCTGCGGGCTGCACGACGGCCAACGCGGCGTGTGCTTCGTGCGAGCCCGCCAGGATGATGGTGTTGTGCTCACGACCTACGGGCGTTCGAGCGGATTCTGTGTCGACCCGATCGAGAAAAAACCCCTCAACCATTTCCTGCCCGGCTCGTCGGTGTTCTCGTTCGGCACGGCCGGCTGCAATCTGTCGTGCCGGTTCTGCCAAAACTGGGACATCAGCAAGTCGAAGGCGATCGACACGCTCGCCGACCAAGCATCGCCCGAGACGATTGCCCGCACCGCCCACCAGCTGGGGTGTCGCAGTGTGGCGTTTACCTACAACGACCCGACGATCTTTCTCGAGTACGCGATCGATGTCGCCGAGGCATGCCACGAGCTGGGCATCAAGACTGTCGCCGTGACAGCCGGGTACATCTGCGCCGAGCCGCGGCGCGATTTTTACCGGCATCTCGACGCCGTCAATGTCGATCTCAAGGCGTTTACCGAACTCTTCTACCGGCACACGGCAGCAGCCGAACTCGGCGCTGTGCTCGACACCCTCGAGTACCTACACGAGACCGACATCTGGTTCGAAATCACAACGTTGTTGATCCCCGACCACAACGACAGCGATGCCGAGCTGCACGAGATGACGCAGTGGGTGGTCGAGCATCTCGGACCCGATGTGCCGATCCACTTCACCGCCTTTCACCCCGACTACAAGATGCTCGACATACCGCCGACGCCGCCGACCACCCTGACGCGGGCACGTCAGATCGCGATCGAGAACGGCATCAACTACGCATACACCGGCAACGTCCATGACGCCGCCGGCGGCAGCACGTTCTGTCACTCGTGCGCGAGTCGCGTCATTCAGCGCGACTGGTACGAATTGGGCGAGTACGGCCTCGATTCGACCGGCCGCTGCATGGTCTGCGGCACAACGATGCCGGGAGTGTTCGACGGCCCCCCGGGAACCTGGGGTGCTCGCCGCCAACCGGTCGTTCTCCGCGCCCGGCCCACGGAGGGAGTAACACCATGAGCGTGCGCCATCCTGCAGTAGCGGGAATGTTCTACCCGTCTGTTCCCGACGAGTTGCGAGAAGCATTGCACCAAGCGTTTGTCGACGCCGTGCCACCGCCTTCCGGCGCCCCTGTGCCGAAGGCGCTGATCGTGCCGCATGCCGGCTACATATATTCGGGTGCCGTGGCAGCCAGTGGCTACCTGCGGTTGGCGCCGGCCCGCAACACGATCACCCGCGTCGTCATACTTGGACCCAGCCATCGAGTTCACGTCGCCGGGCTGGCAGCTCCGGTCGACAATCTGTTCAACACGCCGCTCGGGATGGTGTTGATCGACTCCGATCTGCGGGCCGCGATAGGTGGTCTACCTGGTGTGATTCTCGATGATCTGCCACACTTCCACGAGCACAGCCTCGAAGTGCAACTACCGTTCCTGCAGACCATGCTGGCCGAGTTCACATTGCTGCCGCTTTCGGTCGGCGATACGACGCCTGACCAAGTCGCCGCTGTGCTGGAAGCCGTGTGGGGTGGTCCCGAGACATTGATCGTGATCAGCACCGACCTCTCGCACTATCACCACTACGACGAGGCTCACCAAATCGACACACACACGGCAGCGGCGATTGTCTCTGGCGTCGCCGACGCGATCGGTGATCACGACGCCTGCGGGTCGCGGCCGTTGCGTGGGATGCTGCAACTCGCCTCCCAACGTGGCATGTCGATCGAAAACGTCGATCTCAGGAACTCTGGAGACACGGCCGGCGACCATGATCGTGTGGTTGGGTATGGAGCATTCGTCATCGCTTGAGGCGTCGCTGACGTCCGAACAGGCCGAGCTGCTGCTCGACACTGCTGAGATCGCAATTCGGGCAAGCCTCAAAGGGACCCTGTATCTCGGCCCCGACGTCGAACTGTTGCCCGAAAGGCTGCGCCAGCCATGTGGCGCCTTTGTCACCCTTCACGTCGACGGTCAGCTGAACGGCTGCATTGGCAACATCGGCAGCGACGAGCCGATCGGCGCCTGTGTTCCCAAACTGGCAATCCAGGCCGCCTTCGAGGACTCTCGTCTGCCGCGGCTGAAGCACCAAGACTTGCCGGGGTTGCAGATCGAGATCTCGTTGTTGTCGCCGCGATCGGTCGTGCCCTCGGCTACCGCGGACCAGTTGCTCGAGCACCTGACCCCTCACCTGCACGGTTTGATCATCGCCAGCGGACGCCTGCGTGCCCTGTTCTTGCCATCGGTCTGGGAGCAAATTCCAGAGCCGAAAGACTTCCTCGGCCAACTGCTGCGCAAGGCCGGCATGGCGACCGACCCGTGGCCGACCGACATGCGCGCCGAGGTCTTCACGGCCGACACATACGGCCGCCGAACAGCCTGATGTCGGCCCGCAGAACACAGCGCTCGACGGGCGCCGGCCGGGCTACTGTCAAGTCAACCGACCGACCCGAAGGCAAGACCCACACCATGATCCTCAACGAGTTGAGCGACCTGGCGCTCGCCGAGAATGACCACGCCACCTACAACCTGCTGCAATGGCTCGTCAACGAACAGGTCGAAGAGGAAGCCACCCTGAACGGCGTCATCGCCAAGCTGCGATTGGTTGGCGATGACGGTTACGGCCAGTTGATGGTCGACAACGAGCTCGGCGCCCCGGTCAGCGCACCGGCCTGACGCGAGCGGATTACCAGCGGACAAACCATGTTTGCCGATCGTCGCAACTGGTCCTAGGGGCTAGTCGCGGACAGGCAACGAGCGATCGTTCGGTATGAAGTTGTCGGTGTCGGCCATGCCGTCGAGCGTGACGGTTGTGCAGCGGTCAAAGCACCCTCGGAATCCGATCGAGATCGATTGCCCTCAACAGACGACAAGGGCCCACACGATGCCGCCGGCGACTCGACGGTCGAATCGCCGTTGGGACGGTCAGTCGTCTAGACCTGGCAGGCTTTCCGACGAGCCACCGGAGGATCGGTTTCCCTCTGCGAGCATGCTGTCGATCCCGTAGATCTGCTCGTTCAGGAGCGCATCCCACGCTCCGACTTCCTGATCCGAGACATGCCCCCCCGGACGTTCGGCCTGGGCGCGGAGTTGGCGGGCCGACCGTTCGTCGGCGCCAAGCCCTCCGTCATAGGTGCGTTCGTACTCATCCAGGACCTGGCCGAGCTCGGTTTCGAGTGCTTCAAGCGCCCGCTGATCGACGGCTCCAAGCGCGTCGACGACGGACGTCAGGCCGTTCTTGGCGTTTTTCCAACCGTTCTCGAGATCGTCGAACTCGGCCTCGTGAGTCTTGATCAACTCGACCGAGAGATCCAGCGTTTCCTGGGCGAAACCGATCGCCGTCATCGATGTGAACGGGCTGAAGATCGCCGCCGCGGCGGCTGCCCCATAGTCGCCCTGGGCCACCGACTCGGCCGCTTCCGGGGCGAAGCTTGGAATCAACTCCCACGGGGTCGAGGTCGCCAACGGCCCAGCTCGACTGGTGAGCCAATCTGCGATCTGCCCCGGATTCGGACCGTCCGAAGGTGAGGTGACTGAAGCAGACGACGCCGCCGATGCCGAGGACGTCATCGTCGTGCCGGCTCCGGTGGTCTTCGGGTCACCGACCTGCTCGAACTCGGCGATCATCTGCTCCAACGATCCCGTGATCGAGTTCATGCGGATCAGCGAGCCGACGCTAAACCAGTTCGAGACGCCATCGGCGGACGCCTCCAGGCCCGCAAACCAGTCTCGGAGCTGCCTGAGCTGGCGCTCCCATTTGAGCGTCACCCTTCTGAACTCGCGAACCTGTGCGAGCTTCTGGCTGATGTGACGCTGCTTTTCGACCAGCTCGCGCCGGCGCTCTTCTCGCCAATCACTCATTGGTCGTTCCCCTGAGTCCGCGGAAGATGGCAGTCTTGACGGGACCCATCCAGGCCCGAAGTTCACTGGCGCTGCCACCCGAGGCAACGACGGCTCGAAGGATCTCAACAGATGCCGGCGGGTATGGGATCACAATCTGGGTCGGTTGCGGAGGCTCGACGGCCGACAGCAGGTCAGGCCAGAAACCGGGCTTCGACGCCCAGTCGGTGAGTCGGTGGAGCTGACTGGCCGGTATCGCCGATTCGCCGCCTACCAGCTGTGCCCTGGCCGCCAACAGCACCTCGTCGAGCACCGGTGGAATCTCCGGGTCGATGACGTGCCAGCCGCGGGCCCGCACGATCCTGGCGAGTGTGTGCCCATCGACTCGGCCCGTCGCGGCGTCGGCATCGGGCGGCCAAACGAGACCGGCCGACCGGGCCTCGGAGGCCAGCGTGGGCCCTCCGACCGGCCATGCTGCGCCCATCACCTCAGAGGCGCGACGCATCGATCCCACCCACTGGTGGGCCTCGTAGCGCTCGACACTCTCGGCGGCCGTTGCTGTGAAGACCGGACCTGAGGTCTTTGGACGGGGAAGTTCGAGCCTTCCGTGGGCGGCTTCGGCGGCTGCTCCCCGCAACACGAGGACAGGACGGGCGGGAACGGTGGAGCCGGTGAGTAACACGTCACCGCCATCGCCGAATGCGCTGACCAGATCGGTAATGAACGTCGTAACGCCACCCGGGTCGGCGGCGGCGACGAGATCGAAAATTTCGTGTTCATCGGTCAGCAGCTCGGCGGCCCGCGCTCGAGCAGATTCGGGTCCCAATACGACTGCAACGTCGCCGAGCGATCCGGCCAGCACTTCCTCGAGGCCATCGATTCGATCGACCGATCGGATCTGGAACGCGCCGAGTGCCCGAGTCCATGCCAAGCCGAGCACGACGCGGGACGTCGCGTCGCCCGTCACGGTCAGACACGATGGTGGACGGGCGCCGACCGCTTTGAGCGCGGCATTCATTTCCGAGCCTCGACGGGCGAGGATCGTGACGGTTGCACCTATGACTCCCAACAGGTCGCCGGCCTCGCCGGGCGGACCCACCAAGCGTTGGGCGGCGATCGCAGGACCCTCGGTGCAAACGATCACGTCCTGCCCGAATATCGCCGTTGCGGCGGCCGGCAGATCCTGCAGCCGTGACCAGGCCGGGTTGAGTTCGAGCTCGAGGCCACCACCGGCGAGCACGACGAGGGTGCCGGCATGAATCCGATCGGCGAGCGTCGACGGATCGCCTCCATAGACGACGATCGGCTGTGATGGCGAGGTCCAGAAGGCCAAGACGACGTCGGCCGAGGCGATTGCCTGACCCCACCATGCTCGCCCGTCGGCACCCGTCAAGACGACGTCGTGATCACCGTCGACGGCGCCCGCGAACAAGCCCGCAAGACGTTCTGGCGGAGGGATCCGCCGGTCGATCACGCCGATGTCGTGGATCGTGATGCTCATGGGCCGTCCACCAACCTCAGATCGAGGGCGATGCCGGTCAGCGATCCGGCACTGGACCCGGCGTCGACGCCGAGCTTTACGGCATCCATCACGCCCGTCGGCGGCTCGGAGGCCGATCGAGCCGACGTTGCACTGATGTCACCGAGCGACGCCGGCGTTGCGGCTGCTTCACCGGGACGCGGCAGCGCTGAGGCCGGACTGGACCCGAACCCGCCCGACCCAGGAGTACCGCCCGGAGGAATCCGCAACGTTTCGGCAGAATCAGCCGCAGCCCCAGCCGCACCAGGCGGAGGAATCCGCAACGTTTCGGCAGAATCAGCCGCAGCCCCAGCCGCACCAGGCGGAGGAATCCGCAACGTGGCAGCGGGCGGCGGGAGCGTCAGAGCCCCTGCCCCTGGCAAGGTGGCGGCCCCAGGCGGTGGCGGCAACGTGAGCGCCGGATCGAACCGGACAGTCCCCGACGCCGGTGGCGGCACCGTGGCCCCCGGATCGAACCGGACAGTCGGCGCACCCGGTGGTGGCACCGTGGCCCCCGGATCGAAGCCCCGTGATCCAGGTGGCGGGATGCGGACGGTGGCAGCGCCATCGGCAGCAGCATCGGCCGCACCGCCGAGCGTTCTGGGCGGAAGTGTCGGGGTCATGGGGACCCGTCGCGCGGCATTGGCAGCTTCGGGTGAGTTCGCCAACTGCCGGAGCAGCGCAATCTCGACATCGTCGAGAATCCGGTACACCCTTGAATCGAGATCGAGCGCGGCGGCACGGCTCAGGTTCTCCCAGAAGTCGGGATTCTGATTCATCCGATGCAACCAGGCCAGGAAATCGGCCGGGAACTCGACGGGGTTGCCCTTGGCCGCCAACCTGGCCTTCGTGGCAAGCTGCATCAGCATCGTCTTTTCGAGATGCGTGAGATCCATGTAATACCCGAGCTCTCGGGCGACGGCCGGAAGCGCCTCGTCGTAAGACGAGAACGAACGCCCCAGGACGCGCTCGATGAACGCATCGAGCTCGACGAAGTCCTCACCGTCGTAGATCCGCTGCGCATCGCTGCCGACGTCGCCGGCTCGCTCTCCTGCCCTGGCCGCATCGACGACCTCATCGGTGGCACCAGCCACTGCGCCCACGGCGCGACCGGCGTCGACAGCCTCGTCGGCACTTCCCAGTGCCTTGATCACCAGCTTCGTAGTGCCCGCACCGAGGCTGATCGCCAAACGCCCGACTCCTACGGCTGCGTCTGCCAGGTCGACCCACCACATGATGTCTTTTACACCGCCCTCGCGATGCCACTCGTTGAAGAGCGTCAGGATCTCGCTGCTGTCATTGATGATCGTGCTCGTGGCGGTGGCGTACGACTGCACAGCGCCCGAGTAGGCCGCAATTCCAGGCTGGATGGCCGACGTGTAGCCGGCGATCAGGTCTTCGATCCGCTTCTGGACATCTTCCTCGCGCTGTCGTGTCGCCAACCAGAGGGCGGTGCGTTCGGCGTTCTTGAGTTCGAACCACCGTTCGCGATCAGCATCATCGAGCTCCCACTCAGCATCCTCCAGATCAAAGAACCGCAGCAGAAAATCGTCGTCGTACACGCGGCCGGTGGCCGGCGACGGATCCGCATCCGGACTTTGCTCGTCTTCCTCTTCTTCCTTCCGATTCTTGCTGACGAGGTACAACCCGCCGCCGCCGATGACCAACCCGCCGCCGAAGATCCAGATCCACGGAGGCCCACCATTGTCTTCGGGAGTACTGGCAGGCGGTGCCGAGGGCGGAGTCGCGGCAGGCACAGTCGTCGTCGCGGCCGATTCGGGTTGCGGCGTCGATGCAGGCTGCGAGGTCGTCGTTACCGCCGCCACCGGTTCTGGCGTCGCCGCTGGCTGGGTGGTCGTGACGACCGGAACCTCTTCGGGAATCCCCGTGACGATGTGGTCCATCTCGGCAACGGGCATCGGAGCGAACAGATCACCGGGCCCACGGGTCCATGGGCCGTTCGTATCAGGTGCCGAATCGAGGACCGAAGGGTCGGTCGGGCCGGAGCCGAAGCGCCCGTCGTGGAACTGGCTGGCGGCGGCGACCCCCGAGATCGCGGGGAACTCGCTGCGAGGCGCGAACACGGCAAACGTGTCGTCACCGATGATCCCGAAGCTGTCGGTCGGCAACGGTGAAGAGCTACCTGAGCCGCCCGACAAGAGCGCCGTGAACTCTGGCTGCGTGCCACCAATCGGGGTATCGACGAACATCCAGACGCTGGCGCCATCGAACGTGTCCCACGGGAAGGACGAACCATGAGCCCAGGGTGCGCCGATCGAATCGTTGAAGACGATCGCCTGTTGAGACTGGAACTCGCCGAGCGGCGGAAACGGACCGGCACTCTGGAACCACATCACGTGGTAGTCGCCACCCATCAGGTTCGGCGCAGCGCCACCGCAGACGACCCCAGGGGTCGAGCAGTCGAACGCGATCGGCGAGTCGCCAGAACCGTCGAACGTGACCTGTGAGGATCCGACGGCGATGATGTCACCGAACGGTCCCTCAATCGTGGGGGGTCCGGAGGGAGCCGAGAACCGAACCGGGTCGCGAAGACCGTCGAGGCCGATCGCCCCCCACTCGGAGACCATCGTGGCCTCGTCCGGGGTGGCGCCGAAGCTCTCGAAGATCCGCACGATCCCATCGGTCGGCGCCTGGAAGCCGGGCGGAAGCGAGAGAGTTTGTCGGGTGCACACCGATTCGCTGGAATCGACGACGAATGTGCGATCGGGAAAGAACGAGGCCGGTGGAGGCGTGGCCAAAGTGGCGCCGTCGGCGGAGAGGATCTGCACGAACGTCGGCTCATACTCGCCGAACTCGAACAAGGCAAGATCGGGCACGGCGCGGCCGCCAAGGTCGAACACTCCGGTCGCCCGACCCGACAGACCCCCGCCCGGAGGTGCGACATCGATCTGAAGGAACCCGCCGGGAGGCGCGCCTTCGATGGTGAATCCCATCGTTCTCACCGAGAAGGGATCGATGACGTCTCCGGTGACCTCGTCGATGACCTGCAGCCGTGGCGAGTCATGTGAGGTTCCCTGGCACCGATCGAGGATGTTGAAGGGCGCATCGCCGCCGTGGGCGACCGGCGTCACCAACAGCAATGCCGTCAATCCCACCGCCGCGGACGCGACGGTCCGCCTGGCCCCGGACCCCTTCACAGCAAACGACCATACACCATTCGTGAACGGGGACCGGGCGCGTCGACGAAGCTGGGGCGGCGACACGCACCCCGAACCCAACGTCTGTGAACTGGAAGCAACCCGGCCGCAAACGACCTGGGGCCTTGTGCCGATCGGCACGTAGGCTGAGCGGCCGGTATGAGCGCCAACACTGAACCCTCTTCGACTGTCACTCCCCCGTTTCGGTACACGTCGGCGCTGGCCCAAGACATCGAGCTGCGGTGGCAGGACTGGTGGGCCGAGAACGGCACGTTCGAGACGCCCAACCCGAGTGGTCCATTGGGCAATCCTGAGCTGGCCACGGCCCGCGGCGAAAAGCTGTTCGTGCTCGACATGTTCCCGTATCCGTCGGGCACGGGGCTGCACGTCGGCCACCCGCTGGGGTTCATCGGCACCGACGTGTTCGCCCGCTTCAAACGGATGACCGGCCACAACGTGCTACACACGATGGGATTCGACGCGTTTGGCCTGCCGGCCGAGCAATTCGCCGTCGAGACCGGTCAGCATCCGCGCATCACGACCGAGCAAAACATCACGACCTATCGGCGTCAGCTGCGACGGCTGGGGCTCGGACACGACCAGCGCCGCAGCGTGTCGACCACCGATGTCGACTACTACCGCTGGACACAGTGGATCTTCAGCCAGGTTTTCAACTCCTGGCTCGACCCGCAGCTCGACAAGGCTCGCCCGATCTCTGAGTTGGTCGCCGAGTTCGAATCCGGCACTCGCCCAGCACCCGGCAGGCGAGCATGGTCCGACATCACCGCCAACGAACGCAACCAGATCATCGACGGCTACCGCCTGGCATACGTCAGCGATGCACCCGTCAACTGGTGCCCGGGCTTGGGCACCGTGGTGGCCAACGAGGAAGTCACCGCCGACGGTCGATCCGATCGCGGCAACTTCCCGGTGTTCAAACGCAACATGCGTCAATGGATGATGCGGATCACGGCGTATGCCGACCGCCTGATCGACGACCTCGAGTTGCTCGACTGGACCGACTCGATCAAGTCGATGCAACGCAACTGGATCGGGCGCAGCCATGGCGCCAATGTGCACTTCGAGTCACCGGCCGGCCAACTGACGGTGTTCACCACACGCCCCGACACATTGTTCGGCGCCACGTTCATGGTGCTGGCGCCTGAGCATCCGTTCGTCGAAACACTGACCACCGCCGAGCAGGCCGACAACGTAGACGAGTACCGGCGCGGCGCCGCCGGCAAGAACGAGATCGACCGCACCGACGACACTCGCGAAAAGACGGGAGTTTTCACCGGCTCGTACGCAACCAATCCCCTGAGCGGCGCCCAGATTCCGATCTGGATCGCCGATTATGTGCTGATGGGATACGGCACGGGGGCGATCATGGCGGTGCCCTGTGGCGACCAGCGCGACTTCGAGTTTGCCCGCAAGTTCGGGCTCGAGATCCCTGCCATCCAGCGTCCGCCTGTGGCCTGGCTAGAAGACCAGGGAGTCGACCCATTCGGTGACGCCGCGCTCGACACGAGCCACTGGCAGATCGCCTTCGTCGGCGACGCGCCCTACGTGAACTCGTCGAACGACACGCTCGACCTCGACCGCATCGACAACAAGCTCGATGGCATCCGCGTCACCAACGAGTGGCTGGAAGCAAACGGCAAGGGCGAGCCGACCATCACGTACAAGCTGCGCGACTGGTTGTTCAGCCGCCAGCGTTACTGGGGCGAGCCATTCCCGGTCGTCTACGACAGCGACGGCAACCCGCACACACTGCCCGACGACATGTTGCCCGTCGAACTACCCGAGACAGACAACTTCGCGCCACACACGTTCGAGGCCGACGACGAGTTCTCCAACCCCGAGAGCCCACTCGACCGATTGAAGGATTGGGTTGATGTCACGCTCGATCTCGGTGACGGGCTGCAACAGTACCGCCGCGACACCAATGTGATGCCGCAGTGGGCCGGCTCGTGCTGGTATCAGCTGCGCTACTGCGACCCGACCAACGCCGAGTTCTTCATCGACCCAGAGGTCGAGCAGTATTGGACAGGCCCGCGGACCGACAAGCGCCCCGACCATCCAGGCGGCGTCGACCTGTATGTGGGTGGCGTCGAGCATGCTGTGCTGCACCTGCTGTACGCCCGCTTCTGGCACAAGGTGCTGTTCGACCTGGGGCATGTGTCGTCGAAAGAGCCATACGCGCGCCTGTTCAACCAGGGCTACATCCAGGCCGCCGCCTACAAGGACGAGCGCCAGATCTATGTCGACGCCACGGCGATCGAACGACGCGACGGTGAGTTCTTCTACGAGGGCCAACCCGTCACACGCGAGTTCGGAAAGATGGGAAAGAGCCTCAAGAACGCCGTCTCGCCCGACGAGATGTACGACGAGTACGGCGCCGACACGCTGCGCCTTTACGAAATGGCGACCGGCCCGATGGATGCCTCGCGTCCCTGGGAAACTCGCGACGTGATCGGTATGTACCGGTTTCTGCAGCGCCTATGGCGCACCATTGTCGACGAGCAAAGCGGTGAATCCGTTGTCGCCGACATCCCGGCTGACCACGACACCAAGAAGCTGTTGCACCGCACGATCGATGTCGTGCGCACCGAGATGGATGCATTGAGGTTCAACACGGCGATCGCCAAGCTGATCGAGTTGAACAACGCCGTCACCAAGCTCGACGCGACGCCGCGCCAGATCGCCGAACCGATGGTGTTGATGGCCGCCCCTCTGGTGCCACACATGGCCGAGGAGCTATGGCGCAAGCTGGGCCACACCGGCACGATCACCTATCTCGACTTTCCAAAAGCCGACCCCCAGTATCTGGTCGACGACACGATCGAATATCCGGTGCAGGTCAACGGCAAGGTTCGCGGTCGCGTCACCGTTGCTGCCGACGCTGACGCCGCCACAGTCGAGGCGGTCGCAATGGCCGACGACAAGGTGATCGCAGCGATCGACGGCAAACCACCGAAGCGGGTCATCGTGGTACCCGGCCGGATGGTCAACGTCGTTATCTGAAGCCCCAGCGATTGAACGGGACCAAGGTCACTTGACGATTCGCGGCGGCGGCGCGACACTTGAATCAGATCCACGAGGTGCAACCCGGGGACGCAGATCCGTGACACCGCCCAGCGGCGAACATGGCTCCTGGTCCCAAAACCGTTCCGGGCGATCGGAACCACTTCGTGGGTCTACCGCGTCCGGGGCAGTGGCGACCCCAACCTGTGATCAGCCGTCGGTCACGACTGAGATCTCCGATGCTTTGACCGACGCCCAGACGTGATCATCGACCGTCACCGCCAGCGCTGCCAGCCCGGCCTCGGTGACCTCGACGACCAGCGAGAATGGTGCATCGAGCCGAACACGAACCCGATCGTTCGAGCGGTCGACCCCCACCACTCGCGTCTTCCAAACATTGCGGGGGCTGCCCTCAGGTTGTGAGCGGTGCAGCGAGATGGCGGCTGGGCGGATAGCGGCGACGGCGGCGCCATCGCCGGCGGCGTGGGCTCCCACGATCAGCTCGATGCCCTCGGCAACTTCGAACACCGACCCACGCAACACCCCGTGCAGCACGTTGGTGCCCATCAGATCGGCCACGAAGGTCGATCGCGGTCGGGCCGCAAGGTCGCCGAGTGTGCCGGTCTGAGTGACCCGTCCGGCTTCCAGCACGATCACCCGATCGGCCAACGCATGAGCATCGACAGGATCGTGGGTGACGACGACCCTGGCCGGCGGGCGGCCGTCGGCGGCGCGGCTCTCGTTCAGCCAACGGGGCAGGTCGTGACGTACGGCGCCTCGCGTGGTTGCGTCGAGCGCCGCCAGTGGCTCGTCGAGCAGCACGACGACGGGTTCGAGCACCAACGCCCTGGCGAGTGCGACACGCTGTGCCTGCCCGCCCGACAATCCTGCCGGCATCTGGTTTGCGATGGCACCAACACCGAGTCGCTCCAATGCGCTCTTAGATGCTGCGCTGGCCCGTTGCCTGTCGACCCGCCGGGCCCGCAGACCGAACGCCACATTGTCGAGCGCCGACAGGTGATCGAACAGCAGGTAACTCTGAAACAAGGCTCCCACTTGCCGATCGCGGGCGGCAAGAAATACGTCGTCGATGGGGTCGTCCCAGGTCTGATCATCGAATACGACGTGGCCTGATGTGATCGGAAGCAGGCCGGCAATCGCCCTCAACACGGTCGACTTGCCAGCACCGTTGGGTCCCACCAGCGCGACAGTCTCGCCACGTTCGACCTCGAAGGCGATCTCGACCACGAAGCCGGCGATCTCGATCACGGCCTCGACGTTGAGACTCATGCTCCGCCTCCGCGCAGCGCTGCCCCGACCCATCGCCCGCGCAGTGCGTACAACACGGTCAACGAGATCGCCACCAACAACAGGCTCAGCAGCACAGCCCGATCAAGGTCGGTTTCCAACGCCAGGTAGGTCTCGAGCGGCATCGTGCGGGTGACACCGGGCAGACTGCCCGCGAACGTGATCGTCGCCCCGAACTCGCCTAACGCCCTCGCCCAGGTAAGCACTGCCCCTGTCAGCACGGCCGGACGGATCGCCGGCAGAGTGACGTGACGAAACACAAACCACTCAGATCCGCCGAGCGTGCGGGCCGCATCCTCGAACCGCCGGTCGAGTTGCTCGAGGGCGGCGTCGACGGTCAGCACAAGGAATGGCATCGCCACGAACACCTGGGCCAATACGACGGCAGGCGTGGTGAACGGCAACGTGATACCGAACCAACGATCGAGCGGTTCGCCGATCAGGCCCCGCCGACCGACGGCCAGAAACAAGGCGACGCCGGCAACAACGGGCGGCAGCACCATCGACAGAGTGCAGATTGTCCGCAGCAGGCGACGGCCGGGCAAACGGCTGCGGGCGAGCACCCAGGCGAGCGGCACACCCAGCACGATCGAGACCACAGTCGCCACCAATGAGGTGACGATCGACAACCACAATGCCGACCGAATCGGCCCGGACGTGGCCAGTTCGCCGGCCGATCGCCACGGTGCCCTGACGACCAGAGCAACGAGCGGGAGCACAAAGACGAGCGCTCCGCAAACGCCGAGCACCATCAGCACCCGGGATGTCTCAGCGGTGTGGCGTCGGTCGGTCATGGCAGCTCGAAGCCGGCATTGGCCAGGGCAGCGCGCCCTGTATGTGCGAGCACGAAGTCGACGAACCGTTGCGCTGCGTCACCCTCGCGAACCACCACGATCGGATAATCGGCGATCACATTCTCGGCGTCGGGGATCGCAATCTGATCGAGATCGTCGCCGTTGGCAGTGAAGTCGGTTCGGTACACAATGCCGGCGTCGGCCTCGCCGAGCGACACCTTGGCGGCGACGGCCCGAACGTTCGATTCGTACGAGGCTGGTTCGACATCGACGCCAGCCCGCTCCAGCACCTCGGCGGCGTAGGCACCGGCCGGCACCTCGCGGTCGGCAAGCACCACGATCAGGTTGCTGTCTGTCAGGTCGATCAAGCCTGAGATCGCCTCTGGGTTACCGAACTCGACGACGATCGTCAATCGGTTGCGGGCGAACACCACCGGCTCGCCGTCAGCCTGGTCGAGTACGCGCGCCATCGTGGCCAGATCCGCGGAGGCGAACACATCGGTGGGCGCCCCCTGTTCGATCTGGCCGGCCAGCGACGACGAACCGCCATAACTGACGACTACATCGATTGCAGGGTGCAACGCCTCGAACTCGGTCTCGAGGCGATCGAATACGTCGGTCAGTGACGACGCCGCGAACACCAACAGCTGCTCGTCATCGCCACCACCGCCGCACGCCGACGCCATCAGCGCTGCGGCGAGGCAGGTCGGCAGCAGTCGTCCTCGCACTGTCGGCACACTAGTCAGTTTCTGACTATCTCGCGAATCACGACTACCCTGAAGGCGTGCCGGTCCGAACATTGTCGCTTGCCGATCAGGTGTGTCTGGCGATCGTCGGCGAGCGTCGCACCCACGGCTGGGCAATCGTGAAACTGCTCGCCCCGGAAGGCGACCTCGGCCGGATCTGGTCGCTCAACCGAGCGCTCACCTACCGGGCGATCGATCGGCTGGTCGACCTCGGGCTGGTCGATCGCAGCGAGGCCGGGCGGAGGGCCGAGTTGCAGATCACCGCCGCCGGGAGGCGTCAACAAGGGCGGTGGCTTACGCGGCCGGTCGAGCATCTGCGCGACCTGCGCACCGAGTTCCTGCTCAAACTTGCACTGTGCGAACGTTCGTCGATCGATACGGCTGCACTGATCGCGGCCCAACGCAAACAGCTGTTGCCGGCAATCGATGCCCTCACCGACCGTGACCCCGACGATGTGGTGGCGCTGTGGCGTCACGAGTCGGCACAGACTGCGGCACGATTCCTCGAACGTCTCGATCCGGCCAGGTCCGGCCAGGTCCGGCCTAGTCTCGCTTGATGATCATCCACACCAGTCCGATCGCCGATGTCGAGATTCCCGTTGAACCGGTAACGGCGTACGTGCTTCGACTCGCCGACAAGTATCCCGATCGCGCCGCCGTGATCGACGGCTCGACAGGGCGCATCACCACATTCGCCGAGCTCAAGCAGCTGATCCAACGGTTCGCCGGCGGGCTCGCCGCCAGAGGCTTTGGCAAAGGAGACACGCTGGGCCTGATGGCGCCGAACATCCCCGAGTACGCAATCGTATTCCACGGCGTAGCCGTCGCCGGCGGCACGGTGACTACGATCAACCCCAGCTATGGCGCCGACGAAGTTCGCTTTCAGCTCAAAGACGCCGGCGCCTCGATGCTGGTCACGATCGGCATGTTCGCCGAAACCGCACTCGAGGCGATCGAGGGGACCGAAATCGGCGAGGTGTTTACGCTCGACGCCGACGAGCGCACCGGCAACGCGATGGATCTGCTCGGCGACCCGATCGGCCAAGTGCCGGTCGACGCCATGAACGACGTGGTGGTGCTGCCTTACTCGTCAGGAACAACCGGACTACCCAAGGGCGTGATGCTGACCCACCACAATCTCGTCGCCAACATCGCTCAGACCGAACCCTGCATACAGTTCGCCGATGAAGGCGAGGTCACCCTGTGTTTCTTGCCGTTCTTCCACATTTACGGCATGCAGGTACTGATGAACCTTTCCCTGGCATCCGGGGCAACCGTAATCACGATGTCGCGCTTCGACCTCGAGCAGGCGCTGACGATCGTCCAGGAACACAAAGTCACCCGGTTCTTCGCCGTACCACCGATCGTGCTGGCGCTGGCCAAGCATCCGCTCGTCGACCAATTCGATCTCAGCTCGCTGAAGCAGGTGTTCTCCGGTGCTGCACCGCTAGGAGCCGAGCTGGCAGCCGAAGCTGCGGCGCGGGTCGGCTGCGAGGTTGTGCAGGGCTACGGCATGACCGAACTCAGCCCGGTCAGCCACTGCACCGTCGCCGGTGACTTCCGCGCCGGAACGTCCGGCATCACCGTCCCCAATACGGAGTGCCGCCTGGTCGATCCCGGTACCGGCGACGACAAGGGGGTCGGTGAAGAGGGTGAGCTGTGGGTGCGTGGACCGCAGGTGATGAAGGGCTACCTGAACAACGAAGAGGCGACCCGCAACACCACCGACAACGAGGGGTGGCTGCACACCGGCGACATCGCCGTGATCGACGAGTTTCATCACGTGTCGATCGTCGACAGGTTGAAGGAGCTGATCAAGTACAAGGGCTTCCAGGTGCCGCCGGCCGAGCTCGAAGCATTGCTGATCAGCCACCCGAAGATCGCCGACGTCGCCGTGATCGGTGTCCCAGATCAGGAGGCGGGCGAGCTTCCAAAAGCATTCGTCGTCGCCAAGCCGGGGTCTGGACTCACCGCCCAAGACGTTCAGGATTATGTCGCCGAACACGTCGCCAGTTACAAGAAGATTCGGATCGTCGAGTTCGTCGACGCGATTCCGAAGTCGGCGAGCGGCAAGATCCTGCGCCGCATGCTCCGCGATCAGAGCTGACAGACAGCGCCCCTTTCTTCTCACCTGAAGCTACTGATTAGATTCTGGCTCGGGAGGTCGAATGGTTCGGCTCAACGCAGCACACGTGGCCTCAAAGGGCGACCAAACGGCGATCATCGATGATCGAGGCTCGGTGACCTGGCGCACCTTCGACGAGCGCGCGAACCGTTGTCTCAACGCGCTGCGAACCCGCGGACACGCAGCCGGTGCCACGATCGCACTGCTGTGCGGTAACCGTCGCGAGTTCCTGGAGGTGACCAGCGCCCTGTTGCACGGCGGCTATCTGTATCCGCCGATCAACTGGCACTTCACTCCGCTCGAGGCGGCGCACATCCTCGGCGACAGCGGTGCCACCGTGCTCGTCGCCGACGATTCCTATCTGCAACTCGCCGTCGCCGCTATCGCCCTGTGCAAGCGACCGATCGATCTGATCGTGCTGGGAACCCGAGCACCGGTCCATGGTGCTGCCTACGAACAACTGCTGGCCGACGCCTCGCCGGTCGAACCCGCTCATCAGAACCTCGGTGCGGTGATGATGTACACCTCGGGCACCACGGGCCAACCGCGTGGCGTCCGCTCAACCCAGATGCCGCTCGGCGGCGACATCAAACTGGGCGAGTTGGCAGTGCATGGCTATACCTCGCTGTTCGGCATCGACCCCAACGGGCGCACGCTGATCACGGCGCCGATGTTCCACGGAGGCCCCTACCTGTTCGGGCTGGTGCCGTTCGCGGCGGGGTGCTCGATCGTGCTGCGACGGCGATTCGACCCGGCCGCGGTGTTGCGCGACATCGATGAACTAGCGATTACGAACGCATATTTTGTGCCAACCCATTTCACTCGGCTGTTGCGCCTGCCCGCCGAGGTAAAGCAGCGGTTCTCTGGTGCTTCGCTGCAAACGGTCTGGCACACGGCGGCGCCGTGCCCCCGCGGGTAAAGCGCGACATGATCGCCTGGTGGGGTCCGGTATTGAACGAGACCTATGCGGCCTCGGATGCCGGAATCGGCACGTTGATCTCGAGCGAGGAGTCACTCGCCAAGCCGGGCAGCGTTGGCAGGGCCTCACCCTTCACGGAGATCCTGGTGATCGACGACGACGGCAACCAGGTCACGGCCGGCGAGACTGGAACTATCTACTTGAGAAACCGGCTCGGCGGGGACATGCGGTATCACAACGACGAGTTGAAGACAGCCGAGGCACACGTCGCCCCAGGGGTCGTCACCGTTGGCGATGTCGGCTATCTCGACGACGACGGGTATCTGTTTCTTTCCGATCGCAAAATCGACATGATCATCTCCGGCGGTGTGAACATCTATCCGGTCGAGATCGAAGCCCACCTGATGGGTCATCCGTCCGTGCTCGACGCGGCAGTGTTCGGGATCCCCGACGACGAGTTCGGTGAACAGGTGAAAGCAGCCGTGCTGGTCGCCGACGACATACAGCCGAGCAACGGGCTCGCCGCCGAACTCGCCGAGTACTGCCGTACTTCGTTGGCCGGCTACAAGGTGCCGCGCTCGTTCGACTTCACGGACACGTTCCCCCGCACCGAGACCGGCAAGCTGCTCAAGCGGGTGCTGCGCCAACCGTACTGGGAAGGCCGCCAACGTCAGATCTGACCAGCGAAGCGCGGGAGTCGCGCATCGTACGTGTTCCCTCGCGGCCAGGCCCAGGGTTACGGTCGACTCATGAGCGAAACAGTGCACTTCGATGTCGACGGCCCGGTGTGCGTGATCACGATCGATCGCCCCGAGGTTCGCAATGCGGTCGATCGGCCAACCGCGCTGCTGTTGGCCGACGCGTTTCGGCGTTTCGAGGTCGACGACGACTTGGCGGTCGCTGTACTGACCGGAGCCGAGGGCACGTTCTGTGCCGGCGCCGACCTGAAGGGCGTCTCCGACGGCCGCGGCAACCGAATCGAGGACGACATGTCGGTCGACGGCCCAATGGGGCCGAGCCGGATCAAGTTCAGCAAGCCGACAATCGCCGCCGTCGAAGGGTTCGCCGTGGCGGGCGGGCTGGAACTGGCGATGCTGTGCGACCTGCGGGTGGCGGCTGACAATGCGGTGTTCGGCGTGTTCTGCCGACGGTGGGGGGTGCCGCTGATCGACGGAGGCACCGTGCGTCTGTCGCGCATGCTCGGCCACAGTCATGCGCTCGACCTGATCTTGAGCGGACGTGGCGTCAGCGGCGACGAGGCGCGCACGATGGGTCTCGCCAACCGGCTTACGCCGCCCGGCGACGCCCTGGCTGGGGCGCTCGAACTCGCCCGCAAGTTGGCAAGCTTCCCGCAACGCTGCATGCGGTCGGATCGGCAGTCCAGCTACGAGCAATGGGACCTCTCGATGGCTGAGGCGATGGCGAACGAGACGCAACTCGGCCTGAGCGTTATCAAGTCAGGCGAAACACTGGCAGGCGCCACCCGATTCGCGGACGGCGAGGGACGCCACGGCCAGTTCTGACAACCACAACCCCGACGATCACCCCATCATGCGCTGTTGGCTAGTTCGACCAGCTTGCGAACCGTGTTTAAATTACGTGCCGTGGCGGTCACGCCGAAGGCCCGCTCGAACACATCGATCGTCAGCTTCGAGCGACCAGAACCGTTGGGGTAGCACACATAGATCTGGCGTCCATCCAGGCTCCAGCCGTCAGGCTCGTACAGCTGCCTATCGACCGTTTCGACGGCCGCAATCGACGGCACTCGATCGAGGAACATGATGTGCAACAGCTTGGGATCGAGCCCTGAGGTCGCTTCGGGGTGGGCCTCGGCGATCCGGTCGAACTCCTCAACAGTTCGCAGCACTACCGACACCCGCAGCTGATGCCGGTAGGTCATCGCTTGCGCGATCATGTCGACCATCGCCCGCTCGTCTAGATCGGCCACCGCATCAAACACCACATTGCCGCTCTGGATGTAGGTCGCCACGTTGGCGAAACCGAGCGATTCGATCGTCGAACGCAGGTCGGCCATCGGCAACTTGTTGGCACCGCCGACATTTACACCGCGAAGCAAGGCGATCCAGCGCATCACCACCGACCCTGCCAAGCACTGACTTCGATCGGGCCTCGAACCGGTATCTCTGCCACGATCATGACTCTGCCAGAAAATGATGAGTCCCAACCAGTCACCCACGGCAAGGTATTGACGGCCGCAACCTTGCCGTTGTACCTCGGTGGATTCCTCGGGCCGTTCGGCACATTGGTCGTGATCTCGATCTACCCCGAGCTCCGCGACAGTTTCGGCGCCTCTACACAGGCCGTCAATTGGGCGTTCAGCGGCTACATGCTTCCGTTGGCATTGTTGCTTACGGTGTCTGGCACGATCGGCGAGCGGTTCGGGCGACGGCGAGTGACGCAGTGGACGTTCGTGATCTATGCCGCCGCCTCGTTCTTGTGCGTCCTGGCCCCCAGCCTCGGGCTGTTTTTGGCAGCCCGAGTTCTTCAGGGTGCGGCAAACGCCTTCATCACGCCACTCTTGATCGCCGGGTTGACCGAGGTCACGGCACCCGAGCGCCTAGGCAGGGCGATCGGTGTCTACTCCAGTTTCCAAGCGGCCGGTGGAGCACTCGCACCGTTTGCCGGCGGGCTGGCGGCCACCGTCGATTGGCGCTTGGCATTTGTCGTCGTCGGAGTGGTGTCGCTGCTGCTGGCTACCCGTCCGCCGGCAGGTGAACCGAGGTCGGCGACCTCCGCCCCGCCGATTCGGCCGCTGCTCACGAAACGGATGTCGATGCTGTGGGTGGCTTCGTTTACAGCCGCAGCTGGGCCGATCGGATTGGGTGTCGTGGTCGGGTTGTACCTGCGCGATGAACTGGCGATCGGTTCGACAGCGACTGGCGTCGCATTGCTGCTCGGTGGTGTGGCGGCAGCGACGATGGGGCCGACATTTGGTCGGCTGCTCGATGCATGGGGCACGCGACGAGCGTCGGTCATGTCACTGGTCGGCGTGATATTGGCTGGCGCTCCACTCGGCCTGATCACCCGGTCGATCGTTTTCGGCTGTGCCTGGATGGTTGTCGCCGGCCTGATCGGTTTCGTCGTGATCAACCTGCAACACCTGGCGGCGGTCGCCGTGCCCAAAAATCGAGGCGGGGCGCTGTCGTCGGTGTTGGCGTTCCGCTTCATGGGCCACGCCCTCGGTCCGCTGGTGTGGATCCCCGTCTTTGATGCAGACCCGAGATGGGCATTCGCCGGCGCTAGTGCAGTCGGGTTCGTGACCTTGTTCGCCCTGCTGGCCGCCACCGACCGCAACCAGGTCTCGAGACCACCGGGGTGATGGTGCCACTGGCGATCACCGCCGTCCACCGCCGATCACCACGTCGAGTGGCTCGGCGTCGGCCCCGGTCGTCGGCGTCGCCGAACTGATTTGCACCGGTAACTATTTGAACCAGACCGTACCAACGCCTGCGAAAAGGGTATTGCTTCGCGAACCGTCCTGATCGACGTAGATCGCGGCTTCAACAACCTTGTACTCGCCGGCAGGGATCATGGTGCCGTCGGACATCTCAACCGCGGGCACGGCGAGACCCGCGGTTCCATCAACCTCTTCGAGCAGTTGAACGAGGAAGCCGCTCTCGCCCGGTATCGAGGCGAACTCGATCGGAAACCACTCGGTCTTGATGTTGAAGAAGCTCGGACCAGCCCATGTCTGGCAGACAGACAAAGTCGTGCACTCCACGAGGAGATCATTGGCTGGGCCACCGCTGAGAAACAACGACAGCGTGGCGACGACGCCGGGTCCAAATACGGCTCCGTCGGCCAAGCCGACCGTGATCTTGGATGGATCAGAACCAAAGCGGGCAACGTCGATCGGCAGCAGGCAACTATCGCCTGGTTCGCCGGTCGCCGGGATGAAGCACTTGGAGTCGAGGATATCGAAGATGGTGGAGTCGATCACCGTCGGTTCGGTGGTTGTCGTGCTCGTCGAGGTTGTCGTCGAGGCGATCGACAGTTCGGGCACGGCGATTGCCAGACTCGGCGTGGGTGTCGGCGGCGCCACGGAAGGTGCGACCGGCTGCACGGGGGCTGGGGTGATCGACGGTACCGGAGTCGCAGCGGGCTCCGCTTCGGAATCGCCGCCACCGGTCAACGTGAGGAGGGCGATGATGACGACCGCGATGCCGACGATGCCGAGCAAGGGCAGCAACCAACTCGGGCGGCCGCGCCCCAATTCGGACGGGGCTGTCACCAGTTCGTGCGTGATGACCGTTGGCGCTCCGGTCGCTGTATCCGACGAAACCGGCAGATTGATCCGCCCACCGGACGAGATCTTGCGCAGCGCCGCGGCCACGGCTTCGCGAGGTGTCTTGTGCAGCAAGCCGGGCAAGGCCTCGCGGTACTTCTCGTCGTTCCCGTACACGTGTCTCGGCCGATCGCCGGCCAACGCCCTTTCCGCCTCAACGTCGCCTGATTCCGCGCCGATCACCATGACAGCCTTGGTGAGTTCGAACACGCTCACGTTGGCGACCCACCGAATTATCGGCACGTTGCGGTCGACTCCGAAGACGACCGTCGGCCTGACGTCGATCTTGAGCAGGTGTGTCGAAGGGGCATCACCTGGCCGGCGATGCCGGGCCTGGTTGACAAGTTGGCCGTCGGCGCCGACGGCCACGGTCACCTCGCCTGACATGCCGATCTCGGTGCCGGTCGTGTCCGGCGTGTCCCAGTGCTCGAGCGGATCTCGCTGCGATCCCCCGAGCATCTGCCGAAACTCACCCCAGTCACCGCGTCCCACGACATCCAACCCGGCGTCCCTTCCGCCCAATTCGACCTTGATCCGCAGTTCGCGCATCTGCTTCGTAATCGCTTGACTCATGGTGGACCCCTCCTGCCGACGATGACGGCCCAACCTAGACCACCTGCAAAGACCCAAGTTCCCGAAGCGTTCTCGCCCTGTTGCCAACCGGCCTGGCTGCTAACAGGGAAGGCGCTGCGTTCAGCCCCGGCTGTCGTCGTAGAGCGGAGGCATGATCACGGTTGGCGGATTGCCAGTCGACCGTTCTCAGTCGCCTCGCAGGGCAAGCGCGACGGCCTCGACCCGGCTGTGAACCTCGAGCTTGGCGAGGATGTGTTGAATGTGGTTGCGCACCGTGGCCGGCGAAACGAACAGTCGCTGCGCGATACCAGGGCCATCGAGGCCCTCGGCCAAGAGCTCGAGCACCTCACGTTCACGCGGCGTGAGCACGTCGAGGCGCGAGTTGGCCTGGCCGGTGTCAGGGCTCCAGCCCTGCAACCGCTCGACAATAACCTGTTCCAACGCAGGAGAAAGCGCTACTTCTCTGATCAGGTGCACCAGCCGGCACTGATGCTGCAACTCGGGCGGGAGCACGATCGTGGATGCGGTCAGCCAAAGCGTTCGGTTTGTTGCCGAGCGTCCGAGCACCTCACAGGTCTCGATGATCTCGTCGCGTGCGCTGGCCGACGCCGATCGACACGACCCATCACAGAGAGTGTCTCCGCAGCGGTTCCGCCACTGCAAAATCTCATGGCACGGTTTCCCCAGAGCATCTTCGGATGAGTAGCCGAGCAGCTTGGTCGCAGCTTCGTTCCAGGCGATGATCCGCAGCTGGGCGTCGATCGCGACCATCGCGTCGGCGGTTCTGCCCAAAATGTTGAGCAGATCGACGAGCGACGCCTCGACACCTTGCTCGATCGCGGTCACGTTGTTCATAGACCATCCTGACGTTGGGAACACAGACTAGACGGTTGGTTTCAGGCCGTGTGCACGAGTGATCGCCAACTGACCAGCACCTCTGTTGGCTGTGGTTTGACGGCCGCGAGCCACGTCGTGTCATACACAACGTGGCGTCAGGCCTGGCGTTGATCGCGCTGCGATTGCGCCGAGCGCACAGATCAGGGCACTATGGGCTCCCCTTGGCTGCCGGCTCCACTAATCAACCCGGTGCATCGATTCGAGGGGGTCCTTACGTCCGGCTTGTCGCCATCGTCGTATTGATGTTCGTCGCGACAACACCCCTGGGGCATTCGTCACAGATCGCCCCGAAGCCAGCACATGGATCACGGTCATGGCAGCGGTGCTGATCGCTGACTCGGTAGTGGCTTGGTTCGTGCTCGCACGCCTCGTCGCGAGCTCACGATCAACCATGTCTCCATCTAAGCGAGCTGTAAGAGCAAGCTCAGCCGGCGCCACTCTGGCTTTTGAGCAAGGCGAGGATCCCGCCGGCAGCGAGGATCGCCCGCATCTCCTCTGGCAGCGAATCGCCCTGGAGCTCGCCACCACTATCGGTGTTGTTGACACGGCCCGATGCCAGATCTATTTCGCCAACGTCATCATTTTCGAACGCCGCGTGAACGCCAGAACAAACGAGCACCGGCAGGCCCACGGCGACTGCGTTGCGCATGAAGATCCGGGCAAAAGACTCGGCGCAGACACACGCCACGCCGAGTGCCTTCAGGTTTTCTGGGGCTGTTTCCCGGCTCGACCCACACCCGAAATTGCGCCCGGCGACGATGACGTCGCCGGGTTCCACTTGTGAGGCGAACGCCGGATTGACCGACTCGAGTACGTGCAGCATTCGCACCTCGACCGGGTCGATCGCGTAGGCACCCGGCGACAAAACATCGGTGCTGACGTCATGGTCAAACTTCCACACCCGACCTCTCAACACATTGCCAACACCGTTTGCTTGGCTACTCATCGCCTGCCTCCAACTGTCTGGGATCGGAGATCACACCAGCGATTGCCGATGCAGCCACGGTCGCCGGCGAGGCAAGGTAGATCTCGGCGTCGGCGCTTCCCATCCGCCCGGGAAAGTTGCGGTTGTGGGTACCGATGCAGCGCTCGCCAGGGCCCAGCAGCCCGCCGTGTCCGCCGAAGCACGGCCCGCAGCCAGGCGCCAGAATCGTGGCGCCGGCATCGATCAGGGTCGCCAGGATCCCGGTTCGTGTGGCTTCTCGCAGGACCTCTTGGGATGCCGGGGCCACCAGAAGACGAACCCCGCGAGCGACGCGTTTGCCTTCGAGCACCTTGGCGGCGGCGCGCAGGTCCTCGATCCGGCCATTCGTACACGAACCGAGGAACGCCTGATTGATGGCGATGCCCTCCGCCACCGACACCGGCGCAACCCGATCTACCTGGTGGGGAAGCGCAATCTGGGGCGAGAGATCCGAAAGGGATATCTGGTGGACCGCCTCATACGTGGCGTCAGGATCGGGGCCGAACGGTTCACTGCCCTGTCCGCCATGCTCGACCAGGTAAGCGTTGGTGACTTGATCGGCCGCGAAGAACCCGAACTTGGCACCCATCTCGACCGCCATGTTGGCGACGGTGAGCCGGCTCGACATGTCGGCTTTGGCCACCGCCGGGCCGCCGAACTCGATCGACTTGTACTGGGCCGCGTCTGCACCAAACTCTCCGGCCAGATACAGGATCACGTCCTTCCACGAGACCCCTGGCTCGAGTTCACCGGTCAGCTCGAAACGAACGGTCTGGGGCACCCTGAACCAGAGGCTTCCCGTAGCAAGGGCGTAGACCATGTCGGAGGTTCCGATGCCGGTGCCGCCGGCTCCGAGCGCCCCGTAGCTTGTCGAATGCGAGTCTGTTCCGACGATCAGCGCTCCTGGTCGGACATGGCCCCGCTCAGGCAACAACTGATGGCAGATCCCTTGGCCGGCGTCATAAAACGCGCCGATTCCAAGCCGGGCGACGTCATCTCGGATCTGTTGATGAACGGTTGCCGCTTCGGCCGTTGGCGCCGGAACAAGGTGATCGATCACCACCACGGTTCGGTCTGGTTCGAGAAGTTGATCCACCCCGACCGCTTTGAGCATGGAGAACACCTGGGCGGCAAAGATGTCGTGCAACAAGGCGAGATCAATCCGCGCCACGACGAACTCGCCCGCTGTTACCCGATCGCGTCCGGACGCCTTGGCCAAGACCCGTTCTGCCATTGTCATGCCCATGATGCTGTTCCTTCCTCAACCGGCGCCGAGACTGCGCCCACCGCAGACGTACAGGGTTTGGCCGGTCACATAGGACGATTCGTCGGCCGCCAAGAACAACGCCGCGTTGCCGATGTCTTCTGGAGTTCCGATCCGGCGAGCCGGGATCGTTTTGATCAGGCGCTCTTGAACATCCGGTTCCAGTCCCCGAAACAATGGGGTGTCGACAAGCGCCGGCGCGATGCAGTTGGCGGTCACGCCAAACCGAGCCATCTCGAGTGCCAGCGTCCGCGTCAAACTGATCACGGCCCCTTTGGAAGCCGCATAGTTCGCCTGCCCGGGCCCGCCCAGCCAAGCGCGTGAGGTGATGTTGATGATTCGGCCGGATTTCTGTTCCATCATGTGCGGCGCCACAGCCCGACAACACAAGAACTGGGATTTGAGATTGACCTCGATGACGATGTCCCAGTCTTCTTCGCTCATTTTGGCCAGGTAACCATCACGGGCCATCCCGACGTTGTTGACCAGGATGTCGACTCGGCCATAGGCATCCAACGCACCCTGAATCAGGCCTTCGGCGCCGTCGGCGGTCGACACGTCTGCCGCGTGCCCTGTGGCGGTCAGACCCAAATCGCTGAGATCAGCGACAACACCATCCACCTTTTCGGGAACCAGATCGTTCACGACGACCTTCGCCCCGGCGGCGGCGAGCGTTCTCGCGATGCCCTCACCGATGCCCTGGCCCGAACCGGTTACAACCGCTACTCGATCATTGACATTCATGTCTGTATCTCCTCAGAAACTGTGCTACTCATCGGCCCTTGAACTCCGGCGGCCGCTTCTCTTTGAAGGCCTGGATCCCCTCATTGCGGTCCTCGCTGGCACGCAACACGGCGTGACTCGTCGACTCCAACTCGAGACCGGTCTCGAGGTCGGTCTCGGTGGCCCGGTTGATCAGCGCCTTGACACGATCGTGCGACAACGGGGCCCGACTGGCGATCCGCCGGGCCAATGTCATCGTTTCTTCGATCAGGTTCTCGGCCGGCACGACCCGGTTGACAAGACCCATCCGCAGCGCGTTTTCGGCATCGACGTAATCGGCGGTGAACATCAGTTCCTTGGTGTAGCCGGGGCCGATCAGCCGCGTTGCCCGTTGGGTGCCGCCGGCTCCGGGCAGGCTGCCGACCTTGGCCTCGGGAAACCCGAGCCGGGCGTCTTCGCTGACCACCCGAAGATCGGCGGCCAGTGCCAGTTCGAGCCCGCCTCCCAGGGCGAACCCGCGAATCGCCGCGATCACAGGCACATGCAGGTTCTCGAGCCGGCCGAAGACGCTGCGAACCAACAGACCGAGAGGATCGTGGATCAGGCCCGGTTCGAACTCGGCGCCCCGGTTCTTCAAGTCGGCGCCGACACAAAAGGCCTTCTGTCCGCTTGCGGTCAGGACCAGTACCCGGGTATCAGGGTCGGCCTCGATCCCGTCGAGAATGTTGCCCATCATTTCGAGCATCCCGACAGTCATCGCATTGAGCGCCTGCGGTCGGTTCAGAGTCAGAACCCCAACCGCTCCGTCTCGCACATAAATGACCGGGGTCTGCTCGGTTCCGCTCGATTCATCAGCCACTGATTTCTCCTGTTCGTGAACGCTCATGGTTGTTCGGACCGGCCACGATGCCGTCTCGTCGCAGGGTGTCGATCTCGCCGTCGTCCAGGCCGTACTCGCGCAGGATTTCGTTGGAATGCTCGCCAGGAACCGGCGGAGGGGGGCCTGATCCAGCACGATTTGTTTCAGAAAACCGGCCCGGAAACCCTGGAGACGTGATCTCACCCACTGCTGGGTGCTCGACGGTCACGAGCGCTTCGCCGTTGGCGACGTGATCGTGTGCGACCAGTTCTGAGTACGTGAGCAGCGGACCACACAAGATGTCGGCGGCATCGAGAATCTCGATCCACTCGGTGGTGGTTTTGGCGCAGAACAAAGGCTCGAGCACTTCGGTCAGTTTCGGCCTGGCGTTCACCCGCTTTTCGTTGCTGTCGAAGCGAGGGTCGGTGGCCAACTGCGGCTCGCCAAGCGCGTCGCAAAGCGCCGCCCACCGTTTTGGTGAGTAGGCGGCAACCATGACGTGGCCATCGTGGGTGGCGTAAACCTCATTGGGAGCCGCATACGGGGCGGCGCTGCCAAGGCGTTGAGGCAACTGTCCGCTGGCCAGGTACATCGACAGCGGAACCACCTGATAGGCGAGAAGCGAGTCGAGCAGCGACACATCGACGCGTTGACCGCACCCAGTCCGCTGGCGAGCGATCAGGGCGGCCAGGATCGTCTGGCTGGCGTACATACCCGCAGCCATGTCGGCAGCCGGTACCCCAACCTTCACGGGCGGACCATCGGCTGTTCCGGTGACACTCATCAGGCCGCCCATCGCCTGTGCCACACCGTCGACACCAGGGCGATCACGCCACGGCCCATCTTGACCGAAGGCCGATATCGCTGCGTAGATCAGCCGCGGATTGCGAGCTGACATGGCCTTGTGACCGATGCCGAGCCGATCGGCTACTCCGGGCCGGAAACTTTCCAGGGCGACGTCACACTGCTCGGCAAGCCGCAGAACCAGCTCGGACCCACCCGGCTTTTTCAAGTCGATCACGATGCTGCGCTTGTTGCGGTTCATACCCAGGAACGCGGCGGCGACCCCTTCGACGAACGGAGGGCCGAGACCGCGCCCCCACTCACCGCCGGGCGGCTCTACCTTGAGAACTGTTGCTCCGAGGTCGCCGAGTGACATCGCGCAGGTTGGTCCGGCAGCACCCTGGGAAAGATCGAGGATCGTGACACCGTCCAGCGCTCCGTTCACGGGGCACCCCCTTCGAGCAAAGTTGGCGACGACGCCCCCGCCGACGCTGCGCGCACCGCCATGTCGGCGAACAACGAAGCGATCTCATCAGGTGTATGGCGGCCATCGGCGCGATACCACCGCACGACCGAGTTGCACATCCCCAAGATGGCTCTGACGGCGAGCTCGGAGTCTTGGTCCACAAACTCTCCCGACACGATGCCCTCCTCGAAAATCTGTCGAAAGAGGCGTTCGTAGCCATCCCGCTCGAGCACGTGCGCCGCCATGAAGTCAGAGCTCAGATACCGACCTTCCTCGATGAAACATGCAACCGCGTCCTGGTCGCGAATCGCCTCGGCGGTATGGATCGCCACCGCCCTGTGAAATCGCTGTCGAACCGGCTGATCCGCTTCAGCAATCTGTTGGACGAGCGGGGTCACACGATTGACCGTCACCTCGATGATCTCCGACAGCAGCGCCTGCTTTTTGGGAAAGTGGTGATAAAGGCTCGACTTGGTCATCCCGACCTGGCTAGCCAGATCGGCCATGCTCGTGCCGTTGAAGCCCTTCTCGTGAAACAGTGCGGCAGCCGCAGTGAGAATCCGTTCCCTCGTCTTGGGCACCCCCGTCATGCGCGCACACCGCCCACGAGTTGCATGCCTGCCTCGAGAGCTTTGAGATTCAGCTCTTTGTGACGAGCGGGAACTCCGGTCGCCACCGCCTCCCGCAGCGCCTCAGTGTCGACGACGTTGGCGAAGGCTTGCACAACACCGAGAGCGACGATGCCGGCCACAAGTTGGCCACCAGACAACAAACGGGCCTTCTCGACGACCGGGTACTTGGTGACGTTACTGTCGCACAGATGGCGGCTGAGATGCTCGGGCGCACAGTCGCCGTCGATGATCAGGTGGCCGCGTTCGCCCAGTTCAGGCTGATACCGCAGATAGGCATCGGAGTTCAATATGACGAGTAGGTCGACCTCGTCGGCCAGGGGAAATCCGATCGCTTCGGTGTCGATGACGACATCGGATCGGCTGGCGCCGCCGCGGGCCTGGGGGCCGTAGGCCTGGCTGTGGGTTGCAGCTCTTCCGCACAAGATCGCCGCCTCCGCGAGTATCCGCCCCGCCGTGACGACACCTTGCCCGCCGGCGCCGGCGATCCGAATCTCGTTACGACTCATCGTCAACTGCCTTCCGAACACCTACAAATACGGGCCTGTCCTCACGATGCAGAACACCGGTCGTGATCCCGGGAGGCGGAGCAGAACTGGGCACGTGATTGACGAATCGCTTGGACGCCAACGGCACTGCCACACCCTCGTCTCGGAGTGTCAGCCCGGTCAGCATGGCGGCGCCGCCGCCGGCCTTGTTGTACCGCCCGAAGTACTCTGGACAATCGCTGATCACCTCGATGAACGAGAATCCGCGGTGGCTCATGCCATCCGCCATGAGCTTGGTCATCTCGATCGGTGTCGCCGCCAGGACCCGGGCGACAAACGATGCTCCAGCTCCGATCAAGAGTTTGCAGGCATCAAACGAGGCCTCGGTGTTGCCACCAGGCGCCGTCGATGCGAAGGCGCCGGGGGGTGTGGTCGGAGCGACCTGACCGCCGGTCATGCCATAGATCGAGTTGTTGAGCAGGATGACCGTGATGTCGATGTTTCGGCGGGCAGCGTGGATCAGATGGTTGCCTCCAATCGCAAGACCATCACCATCACCGGTAACCACAACTACGGACAATTCCGGTCGAGCGAGCTTGAGACCGGTCGCAAAAGCAGGGGCGCGACCATGGGTGCCGTGCAGCGTGCAGAAGTCGGCATATCCGACCAGGCGGCTGCTGCAACCGATACCGGCTACCAGCGCCACCTTGTTCTGGTCTAGCTGCAAATCATCGACCGCCACCAGGAACGACCTGAGCACGATGCCGTGAGCGCAGCCCGGACACAGCACATGGGGCATCGCCCATTCGCGGAGGTAAGACTTGACATCGGTCATCGCGCCGCCTCGTTACGGTCGGTCAGTTCGGTTAGCAGTTGGCTCGGGGTGATCGGTTCGCCGTCGGCTCGCAGGTGTCCGACGATCTCGGTGCGGCCTCCCGAAGCGCGCTGCACCTCTCCGATCAACTGCCCCAAATTCATCTCGGCGACGATCATCGCGTCGACCTGTTCGGCGACTGCAGCGACTTGAACGTCGGGAAACGGCCAGAGGGTGAGCGGCCGAATCATGCCGGCTTTGATACCCATCGTGCGCGCCCGCTGCACCGCTTCGCGCGCTGAGCGACCGACAATTCCGTAGGCAAAGATCGCGACGTCGGCATCGTCGAGCATGAAACGTTCGACCTGAACGATCTCGTCAACGTGGTCGTCGACCTTGTTGTTGAGCCTGGTCATCAATGCCCCTGTCAACGCCGAGTCTTCCGTGGGGAACCCTCGCTGGTCGTGGGTCAACCCGGTGACATGAAAGCGATAACCATCGCCGAATGCCGGCATGGGTGGAACGCCGTTGGCCGCCGGGGCCTTCGGCCAGAACTGCTCGGGCTCGACATCGGGTTTGATCCGATCGACAACGTCGACCGAGCCGGGCAGTACGACGCTCTCACGGGTGTGACCAATGATCTCGTCGTACAACACGATGACCGGTGTCCGAAAGCGCTCGGCCAGGTTGAAGGCCCGAACGGTGAGCTCGTAGACCTCTCCGACCGACGAGGGTGCCAGAACGACCGCCGGATGATCACCGTGGGTCCCCCACCGGGCTTGCATGACGTCACCTTGAGATGGCGCCGTCGGACGCCCGGTGCTCGGGCCGCCGCGCATGACATTGACGATCACGCATGGCACCTCGGCCATCACCGCATAACCGATGTGTTCCTGCATCAACGAAAATCCGGGCCCGCTGGTGGCCGTCATCGCTTTTGATCCGGCAAGGGACGCCCCGATCACCGCCGCCATCGAGGCGATTTCGTCTTCCATCTGCACGAAGACTCCGCCTGCGCCTGGGAGCAGTCGAACCATCTGTTCGGCGATTCCGGTCGAAGGTGTGATCGGGTAGCCACCGAAGAAGCGGCACCCGGCGGCGACCGCCGCCAGAGCACATGCCTCGTTGCCCTGGATCAGCTCAGTCCGATTCATCTTCGATTTCTCCTGGTTCGTTGAACGCTCCGACGTGGGCCGTCTGGCGGGGGGCACTGATCGAGATCGCGAAGTCGGGGCACAGCAACTCGCACAGCCGACAGCCTGTGCAGGCGTCGGGATTCGACACGTTCAGACTTGCGTCGCTGCCGACCTCCAGGCAGTACTCCGGGCAGACCCGCGAACAGATGTCGCAGCCCTTGCACCATTCCTGGCGTATGTCGATTTGGTGCGGCCCCGAGAACCCTCTGTGCTCAGGTGCCGGTGCCGGTGTCGGGGCCTCGGCAACCTCGAGGCCGGCACGGAACGCGGCAAGGTTCACATCCACGGTTCCGCGCGGTACGAGGCGCTCGATCGATGCCTCCCAGTGCGATTGTTCGACGTCCACGAAGGCGGCCACCGAACCCAAGATCACGCTGTTGGCGGCACGGACGTTGCCGAGTGCGGTTGCGGTGGCGGCAGCATCGATCAGCCGAGCCTTCAAGCGCCGGTCGAGCAAGAGTGAGGGATCGATCTCGGGATATCGCGTTGTCCACGATCTTCGGTCTGCGCACGCTCCCGGCGGCACGATGGTTCGCACATCGGCGATGACCACGCCGCCCACGCGAACGTAGGGAACCCAACGAATCGCCTCGGCCCATTCGAACGAGGCCAGTACCGACGCAGTGCCCACCGGAACGAGCGGGCTGTCGACCTGGGGGCCCCAACGAATGTGGCTGAACACCGAGCCACCCCGCTGAGCCATGCCATGCACCTCGCTCTGTTTGACGTCGTGGCCTGCTCTCACCAACGCGTCGGCGACGATCATGCTGGCCATGACCACCCCTTGGCCGCCGACACCGGCCAACACCAGTCCGCTTGTGTTGTCAGACACCTGCAACCTCCACGGGACTCGCGATCAGAGGCACCGGCACAATGGCGAGCGGCGGACACAGTTGGGCGCACAATGTGCAGCCCGTGCAGGTCGCTGAATCGATGATGACTTTACGCCTGCCCTCGTACGTTTCATCTGACCAGATGATCGATGGGCACCCCGCAGCCATACAGGCCTGGCAGGCGGTGCATGCGTCGGAGATAACCGCGTATGGCCGATCCCTGACCTTCATGGGGGCTTCGACACATGGACGGTTGGTGATCACCACGGCCGGTCCAACGTGGGCCGTGGCGGCTTCGATCGCGTTGTAAGTGGCGGCTAAGTCGTAAGGATCGACGACCTTGATGTGGGTGACACCTAGCGCTGTGCACAGACCGACAAGGTCGACCGCAGTTGTTGTCGCTCCCTGCAGCGTGACACCGGTGCCTGGATGTTCTTGGCCGCCGGTCATCGCTGTCGTGCCGTTGTCGAGGATGATCACAGTGATGTTGGCTTTGCTGTACACGGCATCGGCCAGGCCTTGGATGCCGCCATGCATAAATGTCGAGTCGCCAATCGTGGCCACCACCGGCTTGCCGGCGCCGCCCGATGCCGCCATCCCGACGGCCATTCCGATGCTGCTCCCCATCGCCAGGCATGTGTCCATCGCCGCCAGCGGCGAAAGCGCCGCAAGCGTGTAACAGCCGATGTCACCGGTCACCACGGCGCCGAGTCGTTTCAGGGCAAGAAACGGGGGTGTATGAGGACAACCCGGACACATCAGCGGCGGGCGGGCCACCGTTGGTGGAGCGGGATCGGGATGAGTCCCCGGTTGGTCGATTAGCACACCGGCGGCGACGAAGCCGCGGCGAACAACGTCGGGGCTCAACTCTCCGATCTGCGGAAAGAACGACTTACCCTCCGCCGCGATTCCGGCGGCCTTGATGTCGTTCTCCATGATTGGGTCGAGTTCCTCGACCACGAACAGCCGGCCGACCGACTCGGAGAACGCCCTGATTCGCTCGATCGGCAGCGGATAGGTCATGCCGAGTTTGAGGATCCGAGCCTCCGGAAGGACCTCGCGTACATAGTGATAAGCAATACCCGAAGTCACGACGCCGAACTCCGAGCCAACCCCTGACTCCACGGTCAACGGGCTGACCTCGGAACGATCGGCGAGTCGCCGAAGGCGATCGAGCAGCACGGGCCGACGACCACGCGCGTAGCCGGGGACCATTACGTACTTGGCGGGATCGGGAGCGAAACCCTTGACCGGATGTTCGGCACGGGTTCCGAGTTCGACGATTCCCCGATTGTGTGAAACCCGGGTCGTTGTGCGAATCAGGACTGGCGTATCGAACTCCTCGGAAATTTCAAAGGCAAGCACCGTGCACTGCTTGGCTTCGGCACTGTTGCTCGGCTCCAGCATCGGAACCCCGGCCATTCGGGCGTACGCCCGGTTGTCCTGTTCGTTCTGGGAACTGTGCATGCCTGGATCATCGGCGCTGACTATCACCAAACCCGCCCCGACACCGGTGTAGGCGGCGGTCATGAAGGTGTCTGCGGCAACGTTGAGGCCGACATGTTTCATGGTCGCCAGCGCCCTTACCCCGCCCAACGAGGCCCCCAGGGCTACATCCAATGCAACCTTTTCGTTCGGCGACCAGCGAACATCGATGTCGTTGCGATCAGCGATCGATTCCAATATCTCGGTACTTGGCGTTCCGGGGTAGCCGACGGCGACCAATACACCCGCCTCGACCGCTCCACGAGCTATCGCCTCGTTGCCCGACAGCAGTACGACCGACTCGGTAACCGCTGGTTCGTTTCCGGTTGCTACAACCGGTTCACTGACCGTGGTTGTTGAAGTGTCAGGGATTGAGGAGGTCTTCACAGGATGTACTCACTGCCCAACAGGCCGAGAATCTCGTCCTCGCACAAGATGTGGTCGGATGTTTTGGCGGTTGCCATCACCTTTTCGATCGTCTCGTCATCACACGGATAACCCCGTTTGCTCAGCCATGCCAACGCATTCGCCTTACCGCTCATCGGCCCGACCATGATCTCCTGCTCGCGCCCCAACTCGTCGGCTGGCACGCCGCTGTAGATGCGGTTCGCCAACCACGTGTCGCCGGTGCGGATCGCCTTGAGCACCGCCGCGGCGTGTACTCCGGTACCGGTCTGAAAGGCATCTTGGCCGACCCCAGGGGTATTTTTGGCGACCGGGGTGTCCGTCGCCTTGGAGACCGCCGCGCAATACGCCGGCAGCTCACGCAGATCGACGTCGAGCCATCCGAGCAACATCAGGTTCAACAGCAGCGCATCCATCGGCGTGTTGCCAACACGTTCGCCGATGCCGAGCGCGCAGGCATGGATCCGTGTTGCCCCGGCCGACAGGGCAGCCAACGAATTGATCACCGAGAGATTGCGGTCTCGATGCCCATGCCAGTCGATCTTGACGTCTTCGCCGCTGTCGGAAACGACCTGGCGGACGAAGGCGACGAGCGCCCTGACCCCCCACGGCGTCGCGTGGCCAACGGTGTCGCACACACAAATTCGTCGGGCCCCGGCCTCGATCGCTGCGGTATATACCTTGCGAAGCACATCGGCCGGTGCTCGGGTGGTGTCTTCGGTGACGAACATCACCTCGAGACCCTGGCGGCGGGCGAGCCTGACAGATTCGTCTGTCGTGCGGATCAGGAAATCGACATCCCAGCCCTCTACGAACTGACGAATCGGGCTAGAGCCGAGGAACAGCGCCGCCTCGATGGCCACCCCTGAGCGTTGCTGAGCTTCGCTGATCGGCAAGATGTCGGACTCGTGGGTGCGACCCGCACAGTTCGGGCTGATACCCAGGTGCTCGCGCTCGATTTCTTCAGCCAACGCAACGACATGATCGACGACAGATGGACTGGCGCCGGCATACCCCAGGTCGGCGGAGTGGATCTTGAGTGCCGCCATCCGATGCAGAATCTCGATCTTTTCGTTCAAGCTTGGCTGACGCACGGACGGACACTGGAGCCCATCACGCAACGTCTCGTCGTCGAGTTCGACGACTCGAGGCGCGTTGATCTCGCCTTCGCCGACCAGATTCCAGTCGTAGATGTATTTCTGACCTGTTGTTTGCTGTGTTGTTTGCTGTGTTGTTTGCTGTGTTGTCCCTGCTGATCGGCCTTCGGCCATGAGACCTCCCCTTCGGCTGCCCGTCCGACCGTTCGGTTGGCTGGCGACTGGTTCAAGAGTCACAGGCAGCCGTGACGCTGGCAATCCGCCCGCTGTGTCATTTTCGTGACGCAGATGCATCACGTCGACCAGCCTGAAGCTGATGCATCACGCAAATGGAGCCGCAACCTCATTGACGGGTGACGCCATCCGGGAAACACTCGAAGAGACGACCGAACGGTCGGGCGGTTCGCAAAGTTGGAGTGGATCTCACCCATCTCCGTTTCGACCTTGCCCGTCTCCGTTTTGACCTTGAGGAGCAACATTGACTTTGGCTGATACCTCGTTCCGACCCGGCGAGCTCGAAGTTCGCGAGGACGGAACCGGAAACCTGATCGGGAGTCGGTGCAACTCGTGCGGCGCTCACTTCTTCCCCGTCAGACGCGCCTGCTCCGGCTGTCTCAGCGCCGACCTCGAAACGGTCGCCCTGTCGACCGAGGGCACGCTGTACACCTTCTCGATCGTTCGACAATCGCTTCCCAACTTCGAGGTGCCCTACGCCCTCGGCTACGTGGACTTACCCGAAGGGCTTCGCATCATGGGCCAAATCGGTGGGTGCGAATTGGACGAGATCCGTATCGGAATGGCGATGGTCCTCTCGCTCGAACCGTTCGGACAAGACCAGCACCACAACCCTTTGACCGGGTACCGATTTACACCAGTGGAGGCCCAGGATGACTGATGTATTTGTCGTTGGAGTCGGCATGACCCGATTCGGCAAACACCCCGACAGCGACGCCACCGAACTCGGTGCCGAGGCACTTCTCGAGGCGATCGCCGATGCAGGCATCGATCCTCGCGTGATCGAGGCCGCCTACTGCGGCCACGTCTTCCAAGGCATGGTCACGGGCCAGCGGATCCTGGCCCAGGTGGGCCTGGCCGGCCTACCTTTGGCAAACGTCGAGAACGCTTGCAGCAGCGGTGCCACCGCCATCAGGGAGGCATCGCTCGCAATTAGGGCAGGCGAACACGACGTCGTGGTGGCGATCGGCACCGAGCACCTAACCAACCAATTCCAGGGGGCGCTGACTCCCGATCCCAGCGACCCCGAGGCCGCCGTCGGCGCCACGATGCCGTCGATCTACGCGATGCGGGCCCGGCGCTACATGGAAGAATTCGGGATGACCCGAGAACAGTTGGCGCTGATCCCTGTCAAGAACAAGTCGAACGCGGCCCGCAATCCCCTGGCCCACTTCCGCAAGGCAATCACGGTCGAAGACGTGCTGCAATCGCGCCCAATCGCTGATCCCCTCAATCTGCATGACTGCTCGCCGGTCACCGATGGAGCGGCGGCGGTGATCGTGATGAGCGACAAGGCGGCCAAGAGGTACGGCAAGGGGCGTGCGATCCGCCTCGCTGCGTCATCGTTGCGCACCGGATCGGTCGATGTTGTGCCGACGTCGATGACCTTCGAGCCGCTCACGGCCAACACCGCCGCCGATGCCTACGAACGGGCGGGCATCGGGCCAGAAGACGTCGACTTCTGCGAGGTCCACGATTGTTTCAGTATCGCCGAAGTACTACGGGTCGAAGGCCTCGGATTGTTTGCCCAAGGCGAGTACCCAGCAGCGGTTGAACGCGGCGAAGCCAACATCAATGGCCGACTGCCGGTCAATCCCAGCGGCGGCTTACTCGGCAAGGGTCATCCGCTTGGTGGCACCGGTGTCGCCCAGGTCGTTGAGGTCGTCAGACAACTGCGCGGCGAAGTCGGCGATCGCCAGATCGAAGGCCCTCGAGTGGGCGTCGCGCATTGTCGCGGCGGCAAGGCCGTGGGCATCGAAGGAGCAGCATGCACAGTCCAGATCCTGGTTCGCTGAACTCCGACGCTCACGTCAGCACCGGAGAGCAGCACCGGCTTCCCTACGTCCTCATGCGGGGCGGAACGAGCAAGGCGGTGTTCCTTCGTGGAGACACACTCCCCTGCGACAAAGATGACCGCGACGCGACGATCTTGTCGTTGTTCGGAAGCCCCGACCCGCGCCAAATCGACGGGCTCGGGGGCGCCGACCTGTTAACCAGCAAGCTGGCCATCATCGACCCACCCACCAGGCCTGATGCTGATCTCGACTACACCTTTGCCCAGGTCAGCATCACCGAGCCGGTGGTCGACTACGACATCAACTGCGGCAATATCTCGGCCGCGGTCGGCGCCTACGCCGTCGACGAAGCACTGGTCGCAATCGAAGAACCCGTCACAACCGTGCGAATCCACAACACCAATACCGGCAGAGTTCTGTTGGCCGAGGTGCCGGTCATCGACGGAGCCGCCGCCATCGCGGGTCCGTATTCGATTCACGGCGTTCCCGGAACCGGCGCCCCGATCGCGCTCGACTTCAGCCAGACCGGTGGAGGCATCACCGGAGCATTGTTGCCGACCGGCAACCCCTGCGATCTCGTCGAGACCAGCATTGGCCCGGTCGAAATTACAATCATCGATCTTGCCAACCTGACCGTGTTCTTCACGGCCGCCTCGGTTGGAATGACGGGCACCGAAGCCCCAGGCGAATTCTCAGATGAGCTGCTCGACAGGGTTTCCGCGGTCAAGCATGCGGCGGCCAGGTTGCTGGGCATGCCGACCGACGGTCTCACGCCGGTGCCCGCGATCGTTTCGCCGCCCGCTCGCTACCTCAGCTACGCGACAGGAGATCCGGTTGAATCCGCGGCCGTCGACCTCGTTGCCCGCGTCGTCGGGGGACGGCCCCCGGTGCCCCACAAGGCGTATCCGGGCACGCTGGCGGCGTGTACCGGTGTGGCCGCCCGTATCCCGGGCACCACAGTCGATCAGGTCACCCGACAGCAGCGTGTGAACCCGGCCGAAATCCGGATCGGCCACCCGAGTGGCGTGATGCCGGTGTGGGCCGCGGCAACTCTGGATCGAGGGCTCTGGCACGCTGAGCAGGCCGTTTACCATCGCACGGCGCGGCGCCTGGCGGAGGGATCTGCCTTCATTCTGCGCAGTGCTCTGCACCAAAGGGCCACATCCTGATGGCCGAACGTGTCCTGTCGATCGTCGTCAACAACGAGACCCGCCGGTTGCTCGCCTCCGACAACCGCACGTTGCTCGAAGTACTGCGCGAAGACATCGGCATGACCGGAACAAAGCACGGTTGCGACCTCGGCGAATGTGGAGCCTGCACGGTGCTGCTCGACGGCCGGCCAGTGCTCTCCTGTCTCGTGCTCGCCGTACAGGTCGCGGGATGCTGTGTGACAACCGTCGAGGGCATGGCCGAAGGGGCCACCCCGCACGAGCTGCAAACCGCGTTCGCCCAGTTGGGTGCCGCCCAATGTGGATACTGCACCCCAGGCATGCTGCTGTCGGCAAAGGCCCTGCTCGATACTGTGCCCAAGCCAACATCCGATCAAATCAACCATGCACTGGCCGGCAATCTTTGCCGGTGTACGGGCTACACCAAAATCGTTCAGGCGGTGCAGCTCGCGGCGGCGGCGAAACAAGGCTGATGTCCGCCGAACGAACCGTCGTCGGGCGCCGTCTGCCGCGCGTCGATGCGATGTTGCAGACAACAGGTCAACTCCTGTACGCCGACGACCTGAATCCGCCTGGCACGCTGGTAGGGCGACAGCTGCGCAGCCCTCATGCACACGCCTTGATCCACAGGATCGACACCGCTCGGGCTGCGGCGCTGCCAGGAGTCAAAGCGGTGATCACCGGTAGCGACCTGCCGATCACTTTTGGCATCTTGCCCGTCAGCCAAGACGAGCACGCGCTGGCTCTGAACAAGGTCCGCCATATCGGAGAACCCGTGGCAGCGGTGGCCGCCACAGACGCCGAAACCGCCCAGCGCGCACTCGCCCTGATCGATGTGCACTACGAACTGCTGCCAGAGATCGTGACACTGGAACAGGCTCTCGCCGATGATCAACCGCTGATCCATGGCGACGGAACGGGCCAAAACATAGACCGAACCGCGGCACTCGAGTTTGGTGATGTCGACGAGGGCTTCGCTGCTGCTGACCACACACGCGAAGACGTGTACCTCTTCGGCGGCAACACCCACGCCGCACTCGAAACCCATGCCGCGCTCGCCACCTACGGCGCCGACGGCAAGCTCACACTGTGGTCATCCACGCAGGTCCCCCACTATGTGCATCGAACATTGGCAAAGGTCTTGGAGCTTCCGGCTGCCCGCATACGAGTCATCGCCACGCCAAGCGGCGGAGGGTTCGGTGGGAAAACCGACCCGTTCTCTCACGAACTCGTCGCCGCCAAGCTGGCGATGCTCACGGGCTCTCCCGTCAAGATCAACCTGAGTCGCGAAGAAGTCTTCTACGCCCACCGAGGACGCCATCCCGTGCTCATGTGGGTAAAGACCGGATTCGAGAATGACGGCCGGATCACCGCCATGCATTTCAAGTCGTTTCTGGACGGTGGTGGCTTCGGTAGCTACGGCGCCGCATCTTTGTACTACACGGGCGCCATGCAAACCTCGACCTACCGAATTCCCAACTATCGGTTCGAAGGCTTGCGGGTATTCACGAACAAACCTGCATGCGGCCCCAAACGGGGTCACGGGACACCCCAACCGCGGTTCGCAATCGAGAGCCAGTTGGACCAGGCTGCTGCCGATCTCGGATTGGATCCGGTAACGATCCGTCTCCGAAATCTGATCGAGCCGTTCTCGATGACCGTCAACCACCTTCGGATCACCAGCTGCGGCCTGCGCGAATGTATCGACGAAGTGGTCAAGGCCTCCGATTTCACCAGCAAACACGGGCGGCTACCCGCAGGCAAAGGCATCGGGCTGGCCCTCGGTTCGTACTTGTCCGGTGCTGGTCTACCCATCTATTTCAACAAGATGCCCCAGTCAGAGGTGCAGCTGAAGGTCGACAGGGGCGGTGGTGTGACGGTGTACTCGATGGCCGCCGACATCGGCCAGGGTTCAACGACGATGCTGGCCACCGTGGTTGCCGAGTGCCTTGGCCTCGAACCCGGCGATCTGACGATGGTGACCGCCGATACCGATCTGACCCCCGTCGACCTCGGCAGCTACTCGAGTCGGGTCACATTCATGGCCGGAAATGCCGCTGTCGAAGCGGCTACCAAGCTTCGAACTCGCATCGTGCAAGCGGTCGCTGACAAGCTCGAAACTGTTCCCGAGGATCTCGTCGCGGCGGCTGGCCGAATCAGCATCGCAGGCGATCCGAACAGTGGGGTGAGCTGGGCCGAGGCGGTAGTCCTTGCCACCGCAGCCTCTGGCCCGCTCGTCGAGTCCGGTAGCTACACCGCACCGAAGTTGGCCGGTCCGTACAAGGGTTCTGGTGTCGGAATCTCTCCCGCATACAGCTTTTCGGCATGTGTGGTCGAGGTCGACTGCGACGCTGAAACCGGCATTGTCAAAGTCGACGATGTCTGGCTTGCTCACGACATCGGCACAGCGATCAACCCGCTGCTGTCCGAAGGCCAGGTCGAAGGCGGGGTCTACATGGGTCTCGGTGAAGCACTGTTCGAAGAGCACAGCTTTCGTGGTGCGTTGCACAGAGGCCCGTCGCTGCTCGACTACAAGATGCCGACCACGCTCGAGATGCCACGGGTTCACACGTTCCTCATCGAGTCAGAAGATCCCGAAGGTCCGTTCGGGGCCAAAGAGGTCGGCCAGGGGCCATTGCTGCCCGTGATTCCGGCGGTCGCCAACGCAATCCGCGACGCTCTCGGCGTACGCATCGACGAGACCCCGATCACACCCGACAAGATCGTTGCCGCCCTACGTGCGGCAGGCCGCCGCGAGCCGGCTCGGGTTGGGCCCACAACGGTTCCGAAGTTCAAGTTTCCCGATCTGATTCGGGTCGCGCCCCCGGAAGGTTTCACGACGTCATGACGTTGCGGCTCCCGGCTTTCGAACTCCTCACCCCACAGACGCTCGAAGCAGCAGTGGCGATGCTGGCGGACCCGGCGGCGACGATCATCGGGGGCGGTACCGACCTCTTGCCCAAGATGAAGCGCCGGCAAGTGACACCGCCCACGGTGGTGTCACTCAGGGGGATCACCGAGATGAGCGGCATCCACACCGACGATGAAGGTCGATGTGTGATCGGCGCCTCCACGGTTTTGGAGCAGATCGCAATATCGACTGTGGTGCCACCGGTGCTGGCCGCCGCGGCACGTCAGGTCGCCTCACCCCAGATTCGCAACACGGCCACAATCGGCGGCAACCTCTGCCTCGATACGCGATGCAATTACATCGATATGCCCGAACTCTGGCGCCAGGCCAGCGGCCACTGTCTGAAGGACGGCGGCGAGGTCTGCTGGATCGCGCCGAAGGGCAACCGCTGTTGGGCGATCAGTTCTTCGGATCTGGTCCCGGTGGCCATCGCCCTCGATTGTTCGGTGCGGCTGGCGAGCCGCGACGGGGATCGGGTGATTCCGATCGAAGACCTATATCAGAACGATGGGATCGCCCACCAGACCATGTCGGGAGATGAGATATTGGTCGAGCTGCTCGTGCCGCGCTGTGACGTACGGGCCACATACCGCAAGCTGAGGCGACGCGACTCGATCGATTTCCCGCTCGTCGGTGTCGCCGCGGCCGCTCGATTCGATCAAACAAAGACCTGTACGTCGGCTCGCATCATCATCGGAGCGGTCGCATCAGCACCGCTCCGAGCCACCGACGCCGAACGGTTGATCGTTGGTCGCAAGCTCACCGAAGACGTCATCGAAGAGGCGGCACAACTCGCCGCCCGACCGGTACGAACCCAGGACAACACCGACATGGGTTCGCGCTACCGGAAGTGGATGACTTCGGTGTATGTCTCCAGAGCGCTTCGTGATTTGGTCGTCGAAGATGCGTAGTCGATTCTTGGAAGGACAATCATCATGACAAAGCCCGATCGCGATCGATACTCGTGGTGCATGGTCGAACCCGGTCGGCCGCTCGAACGGATCGAGAGTGCTGCTCGGATTCCAGAAGCCGGCGAGGTGCTCATCCGGATCGCCGGGTGCGGCGTATGCCACACCGATATCGGCTTTCTCGATGGAGACGTCAAGATCCGTGGTGAACTCCCACTCGTACTCGGCCATGAGATCAGCGGGACCGTTATCGAAGCAGGCGACGGCGCGACCGAATGGATCGGGGCAGATGTTCTGGTGCCCGCCGTCATCGCTTGCGGCACCTGCGAACCGTGCGTATCTGGGCGACCGAACGTGTGCAGCAACCAGAAGCTGCCTGGCAACAATCTTGATGGGGGCTTCGCTACCCACGTGACCGTGCCGGCCATCGGCCTTTCCGTGATCGAAAACGTACCGGCCGGATACGACCTTGCCGATCTGTCGGTCGTGGCCGACGCGGTGACGACTCCTCTTCAGGCGGTCACACGAGCCGAAGTCGCCGATGGAGACTTCGTCGTGGTGATCGGTGCAGGCGGCATCGGAACGTTTGCGGCGCAAATCGCGGCGGCGCGCGGAGCGACAGTCGTCGTCGTGGATATCGACGATGACCGATTGGCGCCCCTGCTCGTCCACGGGGCGGCGGCGGCGGTCAACGCCAGAGGGCTCTCGGCGTTCGATGTTCGCCAACAGGTGCGCGACCATGCGAGCAACCTCGGTGCATCGCGCATCGGCTGGAAGATCTTCGAGTGCTCGGGCACGCCCTCTGGGCAGGAAACCGCCTACGGATTGCTCGTGCCGGCAGCCACGCTTTCGATCGTGGGCTTCACGCCCCACAAGGTGACGATCAGACTGTCGAACCTAATGGCCTTCGATGCCAGAGCGATCGGCAACTGGGGGTGCGCTCCCGACCTCTATCCCGACGCCATCGAATTGGTCACCTCGGGCCAGATCCAGCTACTCCCGTTTACCCGCAGGGTGCCGATGAACGAAATCGCCACCGTGCTCGACGAGGCTCGCCGCGGGAGCGATCCCCGCCGACCGATCCTGATCCCCTAAGCATCACACCACATCGCAACAGCATCCAAGGAGCAATAGCCATGAACTTCGTCAATCATGAATTGGTACCCGATCACAACTTCGACGAAATCCTCTACGAGCAACGGCCGGTCTTCGACAGCTCCGGCACTGCGGTCGACGGATTGCACGCGGTCTGGATCTCCCTCAACAACCCAGAACAGCTGAACTCCTACACGACGGGCGCCACCAAAGAAGTGATCTTGGCCTTCCGGCGGGCGTCGGTCGATCGTTCAGCCGTTGCCGTCGTCTTCACCGGCGTCGGCGATCGGGCGTTTTGCACCGGTGGGAACACCGAGGAGTATTCCGAGTACTACGCCGGCCGACCTGGCGAATACCGGCAGTACATGCGATTGTTCAACGACATGGTCTCGGCGATCCTGGCCTGTGACAAGCCGGTCATCAATCGGGTCAACGGAATGCGTATCGGTGGTGGCCAAGAGATCGGGATGGCCTGCGATTTCAGCGTGGCCAGTGACCTGGCCCGATTTGGCCAGGCGGGGCCAAAACATGGCTCAGCTCCCGATGGTGGCTCGACCGACTTCCTCGATCTGTACGTGGGTTGGGGTGAAGCGATTGCCAGCTGCGTTCTGTGTGACGCTTGGAGTGCCCACGAGGCCATGCGGATCGGTCTGGTCAACGACATCTTTCCGGTGCTCAAGATCGACGGGGAGTTCGTTCCCAACCCGCTCGTGATCACCGACCGGTACCTCGACGAGTGGGGCAAGATTGTCCACGGAAAGCCCAAGACGGGCGATGCTCTGGCGGCCGGTAAAGAACTCCTCAAGTCGGGCACGACCGATTTGCAACTGTTGGACCGGGGCGTCGATGCGATGGTGACCAAGATCTTGTACACAATGCCCGACTGCACGCTCAAGACGATCGAATCACTGCGCAAGAAGAAGCTCGAGCACTGGGACAAGAACCACGAGTCCAACCGTGCTTGGCTGTCGCTCAACATGATGACCGAGGCCAAAGCCGGTTTTCAGGCGTTTCATCGTGGCTCGCGGGAGGTTGGCCGCGAAGTCGACTTCATCAACTTGCGGCGCCGGTTGGCTGCTGGTGAAACCTGGGGCGACGAGCTGATCGGCGCTGTGTCCCCCCAGTCCCGGTCGCAGTCCCAGTCGAGCTCATGAACGACAAATCGGTCTTGTATCAGGTTGCCGCCGACCGATCGATCCACACGATCACACTCGACAGCGCGCCTGGCAACGTGATCGATATCGCCATGTGCGAGCAGCTTCGGCCCGCGATCGCGGCGGCCGCCGAATCCGTCGACGGCAAGGTCCTTGTTGTGCGGGGGGCGGGAAACAACTTCTCCTTCGGGGCCAGCGTCGAAGAGCATCTGCCGGATATGGCACCACACATGCTGAAGGCTCTCGGTGCGGTCATTCGCGACCTGATCAGGTTTCCCTACCCGACCGTCGCCGGCGTGCAAGGCAGCTGCCTCGGCGGCGGACTCGAACTCGCCCTGGCGTGCGGCATCGTGATCGCCGAAGACGGAGCGACCCTGGCCAACCCCGAGATTCAGCTCGGCGTTATCGCACCGGCAGCGACAGCATTGTTCACAGGCCGCGCCGCCGAGGATCTGCTGCTCACGGGCCGCAGCTTCACCGCCCAAGAAGCTCGTTCGATGGGCATCGTCAACAAGATCACCGCCAACGGAACCCTGGATGAAGCCGTCGACGCATTTGTCAGACAACACTTCGCCCCCCGGTCGGCACTGTCGCTTCGGGTCGCTACTCGAGCTGTGAGAGGTCGCCGTGTCGCAGATGTCGAGCAACGGCTGACCGAAGCCGAAGACCTTTACCTCGAACAGCTGCTGGCGACCCACGACGGCGTCGAAGGCATCAAGGCCTTCATCGAAAAGCGCCGACCCGTATGGAAGAACGCATAGACGTTCCAAGCGGTTCGTTTCGTCGGCACGGCTGATAAACAGCGGCGGAGGCATTTGTGGCAACCAGGGCTGTCAGGCGGGTACGAAAACCAGGACCGCAGGTGGGCGCCGGGTTGGCGGATCAAGCGGGCTTGGGACATGCACCCGAGCGGTGCCTTGATCACGGCCAGCCAGCACTTTCAACATCGGTGCACAGTTCAGCATCGGTGAGTTGAGTGTGATCCCAACTGCTCGTCTCGTGCGCATGGTCCACGAGCCGGATCCGATCGGCCGAGTGCCGGCACGGCCGAGGGACCGTGAAGCAGCAAGACCGAGGGCTCGAGGGCCCGTGAAGCAGCCAGGCCGCAAGCCCGAGGGCCCGTCAGCCCGTCAGCCCGCAAGCCCGTCAGACCGCAAGACCGTGAGGCAGCAAGCCCGTGAGGCCGTGAGGCCCGTGAGCCCGCAAGACCGTGAGCCCGTGAGCCCGTGAGGTCCGTGAGGCCGCAGGGGCCGTGAGCCCGTGAGGCCCGTGAGGCCCGCAGGGCCCCTGAGCCCGTGAGGCCGTGAGGCCCGCAGGGCCCCTGAGCCCGTGAGCCAGTGGGGCTGCGGGGCGGCAAGCCAGTGGGGCGGCAAGCCAGTGGGGCGGCAAGCCCGTGAGCCCGTGAGGCCCGTGAGCCCGCAAGACCGTGAGGCCGTGAGGTCCGTGAGGCCGTCAGCCCGCAAGACCGTGAGCCCGTGAGGTCCGTGAGGTCCGTGAGGCCGTCAGCCCGTCAGCCCGTCAGCCCGTCAGGCAGCAGGGCCCGTGAGACCGTCAGCCCGCAATACCCTGAGGCAGCAGGGCCCGTCAGCCCGTCAGCCCGTCAGCCCGTCAGCCCGTCAGCCCGTCAGCCCGTCAGCCCGTGAGCCCGTCAGCCCGTCAGCCCGTCAGCCCGTGAGCCCGTGAGCCCGTGAGACCGTGAGACCGTGAGACCGTGAAGCAGCAAAGCCCTGAGGATCTGGGTGGCGAGGACCTGGGTTGCAAGGCCCTGAGACCGTGGGGTGCCAAGGCCGTGAGCCCGTGAGCGCGTGAGCTCGTGAGCTCGTGAAGCAGCAAGGCCCTGAGGCCGTGGCTGCAAGGCCCTGAGACCGTGAGGCCCGTGAGGCCCGTAAAGCCGTAAAGCCGTGAAGTCGTGAAGCCGTGGCGTGGGTTGGAGTTGGCTGGCCGGGTTGGCGGCTGGGCAATTTGGCATGCTTCGTCTGATCAGGCGGCTTGGCGGTTGGGTGGGCTGGTGGTGTGGATGGTGCCGTCGGGGAACCGGATGGTGAGCTGGCGGTTGGCGCCGAGTGTGATCACCCAACTGTCGTGATGGATTTTGGTGTGGTGGTGGGTGCAGACCGGCAACAAGTTGGCCAGGTCAGTGCTACCACCGTGACGCCACCAGATGATGTGGTGCAGTTTGCAACGCGAGTACCTAACCGTGCAACCCGGGATCGCACACGTCGAGTACAACGCCTGTAATGCCCGCCGTTGGGCCCGGTTGGCCAAACGGGTGGCACGCCCCAAATCGAGTTGGCCGGGGGCGTGGATCACGACCCCGTTACGGACAACCACGGCGTGTACGTCGCCCTCACCGATCAGTTCGGCCAGCACCCGGTGCGGCACCTCGACCGGAATCCCCCAATCGACCGTCGGACCATCAGCACCATCGGAGTGTGAACTGTCGACCACGACCACATACTCGGGTCGGCCCGGCCGCCCACCGACACCGTCACCGTCGACGATCGCGGCGAGTGCCAGCGCTGCCAGGTGGCGTTGCTTGTCGATCGGATCGGTCGGGCAGGTGTCCGGTGTTCGCTCGGCGAACAGCGCATTGACCGCCGAGTCGAGCCTGGCCGCCAACTTGACACCGGTCACCGGATCGAACCGGCCCGACAGACACCACATGCCTTCCCCATCGGTCCAGGTACGCAGGCTGGTCGCCCGCCGCTGACGTTCGAGCCGGTCGATGCCGTCGTCGCGTTGGATGTTCTTGACCTCGATCGCCAAACGCCGCTGCCATTCGTCGATCGTGGCGACCGCGGCGACGTCGAGCAGCCCGGTGTCGAGCCGGTCGATCAACTCGTGGCGTTGATCAGCATCGAGCGACTTGGTTGCTTTGGTCACAGCGTCGACGTGGCCGGCCGTGATCGCCGCCGAATCGAGCGCGTCAGCCAGCGACGGCGCTGTAAGCAACGTGTCAGCGCGGGCTTTGTCGCGGGTCGCGTCGCGGATCGTGCCGCGGGTGCAATCGGCGATCGTCTTTTCGGGGAACGACACCTTCGCCGCCAGAGCGGTGGTGAGCGCCGCCTTGGTGCCCGCCAACCAAGCCTCCAAACGGCCGACACCTCGCATCGCAACCTCGAGCGATTCACGCCCAGCCGCACCGTCGGCGCGCACCGCAGCAACCTGCTGCACCTGCTCGACAACGGAAGAAACATCCATACCCCCATCATGACCAGGGGGTGTCACAGCAGAGCCGGTGCCACGACCAGGCGGAGCGGACGGCGAAGCTCAGGTTCGAGGTCCCCGGTGGCAGGCCCGCGGTTCCAGGTCCCCGGTGGGCCATCGGCGTGTCGGCCTGCTCGGGTCATCGTGCGGGTCGCCACGGTCAGAGTGCGAGGTGGTAGCGGAGCGCTTCGTCGATGGCATCGAGGTCGCCCGGTCCGAGCCGGCCGAGGCTGGTGCGTAGGCGGCTGACGTCGACGGAGCGGATCTGCTCGACCTGTGCCTTGGACGGCATGCGGAGCCCGTTGAGCGGCGTCGGCCGGAGGGGGACATGCATACGCCCGCGGACAGCCGGGTTAGCGGTGATAGGGACGATGGTGACCACGCCCCGGCCGTGTCGGACCGCTGCCCGGAGCGAGGCGTCGTTGCCCACGACCACGGCGGGGCGGGCCTTGTTCGCCTCGGCGCCTTGGACCGGTTCCAAGTCGACCAGCACGACGTCGCCTCGTTGCATAGCGGGTCAGTCGTCGCCGAGGCCGTCGGCGGCCAGCAGGTCGTGCTCCGCTTCGTCCCACTCCGCGAAGGCGGCGGCGTAGGCGTCGATCTCCTGGTCGAGCGCCTCGTCGTCGAGCCGCTTGCGGAGTGCCTGGCGGGCGAGCTTGGACACGTTGATGCCCAGCTCCCGAGCTCGCTCCAGATCGTCGAGCGGCAGCGACACGCTGGTCTTGGCCATCGCCGTCATACCGCCATCATACCGACATTGGCGGTAGAACGAGCGTCGGGTCACCGAGAAGATGGAACACGGCGTCACCGACAGCGCGGACGGAGGTGGGCATGCGGAGCAGCAGGTCGATCGCGACGTCGGTCAGCCGCTCGATCTCGTCGACCTGGCACGACAGCACGAGGTCGAGGATCTCGTCGATGACGCGGTCGTGGAGCGCCGTCGTTGATCCGAGTGTGAGCGACGGGTTGGTGCCGGCAGCGCTCGCCAGGTCGAGTGAGTGACGCTCGAGTGTCTCGGTGATCCGCCGATCGAGGTCGCCCGCCGGCTCGTCTGGATCTGCTGTGGCCAGCATGGCGGGGACGTCGGGCTCTGGGGGCCCGTCCAACCAATTTGACGCTGCGTCGATCATCAAGGGCTGCGGTAGCGAGTCGACTACCGGCCTGAAACGGACCTCAGGACGAAGGGCGAGATCGTATTCACGCGGGCGAAGGTCGTCGTATTCGTGGATGGCTGCTTCTGGCACGCCTGCCCCATTCACGGGACTCTCCCCAAGAACAAGTTCGCCTCGAAGGCCTCGCGCCAATCCTTGACGTCGAGCACCTCGACTGGTCCGCCGCCGCTGATGCCGGCGTTGTTGACCAACCCGTCGAGTCCGGTGCCCGAGGCGAACTGCCGATCGCAATCGGTGCTCCGGCGTTCGGAGTGTGTCGCGATCGCTGCGAACGCTCAGGGCGTGCGAACGGGGATGCTGAGGTGGGGGATCGGTGGTGTTGTGCGATTCGCCGCGAAGGTGATGCGGCGGGCCTTTGGGCGGTCGGCTCGGATCTTCCCTAGCGTCGTCGCCAGTGCCGCTGCGAGCACGAGACCGACGCCCACCAGTTGTCCACCCTGCAGTCGGGCGCCCATCAACAGCCAACCGGCGCCGAGCGCGATCACAAACTCGACGCTGCCAACCATCGCTGTCGTCCGCTCACCGGCGCGAGGCGCACCCCACGTGATGAGCAGCGCTGGGATCGCCAGCGTGCACAGTGTGAGCACGGAAATGGCGCCGACGGCGGCTCCGGTGATGGGCATGATGTGCGCACCGATTCGCCATAAAACCAGTGGGCCGAGGGCCGCCACACCGCCCGTCGCGCTCGCCAGCATCTTTGGCAGCGTGGGCATCGCCGCTGCCGGCCCGCTCAGAACCAGCAGGAAGATTCCCCAGCCAACCGGTGCAGCAAACGCCGGAGCGAGCGCGATCAACATCGAACCCGTGAGACCGATCGGGCCGACCGCGACGACAACTCCCAGCAACACGACGCCAGCCAGAGCAGCCTCCCAGGCGTGCATGCGGCGGTGATGTACAACCGCCGACAAGACCACGACGACGATCGGATAGGTGTAATAGACGACCGTAACAGGAGCCACCGGCGCATGTTCGAGGGCGATGAAGTATCCGGCGAACCCCAACATGCTGACGGCGCTTCCGGCAGCAACGATCAAGGCTTCGCGTCGCCAACCTCGAACCTGTGGGGCGACCGGCAGCAAAACGGTGAGCAGTAGTGCGATACGTACGAACGAGGCCGATTCGGGGCTCACGCCTGCGTCGAATGTCCGCGTTGCCAAGAATGGTGTCAGGCCGAACCCGAACGCCGCAACAGCGACGGCGAGTGTGCCCATCCGGGCTGAGCGATCGAGAACTGTGTTCACAGCTCGAGTATCGGCTCACATGAGTGTTTCGTCCAGCTACATTTTTACGCCCTAATGATGCATACTGTGCATATGACGCTGGACCGTTCGCATTTTCAACTGCTCTCCGCATTTCGTGAGTTAGGTCGGCTCGGGGACGCGGCCCGATTCCTGCATCTCAGTCCGTCGGCGGCAAGCCACCGCCTCGCCGACGCGGAGCGACGAGCCGGAACGAAACTCACCGAGGCGAGCGGCCGCACGTTGCGTTTGACGCCAGCTGGCGAACATCTGGCGGCCGGCGCTGCCGACATCGAACGAGACATCGAACGAGCGCTGCTAACCGCACGCTGGATCGGAAGCGGCGAACCGAATCGGATTCGCGTCGCCGTTGGCTTTTACGACACCGCCAGCTGGTTACTCGATACGTTCCAGCCACCTCCAGATCAGCCACGGATCGAACTCCTCCGTTTCAACGACGATCGGTTGCTCGAGGCGGTTCGAGGAGGGTCCGCAGACATTGCGATCGCACCGTGGCCCAAGCGGCCGACCGGCCTCAACCACATCTCACTGGCGTCAGACGTGCTGGTCGCCGCAGTACCGACCAGTAGTGATCTCGCCGGCCGTGAAACCATCAGCGCCAACGATCTGTATACGCGGACGTTCCTCACCTCGGACTACCGGGCCACGCGAGGGTTCGAGTTCCACGAGTTCTTCCTTGCCGCAGGTGTTGTCCCGACAACGGTGGTGCAAGTGCAGTCGCTGGAGATGATGCTGCGCCTGGTCGGCAACGGCGACGGCGTCACGATCCAGCCTTCATTGGTGCTCAGCTGGAATCGGCCGCATAACACGGTGTCGATGGTGCCGTTGGCCGGGCGTGACATCACGGTGCAGTGGACTGCCACACACCGCAGCAACGCCGACGAGTCGGTGATTGCGGCTGCAGCCCGCATCGCTACCGCGTTCGATGCAGCATCAAGACGCGGCGGCGGCCGGTGACCCTCACCGAGCGGCGACCGATCGCGGCCCAAGAGTCCGTCGAGCGACACGGACCGAGGCAGTGCAACGCGGTTCGTAGACCTGACATCGGGCGAAGTGGTTCGAGCGGTCTGACTCTGGCACGCTGGAGACACTCATGGCGACAACCCGGGGGATGCGATGACTGAGCAACGGATGGCGGCGACCTACGACCTTGTAATCGTGGGTGGCTCTGCGGGCGGTTTGTCGGTGGCGATATCATCTCTGCGGTCTGGTCTCGACCGCGTGCGGATCGTCGAGTCCGACAACGAAGTGGCCTTCCCTCACCTAGTTGGCCCCAATCAACTCGACGTCGGTTTCGGTGAGACCGTGACAAGCGTCGATGCCATCGCCGGTCGGGGCGATGCCGGGATGCTCGTGGTCAACACGAACCGGCTGAGCTATCGCACCCGAGCCGTACTGGTCGCCGACCGGCATTCCGATCAAACATGGCGGCCCGACATTCCGCTTACGGATACCGAACGTGTGCATTGGATTCGATTCGACCCCGGAACCGACCATGACATTCTTGTGGTCGGCGCATCGGACCACGCCGTCGAGCTCACGGCGCGATACGCGGCGGGCGGCAACCGTGTCGTGCTGGCCGCCGGTGGGATGGATCCGAGCAAACTCTCCCCGGCCGGCGAGAGTGTCTTGCGGCGGCTCGAACACGACCGTCAGGCGACGCTGTTGTATCGGTCGACCCCGCGTGAAATCGTGCTGGCCGATGGATTCCCGATGGCGTTCTTCGGCGACCGGCGAACACCCGATCTGCAGTTCGATCACGTGGTCTACGCCGCACCACGCACCGCATTTCGTCCAGCCGACGTCGGCGTATCCGAGGCGGCGTTGGCCACGGGTTGTGTCTGGTTCATCGGCGATCCGGCCAACGACAGGCCGGCGACCACCGCACCCGGTTGGCGGGTCGGCATCGCACTGGCGCACGCATGTTTCCCCGAACTCGACGTTGCTCCGCTTCCATCTCCGCTGACACGACGAACACGGCACACGGGCGCGATCGAGGAACTCCGATCCGAGCATTACAACGCGACGATCACCTACTTCGAGCATTCCCACTCCGACTTGTGGGTGCTGCGCGTCAAACCGGACAATGGTGATACGTCGTATCTACCCGGTCAGTACGCGTCGCTCGGTCTCGGGTTCTGGGAAAACCGAATCGACGATGCCGACGACCCCGAGGCGGAGAGCCGGTGGGACAAGCTGATCCGGCGTTCGTATTCGATCTCGAGCCGAATGTTCGATGAGTACGGATACCTCACCGACGAGAACGGCCTCGACGAACTCGAGTTTTACATCGTGTTGGTGCCCCCAACCGACGACAACACGCCAGCACTCACACCACGTCTTGCTTTGAAGACCGTTGGTGATCGGATCTATCTCGGTCCGAAGGTCGCCGGGCGTTACACGCTGAACGGGGTGAAGGATCCCTACGCCGAGATCGTATTCTTCAGCACCGGAACCGGCGAGGCGCCGCACAACGGCATGGTCGTCGAGTTGCTGCGTAAGGGCCACAGGGGCCCGATCATCTCGGCAGTGACCGTCCGGCAAAGCGCCGACCTCGGATACGTCGACAAACATCGCCAGCTCGCCGAGCGGCACTGGAACTACCACTACCTGCCGATGCCAACCCGCGAGCCCGGGATTCCCAAGCGGTACCTGCAAGACCTGCTGCGCGACGGCGACTTTCAGCGGCTCGGCGTAAAGCTGTCGCCCGAGACCAGCCACATCTTCCTGTGCGGGAACCCGGCGATGATCGGTCTCCCCGAAGACAATGACGGAGAACTGGTATTTCCCAAACCTGCCGGCGTGGTGGAGTTGCTCACGATGCAAGGATTCACACTCGACCTGCGCAACGCACCAGGCAATATCCACTACGAAGAATATTGGTAACGACACCAACGCCGCCCCGGTCGCGGCTGACGTACCGTTCCCCAAGTGTCGACGGGCCGATTCCTTCAGTGAGCTCCGGGCGTATCGATCCTGGGCGTTCGAGGCGCTCACGCTATGCGTTCCTTGTAGGTCGTCGACGGCTCCGCTAGGTTCATGACGTTGCTGGCGAAAGGGCCCCACGTGCAGGAACGTTCGTCACTGGACAACCCGAAAAATGAGTCCGGTCGAGCGACCGTGGTGGGTCAGATACCGAGCCGCCCCCGTCACGTAGCGTCGGTTCGCCGGAGTGGAGCTCCGACGAGCCCCGAACGAACCACGACTCGGTTGTCGTTCCCGGTTTCCCCGCCGCGGATCCAGCGCGGCCTCAGAATCCAAGCGAAGCTCAGTGTTGGAGCTGTCAACGATCCGTTCGAGGTCGAGGCTGATCGTGTGGCTGACGAGGTTATGCGCACGATTGACAAACCGACTCGGCGAGAGACACTTCCGCTTCACGTTCAGAGCGACGTGGGTCGCACGCGCGTGCGGATGAAGACGTGGCCGGTCGATGCCGGCGATGTTCTCGGACTGCAAGGAGGAAACGTCGAAGGCGAGACCGAGGCCGCGATTCAGCGTGCGAGGGGTGCTGGCAAGCCACTTGATCACGGCGTTCGCAGGTCGATGGAGCACGGCTTCGGTGCCGATCTTTCTCGCGTTCGTATACATGACAACGGTGCGGCCGACACCATCAGTCGCAAAATCCAAGCCGAGGCGTTCACCACAGGTAGCGACATCTTCTTCCGTGGTGGCAGCTATCAACCGTCGAGCCGTAGCGGTCAACGCTTGATTGCCCATGAGGTCACCCACGTGATGCAACAAAAACACGCAGAATCGCGTGACACGGCGCCGCGGGTCAAAGCTCGCCAGGTCGATACGTCGATCCGACGTCAGTTCTCGGGAGTCTTCGCAGGCAAGACATTGCGGGGTGTTCAGGCATTGGTTCCGTCGATCACCTATACACAGTTTCAAGCGTTGTCGAAGACCGACACGGTGTATTCGACCCCGGAGGAAGTCATCGCAGGGCTGGCAGCGTTAACTTCGTCGTCGCCCACCGCGTCGGCGCCCACCGCGTCGGTTGCCGCACCGAGTCCGGCGCCCGCACCGATCCCTTCGAAGTCACCGACCGCCGAAGCCCCGGCACCGGCACCGGTACCGGCCCCGGCGGCGAAATCTGGAAACCCCGCCGTCGTTCCCGCTGGATACACGTACAAGGGAACACGATCTGGCCTGGTGTTGTATCGAGCGGACGGGCGGCGACCGGGGCAAATCCTGCAAAAGAAGGGCTTCACACCGAAGGACTTCCCAACGATGGCTGAGGTCGTGGCATCGATCCGACAGAGCCCGAGCGGATTCGCTCAAAGTCACGTCAGCAACAACCGCTCGGACGTGACGTCGACTGCCTCGAGTGACGAATGTGGTGGATACTTCACCTCCGGTAGGTACCGATACACGATTGTCTATGGTCCAACGATTTTTGAATATCTACCACCAGATCCCGACGGGAAGGGCAGCTCTTCTCCGAAGATCTTTACGGACGGCACGGGGGACGGGGCCAAGATGGTCGGCTTTGACCCGCGGAAGTCCA
>FLOH01000617.1_pt1 | contig 70539 bp, 65 predicted proteins | sample 756751 | NCBI WGS metagenome assembly FLOH01 (sample SAMEA4026879, study PRJEB14308) | marine metagenome | biome: coastal water; material: water | depth 74 m
TACGCTTGCATATATACCGGCTTCCCCTCTGCAGTCGCGGGCCATGTGCAGACCAAACTACCGATTCCGAAATCAGCAATTAGATCCGTGCAATTCACTTCTTGCAGTGCAGCATCTGTCTGCTTTGCCATGTTTTTTAAGGACTGGTTGAACCAAAGGTTGGTCGAGAGGAAAATAAGAAGCAACCCAGGGGCCAACGGCGGCGCGAACCACTTGATGAATGGTGCGATTTTACTTCGCAGCGACTTCCACTCAATTCTTAAATTGGGGGTTTCAATAAATTTTAAACTTAACCAGGATGGGGTTAACGAGACGATAGCTGCCGTCGATGTAACCCATAAATTTGCGCCGAGTGCATCAACTGCAAAAACAATGATTGGCCAATGCCATAAGTACCATGAATACGAGACGCTCCCCATCCGAGTGAAGGTCTTCGTACTGAGGAGTGACCACGATGACCCGGCTAGTTCCTTTCCCGCAAGAATGATCAAAAGCGTTCCCAGCACTGGTACCGCTACTACGAGTCCAGGAAATACCGTATCTTCAGTAATTGCAATAGCCGTGGCTACAATCAACGTGATCCCGAGAAAAGAGGCAATTGATGCCAACTTTCTTCCACGAATTACCCATCCAGTGAGTGCCAGGAGTGATCCCAGCCCAAATTCCCACGTTCGAGTTATTGGACTATAAAAAGCAAAATCTGGATTGATAAAGCTTGGAACATATAGCAGAGTCCCTGGCGTTCTGAATGAAGAGACGACACTGACTGCAAATGAAGCAACGATTCCTGCCAGCAATACACCAAGTAGCAGCCTCTTTGAATTAAGTTTTCCAAATCTTCTCGCCAGGAAAATTAGGACAACAAATGCGATCGTGAACCCAAAATAGAATTGCTCTTCAACGCTAAGTGACCAGGTATTTAGCAAAGGGTTGGGAGAAAGTCCTAGGTAAAAATAGCCCTCCGGGGAAAAGTAAGAAATTACATTTGAGATTGACAACATTGCCCCCACCGCCATCCAACCTGTATTGGATTGGTCGGTAATCGGTGATTGAAGAACAAATGATGTAATCAGAACAACTGAGACAACGACACTAAGTGCGGGAATTAGTCGACGAAACCTTCTCCAGTAAAAATCTCGAGCGCTAAAACGGTCAGCTGACACACGTCGCATCACAGACGCCGTTATTACAAATCCTGAGATCACGAAAAATACGTCAACACCTATAAAACCGCCAGGAATCGGAAGCTTTGCGTGATACAACACCACCAAGAGAATAGCCAATCCCCTTAGTCCCTGAATATCATTTCTCCACCCACTCGAGTGAGTTACATTCACAGGGTTAATATCGGAAATATCAACTCGATCTGCCATCGCCCACTTCCACTAACAATTTAGATACCGCTGCTTGCACTTCAACATATTCCACTTCAGCCGGCAATGGCTCCTCTCGCACGATCGCAAGAGGATTCCATACAATCGTGTTGTCGAATTGCCAAATGCGTTGAATGCATTCGTGAATCCATTCATCAGATTCCTGAGAGTTGGCTTCGTCCTGAATCTGAATTTTTAGTTCCTGCATGGCCCATCTTCTGGAAATTCTTTCCCTTATTGCCATCGGAATCAGACTGCGCAACCACGGAAATGATGGACTCAATAAAATCGGATCCTGCTTTTGTGAACTTGGCTCCAAAGATCTGTGGGTAATCGCTCGAACCAGCACTACTGCGTACCATCGCCAGGCTCTTATGGCTATGTCCGTTGATCTAGGAGTCTTCGCCGCAATATTGATTGCGTTGATGAGTTTCTGGTCATTGTGTCTTGATACTTCCCAGCCAAGTGAGGGTGGATAGGCGTTCAGTCGCGGTGGGTCATAGTGAATCACCGGAATACCAAGTGCCAAAAACTCTAGTCCGGCACTGGATGCGTGGTTGATCCCAAATGTCGCGATACGGGCAACGTCATACAGTCCGATTCCATCACCCGGCGAGTTGAGGAAAACATTCGTTCCTCTTTGCGAAAGCAATTCCTCGATCACATCCAGGTCGGGTGAACGGAGTGACTCCCGTTTATTAGGCGCTAAACGCGGATGCAATCTAAATACAAAGTCAATCTCCGGAGAATTACGCGCAGCTTGTAGAGCCTGCTCAATAAATTCAGTGACAGATGAAACTTGATCAATGGGTACCCTCTCAAATTCGGCGCCAACAAGAGTTGAGGATCGAGTTTCATCTGGACTTCCGATGAGTACGACCGCAACAGGCTTGTGCCCCGTGGTTCCCAGTTTCTGCTGAATCTCATTTATCGCCATAAAAGTTGGTGGGGTGGAATACACCCACGGATCACGTCCCTGAATCAGGTGCCCAAGATTCCTCGCCGCCAATTCAATCTCCAAGCGGGTGAGTGGTGTCTCGAGAGATTCCAAGAGACTCGGGGAATCCACAGCTGTTTGACTTGACTGAACACTCCGATACAGCGCGATGGTTGAATAGCGATCAGGGACGAAAGCCCCCGCACTGAGCCCTACGTATTGAATATCAGGATCCGCGAGAACAAGCTCGGTGAAAACTCTGTTGGTGGGGTACAGGGGGTTGTAAACGAAACCGTGGGTTGGATCTACTTCTGTGAAAATGGACGGTAACGCTTCTAGAGTCAATAACGAGTTTCGAAGATCACTGACGTATTCATTCCATGCTACTTCGCTGACTGTTACATCCGAGACCTTGTGGTGAAGCATGGAAAGGTAGGTGGAATACCGGTTGACGGGAATTACCCGGGGACCATTCTCATTCCAGTTGCTGGTATTTACCTCATTTACTTCAGCTTTGATCCGGTCTGTCATCTCATGAGTCACAAAATCATCAAGCCACAACGTTGAATACTTGGCAACACTGCGAAAGGCGGTCTCAGTGGACTGACACTGCTTACAAAAAGACTTCTTCCGAGACTCGGAGTCTGAAATGTTCAGTCGATTGGCCTGCATAACTGGGCAAAAAGTGTTGAAGAGGCCGCGGCAACGAATGACCGTGACCCGAGCGCCTTGGCTTACTAGGCCATTCGCAAAATCGTGTTCCAACTGACTGGTTTCCCACAGACCCGCATTCGGAGAAAACCAGAGAATGCGCCACTCTGATACGGGCAATCCAGGCGTCACTGGTACGACCGCCCCAATAATTGAGAAATAGCAGAAGTGATTCGGTTGGTGATTTTATCTGGTTGGACGCGGGCACTCTGCAGCGTCTGAGAAATCACTTGACGCGCAGCGACAGACTCCGAAACATCAATTGCTCTAACTGGCAAATCAATCCTCTCGACCACTACTTCATGCGAAGTGGCTGATTCCGAGTGGGTTCCACTGCCTTCTTGGCCAATATTTTCAACGAGTGACTGGCCTGGATAGAGAGTGAGCTTATTGGCAAGGAATGCAGATGCGTACCAGCGGATTGCCCACGAGTCGATTGTTCCGGCGGCTTGGTTCTTGAGCATCTGTCGGTAGGGGAAAGCTCCATTGAAATCAAACTCTGCTCGATCCGGTGACTCATCAAGTTCCTTCAGGAGTTTTTGGGAGTCGGGTTCAAAGATTTCCCAGCCCCGACGCCAGGTGGCCCAGCCCCAACAGTCAGCACCGCGCAGGAAAACAGTTTGAGGGAGAACCGGAGGAACCGAGTACATGAAACCGTGAATACTGATTACTTCTTCATTGTTGACATAAAGCTCAAGGGCCTGATTCATGTACTCCAAAAAATCGGGAGAAACCACCAAGTCGTCTTCCATCACAATTACACTTTCGTGGTCTTCCAGGGTCTGCGTGACACCGGAGATCACCGACGCCGCCAGGCCAATGTTGTGATCACGCTCGATTACCCGGACCGAGGCGAACAGGGCTGAACCTTGCATCCCTCGAGCAATTTCCCTGACCTGCTCAACAGCCTCCCGGTCAATCGAAGATTTGGCGCCATCGCAATAGATGTTCAAGGCCGTTCGATCGGCGCCAGGATTAGCGGCAAGTGAATCAAGGGCCCTGCGTAGATGATCGGGGCGCCGGTACGCGAAAAGTACTACCGGGGCATGATCGCGTGACACCGCATGAGCATAGAACACGTTACGCTGAACCCCATGGTCCCAAGTCCGAACGCCCAGTTGTCTGCGGCGTTTTCGGGATCAAGGGCCTTAATCACCGGGGGTTTGGGCTTCATCGGTTCCCACGTTGCCCGACGACTGGTCGATTACGGAGCCCACGTCACGGTGATCGACAATCTTGTTCCCGAGTACGGGGGCAACTGGTTCAACGTTGCTGACATCAAAGATCGCATTACTGTCCATATGGGCGATATCCGCGATCAGGCCCTGATCGACCAGCTTGTCCCTGGCGCCGACTTCATTTTTAACCTTGCGGGGCAAACTAGCCACCTCGACTCCATGACGGACCCGCACACGGATTTAGCCATAAACGCAGACGCCCAGCTTTCGATACTGGAGGCATGTCGAGGACAGAATCCGGCAACTCGGGTTGTATTCGCGAGTACTCGCCAACTCTATGGAAAGCCGGATTTCCTTCCGGTAACCGAAGAACATCCCACTCGTCCAGTTGATGTCAACGGGATCAACAAACTTGCTGGCGAGTGGTACCACTTGCTCTATCACGACGTTTACGCGATACCAGCGTGTGCACTCCGGCTCACCAATACCTTCGGTCCAGGTATGCGCGTCAAAGATGCTCGTCAAACATTTTTGGGAATCTGGATCAAACAAGCACTCAGTGGTGAAACCATCAAAGTGTTTGGCGACGGACAACAGTTGCGGGATTTCAATTATGTAGATGACTGCGTCAATGCTCTACTCATTGCCGCGATATCACCCAATGCTGAAGGAAAAGTATTTAACCTCGGTAGCACCGAAGTGATCTCGCTGGAAAAACTTGCACAACTGATCTGCGAGATTGAACCCACTGCAAGGTATGAACTTGTTCCTTTCCCCGAGGATCGAAAAAAGATTGACATTGGTGACTACTACGCTGATACAACTTTGATTAATAAAGAACTCGGATGGGAACCAAGCGTGTCCTTAATCGAAGGAATCACAAAGACCCTGAATTTTTATCGGGAAAACTCGTCGGAATATTGGGACAAGTGAGGGGCGCGCCGTGATATCCATGAATGGCTTCAGCCAAGAGCCCGCCGAAATTCTGTTAGCAGAGCAGGATGCTGCCACGTCTGTCTTCACATCCCACTACTACGTACTTGGGACTCAGGTCACTGAATTTGAATCGGAGTGGGCCGATTACTGCGGTTCCCAGCACGCCGTCGGTGTTGCTAATGGTCTTGATGCTCTTGAGATCATTCTCCGCACTTTGGGAGTAGGGGCCGGTGATCAAGTGATCACCACGCCAATGACGGCGGTGGCCACGATCTTGGCAATCATTCGATCCGGGGCCACACCTGTATTGGCCGACATTGACCCGGAAACCGCACTACTGGATCCTGCAAGTGTTGAACGTTGCATCAACGAGAACACCAAAGCGATCATTTTGGTTCACCTTTATGGACAAGTGCGAAACATGACCACATGGCAGAAACTCTGCGATTCACACGGCATTGCATTGATCGAAGACTGCGCCCAAAGCCACGGCGCGCGCGAGAACGGTATTGGTTGCGGATCCTTCGGTGCAGCAGGAGCATTTAGTTTCTACCCAACGAAAAACCTCGGTGCAATCGGCGATGCTGGTGCCCTAGTAACCAATAATTCGAAAATTGATCAGCAGGCTCGCATAATTCGAAACTACGGACAAGTTAACCGATACGAACACCTCGAAATCGGAATGAATAGTCGCCTTGACGAATTACAGGCAGCCATATTGCGTGTTCGACTCAATTGGCTGGACGAGTTCACCGCTCGTAGGAAACAGATAGCGCTTCGGTATCGCACAGGAATCACAAACAAATGGGTGAAATTACTTGCTGCACCGCTGAATCCTGAACAACACGTTTACCACCTATTTGTTGTGACAACACCCTTTAGGGATCAATTACAGAAGCATCTAACTGAATCTGGTGTTGAGACACTCATTCACTATCCCATCTCTGCTGAGCAACAGGTGGCTCTGAAGGGAATCGCAAACGACCCTCACGGATTACCTCACTCAAAGGAACATGCAGACACGTGTTTATCCATTCCATGTCACCCACAACTCACCGATACTGAACTCGACCTTGTGATTGCATCCGTGAACTCGTTTATCCCGCGGGAGTCTTGAATCAATGACAGAGCACTTCGTAACACTTTTTGATTCAACATTTTTACCCAACGGTCTGGCCCTTCACAAGTCGCTGATGCGCACGACTTCGGACTTTCACCTTTGGGTAATTTGCATGGACGAAACGACCGATCGTGCTCTGAATGACTTGGGACTAGCTCATGTCACCCCGATTCCTCTCGCATCGGTGGAAACCCCTGAGTTACTTGCCGTAAAAAATTCTCGGTCAATCGCTGAGTACTGCTGGACCCTCACACCTTTCAGTGTCGATTTTGTTTTCGACCGCGCCGCAGACGTGCAACGAGTGACATATGTTGACGCAGATGTGTGGTTTACCAAGTCACCCGAATTGATTTTGCAAGAGATGGGCTCGGCGGATTCGCTGATCACTCCACACGCCTATTCCCCCGAACATCGTGAGAACATTAAATTTGGCATTTATTGCGTTCAGTTCATGCCATTTACCCGAGATGGTTCAACCGACATCCGCCGCGATTGGCAAAGCAAGTGTTTGGAGTGGTGTTATGCGATAGATGAACCAACACGTTTCGGGGATCAGAAATACCTAGACGCATGGACCGATCGATTTGGGAGCCGTGTGCACGTTCTCACTGCGGTTGAGAAGACCCAAGCCCCTTGGAATGCAGGGACTTTTGATCCGGACTCCGCGGTTCTCTACCATTTTCACCGATTACGCTTGGCGACCACCCAGCGTGCTTATGTCGGAACCTACCGTCTCCCCCGCAAGACTATTCTCACTCTTTATGGCCCTTATCTCACCGATATTCGCGAATCACTCGCGGAACTAGATCAAATCGGTATCCCATTCAAGCCCCAAGCTCAGCCACTGACAGGTTGGGCTCTTGTTAAAGACTGGTTGGACTTTCATCGGCACAATTGGCGCAGTCCTTTTGCACCATATTCGATTAATTACTAATTAATCGAATATGGATCGCAGTCAGCCGTGCATTGATCTCTGAAGGAAAAGTCCTGGTTGAATCCACCAACACCGAGTATCCGGGTGTTCCATTAAGACCTGGTTTAACCGCCAATCGATGGGAATCACCGGGGTCAACCGATCCTCACTCAAATAACTCGCAAAGAGTGTCGCAAAATTTGATCCATAAATATTTGCACACACGGTATTAGTAACCGGCGTATCCATTGCTATCACTTGATTTTCATTCACACCTGGAATAATTGTGCCCCGACTGAGGATTCGAGTAACACCTAGATCATGAAGTGAAATCGACTCCGACAGGTTAATAAAGTCGACACCTTGATCGCTGGCTAACCGAATTACATCAGCGAGGACTTGCACTTGCTGGACATTCAGTTCGGAGGCGTCATCTTCTAGAATCAAGATCACTGACGCCCCGGCCTTGAGTCCTTCTTCGAGTATTCGCCTGTGTGATAGATCAATATTGATCAGCCGTCGATACGCCTTCGCTGCCTGTGACCCGCTTCCCCCTTTGGCTCCCCGGAACCTTTTGAAAAGCATCAATTGATACAGGACGTGGGTGGCGGCTTGCTTGGCAAATCGGGTTGGTGCAGCAAATCCCGCTCGAGATAACAGGAAAAGTCGCCAGTCGCGCTCCAATTGGGATTGGGCTTTCGCGGCCAATGTGAGCGAATCTGTGGATATTGGGAAATTGTCACCTGTGTAGTCATCACGATCGCTGACGAGGGTTTCGACTCGTAGTCCCAATCCCTCTAACTGCAAGGAAAGATTCTCAAGTGCCCTAGTGGCCTCGCTGGAAGAATTAAAGGCTGAATTCCGGTGGGTGACGAGACCGAGGAAGAGATCTGGCGTGGTTGACACCTCTACTCCTCCTTATGCGCCCTGTTAGGGTCGGTCTGTGCCCATTCTGTCCGTGATTACTGTAGTTAAAGACGATCCGACGGGGCTGCGGAACACACTAGATTCAGTGTCACAACAGGAACGCGTCGACCCTACTCAACTCCAATTCGTGGTGATCGATGGCTCCTCACCCTCCTTGGAGGATTTGGTGACGGACTCGGTACTAACTAACGTCTCGTATATCTGGCAAAAACCTCAAGGGATCTTTAGCGCGATGAATTTCGGCGTTTCACATGCACAGGGAGATTATGTTCTCTTCCTCAATGCCGGAGACACGCTCTTTGATACACAGGTGCTCTCGCAGTTAATTGTTTTTTTACAATCCGGTTCACCAACCTGGGCCTATGGTCGGGTGCATTTCACTTCACCTTCGGGTCAGGACTTAACCGAACCACCTTGGTCCTACGATGCCGAGCGATCACGACTCTTTGCCCGGGGTCTTTTCCCTTCCCACCAAGGAACGGTCATGCGGCTCGACCTCCTTAAATCACTTGGTGGCTTTGATGAGACTTACCAAATTACTAGCGACTATCACTTAATGCTCAGAGCAAGCAATCAATCACGACCGGAATTCATTCCTTTTCCCATTGCACATTTTCAGCAAGGTGGCGCGTCAACTCAAAATTGGCGAACAGCAATAGCAGAATTTCACCGAGCACGAACATCAGTTTTTGAGCCACGTGGAATCAAGCGCTTGCAGGAGTGGACAGACACGGCAGTGGGGTTTGCCAAAACAAGCCTGGCTCCAGTGAAGGCAGGATTACATGTCAACTGATAACTCCGTTTCACTTATTGGAAAAATAACAACGCCGCTGCACAAAATCTTCCCCGGCCTGCACTACCGGGTGTGGAACCGTCAACGCGACCAGATTGTGAAGATGCAGTTACCAAGTTTGTCTCACTTCGCTGGGCCATTAGCCGATGCCTCACTTGATCCGGAACGCGATTTGCATGTAATTGTTATTCCGCACTACGGACCAGATGCTCCCACGTGGCACGTGGCTGGGCAGAATCATTTTTTTGAAATCTATCAATCGCTACAGGAGATTTTAGGTCCGGAGCGAGTCACATTATTAGCCACCGATAAGTCCGATCCCGACTTCGATTACCACGAACGCTTGCTACAACTAATCATTGATACTAAGGCCACTCACGTAATCGGACAGATTGAAACCGATCCAAATAAATCCGAGCCATGGTCATGGGATGTCCCAATGACCGTACTTGCCCGAAATTGGGATGGTGTTTTCATTGGTGTCATGTGGGATTGGGCTTACCCGTGGTTGAGTGTTCGGGCCAAACGACTGGCGCGCATCAATTCAAGGTTGCTTGTAGCTGAACTGTGTCAACCGATTTCTGGGCTCACTGTCAAGGGGCGAATAGAAGCCGGACCTATGACCATGCCGCTGTCCCGCGCAACAACAGCCGCGATTCTAGATCGAATAGCGGGGGCCGAGAAGGTTTACGATTTAACGTTCATCGGAGCGTTGTACGACTATCGAGTTCAATTAATTGATCAATTGCGGACTGACGGCGTCAATGTGGCAGTGAATCCACACCGCCCTGATGTCACGGCCGATTACCATGAGAGTCGCGCAAATCAGCCGTCCTATCTTGATTACATTTACGGACTTGCCCAAAGCCAAATCACTATTAACTTCAGTCAAGCTGCTGGCGGTCCTGGGGAGCAGTACAAAATTCGTATTCAAGAGGCGGCCCTCGCCCAATGTTTGTGTCTCACAGACGACCGAGACGGAACTCGCCACTTTTTCGAACAAGACCAATTCGGGTTTTTTGACGAAGTAGGAAACCTTGAACAAGTCGTTAAGGTTGCACTCGCCAATCCCGAAGAACTCAAGCAGCGACAAGTGGCTGCGCAAGCGAGAGCGATTGAACTTGCAGGCACCGATTTCTGGGGTCGAATTGAAGCCGCATTAACCGCACGCGGTTTGCAAAGTCTGACAGGTCTTGCGGCTCCGCCTGAACCAAATGCCGGCTAGGCCCGTTCGACTAATTCTTTGAAGTAAGCGATCGTCATGTCCAGACCCTGATCCAATGCAATCGTTGGCTCCCAAGCCAAATTTTGCTTGGCACGAGTGATGTCTGGTTGCCTGCGCACGGGGTCGTCCTGAGGTAAAGGCCTGAACTCCATGGGACTTGTTGTTGGAATCTTTTCGACGATCATCTCTGCCAGCTCTTTGACCGTGAATTCACCTGGGTTACCCAAATTAATCGGTCCCGTAATCGATGCATCACTTTTCATCATGGCAACTAAGCCGTCAATCAGATCATCCACGTAACAGAATGAACGTGTCTGACTTCCATCCCCGTAGAGGGTAATCGGGTTTCCCGTTAGTGCTGACATAACAAAGTTGGAAACCACACGGCCGTCTTCCGGGTGCATGCGCGGTCCATAGGTATTAAACAAACGCACCACCTTTATTTCAAGATTGTGCTGACGCCAGTAGTCAAAAAACAGAGTCTCAGCTGCGCGCTTGCCTTCGTCATAGCAAGCACGGGGTCCAATCGGATTCACGTTCCCCCAATAGTCCTCATTCTGGGGGTGAACTAGTGGATCACCGTAGACCTCTGACGTGGATGTGAGAAGCACACGTGCGTTGGTGCGCTTGGCTAGACCCAGCATGTTTATAGAGCCATGGACGGCAGTTTTCGTTGTTTGTACGGGGTCACGTTGGTAGTGAATCGGTGATGCCGGGCACGCAAGGTGGTAAATCTCGTCCACCTCAACGTACAACGGGAAAGTAATGTCGTGTCGAAGTAATTCAAAGCGTGGGTGGTCCAAAAGGTGCGCAACATTTTCACGGGTGGAAGAATAAAAGTTATCAACGCAAAGCACGTCATTACCCTCAGCAATTAACCGATCACATAAATGTGATCCAATAAATCCTGAGCCGCCGGTAACGAGCACCCGCTTGCTTGCACCCTTCATGACTTCCTTTCCAACTTCGATCGCAGCAAACGGTACGCCTGCCAAGTCAACCCCATGACGCTGGCTCCGTAGACGTTTTTGTTTGTCCACTTATCCATTGCGAGATCCTGCATCACCGGAACTGACTCTAATGGAAAAGTAAGGTGATCGGTGGGTTGCAGGTGAGGTGGCACTTCCTGCGTGTGGGTTGAGTCTATTCCCCAACCAATATTGGTCACTAGGTTCACATTGGGGGTCACGGTAAGACCCTTCTGACGCATGGCGCAGTAGACAAGTTGCAAATCCCAAGTGTTCACCATCATTCGAGCCATCAAATCAAAGTTGGCTGACCACAGTACAAATGCCGGCAGCGAGCCACCCACCGTTGTTAGTAGTTTCTTGGTGGGGAGTTGTTTGCGCCACCCGCTTATGTCTAGGGAATAGGTCTCCCAGCGATCGCGCCACGTTCCCCAGCCCCACACCTGTGGCACACTGCAGAATCGGTAAGAATTCGAGGTGTTCAAGGTCGAGGTGGGAATTCGATTTGACCCGGTGACACTAAATACCCGGTGGTCATTACGGTAACGGTTGAGCATTTCACTCACAAAAGGGAAAAAGTCAGATGTTGGAACAATGTCGTCTTCCAGAATTATTCCCTCGCTCACGTGTTCAAAGAACCAGGTGATTGCCCTGGAGACGCCCTCTGCGCAACCTAAGTTGACCTCGCGAAACAAGGTGTGAATCTCGCACGGCCAGTCGATTTCCTGTACAAGATCACGGGTTGCCTGTACTTTCGGGCCGTCACTCGTGACCCCACTTCTGGGCCCGTCAATAGCAAAATACACCGATTGAGGAGCAGCTGTGCGTACCGCGTTTATCACCGATCGCATGCTCTCCGGTCGGTTAAATCCGATTAGGAGAACTGGTACGTCAGTCTGAGTCATTCTTGCTCTGAAGCTTTTTAATTTCCAATTTCATGAGCGCGATTTCTTCGGCAAGTCGACGGATACGAGCCTCGTGCTTGCTGAGTTCGTAACTGAGTTGAATGGAAACGACAATCAGGATTAGGAGAGCCACAAAAAACAATAAATTGGAGGGGACCTCCACTCCTAGTTGATCACTAATCCACCGCAAAGCGTTGGGAAAGACTGTGAAGATGAGCGCAGATGCTGTGACAAGTAGCCAAAGAACGGCGTATTTCTCCTTGAGGACACCTTTGCGCAATAGCCACAAAATGAAAACAAATAAAGAGAGTGAGGCAATCGCCGCAAGAATTGTTGGGGCCATCAGGCTTCTTCCTCTCGACGCGGCGCAGTTCGCTTCAAAGCATTCACCAAAAGTGCGAGTGATGCGCGACCGAGATACAAAGTTGACCACACAGCGTTCTTACTGGGCCGGCCAACTTCCCGGTAATACATGGTTACCGGGGTCTCACCAACGGTGAGCCCCGTGCGAATCGCAATAGCAAGTGATCCAACAGTATCGCCCAAGTACTCAGCCGGGTAGTTTCGGTGAAACAGATGTATCGCACGGGTGCCCGCGGATCTAAAACCTGAGGTCGGATCCGTTATCGGTGACTTGGCCATTTTCGACAGGGTGCGGGACAAAAGTCGCATGGCCCAGCGACGCGGGCCTTTGACGTTGTAGGTGGAATTCGGGTGGAATCGGGTTCCTACCACAATGTCGTACTGGTCTAGCCCGGCAATCAGGGCGTGGAGTTCAGCTGGTTCGTGCTGGCCATCAGCATCAACCTGAACGATTGCCTGGTAACCCTCGCGAAAGGCGTACAAAAAGGCTGTGCGCATAGCCCCGCCCACTCCAACATTGAAGGGGAGCGAGACCACGATCGCACCAGCATCTTTAGCGACTAGCGCTGTTGAGTCGGTTGAACCATCATTGACCACAAGAATGTCGACATCTGATTCATGACGCTGAATCCTGCCTATTACCTCTGCAATCGAACCCTCTTCATTCCACGCCGGAATGGCCACGAGGATCTTGCGAGGAATCATGGTCAGACGCTAGCCTAAAGAGCAACCTTCATCTAATCTGACATCCTAATTCCATATCCAGATGACCTGCTCAGCAAATGGTCCATCGTGGAATTTCTTCTCCTTTTACGTTTACTCCTGATTGTGTATTAACTCATCAACCCCCGATTAGCGGGGTTGCTCCGAGTAGTTGACGGAGGAAGATAATTGTCATGTCCAACGGATTTAAGCTATCCACGTACACCGAGCTTGTTCCTTGAATAGTTATGGGGACCATGACCCACGCTAATAACTCGATCAAAATCGGCAGCGGTGAAAAAACCTCAATCCGAGGTGAGGATAAAACGTAAACTATGAAAATTGCGACAAGGGGAACGGTCATCATGACAAATACGCGGGTGTGGTCCAGGGTCACAATCGACATCAATACAGGGATCGACATGGCTAGCATTAACAAAATTCGATTTTGGGAACCTTCCAAGATCAAAAATGCCAAAAAAACAACTGCCCATACGCTGGCAAATAGGGAGTACATAAAAATTGGTCCAAAATTGACTGACCCAATCACCGCGAATGAGAGCCAATCTGATGATGCGACCCAAAATCCACGGCCATCCAAGGGATCGACCCCCTGAAACATCAATACAACAGTTAGAAATAGCTTCCCGCCGATAATGCCTGGAAGTAACCAAATTGGGCTGTATCGAGTCGAACCCGAACTAGTCTTTGTGTTTGGAGTTGCAATCCGCAGCGCGATTGTTGCCAGAGTCAAACTTACAGCCATGAGTGCGGACTGCTCAAAGTGCTGAAAACCTAGATAAATACCTGCCATCGCTAGTAGTGCTCGCGAGTTCGACGACCAAGCGAATAAAGCAAGCGCCCACCCCAAAGCAGTAAAAGGGTCGTAACCTCCCAGGGTCAAGAACAAGACACCTGTAACAGGGGCAAGGATTGCTATGCGGAAGCCTCGACTTCGTTGCTTTGATCCCTTCAATTCCCTCCAAACCCAAAGTGCAATCAGGAGTGACGAAGCCAAGGCAGCACAGAAATAGAAAGCAACCAAGAGCGGGGATTGATCGAGACGAAAAAACTCAGCCAATATGTAGCCGACTGGACTAGTTCGTTTGTACGCCTGCAATTCATCTAAACTCGGGTATGGCCAACGCTCACCCGAATACCATGCTCCTGGAAAGGGTATCCGCGGGCCGACACGAATAACAGCCCACAAAGTTGCCGCGGCTGCGGCAACAAACAGAAACCACTTTCGCCCGTACCAAGGATTAATCGTGCGGATAGTTGAGTGAGTTACTTTGTCCTGAACATTAAATAGATTCATCCACTGCACATGGGAATGCTATCCCAATTCCAACTGCACTTGACCCTTTAAATTCGGACCCACGCAGATGTCAAATTTCATAGGAGTCACCTACTAAAACCCTCGATTTGTTTTGGGATCGGATACATGAGGTATTGAAAATCAATGTGACTGAATGTTTGATTTGAGTCATGAAGGGTTACGAAACTTCCATTTATCTCAAGAATCGAATAGTCGAACGCACTTATGCGCACTTCTATCCCAGTGTCCGGCGATATATGAGAGCTGTGGCTTCAGCGTGGGCCGCTCGAGTGAATTTTTTGGCCTGAGTGAGGCCCTCTTCTGACATCTGCCCAGCTAGTTCCGAATTCGTGAGCACCTCGGCCATCAGGTCAGCTAATTGGGGAATGTTACCCGGGGTGAAATACCGGGCGGCCGTTCCGCCCACCTCTGGAAGGGATGAGGTGTCCGCCAGTATTTGCGGAGTTCCGGAGGCCAATCCCTCAAGAGCGGGAAGGCCAAAACCTTCGTAACGGGACGGAACCACACACAGCCGCGCTTGAGCGTAAATGGAAGTCAATTCACTTTCCGTTGCCTCCCTCCACTGAATGTTTCCACCCCACTGATTCAGTTCCTGCTGGGTCGGTTTACCTCCCCCCACGTAAAGAAGGACAAGGTCAGGGAAATCCGGGGCAATCCGTTGGAATGCGTGCGTCAATGTCCAGGCATCTTTGTACTCGGCGCGATTGCCAATATGTGCAATAAAGTTATCTGGCAATGACTCATCCCATGGAGCATCCGGGGAAAATGCAGGATTGACACCGTGATGGATCACAGTCATGGGAACTTGAATGTCAGGCCAGATTCGGTTGACATCATTAAGTGTTGATTGACTGACGCAGATAACGTGATCGGCCGCCTCGAGAAATTTTCGCTTGCGAGTTGCGAAGTCCAATCGACGTTTGGTGTTACGCATTAACTCGGGAATCATGTCATGAATCGTTACAATTCTCTTTGCATTTCTGTAGCGATATAAACCTGGGGGCAGATAAAACGTGTGATGAACGATCTCAGCCTCCTTGTCGTATTTCCCAGGAACTGCTTGTTTGAACAAGCCAGTGACCGTACTGGTCGATGCAACTGCATGCAAATAGTCCGCAAGCGCTCGGTCGGTCAATACATATTCATTAATGATCGGCCGATCAAAAGGCAGGACTTGAACTCCAAATCGCGGATCGTCAACGTACTGCTTAATCAATTCATAAAAGACACGAGAGATTCCGCCGTGTCGCTGGAGAGCGAATATCTGCTCATCAACTGCAACTCTCACAAAAGTACTCTACTGGACGAACTCACAAGCTCTGGCGCGACGAATTGATTTTGAGTTGTTCAGTGACCTGATCAACGTACCCAATCCAACCGGGTACTCGAGCCTGATCTGATTCGCTTACTGACTGCCCCAACGGGTGGGTGAATACCTGATCTAGTGGAAAGCGGTGAGTTCCATGGGCTTCCATGATCTCTGCAGCTGGTTGGATTCCATCAAAGACAACGGGTGTTCCCATGCGGATGGACTCAAGCACTGGGATTCCATATCCCTCAGTGCCATAAGAAAGAAAAATACTGGATTCTTGAATAATCTGCATGACCTCTGAATCGGTTGCACCTTGGGTCCAACGGATGGGTAATTCCCTTGCTATTGCTCGCTCAATTGCGTCATTGAGGTAGATGTCAACTGATGCTGGTTTGCCCACAAAATGAAGTTCAATATCCAGATCGGGATTCCCTGTGATCGCTCGCTCAAATTCTTCGAGAATTTCTAATGGTGCTTTGCGGGCCTCAATTGTTCCCAGTCGAAGGTAACTTATTGTTGTACTGCTCTTCGGTTTCTTGCTGTGAATTGGGATGTGGTCACCGCCGGGGTGGGCAACCGTGGTGCTCTTGTTGGGATCACGGCGCAAGGTTTCCATGATCGATTCTTTTGCGTAGTCACTTATACAAATCAGAGTGTCGGTGCTGGCAACAAGTCGGAAAAACTCGCTGACATTGGCTAATGTTCCCGGGGTGAACATGTAATTCCCGGGGTGGGTCATGGGGAGAACGTCGTAACCAATCATTGCGGTGGGGATTCGTTGCTGGAATGCCTCGAAACGCCTGAGCACACTTGGTTCATAGGTGACCTCAGGTAAGAACCATGAGGTGAACATGCTCATTAGTTCAGTTTCCGAACAGGTTTCGGTTTCTAGTTGGTCAACATGTTCGGTAACAGCCTTGCCCAGATCTAATCCTGTGATCCCGGAATCAAATGGGATGCTGATCAGTGCGTATGCCTGCTCGGGAGTGAGTAACTTGAAATGATCCGTTCTGGGAATAACGAACCGTGCTGGTAGATCCGCTGGCCACTCCTTTGCGAGGTACTGTAAAACCCGTTGCACCCCAGAGGCAAATGGGTCTAACACAAACTGTTCAATATCTATTCCCACCATGGTGTTCACATTGGGCATTAGGTATTCACCCGCACATTCGTTCCGTCGGTGAGATGCTGCAGTAATTGTTGGGCGTATTGCGCAGGTGATTTCTCTGCGAGGTACTTCCGGCGTTGTGACTCTATGTCTTCGGGGTTGTGGGGGTGGGCAATTCGATGCTCAATAGCTTGAGCAACCATAATCGCACTGACGTCATCGGGTAAACGATCAATGAATGCAGGTGTGTCAACGTCAACGCACACTCCCCGGCTCCCCAGCGCTGGTGTTCCATGGGCAGCCATGTCACTCAGTGGACCGGCCACACCTAGCAAAGGGCTGATTCGTAACTGAACACCAAGGTCAATCGCAAGGATGTAGTCACGATACTCAGACTCACTCGTGTAACCGGTGATCTTGAAATCAAATATTCCCGTGTGCCGAGCGCGCTCCACAAGAGATGCTTGTACCTCAGGTTGAGCCGAACCAACAAGGTGCAGCGACACCGTGTGTCCCCATTGAGTGAGCCAGGCTGCAGCCTCAACGAGAACGTCAGCCATTTTCGTGCGGGTGTCAATGAACCCGAAAGAGGCCAAGTGAATCGTGTCTGCGGGGTGTTGATCAAATCCGAGATTGCGACGAGCACTTTCTCGCATGCCGTTGGTAATTTGATCCGTCTCGGGAGCGTGATACACCGCAAAAGGCAAGATCACCGGATCAAGGCCCGTCTCCTTGAAGATTCGTTCTTTGGCCATAGGGGTGTGTAGGAATAGTTGCTTCACTTTGTGCGCAACTGCCCAGTAGCCGGCATTTTGTAACAGTCGAAGGTCATCAATTTGTTGGTAGAAGGGTGGGTAGATCACCGTTCGCCCGTTGGGGTCTTTTGTTTTGACCATCAGTTGTTCAACGCCACCACCGGAGTAAGCCGCGTAATACTCCACGAAACGGGTGTCGTGAGAGATCACGACCGAATCGGTGAAGTCGAGTGCCTTGAAGAATGGCAAGTGAAAACTGCTATTACCTAAAACGTTGATGAAATGGTTGAAATGATCGGTGTTGGACCCTGCGAGGACTTTGTGGATTGATTCAAATGTGATCTTTGTGTCTGCAGCTTGCGCCTGAGCGCCGCTAGTTGTGAATACGGTGAGGTCAACGAGTTTGGCTAGTTCTAAGGCAGTTGCCTGACTGAAGTCAGCGACACCCGAACGCTGCGGTGGCCACGGCGTTGCCAGAGCGATCTTGGGGTCACTTCCACCGACGTGAATGTGGGACTGCGGACCAGCTGGGAGGCTTTGAAATTCTTGAAGTTGATTGTGGACTGCTTGCTCGACCGTGAGGTGTTGGTGCGCAGCGACCTTGGCTGCCTGTAGTTTTCTGATCGCTTTGCTGCCACGGGTCTTCGTGATCGCTGCTGCTAAACCTTGAATGTCACCAGGGGCCGCCATGAACGGCCCGGTTCCTAAGAGTTCACGGTGTGGCGGAATATCCGATGCCACAACCGGTGCCCCTGATTGAACAGCTTCGATCACCGGGAGTGACAAGCCTTCGTCGAAACTGGTGACCAGGACAACACTGGCACTCTGAAAAAGTTCAAGTAATTCCTGCTCGCTCAAGCGCGGCGCTGTTGTTGTCTCTCCCTCGCGAATAGCTGCCCGAATAGACATGTGGTGAATGCTCACCCAGTGACCCGACATGCCAACTACGACGATTGTCCGCTTCGGGTCATTGGCTGTTTCCAGACCGGCGGCAGCCAGAGCACCAAGGGTATTTTTCCGATGTTCGTCCCCCGTAATAATCACAATCGGGCCACGAGAAGTTTCCTGGTTGGGGTTGACTTGATGAAAGTTCACCAGATTCTCCGGCCACGCCACAATAAAACGGGTGCCTTCGGGGTCGGGAATCCCTAGAAACTTGCTTGCCTGCGAACTGGTGTAGTGGGAATTAGTGAAAAAAGTGTCATAGGTACGAAGCGCATCAATCTGGGAGCCGTACTCACCACGAGTGAAGTGATACGTCAAATAAACCTCTGGGTAATGCAAAGGAATGAAGTCATGCACCATCGCAATCTTGTGGGCATTGGAATGCAGGACAGGCAAGATCGGTTGCAATGACGCTGTCATGGGAGAGGGTTCAAAAAAAGCGCAAAATTCGATGGCGCGCTCTGGGGTAACCCGACGAATTTGTTCGCATTCACCTACAGTCTGCGCATCGAGTTCCGCCAGCGCGGGGTCAATAAGGAGCACAAGTCGTTGATCGCCGAAATCTTTTCGAATCTGGTCCAATGCAACGTAGGCATAGCGACCAATACCTCGCGTTGCATACTGCGCGGCTTGCAGGCAACGTGCGTCAAAAAGAATTTTATTTCCCGTGACCTGAATTGTCGCAGCTTTCGAGAGAAGCTCTAATCTGTTTCGCAGGTGGGTTTCAATCCGGCCAATTTCGTCCTCGAGGCCGTCTAATCTTTCATCCAGTTCTTGATCACTGTCCCGATCACTGGCTTCAAGCCATGCGCGCGCATGCTGAGCATCTTCTTCGGTAAAACTCAGTGGATCTAAACCACCCTTTGGTGGCTCACACGAGTTATCAGGGTTCATCCACGTTGGTGTGACAAGGTTGTTGGACGGATCCGGGTCAAGAAAAGCGGGGAGTGTGTATGTAACGAGTGCCTGCTCAACAAGACGAAGGTGGCGGCGGCTCACTAATCGACGCTGAACCGGTGGCGGCATTTTGTTCAGTGCCAACTTGCCCCAGTACCGCGCAACCTTGGGGCTCTTTTTCACTTTGTCTGAAAAAGACTCACCTGGCGCCATGATTAAACCTTAGCTTTCACTCGGCGTGGTCGTGCCAAAGCGCGTTGGGATCTCTTAACAATTCGAGGTCGTACTGGACCATTTTTGCGGCAATCCGATCAAAGTCGACCGTGTGACGCCAAGCAAGTTCAATGTATGCCTTGCGGCTGTCTCCAACGAGCAGGTTCGTGTCCACCTTGCGCAGGTTGTCGCTGGTGCTGACCACGTAGTCCTGCCAGTTTGTGATCCCAACTGCCTCAAAAGCCCGTTGAACAAAAAACGAGAGGCGATGTGAAATCCCGGTAGCCAAAATAAAATTACTGGGCGTGGGAGTACCAAGCATTAGTCGCATGCACCTCACGTAGTCCGGAGCCCAACCCCAGTCGCGAGCAACTTCAATGTCACCCAGTTCCAAAATGTCTTGCTGTCCTTGGGAAATCTTGGCAACCGCCATAGTAATTTTGCGAGTGACAAAACCTTCACCGCGCAGTGGTGACTCGTGGTTGTACAGAATCGCGGCGGTCGCGAACAGACCTTGCTCATCCCGCGCGCTTTTGAGCAGCCTGATTACTTCTGCTTTGGATTGCGCGTATGGTGACTTGGGTTCGGGAATACTTTCTTCGGTTTGAGGCGCTTTGTCGACGCCTTCAAAGATTGTTCCACTGGCCGCTGCAACCAATTTCGGTGAATGGGAATTTCCTTGGAGTGTTGCCATACCTCGCAAAATTGCTTGCACGGATCCCACGTTAACCTCGTGGGTGAGTTCGGGGTTGTTGACCGATTCAACAATTGAACTGACCCCACCGAAGTTGTAAATCTCGTCGGGGTTGGTGTCCACGACCGTTTTTTCCATGTGGTCTTGGTCGCTGAGTTCGACCTCGAGGATCTTCACTTCGGGTGCGTAACGCAGTAGCGTGTCAGCGCCGGTTCCTGGCTTAATGAGACCCGTGACCTGATACCCCTCACCGATTAAAATTTGGGACAGGATCGTTCCGTCCTGACCGGCAACACCGGTGATCAAAGCTTTCTTAGAATTGTGGGGCATTGTGGTGACTAGAACTGCCCCTCGGAAGCGCCGTCAAGACGAGCAATATCGGCGTCGACCATGATTTTCGCCAACTCCGGTGGGTGAACCTTGGCTTCCCAGCCCAACTTCGCTTTTGCTTTGCTTGCATCGCCGATTAATTCATCAACTTCAGTTGGGCGCAGGAACTTGGGATCGAACTTGACGTAGTCCTCCCAATTCAATCCGGCACGCTCAAATGCCAACGACAGGAAATCTTTGATCGTGTAAGCGGTTCCGGTCGCCAGAACGAAATCATCAGGCTCACTCGCCTGCAACATGCGCCACATGCCATCGGTGTACTCGGGTGCGTAACCCCAGTCACGGACGGAGTCGAGGTTGCCCATCCATAATTCGCTTTGCAAACCTTTTTTGATCTTTGCAACCGCCATGGTGATCTTTCGAGTCACAAACGTTTCACCGCGCCGCGGTGATTCGTGATTAAACAATTGGCCGTTTACAGCGAACATGTCGTAAGCCTCACGGTAGTTACGGGTGATCCAATAGCTATAAACCTTTGCTGCGCCATACGGGCTGCGTGGGTAAAAAGGTGTTTCCTCGTTTTGCGGGGGTGGGCTCGCGCCGAACATCTCACTCGTGCTTGCCTGATAGAAACGAATCGACTTGTCAACACTGCGGATTGCTTCCAACATGTTCAGGGTTGAAATCCCGGTGGCCTCGGCCGTGTACAGGGGCTCGTCAAATGACACCCGAACGTGGGACTGGGCCGCCAAGTTGTACACCTCATGGGGGCGGAGCTCAGAAATCAATTGGTGGATCCGGGCTGCATCGGTTACGTCGCCGTAGTGCAAGTACAGATTTTTGCCTGGAAGGTGGTCGTCGTGGTGCAGGTGGTCGATCCGTCCTCGGTTAAAGCTCGAGGAGCGGCGGACCAGCCCGTGGACTTCATAGCCCTTTTCTAGCAACTGCTGGGCCATGTAGGAGCCGTCTTGACCGGTAACACCGGTAATAAAGGCACGTTTGGACTGCGTCACAATTTCCTCCGAGCGGGTGTTCTACGGGGTGAATCGATATCCGGGTAACCCTATCGCGCAAGGCTTGCTGCCCCATGCTTCATGTGTGGTTTGTGAGGGAACTGATGTCCCGAGTGGGTAGGCTGAATCTATGAGCGCGGCAGTGGGTCCTTCGGTGCTTGCCCTCGTTGCGACTTATTTACCCGGTGAGAATCTGTCTTCCCTGGTTACAGCTTTGGGTTTGCAGGTTGATTCGGTTGTCGTGAGTGACGACGCATCTCCTTGCACAGCGGACCCGATCTTGCGGGATTGTGGGCTTGTTCCTAGAGTTACCGTGATTCGTCATGCACACAATGTTGGGATTGCCCGCGGCTTGAATGAAGGCCTACAGGCGGCCCGTGATGCTGGTTGTCGCTGGCTGCTCACCTCTGATCAAGACTCACAATTCCCCGCGAGTTACGTTGCGGAGATTTCCACATTTGCTGAATCAATTGGTTCACTGTGGGAGGACTCGGTGAGGGTGGGCGCTGTTGGAGCCGGGATGGTGATCAATGCCAGTGGGCAATTGAAGTACCCGATCACACAGGTCGCTAGCCCCTCTGGACCGCTTTCGGTCACCGAGGAAGTAATCGCTTCAGGGACCCTGTGGAATGTTGAAGCCTTAATTGGTGTTGGCGGTTTTGATGAGTCACTGGGTCTTGATGCCGTTGACGCTGCCGCGTGTTTGCGTTTGCGTGAGGCTGGCTACCGAATTGTGTTGGCTCCCGAAGTTCGCATGGAACACCGGTTGGGTGAATCACGTTCTGTTCAACTTCTGGGTCGTACCGTGTTGGCAACAGGACACAGCGGTGAACGCCGGGCGACCATGATGCGCAACCGGCTGCGTTTAGCCCCCGCCGAGTTTCGGCAATCACCCAAACATGCATTTCGCACCCTGCGCCGGGTGAGTGTCAATGCGCTCATGGGGGCAACGGTTGAAGGGGATCGTTGGGAAAAAGTAAAGGGTAGCGTTCGGGGCTTGGGGCGTTCAACCAAAGGTTAATAGTCTTTTTTAACGTCTATAACTATGGATATTAGGCTAAACATTGGTATAGTGATTCCATGGCCACGTTTAACGAAGATTTACCTTGGGCGCCGATCGGTTTCGAGGAACGACCCTGGAGAAGCATTCAAGACGACTACGGCTCACGAACGCAGAAGCGTCAGGCATCAGGACCGTACTTGGCGTCGGTCCCAGCATTCATCGCAGATCTCGACATCCCGCTGAGCAGCGAACTCCACTCGTTAACCGAGGAAGCAGCCAGTGAACTTGCCCGCTTCGATGCCGAAGTGGGACACATCGCGGCACCATTCGCATCCGTTCTCCTTCGCACGGAGAGTGCCTCCAGTTCGGAGATTGAGAATCTCACCAGCGGCGCGCGACAGATCGCCCTAGCGGAAATCGGTGAGCCCGCCTCGAGTAACGCGCAATTAGTCGTCAGCAACGTCCGAGCGATGCAAGCGGCCCTGGCACTGTCCGAGTCCATCGACGGACGCGCCATCTTGGAAATGCATCGCGTACTCCTCGAGCACAGTAACCCAGAAATTGTCGGTCACTGGCGTGACCAACAGGTCTGGATCGGGGGAGGGAGCCTTGGGCCCCACACCGCACAGTTTGTACCACCGCATCACGATCGAGTCCTCGAGCTCATGGACGATCTCGTCGCCTTCATTAAGCGCGACAACCTTCCCTTGTTCGCCCAGACCGCGATCGCTCACGCTCAATTCGAAACAATCCACCCATTCCCTGATGGGAACGGACGGGTCGGTCGCGCGCTCATTCAAGCCATGCTGCGCGGTGGAAAGCTCACTCACAATGTGGCCGTTCCGGTGTCCGCGGGGCTGCTTCACAACACCGGTCAATATTTTGAATCTCTCAGCGCGTACCGGTCCGGGGATATTGCCCCAATAATTCGCTCCCTCGCGGAGGCATCCTTTGCCGGTGTGCACAACGGACGCATCCTTGTGGCCGACCTAGAAGCTGTGCAGGTCAACTGGCGCGGACGCATCAATGCCAGACGGGACTCGGCGGCGCATCGACTAATAAGTGTTCTGCTTCGTCAACCCGTGATCGGAGCAGCCGCGGCCGCGACAGAGCTTGACGTGTCGACCGTCAACGCTCAGGTGGCTATCGACCGACTCGTGGACGCTGACATTCTGACTCAAATTACCAGCGGACGGCGAAATCGGATCTGGCTCGCCAAAGACGTCGTTCGAGTCCTTGATGAATTCGGCGCTCGCGCAAAAAGGCGCCGGTAGTGGGGGTCTGCTCGACTCACTTGTGGAGTGAATCGTGTCAGTACACGTTAATTGCGGGTGAACTTATTTTTCACCCGACGGGCTTTTTCACTCGCCCGCCAGACCTTGCTGTTCAAGACTGAGGCCAGCGCTGCGGTGTCACCGGTTCCCGAACCAATTGCGCTGGTGAGTACGGGTGGCATTGCGCTGATGTAGAAAAAGAAGTCGGTGAGTTCGGTTGCGAATCTTTCCCAGGTGAGTTCGGTAATTACTTCCTGCAGGGTGGCAACCCGCTGCCTTGCAAAAATTCCGTCGGTGAGGAGTCGTTCAATATCAGCTGCGTATTCCTGCGGGGACCAGCTTTTTGGTCCGGTCGTGACTCGGGTTAGTTCGGCGAGTGGTCCGAATTCGGTGAATGTTGAGGGGGTACCAAATATTGCGGCTTCATACGGGACAAAACCAAAACCTTCGGCACTTGACGGGTAGACGGCAACCGCTGCATTGGCTAGAAGCCACTGCCTGACTTCGTCGGTGACATGACCGAGTTCGAAAACTTTCCCGCGCAGATCCGTGTGAGACTTCAGCAGAGCATCCTCGCGGTCCTTTGAACTACTGCTTTTCACGTGCAGGCCAGCCAGGACGAGATCACACTGAATCCCCTGTTGCAGGACAAGTTGCCAGGCTTCGATCGCTATATCGCGGTTTTTATGACTGAAGTCGTTGCCGAGAACAAGCAGAAATTGCTTGCTTCCCAGCCCTTGCGGAATTTCTATCGGTTGACTGTTCGTCTGTTCACTTTGGCTCGATGCTGCCAAGTGGTCAAGCCCAAGAGGAATTGGTTTGATTCGCTTAGTGTGTAGCAGGGGTACTTCCTGGTATAGGCGTTTGGCAACGTCAGCACTGATTGTTGTGATGCCGTCAACACTTAACGCAACTCGTCGTTGCAGGGAGCGGTAGGCCGCCCAGCCTTCGGTGCTGCCGTGATACCGCGGGATGTCGTAGGCGATCAAGTCAAGATAGGTCGTGACAATTCGTCGACCTAATTGCCGGGCACTTCCAATATCAACGCGCTGGTCAATTTGATTCGGGTACCAAATAATGTCCGCCGGTTTGGTGTCGTCCGTGCTGGTTTCCAGAGTGACCCCAGCAAGTTCGGTGAGGTGTTCGGCGTAACCGGGAAGCTCTTTGAGTCCAACGAGTGTGATGCTCGAAATTTTTGGGTTCGCCGCGAGGGCTTCGATTGCAGCCGTGGTGAGCACTTGCGCTCCGGTTTGGTGCGGGCCAAGCCAGGTAACATCGATTGCAATGGTCAGGGTTTTGGGTGGCGTTCGCGCGTCAGCATTGTGGAAATATGAGCTACTCGGGTCCGTGAGTTCACGTTGATCAAGGTCAGGGGCCGGGATTTGGATTTCCGCGGTTTTTACATCACGGTCGGGGAGCACGTACCAGTCGTGCCAGAAACCGCGGTTACTGAGTTGCTCGGCCCAAGCGGTGAGTTCGCCCGTGAGTTCTAACTCGGTGGTGATCAGGGTTACTGGGCCGGCCGGACCGGTTGCGCGAGTGAATTTAGCTTCACCGTTTCCGGGGTACAGCGAAACGCTGACGATTCGAGGGTCGGTGTCAAAGCGGTCGAGCATTTCGTGCAAGCGATCCATGGTGAGTAGTGATTCTTCACCAATAGCAACGACTTTTCGGCCACCGCGAGTTTTCAACTCTTTCATTATTTCGCCTCGTACATTCGCTCAAGATCGGATTTGAGTGCTGTTGAATAGTAAGGGTCAACCTGGTATTTCGTCGCCCACCTCTGTTGAAAGAGTGACAATTCCCGGGGGTCAGACTTTTTACGAATTATCGATGCCCCCTCGTGGTGGGTGAAATGAGCATACGGCGTCCACGCAACCCGGTAACCCGAATCACGCATGCGAAGGCAGAAGTCAACGTCGTTGAAGTCTCGCGCAAACACTATGTCAAAACCACCGAGTTGGTCGAAGAGTTCGGTGCGCACCAGGAAGGCTGCCGCCGTGACAGCGCTGTAGTTGCGTGGTGTCAACGTTGCCCCGAAGTAGCCGTACTCGTTTCCACCCTTAGCGATCCACGGGTGGGTGGGACCACTGGGAAGCATGACCATGCCAACGTGTTGCAACCGCCCGTCCGGGTAGGTCAGTTTCGCACCGGTAATTCCTACTCCGGGGTTTTGGGCAATCTCGAGTAGGCGAGTGATCGGTTCAGGTTCGGCAACCGTGGTGTCGTCGTTGAGAATCAACAGGTATTCACCCGTTGCTGCGGTGCGGCCAAGGTTGATCGCCTCGGCGAAGTTGAACTGGTCGGTTGCGTAGACAACCTGCTGGTCGGCACCGGGGATCGGTGCAAGTTCCCCGGTTGTCACCACGACTATGTCAAAGGTAGTCGTGCTTTCTTGGGCACGCAGGGTCGCGATCGCCTGATTCACCATGGGGATTGCGGTTTTTTTGTCCTTGGTACCAATCGTAGGAATAATCACGGACACCGTCGCGGGGTTACTAATTTTCGGGTGAACCCGATTGAGTCCCTTGACGTGGGAAGGTTGCACGTCACCGCCACCGTAATTCTTTTCAATATATGCGCTCTGCGCTCTGGCTCCAGCCTGTTGGGCCCACGGTTTTGCGTCAATACTTTGCGCGGTGCTTTCCGCCCACGAACGCCAGTGGTAGAGCGGCAGAGGAACGTGTACGACACTGGTCAAATTCGGCAACAACCGCAACGCTAAATCGAAGTCTTGGGCACCGTCCATCTCACTGCGAAATCCATTCTGTTTTCGAACCAGCTCGGTATTGAACACCGTAAAATGACACAGATACATCTGGGTAAGTAACAGTTCCGGCGAGAAGTCTGGTTTGCAATACAGCTCGGAATGCTTACCTTTAGTGTCAATCTTGTCTTCGTCTGAATAGATAATCTGTGCACCCGGGTTGTTGTCAATTATTTCGGAGAACACTTGAAATGCGATGGGGTTCAGGCGGTCGTCGTGGTCGAGCCAGCCGAAATATTCGGTGCTGACTTTTTCCAATGCCCGGTTTTGGGCTGCTGAGATCCCACCGTTTTCACCGCGAATCACAATCACCCGCGGATCATCTTTATGAATGTGTGTGAATTGTGTGAGGTAGTTCGTGACCTCGGGGTCCGTCGAGCCATCGTCGCTGACCACTAGCTGCCAGTTGCGGGCACTCTGATTAATCACAGAGTCCAGGCACTCCTGCAGGAAAGTCAGTGGCGGGTTGTAGACGGGAACAATCACCGCAATCGTGTTGGTGTTATTGACCGATCCAGGGACAGCTCTTGCGCTTTGGGCCAACCAAATCCGATACTGCTTTCCCACCGAGCGTTCGTAGGCCCGCCTTTTGAGCCAGCGCTTGGTGCGGCCAGCGTGCCAGCGCAGTTTTTGGTACAGGGTTGCATCACTCATTTACGCGTCACCCATTTAATTAGATTCATTCCTGCAGGCTGAACGCAGCGGGGAGTTCTACGAAACCTTGACCGATCTCACCGCGTTGACTGCGCACCGGGAACTCGAGGGCGTCGGTCCAGTTGTCCAACAGCTTGGCTCCGGTGTGGTCAAAAATATCAATGTGAATTCGGTACCGGCCCGGCAGTAACGGTGTATTCAGTAGGTCAACGAACACGGTGAACTCACCGTCAACAACACCAAGGTCGGTTTCAAGCCGGTGGTTGTTCAGCATGGTGACCAGTGCACCACCCTCGTGTTGGATTCCCAGGCGAACATTGGGTCCCAGAATTGATTCCGTAGCGTTGAGAGTGACCCGAAAGCGCGTGGTGGATCCGGTTTCCGCGTGATCAAGTGGGGTGCTCTGCGCGTTCATCAGTGAAATTGATTGGGTGCGGATTTGGCCACTGCCAGCCCGCAGACTATTCGGGTCGTCGGTTCGTTCGGAGGAAATCTCAGCATTACGAGCGGCTTCTTGGTTGTTGACCCGTTCGAGATAGGAGCGAATTATCGTGGTGGCAGGTCCACTTTGTTGCACTTCACCGTGTTCGAGCCAACTGATTTCGTCGCATAAACCTTCGAGCTGTCCCATTCCGTGGCTGACCACGATAATTGTTTTTCCGGCCCGGCGCAGTGAATACAGGTGGTCCTCGCAGCGACGTTGAAACTCTTCGTCGCCGACCGCTAGGACTTCATCGACAATTAAAATATCGGGTTTCATGTGGACGGCGACGCTGAAACCCAGTCGGACGTACATGCCGCTGGAGTAGTGCTTGACCGGGTCGTTAATGAACTCGCGCAGGCCACTGAAGTCGATAATTGCCTGGGTTGAGTCGTCGATCTCTTTGCGTGAAAGTCCAAGAATTGAGCCATTGAGTCGAATGTTTTCCAGGCCCGTCATGTCGGGGTGAAATCCCGCACCAAGTTCAATGAGTGCCGCGAGACGACCGTCCGTGGTGATTTTTCCTTCGGTTGGGCGGTAAATCCCAGCCATGAGTTTCAGCAGCGTGGACTTGCCCGAACCGTTGTGACCGATTAGCCCGTAGACACTGCCCTTAGGGATTTCAATACTGACGTCTTTGACCGCCCAGAAATCTTCAGAGGCTCGAGCACGCCCGCGAATAATGCGTTCCTTGAGACTGTTCCTTCGGTCCACGTGGCGCAGAAACCGTTTGCTCACGTGGTCAATATTCACCGCAATTTCGGTCACAGGAGTTCTCCAATATCTTCACTGTTCCGGTTAAAAACTGCGAGGCCGGCCATGAAAGTGAGCATTCCCAACAACAGCAGTCCTGGGATTACCCACCACTCGGGTGCCTGCAGGGAATACATGACGTCATGCATTGCCTCAACAAACCATGACAGTGGATTGGCTTGAATAAAGATCACCAGATTTGAGGCGGTGTCTTCCACCATGCTCATGGGGTAAATCACCGGAGTAAGGAAGTAGAGCGCGCCGAGCACCACGGTGACAATGTATTGAACGTCCCCGAATCGTGCGTTGAGAATCGAGAGCATCAAGCCAAGACCTTGGGCGAATAGCGCCATGGCGATCAGGATGGGAATCGCAAGAATCCAGGTCCAGCCAACATTGAGTTGCCAGAAAAACATGAGGATCAAAACGATGAGTTCGAGTGCTACCTGAACGAGTTGAACTATCGATGCCCCGAGCACGGGGGCCCAACCAGGGAACTGCACTTTGCGCAGGAGTTCACCATTTGATTTGAGTTGGCTCATGGAGAGCACCACCACCGCGTTGAACAGGTTCCAAGTGACCAGACCGGTGAACAGGAATGCCGCGTAGCTTCCCCGCTCAGGGTCTGCGCCAAGTGGTGGTGGGGTGATACGGAAAACAACGCTGAACACGACGGCGAAAACCAATAGAGTGGCAAGGGGTTGCAGAAGGGACCAGACCCAACCAAGGACGCTGGAGCGGTAACGGGTGGCGAAGTCGCGGTTGGCGAACGCCCAGATCAACGCTCGGCGCTGATAAAGGTCGGTTAGCAAGTGAACCCTCGGACTAAGACTCGGACTAAGAAGTGTGCACAGTCCCCATGCGAATGCACAAAACCCGGAAACAGCATGCCCACATGGTAACGATCACGGGTTCGCGCGCGGGTAATGCCGGAGTAATCCGCAGGTGAATGCCATAATTTGGGGGTCCGCGCGTTACCCTAGGAATCTATTTAGGAGGCAGTTCATGAAAATTTCCCGTAAATCGCGCGCCGCGCGCACCCTTTTTGCCGCAACGTTGGCACTGGGACTTGGCCTAGGTGCAGGTGCAGCCACCATTTCACCCGCCACCGCAGCGACCTCGGCATTTGTTGCCACACCCAACGGTATGGTCGGGATCGCCCAAGAAATCTTGATTTATGCGCCCACGCTCAAAGGCCAGCCGATCACGGTTGGTTTCGCTTTGGGTAGCGCCGGGTCCAGCCAACAAACGGTTGTGGGCTCAAACGGTTACGCGTCCATGAATTGGACACCCAGTTTGGCGGGTTCCTGGACAATTTCTGGTCTGGGCAGCGCAATTGGGATCGGCTCCACCACGGTGAATGTCGCGGCAATGCCCACCACCACCAATTTGTTCGTGCCAACGAATGCAACCTCCAATGCAGTCTCTGTTGTCGCCGTGATTGTGAGTGCGCAAGCTGGTACCTACGCGCCACAAGGCAGTGTCACTTTGGCTTCCGGCTTTGGTAACTTGGTCGGTACCGTGCAGCTCACCCCAGTTGCGGGTAGCGCAAATTCCTACGCAACATTTGACTGGCAACCACAGGTTCTTGGTAACTTCCCGCTCATTGCCACCTACACATCCAGTTCAAATGGAACTTTGTCGTCCACCAGTGCAACAGCTAATTCGCTCATCGTCTCCAACGCGGGTGTTGTTGAGTTACGACTTCCCACTTCATTTCGGGTTGGTCAGCCAACAATCCTCAGTGCATTGGTAACCCCGACCACCACTGTTGGTTCGGCAGCATTCCAACTCAATGGTGGCTACCTCAGCGGTTCGATCCCCTTAGTCAATGGTGTTGCCACCACCCAGTGGACTCCAACCCAGCAGGGAAACCAAACAATTACCACCCAGTTCTCCAGCACTGCAACCGGTGGACCCAGCGGTGCGGTGTCCCAGCCCGTTAACGTATTAGCCGCCCTCCCCGCAGACGTGCTCTCAGTTACCGCGGCCGGTAGCACATGGGGACCGGGTCGCCCGATCTCAATCGCATCAGGTTCCAAGACCACGCTCTCCACCAGCGCGGCCTCGGGCACTTCGGTACTTCTGAGTGAATCCGGTCCGTGTTCGATTAATGGAACAGTGATTTCTGGACTTGGCGCAGGCACCTGTACGGTCACGGCAACCAGTGTCGGAAGCAGCGCCTATGCCGCCACTTCCGTGGAATTTGTCGTCACGGTCACCGCGCCACCAAAGAAGAAGAAGCGTTAGCGAGGCAGTTAATCGCTGATTGGTTATTCACTCGGCCTGTTGAGTTTGCGCGAAGCGCGGCTCAGCAGGCTTTGTGATTTACGGGCAAGTTCGGCATTTGCCTGCGCAAGTTCACTGGCGAGTTGATCAACGTCGGCCTGCAATGCTGCATTTTGTGCTTCAAGTTTGGTGACTGTGAAGTTTTCATATTCAGGTGAGGTTGCCATTGCGCTTTCTCCTTCAACGGTGATTGACGTTAAACCAATAAAACCTTGATCACTTGGTCCCACACTTGCTGCGTGCACCTCGAGCCTCACAACTTCACCGGGCTCGCCTGCTCCAACGTTGATGCTGACGAACTCGCCGCGGGAAAACGTGTGCTGCTGGCTACTGAAGTGCTCGGGAGTGACCTGCAGTGTGACAACGCCCGCTTCACACAGTGTTCCTAGGTGCACCGTGAGGTTCGCTTCTGATTCTCGAGTGAAGTTGATTGTCAACTTTTGCTCGGAGTACATGGGGAAACCCCAGGGCTGTGGTGGTCGTTGATTGCCAACAATTAACCGATCAGTGAACACCGAATGCGGAGAGGTCAGAGGATAGGTTTCCCAATTGTTAAGTGTTGGTGCAACCTGTACTTGCTGCTCGTCTTGTTGCGCCGCGTGAACCTCGTTCGTGATCTTCGCTGCAATGTCTGTCCAGGTAACCGGTGTTACGTGCGTGTTTGCTTGCACGATTTTGCTTGTGTGTTCACGCCTGCGCTCCACATTTAACATCTCGGTGTCTATTACGTGCACAAAGTCGGTTACATCACCCGTTGTGAAATAACACGCGAGATCCCCGCCGGCCTCGGTCAATGAAGAGTTCCTCGCCGCAACAACAGGTGTGCCAAAAATCAAGCTCTCACTGACGGGTAAGCCCCAGCCTTCATAGTTCGAGGGATAGACGGTGAACAACGCGTCGCGGTAAAGATCTGCTAACTCTGTGTCGGTGACACCGTCACTGCGCAACACTATTTTTGCGTTGAGATTGTTAGTTTCTTTCATTTTCTCCAGGAAAGGTTCACTATTCCACCCGATTTTCCCCACGCAGATCAGAGTGGGAATATTCTCGGCACCGTGCGTATCGATGAGTTTCTCCCACGCGTGAAATGCTAAAAGGTGATTCTTGCGTGCTTCAATCGTTCCGACCATGAGTGCGAAATCCTCGTTGGTTGCTTCCCGTGGGCCATCACCCGTTGTCATGAGTCCGGACGGCAACGTGGTGGCAATTCCCGGTGGCACTTTTAGGTCGTGATCCCGCAAATATTGGGATAGGTCGTTACGACTTGATTGCGAGATTGCCGGAACCCGGTCGGCGCAGTCACTCAGGAGTGCAAGATAGCGCTCGAATAGCTCTCGCAGGTGCTTGGCGTGACCTGCATCTATGACTGGAGTTATGTCATAAAACAAATCAACATATTGGACACCTTCTGACACTGCGCTACGGATGGCTGCCATGAGTTGGTCGTTGATCCACGTTGCGCCAAGGACTACAAGAACAGAGTTCGGGTACTCGGTGAAGTTGATCCGAACTTGATCACTGGCACCGACAAATCTGCCGGTGGTGCGATCGAGTGTCACTTCCCGAGCATCCCCTGTAAGCAATAGCGGCGTGAGTTCGGCCTCAACGCGTTGCACACCGGAGACCGTGGACCCGGACGCCCGAAATTCGGTGAGGTCGGTGACGTCAATCCAGAGCACGCGTTAACCCTAGTTCTTTGTTAACTCTTATTTGTTTTCGTGTCGGCAAGGAGTTGGGAAATGTCTCTCATCTTGCGGGCTGTTGTCGGCATTTGCCGTAATTTTCGGCCCAACCACTTCGCGGTGTTCCCTTGATCCGCGGTGTCCAGTCCCACCTGTTGCTCGGGTGTTACCCGGTAGTCGATCACGAGTTCGGGGTCGATCCACATCGAGGCTTCACGCACCGCGCGCAGACTCCACCAGCGATCGTGCAACCAGCCGTTGGGCACGGTCAACGTGCTCATTCGATTCGGCGCAAGCGCACTCGCACCACCGGTGGCAATACTGTGTTTGGCGGCGTACTTCCATTGGGTTTGGATATCTGACTCATTGAAGTTTTCTGGGACAGGAAATGTCGTTCGCAGATTTCCTTCCGGTGTGCGCCCATTACTGGCCACCATGCTGACGTGTTCGCGCGACTCCAAAAGTTTATGTTGGTGCGCGATTCGGTGCGGGTGCCACAGGTCGTCGTGGTCGCCAATAATCACCGTGTCCGCTCCGGAATCACGTGCCGCGGTGACCGCTTGCACGAAATTTTGGGCGATTCGGGTTGTGGTGTCGGGGTCCGTGCCTTGCGCTGGAATTACCGTGAACGCGGATTTTGCTAGGAGTTCACATGTGCCATCGGTTGACGTGTCGTCGACCGCAAATCTAATATCGGGTTGAAGGGTTTGTCGGTCAATACTTGTCAGCAGATCAGGTAAAAACTGTTGGGAATTATGAGTAACCAGAACTACCGCGATCATGTTGTCACCATGTTCTTCAGCAACTCTTCATACTGATCGGTGATCCGGTCCCACTGGTACACCTGGGCAACCCGCTCCTGCAGAAGTGGGCCCATGTCAGTTTGAGTGAAGTTTTCCAGCAGTCGCGCATACTCCTGCGCGGTAGCCCAATACAACGCCAAGCTGTCGGTGACTTCGCGGTTGAAGTCACAATCAAATGCAAGAATCTGGGCGCCCGCACCCATTGCGCGCAAAAGGCTTGGGTTTGTTCCACCAACAGAATGCCCGTGCGTGTAGGTCGCGGCGTGCGCATACAACTGATTGAGTAACTCTTGGTCGTAAATCCCACCAAGGAACCTGGTGCGCGAGTCGGCAGCACTTTTTACTTTTTCGATGTACCAGTCGCTGTACGGCGCCGAACCAACCACAATCAGTGGTTTGGTTTCACTGCTCTGCGTGTATCCAACAACTGATTCCAGTACATGATTCTCCGGTTCAAGTCGGGCCACAATCAAATGGAATTCCCCCGGGTTCAGGTTCAACTCCACCAGCCGGCCACTCGGTGGGTTGATCACTTCCGCTCCATAGGCAATTACTTCGCTTTCGCGACCGTACTGATCCCGCACGTGGCTCGCAATCGCTTGGGCATCGGAAATAATAAACGCGCCATGTTTCACGGCTGACTTCTCCGCCCACCGGTAATAGCGAGCACCAAGGCCGCGCCATTTTTCCCGTCTAGATTCCAGGCCGTCGAGGTGGATTGCGGTGGGGATTTTCGCCAGCCGTAGTGGTCCAATAAACGGCGCGTTACCTGCGTTCATGAGCAGAACCGCGTCGGGGCGGTCTTTGATGATCGCATGCACGCTGCTTAAGGCGGTGTGGCTGAGGGTTTCGGCCATGCGGTGATGGATCGCGGGCAGGTTGACCAGGTGCATGCCTTTGTACTGCGTTGTGCTCTGGCCGGGGTTGCGGCAGTACACCGTGACGTCATAGCCGCGCTGCGCTAAGCGGGAACCGATTTCCTCGACCGCGGTTTCGAATCCGCCGTAGAGTGCAGGGACCCCGCGGGTTCCCATCATGGCGATTCTCACGCGCCCAACCGTACTCGCAGCGCATTATGTGGTTTTTGGGTCATGGGTGTGCTGCACGTGAGTGGACGGCTAGGTTTCGGCTCGCTGATACCCTCAGGGCGTGGATTCACAGGAGTTAGATTTTGACGGCGTCACCCTGTTCACCCCGGTTCTGCGGGGCGACGACCGCGGGGTTTTCCTGGAAGCATTCACGTCCACTTCTTTTTTGCAGGCGGTCGGGCGCACGTTTCCCCTTGAGCAAATGAACATCTCGGTTTCGCGCGCCGGCACGGTTCGCGGGATTCACTTTGCCAGTGTTCCTCCGGGTCAGGCCAAATACATTCAGTGCTTTGATGGTGAGATCCTCGACGTTGTGGTCGACATTCGGGTTGGTTCACCAACATTTGGGCAGTGGGAAAGCATTGTGCTGGACTCAACTTCGCGGCAGGCTTTGTATTTACCTGAAGGCTACGGCCACGGGTTCGCGGCCCTGAGTGACTCGGCAACCGTTGGTTACCTGTGTTCAACGGGCTACAACCCGGCCGCTGAGCATGGGATTCATCCACTCGACCCGGAACTAGGAATCACTTGGCCCAACACTCACGGCGAACTGACGCTGTCTGCGAAAGATTCCGAGGCACCGTCACTTTCCCAGGCGCGTGAGCAGGGTTTGTTGCCCGACTACTTAGCGTGCAAAGACTGGATAGCCAGAATCTAGTTTGATATTCGGGTAAGCACTCGAGTCGATTCGTAATCCAGGTCGGTCCAGCCAGGCTCCGGCCCACCATGCCAACGCGATCTGCTGCAATGCGTACTCTTCTTTGCCGAGTTTGTACGCGTCTTCCACTCGTCCGTCGGCGTACATTCGCCCGTCTGTGAACCGCAACTGCAAGGCTCGGGCGTCGTAGGCGTGCGCTGCGAGAAAACTGGCCGCATTGGTGTCTTTAGCCGAATACACATTGGCGAAGCCGTCCACCCCAACGAATGTTGCCGGCCTGCGGTTTCCCCAACCAACACCCATGGGGTAGTAAATCTGTCCGCCCGGCTGATACACCGTTCCACCCGGCGCTTCATAGGGTGGTGAGGGAAAGTCAACAACGGCAAGGGCACGGTACACAATGTCGGCGTTGAAAAAATATGCTTCCGGGACACTTTGCTTCGCTGCACGCAACATGGTTGCTGCCCACCACAGGTGCTGCACATTCTGGGTGTAGTCGGGGTTGACAATTCCGTGATTTGTCACGGTGCCGTCTTCATTTGCGTTAGTTCCCGGCAGTCGAACACCGATTGACACGCCATTCACCATTTTGGTGCTTTGCAGGTCACTTGGCCGGGCAAAAGCCGCAATGCTCTGAGCGATCCCGGCCTCGAGCCACACTTTCGCGTGCGGGTGCTTGGGCATCATGGCCCGCGCCAAACTGGGTGCCATGAGGTCCCAGGAGACTTCATCTGATTTTGAATCGCCGGCTGAAATATCGTTACCCGCCCGGTCCCGGAAATAACGTGGCCCGCGCTCAGACACGTAGTCAGCTTCCGCCGCAATCATCGAAGCAACATAGGACTTCTCTGCCTTCGAGAGCTCGGGCCAAATCAACCAGCCGGCCTGCGCGGTTGTTACCGCCCACAGCGCCGACTGCCACGAGTCACCCCAACCACCCTGGGTCAGTGAGGTGTGTTGACACGCGATTGAACGAATATTCCACCGGGCATAGTCAATTATTTGGGAACGGCTGATTCCGTTTTCCTTTTTATAATTACTCGATGACACTAAAATCGATGCCGCCAATGCTGAGTTTGCCGAACGCCGGATCGACTCCTCCGTTGTTTTGGCGACACTCAACGGGTCGAAATAGCGCATAAAAGTTCGCCCGGAAATTCGTTGCGTTAAGTCATTGGACATCGTGTAACGGACCCCGTCCACCAAGGTTGCATAAATCTCTTGGTAACCGGCAACTTTCCGGGTTGAGTTGGGGGTCATGGGTTTAGTGACTTTCTTTACCAGTGCGGCAGCTTTACGACCGGCCGCCTTCGTCACAGTTGGACATGTTCCAGGCGCCGAAACCCGCGAACCCACCAAAGGTGTCATTCCTTGCGCCAAAGTCGCGGTCATGCGCACTGACTTCTTGGGCTTTTTAACACTCTTACCCAGATACCAGATGCTGCCAGCGCGAACCACCCCAGGATCACTCGTTCCGTTGCCATCCCAGTCTCCGGCCACCGGGAGATCACCGGGTGCACCGAAGGCAAATACACGCATGGCCCCATTGCGTTTAGGGACGGTCCACGTGTTACCCCGCACCACCCCGGGTTGATCAACCCCGATTCCGTTCCAGTCGCCTACAACCGGGGTGTCACCCACTTCCCCGAACGTTTCTGTGAGCGTGCCACCCGTTGTTAGTTGCCACTCCCATGTGCCAGCACGAAAGACTCCAATATCGGCTTTTCCGTCGTTGTCTTTATGTCCAGTGACCGGAATGTCGCCCTCGACCCCACCGAAAGTTCGCAACTCACTCCAGTTCGGTGAATCAACACTCGTATTAGTCATGAACCACGTGCCGTTGAGGTAGCGACCCGGTGTTGAAATCCCGTTGCCATCCCAGTCCGCCATCAGCGCAACACCTTCTGCCGGCGGCATGTTCACGGTTGTCCGTGAAACACCCGTCCACACCTTTCGGCTCACCACAGAACCACCCCACGTCTGGTACACACCACTTGTAGCCGACCCTGCCGCTGGAATTGACGGGGCATTCTTCTCCCACTTCACCGCGGCGTTTGATGTCGCCGCGGTGCTGGGCAAATTCCGAGCGCGCGTAATTTGGTCGTCAGGTTGGGCCATGGCGGATTGCACCCCAATAGGCGTGATCAACGCGATCACAATTCCGCCAATAGTGACCTGGGAAATAGGCGTCAGGGATTTCCTCACTTACGGGATCACTACTTGGGTTGCGATCAAGCGATCAGCGGGGTAATTGGCCACCCAGGCATCGAGTTCAGCTCCCACCTCGGGGCTCCACCAAAGCAGTTGAATGCGAGCCAAGGGGTTGGCATAAATGTATTGCGCGATTTGGCTCAATGTCGATTCGGCATATGGAACCTGTGGCAAGTCTTGATAGAAAAGTGTCTGATCATTCGATGCTGTGTTTATCAATGCCAACACCCACAGGTTCTCCAACGTACCCACTCCCTGCCAGACAACGGGCGTGAAATCCGGGTTGTTTTGTGCAGCCCGAGCTGAGTTCACAATTGCAATTCCAATCCCCGGATCCTGTATCCATTTCTCTCGCTCTAAAGCCACAGCGATTCCGGGCGCTGGGGAAAATGTGCTGGCCAGCTTGTCTGCATTAAATCCCACGAAACCAAATGTTGACACCCCGATAACAATCACAGAAATCACCACAAGGACTGACTGCACGACTTTCAAGCGCTTGACCAACACGATCAGTCCACAGGAAGCCACTGCAATCACAAGGGGAATGAAGAACAGGTAACCCGCATTGAGTGATTTGAGAACGTAATAGGAGGTCAACCGGCTAACTCCGGTTGCGTCAGCTCCCACCACAAAAACCAATGCCAAAACTGTGGACACCACGACGGGTATCGGCAAAAGAAATGCGAAAATCTTGCCCGTTCTTTGTGCGATCACGATCGAAATAAGCACCGCAATGAGAGGTGCCGCGATTGCCAGAGTGAGGTTGAAATTAGTCATTCCAACACCAACAGAACTGATTTGCTCATTAAAGCTACCCGTTGAATCTGTCTCACTTGCCCCGAGAACCGCATCTGCTTGGGAAAGTACGGTGAACACTCCCACACCGCCTACGACAATCAACCAAATAATCCCAAGAACTACTTTGGTCTTTGTCAGGGAATATGCGACAACAAGTCCCGCCGGAACGAGAGCTAGCACCAGCGGGGTCCACAAACCAACAGTTGCTAGGGCTCCCAACGGAAGCACAAACCAACCGAGTCGGAGTGGTTTCGTACCCACTAGATAACTGGTTGCAGCTACGACGGCAACGGCCATGACAAAGTTGGTGAAACCGGTGCTATACAAAAATTGAACACTGCCCAACACACCAAAGGCGCCCACTGACAAGGCAGCGATCAATCCTGCAGCATTGACCTGCTTGTCAGTGAGCTCGAAGGTGCGAGCCAGTCGGGACGCCAAATCACCACTGATCCACACCAACACGCCAACCGCTGCAGCGAAGGAAAGTGCCACCCAGATGGCATACGGGATCACCAGGGAAATTCGATCCGGCTCACCGGCACCGACCAGAACTTGAGAGAGGGACCACAAATTGGTATGCACCGCTGGGTACCACTGGTTCCAAGGAACTGAGCCATCCGCGCTAACCCACTGCGCACTGCCAGCCATCACGGTATTAGCAAAGGGTACAAAGTGTCCTTGGTTATCCCACCCGGTATGAAATAGAGAAGCCACGGCTTCTTCGGAAGTCAAACCCACAAATGTTTTGATCGGCACCGCGGCCACCACCGCAGTAAACACAGCCACCATGACGTCAATGCCGCTCACGCGCGGCATTGGGGCTTTGCGCACCGCCGGGATCAACCGCAGCAGCATTGCCACAGCCAGAACCCCACAAAAAAGCATGCTCGCACTCACTCGATCAATTGGCAGTGAGCCGGCGCGCGGGAACACCAAGGCGATTACGCCGACGAGCACCAACCCAGAAATCACCGCCCGTTGCGCGTAACTGCGACCCCACGGGGGCAGGGTCATTAGTGCAATCGCAACAAGAATGAACCCAAGAACCGGTGAGACGACAAGAGTAAGAATTGCAATTGCGGCCAGTGCGTTCACAACGATGAGTGACCTGGTTTTCATCGTGTGAATTCCACGTTGATTTTCGTTGGCTTGTCGAGCACGGCGCTCACGGTTGCATTTTGATCCTTGACGTCCATGCCTGGATAACGAACCGGGCTAAAGCCATCGGGTCCATTTACTGAAACCGTGACCGTTGGCGCGATAAACAGGCTTTGTGGGTCAGCCAAAATTTCATATTCGAGGGCTCCGGTGTCAGTATTTATGAAAGTTCCCGCTGGGAGGTTGTAGGAAACACCGACGGCTGCTTGACCTCCGGGCGGAGTCCACCCGACAACTCGAATCAATTTGTTTCCGTAACCGTCGTCAACCCAGCCACGACCAAATTGTTGTCGCGAGTGACCTTTAAACGGTCGGACCGCAAACCCACTCGGGTAACTCACCTCATAGTCCCTCGCTGCATCGGGGATATATATCAAGTACGCGTTCTTGATCCACATGGTTTCGTAACCAATTCCCTTTTCAGGTCCGGGATCACGATCCGCCGGTGTTGCATTAAGCATTGTCATTTGTTGATTAACGCGGGCGGAGCCGTCAACTTCTAAGTTCACGGTGATGGACACATTGCGCTGTTGGAAGACATCAACCTTTGACTGGTTTCCGTTTTGGGTATACATAGCGGACCAATCACCGGTCTCCGGAGAGGCCACCACACCTGCGGCACCTGCGTCAAGAGCCAGCTGCTCAAGTGTGGGGTCCTTCATGAAAAGCTGAAAATGTCGGCCCGGTGCCGTACCCGCTATGGCGCTTGCCGCCTTGACTAGATCGTCGCCGGAAAGAATTCGGGTGAGTAAGTCGTCGACCAGTTGTTGATTCGCTGCCTGCCGAACGGTCGCCTCCTCTTGACCAAAATCGGCATACGCATCTACCAACAAGATCTGTCCGAGTTGGTCACCTGTGACTGGGCCATATGTTGACGAATTAATAGAACCTGTCTCCGTGAGAACCGCAGCGATGGCCGTTAGATCCAAATACACAACACCGTCAACTTCAGGGAAATTGCCACCTTGCCAGGCGCCCATCATTTCTCGACCGCTCATGAGCAAATTGGGGTGCGTATTTGTCACAACAAATGGTGCATTCCGTGGATTGCCTGGGAAGAATGTGTTCAGCGCTGGTCCGAACCACTCGACTCGAGCATTCAGGGGAGGGAAAAGCTGCGTACTAGTTTGACCTTTAATGGGAATCGCAATCTTGCCATTGTCTAACTCAACCATCACAAGCGTCAAGGGTGCTCCACCCGATGCGCGCATTTCGGCTTGGTTTCCCAACGCGATCAGGTATCTCCGAACACCATTCGCCCCAAGTGCATCCGGCAAAACCGGAGCCACCACTTCGAGGGAACCCACTGCGTCTTGGACCGGTTGCATTTCACGTAATGCTTTAGCGCGAATGTCATCAAGTAGTTGAGAAAATACCGTGTTTGCTTGAATAGCATCAAGCTCACTTTCGGCGAGACTCAAACTTGCAGAAGAAGTTTCGACTCGACTCGGAAGGTCCACCAACATATCCATGTTGATCGCGCCATCAGAAAAGATTTTTTCTCCACCTGTTTCACCCGACAGGTCGCCGTAGAGTGAAATCAAATCACCCGTTGTCTCCGTGATCGCGCTGGTTGCATTTGCGCTGCGCTGCAGGTTGCGCACTGCTGTCTCGGCACCAGGAATTACACCGATAAATGTAAACTGCGCGAGATTACTCATGCTCTTCACAGCATCAGCTGAGTCTTGGGCCGCAAAGTATTCGGCCTCGCCTTTTTGGTAGTCACCTTTAAGTAAATAGTCTGCTGCAGCGGTGAGGTGTCCCTGCAAATTCGCGCCGTTAAGTCCAAAACCCGCCAGAGCAGCTACCAAGCCAACTTGCAACCAGAAAAGAAAACCTCCGACGAGGACTCCGGCTCCTAACAGGACCCAAGAAAACGGTTTAAGGCGTGGCACTTAGTCAGTGTACGTCAGGTGTGTTGTAGTCCCGTGCAATCGCTATTGGAGGTAGATCCGCACCGGAATTTCGGTCAGAGTTGTGGCAGAAGACGGCGCAGCCTCAATACAGGTTGCCAAAGGATCGCAAATCAATTGGGAATTTTCAGGAGTGACATAGGTGACCTCGCCTGATTGGGCCCAAGCGACCTTCCAACTGGTTCCATCGCGGCTGAAGTCACACACCACTGTGTTGTCGGCCTCGGTGCAACCACCAAAGATAGCTCCTGTTACCCAGTCATTGACTGCAAAGAAGCCTTGCTCACCGTCCGAGCCGGAATAGGCCTGGATACCCAGTAGGTCGTATGGCTGAAGCGTCCAGATGTACCAGTAGCTGCGCTCAATACCCAGTCGAAGATCGTCTAGATATGTACGAACGATGAACCCAGCTGCCCCTGCGCCAGTGATCTCTTCACGTGGAATATCTCCCGGGCCAGCCAAACCGTAGTTCAGTTCGGTATCCCACAGGGGGATCGCTGGCGAGTTCGCAGCGGTCAATAGTTCTTGGGCCTTAATCACCAATGCAGCCCTAGCTGATGGGTCGCCCGTCGCATCAGGGTAGGTGTGGATCGCCATGACGTCCACCGGCCAACCCAGTACCGCGAGTTGTTCAAGGTACTTGGGGAAGAAGCGCTCAAAGGACTTGGTCAATCGAGTTGACGGGGAAGCGGCAACAATTTTGGCTTCAGGGTCAATCGCTTTGATAATGTCATAGGCCTCTTTGGTCAACTCCGCCATTTGCTTGGGGGTTCCATTAAAGAAGTTGGCTAGGTTCGCTTCATTCCAAATTTGATAGGAACTAATGCGACCCTGGTAACGGGTGGCCACAGCGGTCACCCATTCTTTCCAGTCCTCCATGTTTGCTGGAGCCTCAGCAGCACCAGGTTGGGGATAGTCAGCGTCATTCAAGTTCTCGGGATCCTTGGCTGCCCAAGCGGGTGTCGTTCCCAGCACGTACAGGATGTCTGTCATGCCTTTTGACTCGGCGTTATCAATTACCCCGTCAAGGTTGTCCCACTTGAACTCACCCTTGGCAAGTTCAATTTGTGACCAAGCCGTGCCGTTGTCCCATAGGCGAAGTGCTCCAAATGGGGCCGATGCCCAAGCACCACCTTCAGCACCCTCAATGTGCAGTCCAACCAAGCTTGGCTGAACTGCATTGGGATCAACCACCGCTGACTCCGTTGGAGTTGGAGTTGCACTCTCGGTGGCGGTGTCCCCACCACCGCAAGCGGTGAGCAGAAGTGCCCCGGCCGCTACAACACTAACTAAGGCGAAGCCACGGGCCTGTTTAGTAGTGTTGCTTGATTCGTGGCGTTCTGCTCTGCGGTTCCAAACCATAGGGGCATGCTTCCAATCGCTATTGAGTCTCCAGGAGTTACAGCCGAGCATCGATTCATTGCATCGCATTGAACTGTTGCATTGGCAGGAACAGTGTAAGTCCCGCTACCTTGGGTAGCCCACACGACCACTTCCGGTTGCACTGCGTCACCAAGTTGGCAAACGTTCACATTGCCTTCGGTGCAGGAGTAGAAAGAGTTATTTAGCCACATATATGCGGTCTGGTAGCCAATCGCACCCGGGTAGCCGTCTTGCATTGTGATTCCCAGTAGTGAATTCGGTGCGTCCCAGAAGTACCAGTAGGAACGGCCTACGCCTTTCACTATATTTTCCAAATAAGTCTGTGCTGTCCAGGCGGCTGCTTTGTCACCGCCAATTTTTTGACCCTTGATCTTGCCGGGTCCTTTAATACCGTAGTTCACTTCGGTATCCCATAGTTGCTTGCTCGCGGGCACCTTAGACTTTTTCATTTGAGCACTGACTTGGTCGATGTAGATCGAACGATCCTCGGGTGTGCCATTGCCCTTTGGGTAGGTGTGCACTGAAATCACGTCAACCGGCCACTTAACCTTTTTCAATTCTTTGAGGTACGCCGGGAAGAATCTCTCGTATGCACTCTGCAAACGCACGGTGCTGCTCGCGCTCACTACCTTCGCGGTTGGGTCGTACTTACGAATGATTTTTGATGCAACCTGGGTCAGTTTTGCCATTTGCTTTGGGGTTCCGGCCCAGAAGTCGGTCAAATTTGCTTCATTCCAGATTTGATAGGAACCGATACTTCCCCCATGACGCTTAACGACTGCCGTGACCCACTTCTCCCAGTCTTTTGTCTTGGGAACCGAGGCCGCACCTTTATATGGGTAAGTGCCTTGTTTTTTGTTAGTTGCCGCCCACGTTGGAGTACTACCCAGGACATACATGATGTCTACGCCTTGGCTATTCGCATTAGCAATCGATGCATCCAAACCATTCCACCAAAATTTGTTTTTCCCTTGCTGTACTAGACCCCAAGCCACACCCGAGTCCCACAGGCGAACCGAGCCATAATTCACACCCGGCACGAGGCCCTGTGAAAGCTGAGGAATGTGCATTCCGAACTGGGTCGCATTGATTGGGCCGTCTGCTGCGGCTGGATTGGCCGAAATCAAAGAAGCGGCTAATCCAATGGAGATAACTGAAGCTACAAGCGCACGGCGCATAGTTGAAAACCCTTCGCGGTTGGGGGAAGTACGTGAGTTACGTAAGGAACCTAACCCATTACCGACAAAAAGACACATAGCCACGCCAAGGACTTAGGGATTTCTGTCTAGTAAGCGCCACGTCCGGTCAGGACAACTTTGACGGTTTTCCCTACGATTACTAGGTCTAGTGCCGGCGACCAGTGCTCTACGTAGTCCAGGTCCATGCGCATGCGTTCATCCCAGTCCACAGCCTTGCGACCGGACACTTGCCACAGGCCGGTGAGTCCAGGTTTGGTCAGGTGGCGGCGGTGGTCAGCATCCCCGAATAAGGGGATTTCGTCGAGTAAGACTGGCCGCGGCCCCACAAGAGACATCGTTCCACCGAGAACATGAATAATCTGGGGCATTTCGTCAATGGACCAGCGCCTCAGAATCCGGCCGAACGGCGTAATCCGTGGATCATTCCGGTAGCGGCTACTAATATTTTCGTCCGGCATTCCGATTACTTCGGTCCGTTGCTCGTCGGATCCTATGTACATGGTTCGGAATTTCACCACGTTGATCACGGTCCCGCCACGACCAATTCGGTGATGCTTATAAAAGATAGGCCCACGACTCGATACGAGAACCCCCACAGCCGCGACAGCCATGAACGGTAGAAAAACCAAAAATAGGAGTAACCCGAATATCAAATCTAATGCTCGTTTAACGGCCCGCTTTGATCCTGTGAGTTGTGGTTCGTCGAGGTGAATGAGAGGTAGATCCGCCTGCATACGCATTGTGACTCTCGGGCCGACAAAATCCCCCAACGTTGGCGCGACCAGTAGGTCAATTCGTGGGCCTTCAAGGCGCCAGGACAGCCGACGAATCAGGGATTGGCCTAAAAGTGGTGTTCCGGCAACGGCAACCGTGTCAACATCGTGCAATGCAATCCGCGCCATTACTTCGTCGAGCCAATTCACCAGTTGCTGCTCGGAATAATTCACATCGGGTTCATTTGTGACGTCGACAACGGTGAACCCTGCCACCGGATCCCGATCGAGCATGTCAACGATTGCGCTTTGGCGTTCTCCAAGTCCGATCACCATGGTGCGATGCAAATAGTTCCCGTACCGGCGTTCATGTCGCAACCAAGCACGCAAACTCCAGCGCTCCACGAGCAACAGAACCAGTCCGGCGACAAATGTAATCAACACAAATCCACGCGACAGGTCCAGTTTCAGCGCAAATGCACCAATTGCCACCACACTAAAGAGTCCGGCGGATGCGGTGACAACCCGTTTAAATTCCTCTGAACCGGCCCCAAGAACCCTGGTGTCGTATGCCCCGCATACAACCAACGCGATTACCCAGGAAACCACCACAACCAGTGCAAAGTACACGTAGGTCAGGTCAGAAATGTCAAGGTTATAAGGGATTGTCCAACGCAGAACAAAGCCAATTGTTGCAGCAAGAACGATCGCAATCGAGTCAAAAATTACCGCCCGGGTTGCATAAACCCGCAGCGGATCCCGATGCTCATAGGGCCGATCATGGTGTCGGTCTGTCGTTGCCCAGCCTTGTTTGGTGTGTGCCTCCAGAGCGATCCGACGCCAGGTACCGGTATCCGTAGCAGGATCCACAGCCGGATCAGCCCCTTCGGTGCTCTTGAAGTCCTCAACGCTCACCCCTACACGGTACCAGTGTGGGTCGAATTGAGACCGGGATTAACGACGTTTAAGGATGTACAGACTTTGGCCGTCCGTTTCCCGGCCATACTCGAAACGGTCGACCGCTAATCCCCCTACGTTCACGAGGGATTCGAAGTACTGGCGGGAGAAGCGAGTGCAGTGCAGCCGTCCTTTCCACTCCAACGGGCCATAACCGGCAGGATTCTCTTCCCAGTCAGGAACGTCTTCCTCAACAAAGCACGTAACGAATGCCTTACCGGTCGTCGTGAGCGCTTGCCCTAGTAATTCCAAATACCCTGCGGTGTCAACAGCGTTCATGTGACTAAACACCGAATAGGCATAGAACACGTCAACACTGTGGGGATCCGCACTCAAAGTGCGCTCAGGTGAACCATCTGGGTTGTACCGCTCGTTACTCACGTCAACGTAGGTGAACCGGTAACCTTCACTCGCCAAATTTTCCTGCGCCCAGTCGATTAATTCACGTTGAACGTCAACTCCGTGGTAGTCACGAATTGAAGGGAAATACTCCTTTACGCCAATTGCCAGGCGACCTGCACCACTTCCCCAATCGAGTAACGAGGACTCGGGATTCAGACCGCAATACTTTTCCAGGCGCCTCACATCTCGTACCGCAGTCTTTATGAACGCTTTGTCATTCTTAAAGTGTTTGCCACCCATCCGGTATTTCGACGGGGGTAGCGGGGTCTTTGACTTCCCACCAATGGACAGATTCCCAATTTTCACCACAACCCAACAGTATCCCCAACTCGTTCAGATCTGTCACCTTCCACACAGGGTCGCTAGGACCTATTCCACAAACCAGGCGGCTGCAACAGAATTTCATGATGTTCGATCCCGTAGTAAGTCAGTTATATAAACAACGAATTGAGTTCGGTCAGCCCGAAGTCGAAGAATTAATTTGGACCGAGCTTGAGTTGAAATCAATTGACACGCTCTTCTTTCCCGGCGCGACCACTCGCACCGGCGGAGTGCCACACACATCTATTGCAGAATTAGAGGCGCGAATATCTCGACTTCGGGCTCCGTGCGTGATTTCACATTCAAGTGCGGCAATTCTTCTCGGACTTGAACTGCCATTTCGTATTGCTCACGACCAGTGTCTGCACCTCACCATTCCTCGCTCTCCTGCACGGCCAACACAACGGGGTCTCCATGCACATCTGGGTGATCTATCCGACGGCGAGACTTTCCTAATCGGCAGCCTGTCGGTCACTTCACCCGCACGTATTGTCGCTGACCTAGCAGAGAAATTGACACTTCCCGAACTCAATGTGCTACTCGACAGTGCACTTTCATGGGTTGACGAAGCCGATTGTGACGAGTTCACCACCGAATCGTTCAACGAGACCCTGTTTCGCCGCAGTAGATTTCCAGGTCGAGGAAGAATACGGAAGTTGACAACTCTGAGAGCTCGCTACCTGCGAGCGAGGTTGGCATGGTCATTCCCGCACTCTCCCTGGCAGAGTTTCCTCTCCACTCTGATCGCGGACCGGTACCGCACACGCGTCAAAGTCTTGAGCTCAGATCAAATCGTGATCCCCACCCACAATGTGATCCTCGTTCAACCATGGCACCTTGATGACGACCGCGTCACCGCAATGAACATCGCAGCAACCATCACCGCGCTCCGATCATTTGGTTGGTGTGCGTTTTCTTTCTCGTATCTCGACCTGCTGTCTGAAAAATCTGTGCTCAGCAGCTATGAAAAAGCCCGAAATCATGCAAATTTCAATCATCTCCGTGAATTGAATCAGCGAAATTGAGCACGCGGGCCGCTACGTCTCCCAAGGTGTCCGGAAAATTCTTTGCTTACATCATGGCACTGTGCGAACTGTGCGCATTGGATCCAATCAATTGCGAGATTCGTGAGGGGACCTGAACAAATGACTGTCCTAAACCTCGGAAAATCCACACACTTAGTCGAGTGCCACCATCCCTGCAAATAATTCGCACTCGTTCATTCGCCCGCGTTTCTCTCTAACTCTCGGTCCTCACATGACCTTGTCAATGAGGCCAAGATCAACGGCAGCTTTGGTGAGATCTTCGCGGACACTTGGGTGTGCCGCGTAATTAATAATGTTGAGTGCTTGCTGTGCTTGGCTGCGGCCAAATGCATCGGCGATTCCATTCTCGGTTGCTACGGCACTATGTTGAAAACTTGTAACGGGGTTCGACAACATTGGGACGATTGTCGAAACATTGGCCTTTTTGTGCCAGGACGGCAGCGCAATGAACGATTGGCCGCCCCTGGAATGCAACGACCCAACTATGAAGTCGGTTTGGCCCCCAAATCCTGAGTAGATCCGGCCTTTGATTCGGCTTGCGTTTGCTTGATCAAGTAGGTCCACCTCAAGGGCACTATTGACACTGACCATCTGTGCTTGTTTCTCAATTTTCCCTGGGTTGTTCGTATGTTCTGTCCGCATCATGTGAACCTTGGTATTGAGATGAACCCAGTCGTATAACTCGCGCGAGCCGAATAAGAATGAGGCAGTCAGGGCACGGTCTGGATCTAGCGCTCCAACTTTATGAAGGTCTAGAACACCGTCACTGAACATTTCGGTCCAGATTCGTAATCCTTTGCGTTGGGTAAGTGACTCCAAGACGGCATCAGGAACGCCACCGATCCCAGACTGCAACGTAGAGTTGTCCAAGACCCTGGCGGCAATGCTCTCACCGATGGACCTGCTCACTTCATCTGCCACAACTGGAATGTGCTCGTTTAAGGGTTCATCGACTTCAATCAAATAATCGATTTCATCTTCATAAATTTGCGCATCGCCATATGTATACGGCATGTACTTATTCGCTTGCGCGATCACAATTCCGCCCCGTTCGCGCGCGGACTCAATTGCCGCGGGCATGACATTCACTTCGATACCCAGACTCACTGTGTCGTGCCGAGGAGTAGAAGTATTCAACAGAACGACGTCAGGGTGGTAGTGGTCTCGAAGTAGTTCAGGGACGAGACTCAGTCTGGCCGGGATGTACTCCAAACTTTCGTGGTGACGCATTCCAGGGCCAACAAATGCGGTTTCATAGGACACACCTGGGCGATCTGGAATCCCCTCCTGGGCATTGAGTATGTGGAGTCGGTATTCCGGGAGTAATTTATCCACCTCGTCCAGCAGAAACTTGGGAGTAGCAAAATTTCCCGAGCACACAATCCGAGGATTTGGGCCAAGGCCTCCAAGAATTGATTCGAGTTTTTCGGTATTGATGACTCGCATATAAGCATGGTATTGGGTGTGCCCTGAATCGCAGGGGCATGTGGAAGGATCCGGTCATGGCAGAAATCGATTGGTCACAATCCAAGGTGTATGTGGCTGGGCATCGAGGGCTTGTCGGCTCGGCTCTTGTTCGGGCACTAGAAGCCGCCGGTGTTGGTGAAGTTGTTGGTTGGCCTTCCAGTGAACTTGACTTACGTGACCGAGATGCAGCGATGGATGCAATTTTGGAAGCCAAACCAGACATCGTGATTGATGCCGCCGCTCGTGTCGGCGGGATCATGGCAAATTCAACGTATCCCGTTGACTTCCTTAAAGACAATATGTTGATCCAAACAAATGTGATGGATGCAGCGCACGCAGCAGATGTTGAACGATTGCTATTTCTTGGCTCAAGTTGTATTTACCCACGGCATGCAACCCAGCCGATTCGCGAGTCAAGCTTGATGACCGGGCCACTGGAGCCGACCAATCAGGCGTACGCCATGGCAAAAATTGCCGGCATCTACTACATCGAAGCTTTTCGGACCCAGTATGGGCGCAAATGGATTTCGGCTATGCCTACGAATCTGTACGGTCCACGTGACAACTTCAATTTGGAAACATCTCACGTACTGCCGGCATTCATCCGTCGTTTCCACGAAGCAAAGGAAAGTGGTGCGAATTCGGTCACTCTCTGGGGAACAGGCGCACCTCGGCGGGAGTTCCTGCACGTTGACGACTTGGCAAATGCTTGCCTAATGTTGCTCCAAAACTACGACTCACATGAAACGATAAATGTTGGTTGGGGGGACGACCTGCCGATTCGTGAACTCGCCGAAGCAGTAGCCGGTGTCGTTGGTTTTGAGGGTGAACTCGAATGGGATTCAAGTAAGCCAGATGGAATGCCGCGCAAATTGCTGGACACCAGTCGAATCAATGCCCTGGGTTGGAACCCTTCGATCAAATTGAACGACGGACTTGCAAGCACTTATGACTGGTACCTCGAGAACCTCGAAAAAAGTGCGTCGTAATCCACATGTTGCATGACGGACTCTTGCCAGATCGCCGGGCACTACTAGTTCGGCTCAATGTTGCCGCCGGTAAACGACCTGAACTTCTTGAGATGCTAAATACGTACGCCGATCAGATAGGCGAAGAACCAGGCACCGAGGTCTATTCAGTTCTCACGGATCCGGATTCGGAGGAGATCGTCTGGCTTTTCGAAGTATTCGCAAGTGAGGAAGCCGAAGTGGTGCATCGGCAAACAACAGGATTCACCGATCTGATGCATGGATTACCAAATGTCCTTGATGGTGCTCCTGGAATCTTGCGCATGAACCCATTGCGCATGACAATGCAGGAAGACATGTTCGCCCAAGACTGGAGTTTCTAATGATGAGCCTGTTCCTTAATAATTGGAGTTCACAATGATTCGTGAAGTTGCCCAAGTTTCGATTAAGCCTGATTCACATGCCGAGTTTGAAATCGCGCTGGCGCGTGCACATACTGAAATTTTGCCACACGTCACAGGTCTCATTGAGTTCGTACCAGTCGGTTGGTGTGTAGAGCGACCTCATGTGTACATGTTCACAATTGATTGGGAAACCCTTGAAGCCCACATGGTCGGATTCCGCGAGTCGGAAAACTTCTCGGCCTGGCGCACACTCATTGGTCCATATTTCGAAGGACCTGCCACTGTTGAGCATTTCTCCCTGTAGTACAGTTAGTTGACTGTTCAACTACACGAGTTGAGCGGAACCTAACTTAGGAGCAACATGTCCTCACTTCTACACATCGAAGTCAGCCCCTGGGCTGAAAACTCACTCTCGCGATCAGTTTCTGCCGACTTCATTACCGCGTGGAACACCGCGAATGCAGATGGCACGGTGATCACCCGCGATTTAGACACCACCCCTGTTCCTCACCTTGATGTGGAAGCAATTGCGGCGGCATTCATGGGCGAAGCAGACCGCAGTGAGCCCATGGGCGCCAAGTGGGGCGCACGTATGTTTCTGATTGAAGAAATTTCCGGTGTCGACGAGATCCTGATTTCTACACCAATGTGGAACTGGAGTGTCCCCTCCGTTCTCAAGGCGTATATCGACAATTTGATCATTCCCGGTGTATTCGACGAAGGAACCGCGACTCTTGCCGGTAAAAAGGTCACCTTCGTTGTTGCCCAAGGTGGCAGCTACCGCGATGGCACACCAAAAGCCGGTTGGGATTACGCAACCGGTTACCTCAATCAGTTTGCGACCGCAATGGGTGCAACCGACATTGAAGTAATTACGGTTGAATTTGGATTGGCCGGGGTCGTGCCAGCACTTGAAGGATTCATTTCACACAAAGAAGCCTCAATCGCGGCTGCTAAAGAAGCGGCGATCGCTCGCGCGGCCTAATCGATTGATAATTGCTTAACTAAAGGGCGGCCGCTCGTCTAAGGCAATACTTCGCTTTCCCGCGAAGTGCCACAGGCGGGCGGTCGTATCTTTGTCTTCGGGGGTGATCAAGTTGCCCATGACTCGTAGGGCAATTGACATAAGGAATTGTGATCGCATCCCGATCGGTCCGAAAGTGGGGAGCAGTTTTGGCACTGTGATCAAACCAGCCAGTCGACGGGCAATTGAAAACGCCGTTCCGTAGTGCTCGACAAGGGTCTGTGGCCACACGGTTGTGAAGTCCATGCGTGCATTCGCGGGAGTTCTAGCAAAAAGTTTGGCGGCTAGGTGCCCTGTTTCCAGGCCGTAGTCGATCCCTTCACCATTGAGCGGATTAACGCAACCTGCTGCGTCACCGATGAGTACCCAGTTGGCTCCGGCGACATTGCTGACAGCGCCACCCATGGGCAAGAGAGCCGACCAGGGGGCGCGGATATCACCTTCGAACTCCCAGGTTTCCCGCTGTTGGTCTGCATAGAAAGTTAAAAGGTTTCGCAGGTTTACATCCGCTGGGCGCTTCACCGTTGCCAGGGTGCCGACACCGACATTGACTTCGCCGTCACCCAATGGGAAAACCCAGCCGTAACCCGAGAGGAGTTCATTCTTCTCCCCGCGGAGTTCTAGGTGACTTGAAATCCATTCGTCGTCGGAGCGGTGTGACTTAATGTAGCCGCGGGCAGCAACACCGTAAGCAGTCGATCGGTGCCACTCGCGCCCGAGAGTGCGACCCAATTGCGATTTTGCCCCGTCAGCAACGATCACACGCATGCAGTGAATCGTGATGTTTTCCGACTGCGTCCCCTTGCCGCCAGCCTTCTTGAACACAACCCCGGCAACTTTGTCGCCGTCCATGACGGCGTCGACCGCCCGCATTCCTTCGGCGACCCGCACGCCGGCATCAATGGCGACCTGCCTGATCGCGGCATCCATTTCAAGCCTGGGTGCTGCGCCTCCATAGTTGGGGAGGTTTCCACCCGGCCAGGGGAGATACAACTCTTGACCAAAACCAGCTGCACGAAGACCTTTATTACGAGCCCTACCTTCGAGCCACCCGGAAAGCCCTAGTTGATCCAACTCAGCGATTGCCCTTGGTGTGAGACCGTCGCCACATGGTTTATCTCGTGGAAACTCCTCGGCGTCAACTAGCAAGACGTCAAGTCCTGCCCGGGCACACCAAGCGGCAGCGGAAGAGCCGGCGGGGCCTGCGCCAACCACTAGGACATCGGTAATTAGATTTTTCATGACTGCCTAAGTGTTCCCTGCCTAATGACTTGGCGCAAATCATGCGCCAGCTCTACAACTTGGCGGGGGACTTATTTCGACCAATCAAGTACGCCATGAGAGGGAAGAGCAGTACCGAGAATGCGCCAGCCCCGACGAGTGTTGCGGCATCGGCTGAACTCATGATTCCCGCATCAACCTGAACCGTTGTCACCGCAACAATAATTGGGAGAGCCGTTGCTACGTAGAGGCTGAAACGAACCCGATCCCGCACAACTGGGATTGCCTTTCGGTAAATAAAGAACTGCGGCAGGCCGCGAGCAATGAGCAGCAATGCGACTACAACAAACATAGGAAGTGGGTCTTCAATGATCGATTTGATATCGATGTTGACGCCCGACACCACGAAGAAAATAGGAATGAGAAACCCAAAGCCGATACCTTCGACCTTGAGAGACATTGCGTTTTCGGCACCTGTTGGCGCATACAGCCGGAAAATAATTCCAGCGATGAAGGCTCCCAAAACAACGTCCAAGCCCAATGAAGCAGCAACGGCCAGCAGCCCGACCAAGAAGAGGATTGTGATCCGCATCGGGGTTTGTGAAGATGAGAACTGACCGGATAACAACAGCGAGTGCATCCGCTCCCCACCTAGCCACTTGGGGATCTTTGCCGCGATGAAGGCAATCGCGGCCATGGCAACCAGAGACATAATCGATTCAAATGAACTCATGGAACTCAAAAAGAGTGAGATTGCCAAGATCGGGCCAAATTCACCGATCGCGCCCGCGCCCATGAAAAACTTGCCGAAAGGCGTGTCCAGTTCTCCGCTGTCGCGGAACACTGGAAGCAAAGTGCCCAGCGCCGTGCTCGTCAACACAATTGCAAACCCGATGAAGTCCTCGATCAAGCCCGCATATTCCAGGATCACCGTGGCAATTCCGGCGACCAGCAAAGTTGAACCCCAGCCGATGGCGGCCAGTTTCCCGTAACGGCCTTGAATTGCATCGGGTTGAAGTTCCAACCCGGCGAAGAAAAACAGAAAACCAAGTCCGAGTTGCGAAAGCAGGGAGATGCTGTCATCAAGTTGTATTAGATCGAGAAGCTCCGGGCCGGCAATAATTCCTAGGCCGATCAGAATGACAACTTCGGCTACTTTCAGTCGCAGAAAACCGACGGCAAGCGGGGCTATCACCGCGATCAGCATGATTACGAGCAGGCTATTGAGTTCGGTGATCAGGCTTTCACTTTCGGCAATGATGTGAATCACGTGCGAATGCTAGTCCGAGCCACCCGTCATGTCAGGGATTTGATTCGCCCCCGGATTAATCCCTGAGCTGTTGCTGCTCCAAAAACCACAAGCAGTCCGCCAACAGGCTGGTTCCACGTGATGTGTTCGTTGAGCAGAAGTGCTCCGACGACAACGGCAACAAGTGGAGTGATGTACGTAACGGTGCTGGCTGTCGTGGCATCAGCCGCGGTAACAACTCTGAAGTTGAGCACGTAGGCAAACCCGCTACCCAAGATTCCTAGTGCGGCAATCGCGAGCAGTGGGCCGGCGGTGACAGGGGCATTCGTGACTCCTGTGAAAGCGACGATTGGTCCAGTGACTACTAAGCCCCAGAGCATCATTCCTGTTGCTAGTGCAACCGGCTTTAAAGGTTCACGAACCGTTGGTCCGGTCAAATAGCGGCGGGCATATGGGAAGGCGACGCCGTAACAGGAAATGGCCAGAATGAGCGCGCCAACACCGAGGAGATCAATACCGGCGCCATTTTCGGCGCTGCTTGTATTCCAAATCCCCACGACGACGAGCACGCCGGTGAAACCGATGAGCAACCCAATGATTCTTTGCCGTGTTGGTTTCTCTTCCTGGAAAACCAACAGAATCGCAATGAGGGCCATGAGTGGTGTTGCCCCGTTAATGATTCCAGCGAGCGCTGAGGAAACACGGGTTTCGCCGAAGCCAAACAGCATCCATGGGATTGAGACCCACAGCAAACTTGAAACGAAAATATATTTCCACGACCACCGAGGTGGCAGCGAGGTTTTGGTGACCACACTCACAATGATCAAGGTCACAGCACCAAATGCGATGCGGGAAAATGCCACACCCACCGGCGTGAATACTTCAAGTCCCACCATGATGAAGTAAAAAGAGAAACCCCAAATTAGTGCGAGTAATAGGTAGGAGGGAAGCCACGACTTCGCAGACTTCATGCACTCTCCTGTTGTAATAGTTGTTCTTTAACTTCAAGACCCCACCGGTAGCCGGCAAGTGATCCATCTGCGCGAATCACGCGGTGGCACGGAACGGTTAACGCTACCGGATTGGTCGCGCACGCCCGGGCCACGGCCCGCACGGCTTTTGGATCACCAATTGTCTGCGCAACCTGCGAGTAGGTACGAGTTTCACCTGCGGGTATCTCACGCAAGGCTTTCCACACGCGGGCTTGAAAGGCAGTGCCGGCAGCGTCAATGGGTAAGTCAGGTGCTGGCTTTGCATTGGCCAAAAGTTGGAGAGCTTTCATAACGTCTGACATGGCTTGGTCGTCTTGTACCAACTCCGCCTGGTGAAATTCGCGCCTGAGTTCTGGAAGTAACTGTTCTTGGGTGCCGATTCGCACCGCACAGAGTCCACGTGGTGAGGCGACCGCGAGCACCGTTCCAAGCGTCGTGTTCGTACGTGACCAGATGAGGGTGTGATCGGGTGCACCTTGCGCGTATTGCGCCGGCGTCATGCCCAGCTTTGTGGCTGCTCGTTCGTAGAAGGCTCGCACTGAGCCGTATCCGGCCGTGTACATGGCGTCTGTCACCGTCGCGTTCACTCGGAGAAGCTGCCGGGAATTATTGAGCCGAACAAGTTGGCCGAATTCGCGAGGGGTGACTCCCAGAGTTTCGCTGAATTCCCGCGCCAATTGGCGGGATGAACACTGGGTAAGACCGGCTAGTTCTTGTGGTGAGATCGGTCCGCCGTTTTCCACTATAAGCATGAGGGCCTGTTGAACCCGTGTGGATTGCACGTATTAACCGTAGTTGGAGTTGCAGGTGGGGGTCTATCCGATTCCGGACGCGGTTGTGTTGCTAATGACCGGGTGGAGCGGATGTTTCTGGAGTAGGGATGATTCCTTTGTGTAGGAAGAACACACAATAGGGCGCCGTTTCAAGTGTTCGAACTACCGCGAAGACTGACTTTGCTCGTTCATACACTTCCATGCGCGGAACGACTCCGTACTCAAGATCTGGCTGGTGGACTGCTCTGGCCTGCTTGAGGAGTGCGTCTTGAACCGGATTTGATTTTGTCGGGTCCTGATCCACTTCCATTTTTTCTAGTGGGTGTTTCAGAAACGAATCGAGTGGGAACACTTCAAAGATCGCTTCGGCCACCTCAAGAATTGAAGGTATGGCAACTTCAATAACGGGTTTTCCGGGTGCATAACTGGGGTAATTTCGGTCAACCACAAGCAGCTGGTCTCCGTGCCCCATCTCGTCTAAGACTTTGAGTAGCTCGCCACGCAATAACGGATTGATTCCTTTTAACATAAGGCGAAGTCTTGCAAATCACTTGCTTGTGAATCAAGGTACCCGTTTTAATTGCCTAGGACTTGTGTTTTCGATACCCCCTGGGGTATGCTTGGTACTCGCTTCGCAAGGGATCCACACTTCGATCCATATTTATTCGATCCATAATTAGAGGAGATATCTATGTGTAGTCCAGCACCCTGCCGTTCCTGCGGCAAAGTCACCTGGTCCGGCTGCGGTGAGCATGTTGCTGAGGTAATGGCAAATATTCCCACAGCGCAACAGTGCACCTGCAACTAGTCGGCGCGCCTCAGGATTTTCGAATTCTCTGCCATAATTGACCCTGTGATGGGAGCACCTGGGCCATGCCCAGCATGTGAAACAACCGACCTAGAGCGCCGCGGGGGTAAAGATTTCTGCCCCCGCTGCTTCTATATCCAGCCCTGTTGTGACGGAGGCTCGTGCCAGTGATCAGCATGTATGGAGCGGACTGGTGCGGTGACTGCCGCCGGACCAAGGCGCAGCTCACCGAGTTTGGCGTTGAATTCGAGTATCTCGACGTGGACGCCAACAGCGAACTCAAGTCTCGCGCAATTGAGATCAGCGGAAAGCCCAACATTCCGGTTGTTGTGTTTGAGGACGATTCGTACTTGATTGAACCCTCAAACTCCGATGTTGAGGCCAAACTCCGTGAATTAGGTGTGCTCGGTTAGTTTATGTGACATATAGTCTACTTAAATATTGAGAAACGCTCACAAATTACGTGGGTTTTCGACACAAGTTAAGGGGTGCGTCATGGTTGGTCGTCGGGGTATGGGAATCGTTGGAGTTGCTGCCACCGCAAAGGTTGTGAGTAATCGCACGCAGGCCCAGGCAGAGCAAAAGGCTGCACAGCAGGAGGCACAGCAGGAGGCAGTAGTTGCCCCTCCGGCAACTGCACCAGCATCAGCTGGCGAGGACATGATCGCGCAATTGGAAAAACTTGCAGGCTTGAAGGCGGCCGGAGTACTTTCAGAAGAAGAATTTACTGCCGCTAAGGCAAAACTGATCTCGGGGAGTTAATTTCGCGCACGTCCCCTGGTCATGTGTTCTTCCACCGGTCTTGCCCGTTCAAAGTTGGTTGAAAGTGGAACCAAATGTCTTAGGCTGCGTCACACCCCTATGAAGACTTCACGAACTACCTCAAAATTGACAGTGTCAATCGCCGGCCTTGCAGCTGGAGCACTACTACTGGCTGGGTGTTCCTCAGACATGGACGAGTCGAGCATGGATGACGCGGGCTCCGTAAGTGAATCCGTAAGTGAATCCGCGAGTGAATCCGTGGGCGGGCTGACCGATGAAAGTAGCGAGATGGCGCCGACCGAAGAAACTGTTGAAAGTGACATGGAATCGGTGGAACCGGCAGTTGTTGCTAATCCTTTGCCCGTGTTTTCAAGTACGACCCTTGATGGTCAGTCTGTAACCCAGGCAACTTACGAGGGAAAGCCAACAATCATGTGGTTCTGGGCACCGTGGTGTTCGGTCTGCCGTGGTGAAGCGCCCACAATCTCAGAAGTTGCCAGTGAACTTGATGGCAGCGTTGACGTTGTTGGAGTTGCCGCACTCGGTTCAACCGAAGAAATGGACACCTTCGTCTCGGACACCGGGATCGGGAACATCTCTAATCTGAACGATCCCGATGCAGAGGTGTGGAGTGTTTTTGGTGTCGCGTCGCAGCCAGCTTTCGCTTTCATTGGTGCTGACGGTTCGATCGATGTAGTTGCTGGATCGCTAGATAAAGAGGAGATACTCGAGAGGGCAGCAAACCTCGGGTAACTTCACATGGATACCGCAACACTTTCCCTCGCGATCATTGCGGGAGTACTCGCGACTTTTAATCCGTGCGGCTTTGCCTTGCTTCCTGCCTACATGGGCATGATTGCCGCGGCAAATGAAGGGCGCAGCAAAGCGCAGGCACTTGTTGGTGGCTTGCGTTTTGCATCGGGCATGACCGTTGGTTTCATTCTGGTGTTTGGGACTTTTGGGTTGGTGTTTGCTCCCTTTGCATCGGCAATATCTCAATATCTACCAATAGTCACAATCGTTGTTGGGTTTCTAATTGTCGGACTCGGTTTTTGGTTGTTACTTGGGCGAAAGATTGGAAGTGGTGCTGGCCTAATTCGAGGCTGGGCGCCGGGAGAGCGTTGGATTTCCCAAGTCGGCTACGGATTCACTTTCGCGATCGTTTCCCTGTCCTGCACATTTGGACCTTTCCTCGCGGTCACCGGTGCCTCGATTCGCTCGAGTGATTTTTTTGGGATCGTCTTTACTTTTATTGCATTTGCATTAGGCATGGGGGCTGCCGTTACCGTAATTGCCGTTTCCACAGCACTCGTTGGTTCACAGGTGAGTGTGTGGATGCGCGCCAAGTCTGGCGTGATTTCACGGATCACGGGGAGCCTGGTAATTCTGGCCGGGATCTACGTCACCTGGTTTGGGTGGTTCGAGTGGCGGGTGAACTCCGGTGAGCAAATTGGTGACCCAATTATCGGTGCGGTCACCGATGCACAAGCCTGGGTTGTCAACACCCTGAGTTCGAATTCGGGGTTGGTTGTCAGCCTCGTTATTCTCGTGGTGCTTGTTGGTGTTGCCGCTATCGTTGTCGGTCGTAATCGGCGAGCTACAACGTCCGAGAAATCAGAACTTTCATAACTTCATTGGTGCCACCGTAAATTGGTTGCACCCGAGCACCAGCATGCATGCGCGCGATCGGGTACTCGGCCATGAATCCGTAGCCGCCGAATATTTGCACGCAACGGCTGATCACGGATACTTGCATATCGGTGCAGTAGTACTTGGCTCGTGAGGCTGTTGCAGCATCAAGTTTTCCTTGAGTGTGTAATCCAATGCAGTAGTCAAGGAATGCTCGTGCTGCCATAACTTCGGTTGTGACTTCTGCCAACACAAAACCTGTGTTTTGAAAATTCAGAATTGGTTTGTCGAAAGCTTCACGTTGCTTGGCGTATTCGATTGTGAGTTCTGTTGCTGCTTGGGCCGAGGAGACTGCCGAAATAGCAATGGCTAAACGTTCTTGGGGCAACTCTTCCATGAGTTGGATAAAGCCTTGGCCTTCCTGTGTTCCGAGCAGATTCTCAACGGGGACTTTCATGTCCGCAAAGAAGAGTTCGCGGGTGTCCTGACCGTGTTGCCCAATTTTTTGGAGGACGCGACCGCGTTCGAAACCAGCAAGGCCTTCGGTTTCAATGAGGATGAGCGAAATTCCCTTTGCACCCTCGCCGCCGGTGCGACACACGACAACAATCAAGTTGGCATGGGATCCGTTGGTAATGAAAGTCTTGCTGCCGTTAATCACGTACTGGTCGCCCTCGCGTTTGGCTGTGGTACGAATTCCTTGCAGGTCAGATCCTGCACCGGGCTCGGTCATTGCAATGGCGCCGACAAGTTCACCGGTGGCAAGTTTGGGGAGCCATTTACGTTTTTGCTCTTCAGTGCCATATTTAAATATGTACGGCGCGACAATCGTGGAATGGACCACGTAACCAAAACTGTCGTCGGTGCTTATGCCTTGTTCCCAAATGACCGCAGCCTCCTGTGCGAAGTCTCCACCTCCACCTCCGTACTCTTCTGGGATCGTGATGCACAGCAATCCAGCATCCCCTGCTTTATTCCACAACTCCCGGTCCACCTGATGGTTCTCACCGAACCGGTCAAGGTTGGGAACGACTTCCTTTGCAAAGAAAGTCTGGGCGAGTTCGGCAACCGGCTTTACGTCGTCGGTCATCCATGGGGATTCATAAGGTTGAGGCATCAACATGTTGGCTCCTTTTACGCTGTTTCTACTGAGGAATTTCTACTAGTGGTACATCTTTTTCTCTGGCCCAGTGTTCCCACTGTTGTGAAGTCTTCGTTGCAAAGACTTTTGCGAAACCTTCGATGCTTCCGTCAACTTTGAGTTCGCTGAGAGTTCGTTGCGCAAAGTGGGGCTCGATCGCCGCGAGGGCGATCCAACCGTCTTGGGTTTCATAAATCCCGTAAAGGCCGAGGCCACCACCAAGTCCACCACCAGGTTTGGTGAGACCTCGGCGGTGTGGTTCGGCCATGTCGTGCGCGACGCCAGCGAGGGCAACTTCCAGGTGCATTGCCACGCCGGTGCGCTCGCGGTGTAGCAGTGCAGCGATTGCCATTTGCGTTGCTCGTTCGCTTCCGGCCATGTCGGCGATCAAAGTCGTTGGCATTGCTGGTGGATTTACCAAACCGTTGATCGCTTGGTAGGTCAAGTCGTGTCCTGGACTATCGGCGCGCTCACCAGACTCACCAACAATTGCTATGTGACACAGTCGTGGATGTTTCACCGAAACAGAATGCGAGTCCAGTCCAAGGCGCGCCAGCGCGCTCGGGCGAGAAGCTGTAATCAGAATGTCGGCTTGGGTCAACAGGGAATCGAGTTCCGCGATTCCTTCGGGTGATTTCAGGTCAAGGGTTACTACCTCCTGATCAACATGAAGGTCGTCAAACCACTGCGGTAAGTAAATCTGTAGCGGGTCGCCGCTGGGCGGAAGAACCGCAGTGACCCGTGCTCCAAGCTGGGTAAGCCTGGCGGCGGTGAGGGGCCCAGGGATATTGACGGCAAGTGAAACGATCCTGACTCCTGCGAGCAAATCGAGACTGTGCACTTGCTGGTTAGTCACCGATCAAACCTTTGCCGGAAGCTGCTCGCTCCACCAACCATGCGTTGGGCTCAAAACGATCGCCGTACTTGGCTGCGAGCTCCTGAGCGCGCGCAACGAAACCTGAAAGACCACCGGCGTAATTGGTCATGTATTGAGCCGGACCACCTGTTGCGGGCGGGAATCCGATTCCAAAAATTCCACCAATATTTGCGCTAGCAGTGTCGGTGAGGACACCCTCCTGGATGCACTTCGCGGTTTCCAAAGCCATGATGAACCGGTAACGGTCTTCCATGTCAGCAATTGGGTACTGCGTACCGGTAGTGAAGTGCTCCCGGATCCCTGGCCATAGTGTCTTAGGTGAACCATCGGTTGGGTAGTCGTAGAAACCTGCGCCAGCGGCACGGCCCTTGCGACCGAATTCGTTGACCATGCGACCGATTACCTCTGCGCCAACTTCACTGGGTAGTTCGATGCCCGCGGCCTGTGCTGCTTTCTCAGCTTCTGCACGAATATGTTGGGTGAGTGTCAATGAAACTTCGTCCAACATGGCAAGTGGTGGAGCGGGGAAGCCACCCTGTGTTGCAGAGCGTTCAATTGTTACTGGGTCGCAGCCTTCACCGACCATGGCAACACCTTCACTGATCAAGGTGCCAAATACGCGGCTGGTGTAGAAGCCACGGCTGTCGTTGACCACGATCGGGATTTTGCGAATCTGTTGCACAATGTCAATTGCGCGAGCAACAGTTTCCTCTGATGTTTGTTCGCCCTTAATAATTTCTACGAGTTTCATTTTGTCCACGGGTGAGAAGAAATGCAGACCGATGAAATCACTCGGCCGGGGTACATTGCGCGCCAGCCCGGTGATGGGAAGTGTTGACGTGTTGGAGCACAACAGGCAATCATCGGAAATGAATTCAAGTGCTTCGGCGAAAACTTTTGCCTTGAGGTCCGCGTCTTCAAAGACGGCTTCGATCAGGACGTCAATGCCGGCAAGATCAGCTGCAGACTCGGTCGGTGTGATGAGCGCCAGAATCCCATCGCGCTTTTCCTCGGTCATGCGACCGCGGCCCACGGCCTTGTTAAGAATTTTCTCCGAGTGGGCCTTGCCTTTTTCGGCATTGGCCTGCGTGACGTCTTTGAGTACAACTTCCATGCCGGCACGTGCGCACTCGTATGCGATTCCGGCGCCCATCATGCCGGCGCCGAGAATGCCAACTTTGGCAACCTTGCGCTTGTCAAAACCAGAGGGGCGAAGTGCTTCACCCGTCAGACTTTGCCGGTCAAAGAAAAATGCCTGAATCATGTTCGTTGAGGTGGGGCCGGTTGCAAGTTCGGTGAAGTAGCGGGACTCGATCCGGCTTGCAGTGTCAAAATCAACCTGGGCACCTTCAACCGCCGCGGCCATGATTGCTTTTGGTGCGGGAATATCTGCGCCTTTAAGTTGCTTGCGCAAGTTCGCTGGGAAAGCGGGCAGGTTCGCCGCAAAAGCCGGCGTGCTGGGGGTTCCACCGGGGATCTTGTAACCCTTGACATCCCATGGCGCCACGCGGGCACTTTCATTTTCCTTGTTTGCAACCAACCATGCGTGCGCCGCGGGCAAGAGTTCCTCGCGGGTTGCCACGAGGTCTTCGATCAAACCTTTTTCCTTGGCCTTTGCCGGCTTGTAGCGCTGGCCTTGGAGTAGCCAATCAACAAGTGCTGCGGCAATTCCAAGTTTGCGCACCGAGCGGGTTACGCCACCCGCGCCTGGCAGCAATCCGAGTGTTACTTCGGGGAACCCGATCTCGGTCTTGTTGTCGTCTACTGCGATCCGATGGTGGCAGGCGAGTGCGAGTTCAAGTCCGCCACCCAGGGCTGCTCCATTAATCGCGGCCACTGTTGGGCGGTCATATTTTTCTAGCCGGCGCAACAAGGATTTAATTCCCTCAACTTGCTCGAATAGGCGCTGCGCGTCGTCTGGACCGACACTGATCAGCGACTTGAGGTCACCACCGGCGAAGAAGGTTTTCTTGCCACTAGCAACAATCACACCATTGATCGAGTCTTTCTCGGCTTCAAGGCGGTCAAGTGTTGCGGCAAGGCTCTCGGAGAATGCTTGATTCATGGTGTTCGCGCCAGCATTCGGGTCATCGATAGTTAACGTTACGAAGCCGTCATTGTCTTTTTCAAAATTAATCATTTTTTCAATCCTTAGATTCGCTCGACGATTGTTGCAATGCCCATGCCGCCACCAATACAGAGTGTGGCCAGTCCGTAGCGACCACCCGTGCGCTCAAGTTCGTCAACCAGTGTGCCGAGAATTATCGCGCCGGTCGCGCCAAGTGGGTGACCCATTGCAATTGCGCCACCATTGGGGTTGAGTTTTTCGTCGGGAATATTGAGTTCGCTTTGTAAACGCAATGCAACCGATGCAAATGCTTCGTTGATCTCGACAATATCCATGTCTTCAGCTGTTAGGCCTGCTTTTGCAAGGGCTTTTCGGCTTGCTGGTGCAGGACCTGTAAGCATGATTGTTGGTTCAGAACCAACAACTGCCATGCTGACTATTCGTGCACGAGGGGTCAGACCCATGTCTTTACCGACCTGTTCACTACCAATAAGTACGACCGCGGCGCCGTCCACGATTCCCGACGAGTTTCCGGCGTGGTGCACGTGATCGATTGAGTCAACATTTGGATACACCTCGAGTGCGACGGAATCAAAGCCACCGTGTTCACCGATCATGGCGAACGCTGGTTTCAAACTTGACAGTGATTCAACCGTTGTGCCGCGTCGAATAAATTCGTCGTGATCCAAGATCATGAGACCGTTGCGGTCCTTGACGGGAACAATTGATTTTGCGAAGCGGCCTTCATCCCATGCGCGCGCTGCACGTTCCTGTGATCGCACCGCGAATCGATCCACGTCCTCGCGACTCACACCGTCAATCGTTGCAATCAGGTCAGCTCCAATACCTTGTGGGACAAAGTTTGTGTCTAATGCTGTCTGTGGGTCCATTGCCATTGCACCACCGTCGGTGCCCATGGGAACCCGTGACATGGATTCCACTCCGCCAGCAATGATCATGTCTTCCATGCCTGAGCGAATACGTGCAGCTGCTTGGTTCACCGACTCAAGCCCTGAACCGCAGAACCGATTGAGTTGCACGCCGGCAACACTTTCCGGCAGGCCCGCAACCATTGACGAAATTTTTGCAATATCAGCGCCCTGGTCTCCAACGGGGGTTACGCAACCTAGAACAACGTCGTCCACCCGGCCGGGGTCATAGCTTGGATTACGTTCGGCAATCTCTTTGAGTAGTCCGCTCACCAGGTCGACTGGCTTGACTTCATAGAGCGAGCCACCGGGCTTGCCCTTTCCCCGAGGGGTTCGCAGGACGTCATAGATGAATGCTTCATTTGCTGAGGTGGGTGCGGACATGCGCGAAATACTCCTTAGGTGCAAACAAGAATGGTGTGAATTCCAGTACAATACAAGTGTATAGTCTTTTTTTAAATTGTCGATGAGAAGGGTGTCTTACGTGTCCGAGCAGGTTGCCAGCGAGCGAATTCGCCTGGTTGCCTTGGACCTGTTCGGGCGATTAGGAATAGATAGCGTCTCGATGCGCCAAGTGGCGGCTGCCGCCGGCTGCACGGTCGGGCTGGTGCAGCACCACTTCGGCACAAAAGACGGCCTACGCGTTGCTGTCGAAGAAGAAATCATTGAACAATTCGAGTTCGCCCTGTCCCAGGGCCCTAGAGATCGCGCATCCCGTGACGCACGAGTTCAATCCCTGCTGGTCGAGCGCCCCGAAATCGTCGACTACCTCCGCAGGGCGTTACTGGACCAGCGAGGTGAGTCTGCAGGGATCCTGGCCCGGCTAGTTGTTATGAGCGCGGGTCAGGTGAGTGAAATGCGGGCAAGTGGGCATGCTCGCACAGATACTTCCGCCGAAGACCAGGTTCTTCGCATGCTGACCCGTCAGTTTGGTGTGCTTTTCCTTGAACCAATGGTCGCGGGAATCTGGGCCGAACTGGATCAACCGGAAACCTCCTGTCCCGAATTGAGAGTGAATCTCACAAAGAGCTGAGCCAGCACCTGAGCCACAATTTGTCCAATCACATCAATGTGCATCTTGATGTCCAGTACTGATGCTAAGATGCATTTATGCGTACTACAGTGACAATAGATGAGTCGTTGTACTCGGAAGTTAAAGAATTGGCTGCCAAGGAGCGCAGCACTGTCGGTTCGGTGATTGAAGACGCCCTTCGGCTGCTCCTGAGAGAGCAGCAGGCACACCGGGCTCACCTTGAGGCCGAGTTGGCACCACTGCCAACATTTCCCGGCAAGTTGAACTTGCCCGCTGGAATAGACCCTCACAGCACATCACAGATTGTGAACTACCTCGACGAATTGGATTTTCTAGAGCGAAACACAGGAACCAATGAACACGGTTGATATCAATGTTCTGCTCGCTGCCTTCTTTGAGAAATCAGATACCCATGAAGGGGCGCTCACAACTCTGGAAACACTTCGCTCGAGTTCGCAGTCCTTAATAATTTTTCCAGTCATTGCTTCAGGTTTCATCCGGATATCCACTAGCCGGCGCATGTCGCGCAATCCCGCCGCTACGCAATTAGCACTTTCATTTATTGACTCCATCATTTCCAGCCCGCGACATTCAGTGATGGATCCCGGTAGTGGTTACTGGCATGAATTTTCTTCACTGATTGCCTATCACTCCGCGCGTGATGCTGATGTAACCGATTGTCAGATCGCAGCCTCGGCAATCACTTTGGGCGCAACGCTTTACTCATTTGACCGTGGCTTCGCCAAGTTTCGAACACTGTCTTGGGTTGACCCAGGAGCTGCGACAGCGATTTAGAAAGTTGATTAACTAGTGAACTAGCCAGCACCAGAATCGTGCGGCATCGCATCAAGCCGCTCCGAGCTTGCCGCAACACTAAGTTCAATAAATGTTTGCAACGCGGGAATCCGTGTCCCTTTTTTGCGTAATGCCAACACGATTGTTCGTTTCGGCAGTGGTGGATCTATTTCCATAATCCGAATGTCTGGATCGGTTTCGTCCACCGTGAGTTTGGGCATAATCGAGTAGCCCGCACCGGTTCGGACCATCGCTTGCACTGCCCCGTTGTCGTTGGTACGAAACACGTATCGCGGTTTAATTCCTGCTGCCAGTAGCGATGTTTCCACCCGTACGTGATCTGATTCCTCCTGTTGCGCGATGAATGGTTGCTCGTGCAGTTCGCGAATCGGTACTGCTTTTCGCGGAAGATCAGGGTCTGGCCCCATTAATAGTTCGTCATGTCGCGGCGCCAACAGCACCATGGGGTCTTGCCCGAGTTCAATCACCTGAAGTCGCGGGTCATCTACTGGTCCGACCAGGAATGACACGTCTAACTTGCCACTGACTAGGAGTTCAATCAGTTCCGCATTCGACTGAGATTCAATGAGCTCAACTTCAACCCCTGGTGAGTTCAGAAGCAACTGCCCGACAACGGTGGGTAACAGTTCAACGGACACACTCTGAAAAGTTCCGCACACCACCCGGCCTTTAGTTCCCGCTGCCAGGTCGTCGAGATCCTGCGCAATCAAGTCAAGCCGAGCAAGAATCAGATCTGCATGATCCAACAAAATACGCCCTGCCTGGGTCAACGTTGCCGGCTTAGGTCCTTTCGGCCGAACAAACAATTGATGACCAACAGATTTTTCCAAGGCTGCAGCCTGTTGGCTCACAGCCGACTGCGAGAAGCGCAGCACGTCAGCGGCTCCACCAAAACTGCCCTCCTCAGCAATTGCGCGCAGAGTCAGCAACTGCTGAACCGTGAGGTCCTCGAGGTACGTCATACCACTAATATAACATAAGTAATACTTATGGTTATCATCGTTAATAGCCGTTTGTTTTAATGATCAAGTCCATTTAAAGTTTTATCCATGACAACTTCAACACTTCAACTCATGAACTCACTCACCACCGACCTCGAGAACCTCCAGGTCAACGAAACCCAAATCGCCACCTTCGTCGAGATGATCAAGGGTGCACCGGTATCACCGACAGCACTTGAAATCCTCAGCGATACTCAAGCCAAGGCAGTCGTTCGCGTGCGAGCATTCGCTCGTGTCACCACGGACCTGCAAAAAGCAAGCTAAGCACCACCTGAACTACGGCGGTGCTAGCTGATCTGGTGGTACTAGCGGAATTAGTGGTACCGGCTTGCACTCATTAGGTTATGAAATTCACTTCCCCCAAAGTTTTTGTTCCTGCTCTGCTCGTGGTATTTGCCGCCAGTGGCCTTCCTGTTCACGCAGTCCAGGAGTCAACCCAACAGGCAGAACCCGCGCCTGATTCCTCACCCTTGGAGTCCATCCAGTCTTGGGAGACCGGAACCGTCACGCGCGTCGTTGACGGAGACACCATGTTGGTGCAGGACGACGTCACCGGTGTTGAAAGTCGAATTCGTTTTATTGGAATCAACGCCCCCGAAATTGACGGGAAAAACCACGGCGGGCAATGCGGGGGTTGGCAAGCCAAAGCAGCACTTGAAGGTTTGTCACCGGTTGGCACAAAGGTGCGGCTCGCATCCCTTGACCCGGCAAGTAAAGGTTTGAACGCTCGCCCGCAACGCACAGTTATCGCGTGGAATCCAATCACCGAGGAATTCGACCAGGATTTAGCGTGGGCAATGGCCGAGCGTGGTTGGGGTCACTGGTTCACAGTGCCCAATGAAGCCGCAATGAGTAGCTTGTATCGGGATGTAATCAAATCAGCGCAACAGCGACAAGTTGGAATTTGGAACCCGCAACTTTGTGGTGAGTTCGAACAACCTGATGCAAATATTTTATTGCGCGTGAATCGCGCGACAAGTAGCGTTGCGAATGACGAGTATGTCACCGTGCGCAACCTCGGTGTCGAATCTGTTGATCTTTCCGGGTGGCGCATTCGTGACACCGGCAACTCTGCGCTGTTCACATTTCCGGGCGGTTCCATACTTGCCCCGGGTGACTACCGAATCATGCGCACCGGCAAGGGGAGATCCGGCGGCAGTGACGGTCGTACGCTGTTCATCGGTAAGAAAAAGCCGGTGTATCAAGACCCTGGCAGCGGTCAATATCTCGTTGGTGACGCTGTGTATTTACTCGACCGATTCGGGAATTATCGTTTCACCCGCGAGTATCCGTGTCATAACGGTTGTGAACTTGACCCACTCGAAGGCGGGGTCGTGATCTCGGAGGTGTCCCTTGGAAAGAAGAAGGGTGCAACGCGCGCTGCTACGCAGTATGTGCGCTTGCTGAATCAAAGCGCAACCGTTCAGTGCTTGGACGGGTACCGGCTAGAAACCGGAAACAACGTCTTTCGATTCGAACCGGGCACCTGCCTTCAACCCGGCGCAACTTGGACCCTGCGTGGCGGCAAAGGAGCGAGCACTTCCAGTGATCGTTTCCTCTCGCGCAAGAGTCCATTCCTGTGGTTGAACAGTTCATTGACTTTGATTTCTGACCGAGAACAGGTAATGGGTCAGCGCACCTGGTAGCTCTTGATTGGTCAGGAGCCGTCTAGGTCAACCGGAATGACTGTAAGTTGGCTGATCCCAGCGAAGTCCTCCACATTGTTGGTATACAACGGTAGATCAGTCGCAATTGCGGTCGCGGCTATGAGTGCATCAAATGCCTTCGTTTTCGATTTCTTGCCCTTGGCTCGCAGTTCCGCGGCAACAATTGCAAATGCTCGTGCGCAATGCGCGTCAAATGGCAATGGTTCAAAAGTTGCTTCCACCTGTTGCAGAAATACTTGGCGGGCGAGTTGCTCTTCACGGGTTGTGGCAACCATTGGACCAACACTTAATTCAGCGAGAGAGATGGCACTGATCAACGGTTGCGCGGGTAGTGAATCAGGATTTTTAATCAAGGAGAGATCGATGAGGATATTTGTGTCAAGAATTCCATGGGTGCCTGGTTGATCTGTCCAATAGTGTGACGACATACGACTAGTCAATCTCGAGATCTAGGATTTCAGAGAGCTCAGAACGTAAGAGTTCACCGTCGATTCTTGGCGTGTTTTTGAACGCCTGCAGGAGTGCAGCTGCACTGATATTGGCTTTCGGAACCGGACTTAGGTGCGCGACCGGCCTGCCGTCTCGAGTTATTGTCATAGATTCTCCTTTTTCTACAGCGTCTAATACTTGTCCACCATAGTTTCGAAGTTCTCTCACGGAAACTGCTTTCATCGCCTTAGTGTATCACGCGTGATACACCTATTGGCCTGTGGAAAACCTGGAGCTGGTGAGGTTGGGGTTGACGCGGGTGAGTCGCCCAACCCTGACTAGTTCCTAATCTGGAAAAAATTGAAATATATTTTTTGGTTATACCAAGCTCGGTACATAGTGATCTTGGTATAACACCTAAATTGAGTGACGGGTTCGCAGCTTCACCTATCTGGTGGGTGTAGCCTGCTTTACCTAACCGAAAGGCACCACTATGAAGCACAATCTCTCAGCCCGCGTAGCCATTCTCGCTGGGGCGGGCGTGATCGCCTCCTCGCTAGCATTTGCACTGCCGGCCTCGGCTGCTTCCGGTAACACAACCTTGAATGCGGGCAACGGAACGGTCAACGTTAACCAAGTACTTGCCGCAACCTATGTCGCTTATGACGCAAGTACTTCGTGTGATGACGAGCCAGGTGCGGTCACTTTCGGATTCAAAATCAGCAATGGCACGGACCTAGGGTCAGTCGCAGGCACCTGTACGCCAGTGTCCAATGGGTCCACCACCCCCGTCGCGACCTGGACGGCCAGCATGAACTGGACGCCAACTCAAAACGGTAACTTCACGGTCACCACGAGTGCATCACAGCAGTTGCTCGGCGGAAACGGTGTTGTTGGCACCGCAAAGAGTAGGGTCAAAATTGCCGCAGCGGCTCCTTCTGGTGCTCCATCCAAAGCACGGAACCTCAAGGTCACCGGAGTCTCCACAAACACCGTGTCCTTGAACTGGGACGCACCCACTAGTGCAGGCGGATCGGATATTTCGGGTTACATAGTTAAGTGGTCCGGCCCAACGAGCGGGCAAATTTCGGTACAACCCACAAACGCAAATGTTGGATCCTTGTCAGCGGGGTCGAGCTACACCTTCAGCATTTCTGCTACGAACGCTCAGGGTTGGAGCGACTGGGTCAGTGTCACGCAAAACACCGCGAATGCCCCAACTCCCGCACCCGTGCAGCAACAGGTCCTCAACGGGCCTGCGTGGACCGGTGGGGGGCCAAAGGTTAAGACTGGCAAGTGGAAGACTTTCAATGACACACAAAACCTTGACACGAATGCTGGCCACGAGGCTAAACTCAAAGCAACCAAGCGTTCCTCAAGCGTGAAGTCGGTCAGCTTCCGCTACAAGGGTGAGTTCGCCCAGGTTAAGGCCGTGCTCAAGAAAGGAGCAAAGCGTGGAACCTTCACACTCGTGGAGTACGCACCTGCTGTTCCTGGTTTCACCGCTCTCCGGATGACCCGAGTTATCAAGGTCGTTAAGTAAACCTAGACCCAGGAACCACTACTAGAGGAACCACTACTAAGTGGCGAAGTAGATTACTAGTCGATCTTCATGGAAATTCCTGTAAGTTTCAACTATGTCGACGTTGTCTCGCCGGGAATTTATTGGCAGTACCACCGCAGCGGCTGGTGCGGTCGCGGCCGCTGGACTTGCTACAGCACAGTCGGCGAATGCGAGCGCTGACAAACGAGGGGTTTCCTCCAAACGCGCCCGCCCTGGAGCACCCAATGTGATCTTGATTTTGGTAGATGAGATGCGCTTCCCCATGACCTTTCCGGGTGGAATCAAAACACCCGAGGCATTCCTTTCGGCACATATGCCTAATCTCGCAAAACTCTGGAAGCGCGGGGTGAAGTTCAGCAACCACTACACGTCGGGAACCGCGTGCTCACCTGCTCGAGCCTGTCTGGTGACCGGTCTGTACCCGCACCAAAACTGGTGCTTGCAAACACGAAAGGGACAGCAGCCTGGAGCTAACGGTCCAAATGCTCCGGCACTTCAACGCGA
>FLOH01000618.1_pt1 | contig 70370 bp, 65 predicted proteins | sample 756751 | NCBI WGS metagenome assembly FLOH01 (sample SAMEA4026879, study PRJEB14308) | marine metagenome | biome: coastal water; material: water | depth 74 m
GCGTCAGATGTGTATAAGAGACAGTATGCTTGCATCTTTAATTTTGCTGACAACAATAACTTGCTAGATAAGCAACATATCAAAGCTAGTTCCGATCAATATCTTTACTACCCAGATAAGAATATCACTCGTAAAGAAGTCGCTGAAACCCTTTATAGAAGTTTAAAACTTAACTAGCAAAATTAGGCTAGCTTGCTATACTTAATCTCCTCTTGACTAATCATAAAGAAGGCTATTGACAAACCCCGCGAATTGTTTTAAAATATAGGAATTACTTTAAAACCAAATGAACAACAATATCCAAAAACAAATCATTGAATTAATAAAGAAGCAAAAACGTATTCTGGTTTTGCCGTCGTCTCCTCCAGATGGGGATTCATTAGGTAGTGCAATTTCTCTTTACATGACGTTAAAAAAACTTGGCAAGGAAGTTACAGTTATCTGTAATGACCCTGTTCCTGAGGTCCTTCAGTTTTTACCAAATACCAAAATAATTGGTAAGGATGGTGCCTCTTCAAATGACTTTATTATCACAATTGATTGTAAAAACGCTAAGGTCGACTCAATCAGAAGTAATATTGAAGACGACAAAGTAAATATTATCATCACCTCTAAAGATGGGAAGATCAACAAGAATGATCTCTTTTTTAATCTTAGAGAATTAGATTATGATCTGATAATTACAGTTGATACTGCCGAGACCAGTCAACTTGGCGTTTTCTATCAAGAGAACATTGAATTATTCCAACAAATTCCAGTTATAAATATTGATCACCATGTTTCAAATTCTCATTTTGGTAAGATTAATCATGTTGATATTATGGCGTCTTCAACAACAGAGTTACTTTTACCCCTGCTCGAAGAATTAGCAGACGATACAAGTACCCCACTGATTGATGAAGATGTTGCTACGCTCCTTTTAACAGGAATAATTACTGATACTGGCAGTTTTCAAAATGCCAATACAACTCCAAAGGCTTTTGCCAAAGCTGCACAATTAATTTCATATGGCGCACGTCAGCAGGAAATTATCCAACATATTTATAAGACAAAACAATTAAGCCAACTTAAACTTTGGGGGAGGGTGCTTTCTAAAATCCAAACAGACGAAAAACACCGCATAGTTTGGTCAGTAGTTACTCGTCAGGATTTTAAGGATACCGAAAGTTTAGAAGAACAAACTGGCGATGTAATTGATGAGCTAATGACAAACGCCCCAGGTGCCGAAGTGATCATGCTAATGCGTGAGCGCGAGGATGGTTGCATTTCAGTCAGTTTGCGCACAACTAATAACAACGTCGATGCCTCTAAAATAGCCGAAAATTACGGAGGTGGAGGACACACCCAAGCTGCTGGTTTCCGCTTAAATAATACAGATATTCGTGAAGGTGAATTTAAGGTTATTGAATTCATCAAAGATTTCCAGGCCAAACGTTTAAATTTCCTAGAAGAAAAAACTGAGAAAGAGGAGCCAATGATTAACGTAAAGGAATTAATCAACCGCGCCAATCAGGCCCAGAAAGCTACTGATACAATTGAAAAAAATGTACCATCAAAAAAGCCAAAGAAAACTAAAGATGCAAAATTTAATCCCCAATCTCTAGATCCAGAAGAGATTGGAAGGCATGAAAAAGAGATCAAACCCGGAATCAACTATAAATTCGAAGACTAAAGTTGCTCCATTATTTCATCAGGAACGTCCGCGCTGGTGTAAACATTACCCACATCATCATCGTCCTCTAATGCCTCAATTAGCCTATAAAGCTTTTGGGCATCTTCAAGGGTCTCAATTTTTACCTCATTTTTTGCAATAAAATTTGGCTCTGCCTTGGCCACCTCAAATCCAGCCTCTTCTAATTTATCTCTAACCTTCATTAAATCAGTAAAAGCTGTGGTGATTTCAAATGTCTCTTCAAATAACTCTAAATCCTCGGCACCGGCTTCAATTATCTCCATCTCTGCTTCATCAGGATCTTTAACTCCAACTTTGACAATAATCAGCCCTTTGTGGTCAAACATCCAACCAACACTTCCAGCCTCACCCATCGTGCCACAGTTTTTCATGAAGCAAGTCTTTACACTAGCCACTGAACGATTTCTATTGTCGGTAATTGCCTGAACATAAACAGCCACACCAGCTGGCCCAAAACCTTCATACATTATTTCGTCAAAACGTACTCCATCTTTACCGCCGCCTGCTCCCTTTTTAATTGCCTTCTCAATATTAGCATTCGGAACATTGTCAGACTTGGCATTAGAAATGGCTGTTCTGAGTGATGGATTCATTTCAGGGTCAGCTCCATCTTTCGCCGCAATAGTTATTAACTTAGCATGTTTAGTAAAAATTTTGCCTCTCTTGGCATCTAAAGCCCCCTTCTTATGTTTAATAGAGTGCCACTTTGAATGTCCTGACATATTAATTTAAATTTAAGTTTAGCGGCAGAAGTATACTACTGACCTGGAGGTGGATCAAGTGGGGGATTTACATGAGGCTCAGTCGTTGGAAACGAGCTACCACCTGGATTAATTGACATCACACCATTACTAACTTCATATTCAATAGCAGAATTGCTAGGAGCAGACATTATAAGCGAATAAACAAAAGTAGAAATAGCAATAATCAAAACAACTAATCCTCCATACATTAGTCCTAAATAGTTTTTTATTTTATCAGTTCCGTTTGGCATAATTATATTTAAAATGCAAAAGTTTGCCCTTCTCTTTTATCTAAAATTAGGTCGGCGGCGCGTTCATATTTAAAAGTATAATCAATACTACTACTATAATAGTAGTCAACTGGCCCAGTACCAACACCTATTGCATCAGTTTCAATAAGCGTTTTTTCCGGCAGACTATCAAGCATCTGCATCCCGATACCCTCAACCAAAATCTTCGAAAATATCTCGCTCAAAAGCTCACTATAATCCTCTTTGGCATCCTCAACTGCCCTGTATTCAAAGCTTGCCAACATACTCTTGATATACTGGCGTAAATTATGAGCCAAAACTCCATTTCCAAACTCTGTATAAACAGTCAAAACAGAACCATCATTTAAATATATATACCAATCAACAGTACGATCATTAGCTTTTACAACCTCCAGCGCATCAAATTGATTAAGTTTAAAGCTAGAAAATGCCGCTCCAGCAAAGGCTAGTTTAATGTTTTGAAAGTAACTTTCTTTTGAAACCTTTAAACTATTATCATCAAGGCTTAGCCACACTCTGGCCGAATTAGGATAGATCTTTGCTGCCGAAAATTGTGAAAAAGCTCCGTCAGGGCGATAAAAAATAACCTCAGATTCCCCATCAACAATTTTCCAGTTTTTATCATCAAACTTAATTTTAAATGGCAACGTTTTACTGCCATATTGTTGCCAATTATTTTGCAAAGGAAATGGCTTATAGCCAGAGTCTTCCACGGTTTTCATTCTATAAATAACCTCGGCAAAAGCACCTCGAGTCATAGGCTGATTAGCACGCATATTGCCATTATCATCTGAAAGCACAATATTATGATCTCTCGCAAAAAGTGCATGAGGACTATACCATTCACCTTTAGGAACATCTAAATAAACATCTTCAATCACCTCCGTAGGCAGCTCTGCCCCTGAAGCTAGAACTATCATTTTCAAAGTTTCGGCCAAATTAACAGTATCCTCAGGTTTAAAATTACCACTGTCATAGCCGCTAAGTATACCCGCTTCACGTGCTCCCATTACAAATTTAAAAAACCACTGGTCACTAGGTGCATCTGGAAATAAGACTTCATATTCTCCATCATGGGCAACTTTAAAGGCTCCAACAATAATTTTTGCCGCTTCGGCACGATTTACTAATGCCTCAGGCTTAAACGTACCATCATCATAGCCATTAATAATATCGTTGGCATCAAGGTATTCTATAGCCTTAAAATTAAGGTAGTCTTCCGCAACATCAGGAAAAGAAGCCGTGGTCACCGCCCACACAGGCAAAGAAAAAGCAAAAATCGAAATGAGTACTAAAAATTTTTTCATAAGTAAAAACACTATATCATTCTTAGAAACGTTCCTCAAAGAGAATCGTTACTAAGAATACAAAAGTTCACCAGGGGTATAAAGATCAAGATTTTCCTTACCAATCAATTTTACTAGTCTTTCTACGACCTCATCCATATCTACAGTTATCTGAGAACCACGCTCCATATCACGAATAATAGCAGTTTCTTCACGTACTTCAGTTAGGCCAATCAAAACGGTATAACGGACCTTAAACTTATTGGCCATTCTTAATTGAACGTTAATTGAACCTTTACCTAAAGCTCCCATAGTTTTAATACCAGCATCATGAAGATCATTGATCAATGGCAGGCATTTCTTCTTAGCCTCTCTACCTAGTTGGGCCACAAAAACATGTAACTCATCTTTAGAAGGAGCCTTAATTTTTGCCTTCTTCATATTGGCAATTATACGCTCAACACCAGCTGCATAACCAACTGCAGGAGTATCTTGACCACCCATTTGCTCAACAAGTCCATCATATCTACCTCCACCACCAATCGCATTTTGCGCCCCCTCATTTTTGTCCCAGAATTCAAAAACTGTTTTTGAATAATAGTCTAAACCTCTTACAAGTTTTGGATTTTCAGTATATTTGATTCCTGTTTCATCAAGATATTCTTTTAATTCATCATGATAGTCGATGGATTCTTTATCAAGGTGGTCAATCATTATTGGTGCTAGCTCTGCCAAAATCTGACAGTCCTCCTCTTTACAATCAAGCAATCTTAATGGATTTTTGCTTAAACGATTACGGCAATCTTCACAAAGTGAACGCTCCTTACCAGTATAGTAGTCTTCTAAAATCTGCATGTATTTTTTACGAGCCTCAATAGTACCAATAGTATTGAGTTGTAATTCAAATAAATCAGCAATTCCAAGATCTTTATGAATTTTATTGGCCAATTGAATCAGCTGAGCATCCAAGGCTGGATCACTTTCTCCAAGTACCTCAAAACCAAACTGCCAAAATTGTCGATAACGCCCTTTTTGAGGACGGTCATAGCGGAAAAAAGGCTCAAAATAAAATAGCATCATCGGTTGTGGCAATTGATTCATCCCATGTTGGATAAAAGACCTCACCACTCCGGCAGTTCCTTCAGGTTTAAGAGTAAGGCTGCGCCCTTTCTTATCCTCAAATGTATACATTTCCTTAGAAACAATATCTGAACTAGCCCCAATACTACGTGCAAAAACATCAGTATATTCAAAAACTGGAGTACTAATACGTCTAAAACCAGCTTGTCTGGCTCTGTGGCGTATTACCTTCTTGATAAAAGTGTGGTACTCGTGATCGTCCGGAAGAATATCATGAACTCCTTTAGGAGTCCTAAAAGCTTCAATTTTAGGAGTTTCAGCTACTTCGTTTTTGTCTGTCATAAATATGAAATTACACTGAATGTAATTCTACCACTTTATATCGATATTACAAGTGTCGAATTATGGACAGTAAATCTCAAATCCTAAACCCAGTGGAAGGCACCACATTAGCCACTCCAAAATCACCATCCCTATAGAGATAATAGCCAGCGCAGGCAATCATTGCCGCATTATCTGTACAATAGGCGATTTTTGCTGGATGCCGAAAGCGCACATCCTTAATCCGTTCAATAAGCACTTCTCTCAACCTCTTATTGGCAGAAACCCCACCAGCTAAATGTACTTCACGAATTTCGGGATACTTTTTAAGGCAGCGCTCCACTTTAGCAACCAAAGTTTCTACAACAGCTTCCTGAAAACTAGCGGCAACATTGGCCTTAAACTCCTCGTCCAACTGAGAAACATCACTTAATCCTCCGGCTTTTCCATATGACTTCACCTCGGTCAAAACGGCAGTCTTTAAACCAGAAAAACTAAAATCTAAACTGTCCTTTTCCAACAAAATCCGTGGAAATTTAAAGCTTCCAACATCACCATTCTCCGCGATCCTGGAAATTTCAGGTCCTCCTGGATAACCAAGCCCCAAAATTCTAGCAACTTTATCAAAAGCCTCACCAGAAGCATCATCTCTAGTTTCACCCAAAACTTCAAAATCATGATGTCCTTTCATCAATACTAAATCATTGTGGCCACCAGAAACTGTCAAAATCAAAACAGGAAAGGCAATATCGTCCTCCGACTCCAGCCAGTTAGAATACAAATGACCAATAATGTGCTGCACAGGAATCAGCGGCTTATTTTTTACATGCGAAATCACGCTAGCAGCCTGGGTGCCCATGATTAATGAGCTTACAAGACCGGGCCCCTTAGTAACGGCAACCGCCTCAATATCATCCCATCCACATCCGGCAACTTCAAAGGCCTCATCCAAAACAGGCAACATTTGTAGGAGGTGTTCTCGGGCAGCCACCTCAGGCACAACACCACCGGTTTTGGCATGAATATCAATTTGTGAAGCAATCACATTAGCCAAGACTTTAGTGCCGTCCTCCACAATCGCACATGCTGTTTCATCGCAAGATGTCTCTATTCCAAGTATTTTCATGGGGCCATCTTACTGGAAAAAATTGCCATTTTGAAGTATAATAATAACTATGAAAGCCACCTCAATCCAAATCATCGAAATTTTAAAGAATGCAGGGCACGAGGCTTTTTGGGCCGGAGGCTGTGTTCGAGATATGCTACTTTCCATTGAACCAAAGGATTTTGATATTGTAACTTCAGCAAAACCAGATGAGATTGAGGAGTTATTGGAGAAAACAATTCCTATTGGAAAAGAATTTGGGGTGATTATGACGATTGTTAATGGTCACCATTTTGAAGTGGCAACCTTCCGCTCAGATAGTGGCTATTCTGATGGTCGCCGCCCAGATGCAGTTGAATTTACTGATGCTAAAGAGGATGCTTTGCGCCGCGATTTTACGATCAATGCTATTTTTTATGATCCTATAGAAGACAAACTTTATGATTATGTAGGTGGCCAAAAAGATCTTGCTGATCAGCTGGTTCGCTTTATCGGTGATCCCGAAGAACGCATCCAAGAGGACAATCTCCGTATTTTAAGAGCAGTGCGTTTTAAGAATGCCTATGATCTTCAATATCACCCTGATACCTATCAGGCGATCAAAAAGCATGCAGCTCTTGTGGAGAATGTTTCAAAAGAGCGTGTCCGGGATGAACTCAATAAAATGATCACTGGCAAAAATCCAGCCCAAGCTTTTGAAGAATTATTTGAAATCGGAGCTTTAGAATATTTGATTCCCGAATTTTGCAAACTAAAAGGTCTGGCTCAACCCAAGATGTATCATCAGGAGGGTGACGTCTGGGACCACTCTCTTAGAGCTTTAAACGCCCTAACCGATGAAGAAGGCGGCGAAGATCCGTTGCCAGCGGAGGAGGCTAGTCTTGCTCTCAGGTGGGCCACAGTTTTTCATGACATTGGTAAGTATGAGACGTTTGGGATTGACGATCAACGCATTCGCTACGATCATCATGCTGAGGTTGGAGCTGAAACTGCTAAAGAGATTCTAAGAAGATTAAAATTTCCCAAAAAAGATATCGAAAGAGTGCACTGGCTGATTGCTCACCATATGATGGTTGTTCCACTTTTTGAGATGAATGAAGGCCGTCGTCGCCACTGGTTTTTACAGCCAGGGTTTCCCGATCTCCTTGAAGTCTACCGTGCTGATGCTGCTGGAATAATCCCAATGGATCTATCTCAATATCACGAGATGAAGAAACTCTACAATCACGAAATAGCTCATTTAAAATTGATGCCAAAGCAATTAATTAGTGGCCAGGAGATTATGGAAACTTTAAACATTGAGGCAGGAGAGCAAATAGGGGAGATAGTTGAAGATCTTCGCCTTCAGCAGCTTGCTAAAAAAATCAGCAACAAAGAAGAAGCTCTAGCCTATATTAAACAAAAGTACTAAAGTGCTTTTTTGTCTTTCAAAAACTTAAAGTAATATCCTTCCGTTAAAATAATTCCTCCCACTCCAGTTAAAAACAATACTAAGGTGATAAGCCATCCTACGAATGGGATCATTCCTAGTAAATAGTAAGCAAGTAGTGCACAAGCCATCATTCCAAAAAGTTTAACCTTAGAGACTTTTTTCTTAAAATTCATTATGTAAGAAATCGCCCAAGCAGCTACTACAATCTTTGCGATGTACATAGCAATCAAATATGACGCTAAAATAATCAGCCCAAACGGTACACCCACTAGTGTTAACATTAAAATTATAGAACCAATAAGTGCAATAATCGTAGCCAAAAGCCCGATACCAAAACATTTGAAAGTGTTTTCTGCAACAGTTGAGCCAGCTCTTGTTAGATATTTAGGAATAAATAGAACAAAAATTAGGGTAAGCAGTAATGAAGCAATATAACCAAAAATCTTTCTAGTAAAAGTAAATTGAAAACTCTCAACAACCTTTTCATGCTCAAATGCATTGAACAATGTTTGACCGCCTACAACTCCTTCAGGAATATTAGCGCTGATAAAAGCACTATATTTTAGATCACCACCAATAGTACTTTCTTCAGAAATATTCAAAGTATCCTCAACAGTTACAATTACATCACGGCCAACACTGCCATTTAAGATCAGCATTCCTACACCACCACGAATGTCTTCATTTACAATACCATCAACAGTCAAAACGCCTGCTCCGGTTAGAATGCTACCGCCAATTACACTGTCCGGGCCAACATCAACCTGACCACCTAAGACCACAAGGTCATCACTAACATTTCCATAAATAGCAGCCTGTCCTCCAACGATACGCAGGTCACCAAAAACATTCCCCAATACCACAACTCGTCCACCACCAATTACCAGGTCTTCATGAACATTGCCATCAATCACTACAGAGCCACCAGCAATATATAAGTCGCCAAAAACATCAGATTTTACATTAGCATTCCCTCCAATTACGTAAGCGTCATCCAAGATAGGATCGTTCAAAAAAACATTTTCACCACCCTCAATAGTGACCGCAAAAGCAGCCGGAAGCATCAGGAGATTGATAACAGCAAAAGCTGTGATTTTTAGAAAGAGGTTTTTCATTAACAAAATTATACCTAAAAACTATCTTTCAAGCAAAACGATATTTTCTATATGGAAAGTTTGGGGGAACATATCCACAGGCTGCACCTTTTTAATCGTATAACCGTATTCTTTAAGCCAAGCACAATCTCGCGCCTGAGTCGCAGGGTTACATGAAACGTACACTATCTGCTCCGGACCAAATTCATTTAAATATGAAACTGTTTTTTCAGTAATCCCAGCCCGTGGGGGATCAATCACAATTAACGAAGGTCGCTCTTTGATTGTAGAAACCATCTTGGCCACATCTCCCACATAAAAATCTATATTGAAGATATTATTTTTTGCGGCATTATCTCTCGCCACTTGCACAGCTGACTCATTAATTTCGATTCCAAAAACCTGCTTACAATGTTTTGCTAAAAAGAGGCCGATTGTTCCAGTTCCACAAAAAAGATCAAAAGCAATTTCGTGCGTGCGCTCTCCTAGACATCTTAAAGCCTGACTATACAAAATCTCAGCCTGAGCAGTATTAACCTGAAAAAAAGCCTGCGGCAAAATATCGAAGACTAGCTCATCACCATTATCAAGTAGCAGTTTTTCACGCAGAACTTTTTCTCCATAAAGCACTTTCTCAACAGTTTGTCGCTTATGGCCTCGGCGACTAATTACCTGTGACCAATAAATTGATGTGATCTTTGGGCTCAACGCCCGCAGCATTTCTACAAAGGCAGATAATGATTCCATAAAATCATCTGGTAGATCATCAGAGGTTACCAGATTAATCATTAGCTCTTCTACATTTTCACTTTCACGAATACAAAGATGCTTTAAAAAGCCTTCGCCGCATGAATACTTAAATGGCGGCCACTTTTTAGCCCTCATAAATTCTCGCACAGCATTAACTATTGTAAATGAAAGTTCTGATTGTAGATGGCATTCTTCAAGATCCATAATGTCGAAGCGCCGACCAGGGACGTGCATTCCCAAAGTAAAATTCATTTCGGCGTCATAACCAAAAGAAAACTCCATCTTATTGCGATAGTAGTATTGTTGGTCGCAGCCAATTACATCATTAACTTCAAGATCTTTAAACCCACCAATGCGTTCAAAGGCATCAACAACTTGTTGCTTCTTAATCTCCAGCTGTTGACCGTAAGGCATGAACTGTAACTGGCACCCTCCACATACCCCAAAGTACCTGCACTTCGGATCCTGGCGCTCACTAGCCGGCTCAATCAACTCCACCAAATCAGCCTCAGCATATTGTTTTTTCAATTTCGTAAAAGCTGCCTTTACCTTGTCACCCGGCATCGTTCGCCCTACAAAAACGGCCATTCCTTCGTAATGGCCAACTCCAGCACCGCCAAAAGCGATACTCTCAATTTCTAAATCAATAATTTGGCCTTTCTTTAATTGCATGGCCGCAATTCTCCTAGAAAAAGCCTAAAGCGTCAAGCCTGCAGTTGATTCATGGCCTCATCACTAGTCTCCTCTGCAACCTGCTCCACCTTAAGTTTTGCAAGATCGGCCTTTTTAACAACAGTCTGTCCCTTCGGATCAAAAGTCAGCTCCGGAAAAACCCTCCAAAACGTCTCATCAGCGGCATCACGGGCCTCCTCAGTTTTGAGTTTATTTTCTCGTCCCTTCATCACATATTGATAAAGACTTTCAAAATTACCATCATATTTTGCTTTATAATAATGGGCATAAAGCCTATGAATAGTATTGTCAAAGTCTCCACCCATATCCAGCACCATTCCATAAAGTCCCTTTAGCGCTTCTTGATATTCAGGAGTTAATTCACCGTGTTCATCAGTAAAGCCAAAGGTTCTAGTTTCGGCTTCAGCCAACGCTTCATTAGGGACATCCCCCTTAGCATGAGCCTTCTCATGAGTAATAACATGAGCCCCTCTCATCGCCGGGTGCATCAAAATAATAGAATTCATATGAATATCATCGCCAACTGCCTCACCCATTTCATCTGCATTTGGAAATTGGGAAAAATACATATCCTTTTTACGAACCGTGATCCCTTTGCTTTTCAAAATGTCATACATCTCCAACAAATTGGCGTAAGCAACTTTGGGATCCAAAGCATTTCCGGCAATATCAATGCTCTCAAGGCCTTTCTTGGCGGCCTTTTTTAAGGTCTTTTCCACTTTGTCAGCCCTCACTTTTGTCCCTTCACGAAGTGCATCAATCGCAGCGCGATCTTCTTCCGGTGCTTCCGGGGGCATCTCAAAGGCATTAGTTGTTTGTCCTGTATAATCCATTAGTTAATTATAGCACAAATGGCTGCAGCAAGCAACAGGACCACGATTTAATTGCTACTCTACAACTAGTTGTCCTACCATTCCAGCCGCTCTATGAGCACCAACGCTACAGTAGTATTCAAAGGTACCAACCTTATCTGCGGTAAATGTTACCTGGGTTGAGCCTTCATCAGCTTTAACTTGTTTTGTTGCCGCACTAAATTTATCTACTACCCAGTCATGAAACCCTTGATTACTTTTGAAAACTATTGTTACCACATCACCCTTTTTAACTTTGATTACTTTTTGGGAAAAGGCAAAGTCCGCTCCTGTTAAATTAAAAGAAACCTTATTTGGTTCAGCAACTTCTTCTACAGCAACAACTTCTTTCTCCACAACTTCTTTCTCCACAACTGGTTCAACAGCTTCCTTAGTAGACTCTTCTTTCTCTATTACAGCTTCTTCTTCCATAATTGGAGCAGCGACCTCTTCTACCACAGCTTCTTCAACCTCTACGACTTCCTCCTCTTCTACAGAAAGTTCCTCCTCAACCGGTGCAGACGCACATCCTGCTAATGTAAAAAGAGATAGTACAAAAAGACTCAATATTATTTTTTTCATAGTATTTAATTAGTTATTATTTGAATCATACCTTAATTCTTTTAGTCCTCAAAATTATCCCTAAAGAACCACTTGATAATATCCCAATTATCATCACGAGGGAGTAGGGCATAGGCCTGATTTTCATTCTCACAGCCAGGACGAGGTTGACCTGCAGCCAGCGCCTCAGCAATTGCCGCTTCACAATTTTCCTTAGTAATATAAGGAGGTACGTAAAGAACATTGCCAGAAGACATCACATTATTGGAAACAATCTCATAGTTTTGATAACGGAAAAAATAAGCGATTGCCTCATCAATATTGACATCAGTCTCCGTTTTCTTAAGAATCGTTTTCCCCATTTTATAAATTGTATCAGCATCACCAAATCCAAAATTACGGGCCTTATTTTGGAGGGCCTGGAGGATTTTTTGTTGTCTGGTAGCTCTCGCAAAATCAGAGGAAGTATGGCGACTTCTGGCCAGACGTAAAGACTCCTTTCCACCTAAATGATACGAACCAGGCTCATAATGCAGAGTGCCCTCAACGCCATTATCAACGGTGCGATAAGTCGGATCAATCACCGCATTTTTCAAAGTAATATCAATTCCCCCAATCAGATCAATCACATCGATAAAGGCATACATATCAATCAGAATAAACTTATCCAGTTTATATCCAGTCAACTCACTCAGCACTTTTTTAAGCTCAGGCATTCCATAGTAAAAGGCCAGCGAATTAATTTTACGACCGTTATAAAAAAGATCCCTGGGAATACTGATCATCCTGATCTGATGTGTCGTCTCATCAATGTGCGCAAAAATCATCGTATCCACAAGACTTCCATGTTTACCAGCAATCAGGATATTAAAAGAATTATTGTCGCTTTTTAATTGGTCACCATATTTAGGAACGACCTTCGGTAAATTCAGAGTTTTTTTTTTGACCTCTGGACTAAAGAAGAGAAGATTTTCAGAATTGGCCCCATTCTCGTCCACTATATTAATCACCCCCGTGGCCTTTTCGATAGCCAGCGAACTCAACAGCTTGTCGCTCTCGTCATAAATATCATAAAAAAACCTTTTACCATCATCTCGGACTTCGCTATCAATCCTCATATTGTTTTGCTCCAAAAGCAGCCTGAAACCTTGGTCTGAAATAGTTTTAGTCAAACTGTCCAAGGCTTCATCAGCCTTTTTTTCCATTGGCGTCTTAAAATCCAATTTTTCAATGAACGGCAAAATTGAAGTTTTGACATCTGTAGATTGTACCTCAATTGTCTTGTCTTTCATGTCGCGCAAAAAAATACCAGCCCCAATTTTTTTAAGCGCCACCTCTCCTACTAATTCTCCGAGTTGATTATATATTCCATAATTAATTTCCAGCCCGGTGTCGGTGGCCTTCTCATCAATTTTTAGCTCAAGTTCAGTTGCTTTTTCAAGCACCTCCTTTGAAGCCATAGTTTTTGCAAGCACTTCAGAAACCTTTTCAATTTTATCAAGATCGGCCTCAAGTACTGCCTGATTTTTTGTAATAAAGGAGGTCAGACCGCTCAAAAACTCTTCTCCATTTTTAGAATCAATAAGATCATTCTCACTCAGAGTCTCCATCTTAAGCTCCCCAGTCGTTTTATCCAAAATGAAGGATATCAGCACGCGCTTAGAATTATCACTAAGAGCTAAGGTGTAGGCCTCTTGATCCTCTGTAATTTCAGAAATCTTTAACTTATTTTTTCTTAAGAATTGCGCAAAGTCGCTGTCCTCTTTGATCTCATTCAATAAACCCAAATTATTTGAAATTCTTTGCTTTAAAACACTGTCACCTCCTAAAAAATCGATGTATTTAAAGAGTGCCAACTGCACGTCATCCTGATTTTTATCCTCCTCCTCGTCATTCGCAAGCGCCTCAACTTTAAAAGCATAATCGCCAGTTGGTAGACGCAGATAATCTCTCACTTCATTTAGGTCATTCCCAATTTTGAGAGTTACTTCTTTTAATTGTCCAATCTCGGTCACCAGTGAACTATCCCTACCAGCTAAAAAGGAAAACGTCCCAAGAACACTCTGCATTTGAATATACTGAACCAAAAAAATCACTAAAGCCACTCCAATCACAATATTACGCTTAGTAATATAGGACTTGGTTTTATCCCAATCCATATTTTGGCGCATAGAAGATATGCGGTGTTTAAAACCTTTCTTAACAGTTTTTTCACCAGTTAAGTTTTCTTCATTAATTTTATGCTTCTTGGACATGAGTATGTATTTTTGTTTAGCTAAGCAATTCTATGTAAAAAGCCTTTCCAATGCAACAATATTAATTTCATTATTTCTCTTGAACTTTCCTCAAAACTTAGTTACATTATCCAAGCAAAAAAACTTATTCGAACACTAAGCGGGTGTCGTATAATGGCTCATTACCTCAGCCTTCCAAGCTGATGACAGGGGTTCGATTCCCCTCACCCGCTCCAAATTAAAACCACTGACCAACGGGTCAGTTTTTTTAATTTGGAATTGATGCAGGCGGGGAATCGAAGATTACCCTTGCTTAAACATGCGCATGAGTGCAAGGCACGAATCGGATGGTTAAGTACGACGCAGCGAAGCGGAGTGAGGCTCGTAGAGTCAGATCCCGGAGGCTCGTTAGAGTCAGCTCTCGGGAACCCGCTAGGGTCGAGAGCCGCAGGGTCGGGGCCACCCGCTCCAATTATGTAGCAGTTAAATATTCTCCGCATTCAATTTTATAACGGCCGGATTTATTTTCCTTCCAAGCAGTTCCCACTGTTTCGTGGAATTTATGTTTTTTAGGATCTCTTACAAAGCCATTCAAATGAGGGCAGGCATTAATATCTATGATTCTTCCGCCATCGCCATCTTCACGCCATATGTGGTGTTGACCTGTCGCACCGTGGCCAGATTCAATAGATCCATAACACCCATAGGTGGCAGCTAAATAATTAGTAACTGCACAGACATCTACACAGAAATCACTCTTAACTCCGAAGTTAGACAATTGCCCTCTTATAGGAGTTATGGTACGAAGGATTGCATTAAAATATCCTACCCATTTGTGCCATGGGGATTTATGTTCACGTACAAATTTTGATATACAGTAAAGAATAAGATCATAATTATCGAAGTCCTCTCCCAAACAATTCTTAGCAATATGGTCGTGGGCAAAATTGCCACCCTCTTCATGACTTTTTCTGTACGAATCAATCATTGCATCTACTTCATCTCTCCAATCCATAAGAACATTAGTATTCTCAAGATCCAAAACGTAAGAATAGAGAGCAAAAAATCCTTTTCCTCGAACAGTCCTTTCTGATTTAAACAAATTAGATACCACTCTGTCATGAGGGGGGGTCTGGTAAAGAACAGGGTACAGCGGAGATTCCAAAGTATGTCGTTCATGATATAAATCAGCCATTATTGAATATGCAGCATCAGGATCAGTTGCTAATGTAGAATATATTTCTTGTAGCTCATCATCACTAAGTTTTCCAGCCCTAGCTAAAACATATATTTTAGAATCAAAAGATTGTCTTACATCTATATCGTTAATTTGGGGAGAGTCAATCGGCATAAGCACATTATTACACAATAGTAGGGTGGTTTGTCAATAAAAGGGCTTAGATTCACATGCAACAATCCCCAGTTCGCACTTCGTCCAATGAGGAGCGAATGAAGTTTGGGAATCGAACCCGCAGGGAGAGAGAGCCCCTTGCTTATAAAAGTAATCTACTGTCCAGGCCTTTATAAAGCATTCAAAATTGACACTCTTTATAAAGTTTGCTAAAATATGGGCATGACAACACAAGAAAAATTACAAATTATTAAGCAGCTATCCCAACTGACTCAAACTCAATTATCTGCAAAGCTGGAGGTCTCTTTCCCAACCTTAAATAGCTGGATAAATGGAAAATCAAATCCACATGCAATCAAGCTAAAAAGAATAAATGAACTTTATATCCAACTTAGTGGCAAAAAAATAATCCCTGAAAATGCAATCACCGCAAAAAAAGGGATCATTCTAAAAAAGAGTGAACAGAAAAAAAGCATCATAAAGCTAATCAATTCCAGACCAGACATTCATGACCAACTAGTCCTTTCATTTACTTACAATACAAATAGTATAGAAGGTTCAACACTTACAGAGAATGAAACAGCAGCCATTATTTTTCAAAACATTACACTGAAGAATAAAAACCTAATTGAGCACTTGGAGGCAAAAAATCACCAATCAGCATTGGAGTATCTTTTAAAAATAATCAGCCCCACTCTTCAAATTACAGAAGAGCTCATCATGGAATTGCATAAAATACTAATGAATAGCATTAGGCCAGATGCAGGCACATATAGGAATCACGGAGTTAGAATAGTTGGCGCAAATGTACCTACAGCAAATTATCTGAAAGTCCCAAAGTTAATGTCGGAACTGATTGTACAAATAAATAAAGGCCATACTGATAACATAAATCATGCTGCAGTTATCCATTCAAAGTTTGAACAAATTCACCCATTTTCAGATGGTAACGGAAGAATTGGACGTCTCATTATGGCGGCCATGCTTCTAAAAAAAAATATAGCTCCTGCTGTTATTAAGCAGCAAAAAAAGAATCTATATTATAAGGCACTGCAAAAGTCTCAACAAAAAAAAGAATTTGAACAATTAGACGAATTCATCTGTGATGCAATACTGAACGGTTTTGAAATTATTGATGAGTAAAAACGGTTCGAACCTGCCTACCGGCAGGCAGGCACCCTCCACGGTGCAGCTCCAAAACTTCCACGGCTATGTAAGATTCCAGTTATCTCCATAGACCAACTCATTGTATAAATAGAATAAGCAATGGTCTCAACTGAATAATAAACCCGTGAATAACGCAAATAAAATTTCGTTTTTCACTATATGTTGACAAAAACCCGTGAATTTGCTACAATTCACCCATGAGCACAAACAAAACAATTCGTGACCGGATCACAGAGCTTAAAAGGCAATACGAAACCTTACTTCCAGGTAAGGAGTCTTTATTAAAGCTAATCCAAGAGGCAGAGCTTTCCGAAAGTGTCTACAATTCAAATGCCATTGAAAACTCAACACTCACTCTCAAAGAAACAGAAAAAATTCTCCTGGAAATGGATGTTTCTCGCAACCTTTCTCTGAGAGAAGTTTTTGAAGCCAGAAATCTGGCACGAGTAACAGAATATATCGAAACCAAATCGGATAAATTCACTAAAGAATTTATTCTACTTCTTCACAAAATGCTGATCACAAACATTGATGACGAAATTGCAGGGAGGTTTAGGCGAGCTGGGGAGTACGTCCGTGTCGGGACCCACATTGCACCTTCTCCAGATCTTGTAGAGAGAATGATCAACAATACAGTGCTCCAATATACAAGCGACAATGAATCTTACTTTATCGATAAAATAGCCCTTTTCCATCTTGAATTTGAAAATATTCATCCATTTAATGATGGAAATGGCCGCATTGGGCGGATTTTGATCAATTATCAGCTTCAACAGCTCGGATTTCCACACGTCATCTTGAGGAACAAAGAGAAAAAACACTATTATAATGGCTTTCAGGAATACGATTTTAAAAAAAACACTAAAAAAATGGAGAGAATTATTGCTGATGCGCTTTTAGAATCCCTTCACAAACGGATTGCCTATTTTGAGGGTACGCCAATAATTACGCTAGCTGAATATGCCAAAAAAATCAAAAAAAGCCCCCAATCCTTGCTGAATGCTGCCAGTCGCCAGTCCATTCCAGCCTTCCGCGAAAAAGGAGTTTGGAAAATTAGTGGCCAAAATTAGGTAGCCTTAGACTTTATTTAAAGAAGCTTCCCCCACAATCTTTTTAAGCCCCCTTGCCGTAACTTTCTTGCCATCAATTACAAATGGTACTGTGAATTTACAATTTTTGAAGTTTGCACAGCCGTAGGCATTGCGGCCTTTGATAATTTTCCCCTCCTTACATTTTGGACAGGCAATCTCAGCCTTGGCTGATTTAGCCCTCTTGGCCTTTTTAGCTGGCTTCGTTTCTTCCACAGGCACGTGGGCAATTTTTCGTGCCACTCGAGATTGCTTAACAGTATTTATTAACTCACTAACCATAGCTTTTAATTCATTCATAAAGGTCAGGGGATCGTATTGGCCCCTTTCTATTTCCCGCAATTTTTTCTCCCATTCACCAGTGAGTTCGGGGGATTTTAAAAGCTCATTTTGAATAACCGCAATTAGATCGATTCCAGTTTGTGTTGGGGCCAAAGATTTTCTTTGACGCTCTATATAGTTACGTCGAAAAAGTGTTTCGATAATCCCAGCACGGGTAGAAGGTCGACCAATGCCATTTTCTTTCATCACTTCACGCAGGGCTTCTTTGTCGACGCGCTTTCCAGCGGTTTCCATTGCCCTCAGTAAAGTGGCCTCACTATAAGGTTTCGGAGCAGTGGTGTTTTTTTCTTGCAGAGTCGGTTTGTGTGGGCCTTTTTCACCTTTCTCAAAGTCAGGCAAAATCTTATCCTGCCCTCCAGCTTTTTTGGGAAAGATTACGCGCCATCCTGGTTCAAGAATCTGCTTTCCAGTAGCATGAAATTTAACCTCCTTAACCTTACCATTTACAGTGGTATTCGAGATCTGCGCGTCAGGAGAAAATGCCGCAATAAAGTGGCGGGCCACCAAGTCATAGACCAGTTTTTCATTTTGACCAAGATTGTTGGGGTAATTTCCAGTAGGAATAATCGCGTGGTGATCTGTAACTTTTTTATTATCAAATACCTTTTTTGATTTACGAATTTTCTTTGCAAGCAATGGTGTAATAAATTTTTCATAAGGTGTCAGCTTCTCAAGAATCGCTTTGATTTTTGGATAGACGTCCTCCGGCAAATAGGAGGTATCAACACGGGGATAACTGGTCAGTTTTTTCTCATAAAGAGATTGGATCGTTTTCAGAGTTTGATCAGCAGTAAGACTAAATTTTTTATTGCACTCAACCTGCAACGATGTCAGATCAAACAATTTTGGCGGATGCTCTTTGCCTTTTTTGATAGTAAAATCTGTGATCTCAAATTCTTCCTCTTTGATAGAATCAATGATCGCTTGGGCCTCCTCGACACTCTTGAATTTCTTTTTGGCACTAGCAAAAGTGGTCTCCTTATAGATAGTGTTTAATTCCCAATATTTTTGAGGTTTAAAATTCTCAATCTCCAAGTGGCGGTTTACGATCAGCGCCAGGGTAGGGGTCTGCACCCGTCCAATAGATAGCAGCTGTTTGTAGCCGCCATATTTTAGGGTATAAAGGCGGGTAGCATTAAGACCCAAAAGCCAATCACCAATTGCTCTGAGACTCCCCGCAGCATAAAGATTATCAAAATCAGAGCCTTCCTTCAGATTTTCAAAACCCTCCTTGATCGCTTCATTTGTCAGCGATGAAATCCAGAGTCGCTTAACCGGAATAGTACATTTTGCCAATTGCAAAACCCAGCGCTGAATCAGCTCTCCCTCTTGGCCGGCATCACCACAGTTGATCACCACCTCAGATCTAGATATTAGGTGCTCAATAACGCCAAATTGTTCAGCAATTCCCGAATTATCCTTAAGCTTAATACTAAATTTCTCAGGAATAATTGGCAGATGGTGAATCTGCCAACGTTTCAACTCTTTTTTATAGTCATGTGGCTCCTTTAGCGTACATAGATGACCAAAAGTCCAGGTCACAAGATAACCATTTCCCTCAAAATACCCCCTTTTTTTGATGTTTGCCCCAAGAATTTTAGCAATCTCACGGGCCACGCTCGGTTTTTCGGCAATACAAAGTTTCATTTAACCCATCTTAGGAGCAATTGGAGATTGAATAAAGGAAAAAGTGTATTTATTTGTTGCGATTCCCCAATTCTCCCTCAATATCACCAAAATCAATACCTTGATTGATAAGTAAAACAAATAGGTGATACATAAGATCGCAGCTTTCCTCTATTAGTCGCTGTTTGCCTTCAGAGCGGGCGGCACGGACCACCTCTTCGGATTCCTCCTCTATTTTGGCCAAGATTGCCTCCTGGCCATCTTGAAACAGTGAGGTAGTGTAAGAATCCTCAGGCATCTTTTTTTTGCGTTCACACAGCAACCTAAATAAATCACCCAAACAGAATTTACCTCCAAAGCAAGAGATCTCTCCAGTGTGGCAAGTTGGCCCAAATGGTTCGGCCATAATCAGTAGAGCATCACTATCACAATCCGCCAGTTTTTCGAACGTCTCAGCATTATTTTTTTCAGGTGCAAGTAGCTTCATGAGCTCAGATGCCCTCTTTACTCCAGCTTCAAGTAGCATTTCAGTTGCAGCTCGCTTACCTATTTTAGCTAATTTATCGATTATTCTTATAGCAGAGACAGTATCTTCGATCTCGAATTTCTCAAGAATGCTATTCAAAAGCCGTCTTGAATTAAGTTTTACTATGAATTTTTCAAATCCTAGTTCAGAAAAAATAGTTGTGATAATTTTTGCCACTTCTGCTTCGCAAATAAGGCTTTTGCTACCAATTATATCAATATCGCATTGGTAGAATTCTCTTTGTCTGCCTTTTTGCGGCTTCTCAGCCCTCCAAACACGTTGAATCTGATAACGCTTAAAAGGGATAGGCAGCTTTTGCCAATTTGCCGCTACCAGCCTGGCAAAAGGAACAGTAAGATCGTAGGGTAAAGCGATATTTCTATCTCCATTATCCTTAAAATTATAGGTAAGTTGATCACCCTCGTCACCATATTTCCCCAGAATAGTTTCTGTTGGATTAATAATAGGAGTTTCAATTGTATCGTAGCCGAATCTTTCAAAAATTCGACGTATTTTTGACATTACGAGGTTTCTTTTTGCCATTTCTTTCGGCAAATATTCTCGTGTGCCTTTCAAAATTATGGGTTTAATTTTAGTCATATTATTTGTAATTATTTAATAAAAAAAACCGCCAATTAGTTGGCGGTCTGAAAGCTGGATTGTACTTGATAATTAAGCTAAACGTTCAAGCACCAACTTATAACCGCCCTTGCCATGATGCAACCAATGGGCAACTCTTGTTATAGTAGCTGTACTAGAACCAATTTTTTTACTAATTTCACGATAGGGAACGCCTTCGTTAACCATTTTTACTGCAGCAAACCTTTCAGTCATGGCAGACAACTCAGAAACAGTGCACAAATCTCTAAAAAATTTCTTGCACTCATTTTCCGTCTTAAGTTGTAAAACGGCTTTATAAAGTTCCTTTAAGTCCTTATTGTTAGCCTTGATATTCATAGTGTTTTAATACGTTGATACAATAATTGTATCAAATAATAAGTCTTTGTCAACCTATTATATTCACAGACTAATATCCTCACATGAAAAAAGTACGATTTAATGAAGAAGATCTCTTTACTACGTGACTAAACTATGATAACATGCCGCAGTCAAGATACATGGTTGTCCAATAGGAGCATAGTCGAGTTTAACTGTTAGGCATTCAAAATTGATAATTTAAACACTTTTCTTACACATATAATATGCAAGAAGGAATCATCGCTCGTTTAACGGATAAAGGTTTCGGATTCATCTCTAGAGATGGAGAAGATAAAGATCTTTTTTTCCACGCTAACGAGCTAGTAGGTGTAGAGTATAACGACCTTAATGAAGGAGACAAAGTAACTTTTGAAGTTGCTGAAGGTCCTAAAGGTCTTAACGCTACAAAGGTTAGCCTAGCTTAATCTTCTACTTAGACATCGAAAAACCCCGAGAGTCAGCAATGATCCTCGGGGTTTTTCTTAATACGTATTCTATTTACTTAGCCTTCTTTACAGCTGCTTTCTTTTTAGCAGGGGTCTTCTTAGCCACAGCTTTTTTAGCAGGAGCCTTCTTAGCAGGAGCCTTCTTAGCTACAGCCTTTTTAACTGCCACTTTCTTTTTAGCGGGAGCTTTCTTTGGAGCTTCTTCAACCTCTTCCGAAACCTCCGCGAATAATGATTCTAGAGTTTCTTTAGCCTTTTCAGCTTTTTTAGCTTCCTTAGCCTTTTTGATTTTTACAATCGCTGGTGCTTCACTTGCCGCTGTAGTGGTGAGAGTGTGCAGAAGATGCAGAATTGTATCCAGCTTTTCGTTAATCTCATCATGTTTTTTAGCAGAAAAATCAGGTTTCCCCTTATCCGCTTTGTTTCTTTTCTCAGGACGCTCAGTTTTTCCATAACCATCACCTTTACCAAAACAATTATTACAATAAACAGGTTTATCACTACTTGGTTTGAAAGGGACCTCACAACGATCTCCACAATCTCCACAAGTTGCACCATACATTTCTCTATCTCTATCATCTCTGCTTCTACCACCTCTATCATCTCTGCTTCTTCTATCGTCTCTACCACCTCTGTCATCTCTACCTCTGCGATCATCTCTTCCTCCATCATCTTTTTTGAAACATCTGTGACAAAGCACAGGCTTTCCGCCACTTGGTTTGAAAGGAACTTCACAATCGCGATCACAATCATCACAAACTGCTGAAAACATTTCTCTGTCATCACCACCTCGTGAAAACCCACCACCACCGCTACCACCTCGTGAATATCCACCACCACCTCCACCTCTGGAGATCTGATTTCTGTTGAAATTACCCATAAAATTAAATGTATGTATTAAAGATACATAGCGTAGGCCTATTTTTCCTTAAAGGCAAGCAGAAATAAGGGGGGGCATAAACATTAATTATTGACCAATTTAATGCCGCCCAATCCGTACCTACAACCCCAACCCCACTCGCTCTCGTCATCACACCAGCGCCACCCTCCTCCGCCTCCGATACAAAACATCAGTTTCACTCAGCGGCTGATCAATCCCATTATGGGCAAATTGATGATGAATATTGCAGAGGCCTACCAAATTACGATGGTTTTTTGTCTTGCTGTAGCCATCGGGGTGGTGCAGGTCATCAATTGGTCGATTGCAGCCATCATATGCACATCTTCCATTGGTTTGTTGGCGTACCTCTCGCTCCTGCTTTTTGGACACATGTCTTGGTGCAACTTCCTTGTCCGCAATTTTTGCTCCCGTCACTTCGGCAACTGCCGCGCCACCTCCACCGATTTTTTCCCCGGGCCTGCCTGTCCGGTAGGCAGGGAAAAGTTGCTCATCAAGGGCTTGCAAAAGCCGTTTCATGGTTTCCTTATTGGAAATTGTTTTAAATTTTTTCTTTAGTTTTAGAAACAAAAACTCCATCTCCTCATCCATCTCAATTTTGGTCACCACGCGGCTCACTTTGCCACGGCGTTTTTTAGAATATTCCTGCACCGCCGCCTTGCTCATATTTTCCACCACATCAATCAACTTTTGTTCATTTTCAGCACTCGCCAAACCAGCCACAATCGCCACTTTGTGCACGCCCTGCGTCGCAACAGTCTCAAACAAAGCCGGACACTCAGCCAAATTTGCCTTTAATTTCAAAACTTTATTGACCACGCCAGCACTCAAACCATCGCCAAACCGTGCCGCATATTCGTAAATAGAACCACAACCATAATCTCGAAAAATTTCTTCCTCAAAAATCTCCGGCAAAAGCGCCAAAAGCTGATGAGAAATACCAGATCTGGCTTTTCCTAATTTTACAAACTTGTTGTGTATTGCCGCTCTTTCCATGAAATATATGTTATTAAGTATGTTTAAAATGTAGCAAAAAATCGGCCGCCAAACAATCCAAAACCCGCAGCAACAAGCCATAAATGGATATTGCACCATATTTTAAAAACCATCAATCACTACCCACGTCAAAAACAGTGAGCGTATACTCACCCAGTCCACCTGACGCGCACTTATGTAATTTAGGATTGTCCAAACTCAAAAATTACAAAATCGCCAATCTAGCCGCCACTCAAACCCCATAACTATACAACAAAAAAATCGTCAAGTCGGAAATCGCGTCGCCTCTCGTCAGCCCCAGCGCCAACCCAGCATCAAGTCAAAAATCGCGTCATCGCTTCAATCGCCAGCCACTTATTACCTGCTCATCACCGCACCCATCGCCACCTCCTCCGCCGCCAATACGCCCCATCGCCACCACCCCTCTCTCATTTTTCCCCGGGGAAAAACACCAAACCATCCGCACCAATAAGCCATCGCAAAAATCCCGCAATAAAAATCACCCAACAAAAACCACAAAACTCATTGAGAAAACTAGGATAAAAAGCTATCCTCCTTGAGTCTTATTACTCACACCATTTAATGGCGACTATTTTACAAATAACCGGATTATCCAAGTCCTACGGCCCCCAAATGATTTTGGACAATGCCGATTTGATGGTTAATGATGGTCAAAAAATTGGTGTCATTGGTAGGAATGGAGCTGGGAAATCAACTTTATTTAAGGTTCTAGTTGGGGTAGAAGATTACGATGAAGGCGAATTAAGCCTCCCAGATAGCACAAGAATAGGTTATCTCACACAGCATAGTGAATATGAAGACGGTGAAACAGTTATCGATTTTTTGATGAGATCTAGCGGCAAACCTGACTGGGAATGCGGCAAAGTTGCTGGCGGTTTTCAAATAAAAAATGAACTGCTTGAGGCAGTGGTAACATCTTTGGCTGGTGGTTACCAGATGAGAGTTAAGCTAATTGCCATGCTTTTAAAGGATCCAAACTTATTACTCCTAGATGAGCCCACAAACTACCTTGATCTTTCAACACAGATTCTTTTAGAAAATTTCCTCAAAAGTTATAATGGTAGTTTCTTACTAATTTCTCATGATCGTGAGTTTATTAAGCGCACCTGTACTGAGACTTTAGAAATTGATCAGGGCAAGCTCACATTGTTTCCTCGCCCCCTTGAGGAATATTTGGATTATAAGGAGGAACAAGTTGAGATGATTGGCCGCCAAAATGTCAAAGTTGAAAAAAAGAAAAAACATCTACAACAATTTGTGGATAGATTTGGGGCCAAGGCCAGTAAAGCTGCTCAGGCTCAGTCAAAAATGAAGCAAATTGCCAAGATGAAAACCATTGAGATTTTGCATCCTCTTAGTACTACAAAAATCATGATCCCTAAGGTAGAGGAGAAAGATGGGATAGCCCTGGACATCGAAGATTTGGAAATAGGTTACAGCGACAAATCAATTGCCAAAGAAATAAATTTAGACATTGAAAGAGGGCAAAGAATAGCAGTACTTGGTGATAATGGTCAGGGAAAGACGACTTTTCTGAAAACCATTGCTGGCGAGCTTGAAAAGCTTTCGGGAAGTTTCAAATGGGGCCACAATATTCAAATTGCCTACTATGCTCAACATATTCCAGCAACTTTAAATTTTGATGAAACTGTACAACATTATCTAAAAAGAGTCTCTCCATCAGAGGCTACCGAGCAAGATATTTTTAAGATGGCCGGTAACTTTTTATTTAAAGATGAGGCCTTGAAAAAAAAGATCCCGGTTTTGAGTGGTGGGGAAAAAGCCCGACTCTGTCTGGCCCAAATTTTGCTGCAAAAAAATCAGGTAATTTTGCTTGATGAGCCTACTAATCACTTGGATTTTGAAACCGTTGAAGCTCTGGCTCTTGCACTAAAAGAATCCAACGTTACAGTAATTTTTGTCAGCCATAATCGTACCTTTGTAGAGATCGTGGCCAATGGCATCATGGAAGTAAAAAATGGCAAGATAAAGCGCTATGCTCATAATTACGAAGAGTATGTTTATCACCTCCAAAAAGATATCGAGGAAGATTTAGGAGTAAAAGCTGAGCCTAAAAAAGGAGTCAAAAAAATAGAGAATAAAGAATTAAGAGTTCAAATTCACAAGGCCAAAAAACGCATGAAAGTTTTGGAAAATAACATCAGCAAATTGGAGGAAGAAAAAAAAGATTTATTAAAATGGTTCGAGGAAAACTACGACGAATTTTCTGAAGAAAAAACTAGGCGCCTAGGAACAATCGAAAAAAGCATCCCTGAAATGGAACAAGAGTGGATGGAGATAGAAATGGAATTGGATGTTTTACAAGGCTAAAAAACATCAGAAAGCCCTACCACACTGGCAGGGCTTTTTAGATTAAAGGTTTCCACTAAAATCTGGATAGGCGGCAAGGCCATGTTTTAGATCTAGCCCTTCATGCTCCTCTTTTTCACTTGCCCTGATTCCGATGGTCATTGCAATCAGTTTAAAGACGGCATATGAGCTGATGAATGTGAAGGCTCCAACTGCTGCCACCCCAATAAATTGTGTCCACAAAAGTGCTCCTCCACTTCCATAAAGTAATCCGCCATCAAGAGCAAAGATTCCAACAGCCAAAGTACCCCAAACACCTGCAAAAAGATGAACAGGTACAGCTCCAACTGCATCATCAAGTTTCAGTTTTTCCATAAGCTCAGTTGCAAATACCACAACAACACCTCCAATAAAACCAATAAGTAAAGCAGCTAAAGGGCTAACAAAAGCACAAGGTGCGGTGATTGCTACAAGCCCACCTAGCGCTCCATTCAAGGCAAAACCAGCGTTGGCAATACGAGTTCGGATGAAGCCAATCAAAAGCGCACCTACTACTCCTGCGGCCGCTGCAATTTGGGTATTCAAAGCTACCAAGGCAATGGCATTGGCGTTTGCTGCCCCCTCAGCGGCAAGTTGAGAGCCAGGGTTAAAACCAAACCATCCAAACCAAAGAATAAACACTCCCAACGCTGCCAAAGGAACGGAATGCCCATCAAAGCGCTTTTGGTCATAACCAGATTCAAAGCGGCCTTTTCGTGATCCTATTACCAATATTCCAGCTAATGCTGCCCAACCACCTACAGAATGTACAACTGTACTTCCTGCAAAATCCAAGAATCCTCTCTCGGCCAAAAAACCACCTCCCCAAATCCAGTGACCAACTAGGGGATAGATAAATGCTGTTACTAAAACACTGAAAATCACATAACCCTTAAATTTTGTACGCTCAGCAATTGCTCCAGAAACTATCGTCGCAGCTGTCGCTGCAAATACGGCCTGGAATAAGAAAAAGGCTAAAGTCGGCACACTTCCCCAGGCCTCCGGCACCCCAACAAGCCCAAAAAATTCTCCCCCGTAAAAAGCATTTCCAGCTCCAAACATCAAACCAAATCCCACTAAAAAGTACGCCACAGTCCCAAAAGAAACATCCAGCAGGTTTTTCATGATGATATTTACTGCATTTTTAGCCTTCGTAAAACCAGATTCCACTAGAGCGAATCCAGCCTGCATAAAAAATACCAAAAAAGCAGCCATCAAAACCCAAACAGTATCTAGCCCAGAAATAGTCTCCATAGGAATGAAATTAAAAATTAAAGCACTTCTTGAATACATGGCTTAATCCAAGCCTGCAACCCATCAAAGAAGACTGTTGAAAAAACAGACATACCCAAAAATTGTTAAAGCCTTAAGCCATAACTAGGGCTGTGTCGGAAAAATTTACCAGTTGCCATTTAAAAATTATATGGCCAATTCCTATACCTCCACCTGCAGCAAGGCCACCATCATTAAGACTCCCACTGCAAACCAGAATATTTGGAACATTGATTTAGAAACCTTAGTTTCTTTGTGAAGCTCAGGAATCAAATCAGCCGCAGCAATATAAATAAAGCTACCAGCTGCAAACGGCACAATAAAGGTCCTAAATCCCTCAATACTACTTCCAATCACAAGAGCTAAAATTACTCCTGCAAAGGCGAATAAGGAGATCAGAAAATTAAGGAAAAGAGCTCTTCCTCTAGAAAATCCACCATGGATTAAAACTCCAAAATCTCCAATTTCCTGGGGGATTTCATGTAGAACCACCGCAAATGTTGTAGCAATCCCCAGTGGGATACTAACTAAGTAAGCTCCACCAATCACAAGACCATCAATTAGATTATGCACAGCATCTCCAAACAAATTCATCAAAGCAAAAGGGTGTGGATGATCTTCTGTAGTGATGTGATGGCAATGCCTCCAATGAATAATTTTTTCAATCGCAAACGACCCCAAAACTCCTAAGATTACATACAAAGAAATATCCAAGCCAAAACCACTTTCCTCTACAATTTCCGGCAACAAATGAATCAAGGCATCACCAATCAAAGTACCTGCCGAAATGCTAATCAAATAAATTAAAATCTTTTCCAGGGTTTTCACCCTAATAGAAAGCGTAATAATTCCGACTAGTGAAGCTAAACTTACCGCTGCAACACTCCCGAGAGCATAGATCCAAATTTGTGACATATTATATCTGGTTAATTTTTACAACCTCCACAGATTCCTGAAAACTCAAAATAATGAGCATCAATTGAAAGCCTCGGAAATTTTTTACTTAATGAATTTATAAAATTTTTATCATCCAAATGTATTTCTTGAATACACTTACACATGCGACATAAAAACTGATGGTGGCAGTGGTCCTTCTTTGAGCACGTAAAATCTTTACAGGCGCTATATCCGCCTCTTACTTTGTGTACAAGCTTTAATTTTTCTAAAACCTCAATAATCCTATAAACAGTGACGGTATCAATACTCATTCCAGTAGCGCGAATATGATCAGAAATTCCATAGGCATTAAGTGGCACAACAGCATTGCCCAACACCTCAATAACGTGAATACGCGGCTCAGTTAGGCGGTAGGAGTTATCTCTCAAAACCTGTTTTGAATGGTCAATAAAGTTCATAAAGATTAATGCAATAGTATTGCAATAATACTTAGTTCATTTTGAAAGTCAATAATAAATTTCTCACAGCATCAACGCCTCCCTCATCAAAAGTATTAACTATTTTACTGCCCATCACCACGATATCGGCTACATCAGAGGCCTTTTCAACCTGCTCTTTACTGGAAATACCAAAGCCAAGGGCTAGCGGCAGCTCAATTTTACTACGCACTTTTTTCAAATAATTTGCCAAGTCACTGTAGAAACCAGCCTGTTCGCCAGTTGTACCAAAATTTCCAACACAATATACAAAACCATCGGCCACCTCGTCAATTTTCTCAAGACGTTCATCAGTAGTAAGAGGGGAGACGATTTGAATTGCTTTTAAATCATAACGCTTACAGGTCTCTATATATTTTTCGTGTGGCTCCTCATCCAGAGGAATGTCAGGAATAATTAATCCGTACGCTCCATATTCCGCAGCTTTACGACAAAATTTTTCCAAGCCATAGGCAAAAGGAATATTAAAATAGGTCATTAGTAGAAATTTGGTATCACACTGACTATGCAAATCTGCCAAAAGTTCAAAACAATCATCTGCCGTTACTCCATTATCCAAAGCCACCTGATTGGCCCTAAGAATAGTTGGCCCATCAGCAATAGGATCACTAAAAGGTATTTGAATTTCAATAAATTCAACTCCTGATTCGGCCATGGCCAGAGCCAATTCTTTACTAGTTTGTAGGTCGGGATATCCCGCCACAATATGGGTCATTAATTTCATAGTGTTGTGATGTAATCTGTTAAAAACTCTTTAAAATTTTTGCGATCAAATTTAGCGGCAGTAATAAATAAATCTTTATCACCACGTCCAGAAAGATTAACCACAATTTTTTTGTCGCTGCTTAAAGTTGGTGCCAATTTGATTGCCTGAGCAACCGCATGTGAGGACTCCATTGCTGGAATGATACCCTCAGCTTTTATTAACATGTCATAGGCTTTAAGCACCTCATTGTCTAAGGCGTATTCAAATTGAATCCTCTTAATGTCCTTGAGGTAGGCTAGTTGAGGACCAACTCCTGAATAGTCCAATCCGGCAGAAATACTATGGGTGCTCTTAATTTGTCCATGCTTGTTCTGCAAAAAATATGATTTAAAACCTTCCACTACACCGACTTTCCCAGTTTGCATTCTCGCGGCATGGTCACAAGTTTTATCATTTTCTGTGATCCCTTTACCACCAGCCTCAACGGCAATCATCTTTACCTCATCATCCAAAAAATCGTGGAATAGGCCCATGGCATTGCTGCCACCTCCAACACAGGCGATCAAGTAATCAGGAACACAACCAAGCTGCTCCCTAACTTCACGGCCAACGATACTTTGAAAAAAAGTATTCATTGCCGGGTAGGGGCGAGGGCCACAAACTGTTCCCAAAAGATAATGAGTATCCAAAGGATTACTAATTAAATCGCGCAGAGCTTCACTGATTGCATCGCGTAAAGTTTGACCACCTTCCTCAACAGCCACTACTTTAGCGCCCAATCTCTCCATGTAAAAGACGTTAGGACGTTGGCGCTTGTAATCCTTAGCTCCCATGTAAATTGTGCAGTCAAAACCAAGGCGCGCCGCTACTGTTGCCGTAGCTAAGCCATGCTGCCCTGCGCCAGTTTCCGCAATGATTCGCTTTTTGCCGAGGCGGCGCGCCAATAAAACTTGGCCTAGGCAGTGGTTGATTTTATGCGCGCCGGTGTGGTTGGCTCCTTCATTTTTTAGATAAATTTGGGCGCCACCCAGCTGGGAGCTCAGATTTTTACAGTGAATAAGCGGTGTCATTCTTCCAGAATAATTTTTATGCAAATCATCAAGGTCTGCTAAAAATTGTGGATCTTTGATAGCTTTGCAAAATTCTGCATTCAGTTCCTCCATGATTGGGACTAATAATTCAGGGATGTAAGCACCACCGTATTCTCCGAAATGGCCATCTGAATTTAAAATATATTCTTTCAGTTTCATAATGTGATTAGGTTATGAATATCTTTAATTTTTCCAAGATCAATTACTCCGTTAGTTTCCGCTCCACTGGCAATGTCGATTGCAATGGGGGAGAGAGTCTTTAAAATCTCACCAATATTTCCACTGTTAAGGCCACCTGCCAAAATAAAATCATCTGAATAGTTTTCTAAAACTTCTAGGTTGAAGGTCTGGCCGCTACCAGGAGTATCTCCATCAAAGAGCAGATATTTTACGTTAGCCTTAAATTTATTGGCCTTTTCCAGGTCAGCAATACTGCGAATGTTTACGGTTTTGATCACCGGTTTGCAGCAGCTAGTTGCATATTCCAAATCTTCATCACCTGAAAGTTGAATAAAATCTAAGCCCACCGTATCAGCAATTTTATTAACCTCACCAAGTGACTGATTCTGGAAAATCCCCACTTTTTTTATTGAGCAAGCAGTCTGACAAATTTGTGTGGCAGTTTTTACATCAATCTTACGCTTACTTTCTGGCGCAAAATTAAGACCTATAAAGTCCACGCCCAAATCCTGACAGAATGCAGCCTCCTCAACTGAACGGATGCCACAAATCTTTAACATCATTTTGCGGTTATCCACAAATTCCGCAAGCTTGGCCTCAATATCCGCAGCCTTCATTAACGCTGTCCCAACCAGAACGGCGTTAACTCTTTTATCTAGCTTGATCATCTCTTCCATTCCAGAAATTCCACTCTCGCTGATCACAATTTTTCCCCGAGGAATTTTCTCCAAAAGCCTAGCAGTTACTCCCAAATCAATTTCAAAAGTTTTTAGATCACGATTATTGATACCAATAATATCCACATCAATATCCAAGACCTTTTGTAGCTCCTCTCCATTATGAACCTCGCAAATACAATGCATCCCGAGTTTAGAAGCCAGCTCCAAGCACTCTGTCATCTCTTGTGCAGTCAATGCTGCAGCAATCAAAAGAATCATATCCGCGCCATAGCTTCGCGCCTCTTTGACTTGGGAAGCAGCGACAACAAAATCTTTACACAAAATAGGTACCTCAGATGTCGCTTCCCGTACCTCAGTCAAAAATTCCAAATTGCCCCCAAAGAATTTCTCATCGCAAACTACAGAGATTGCAGTTGCACCACCCTTCTCATATATTTCTGCCAACTCCCCAACTGGCCTTTCACTGTTTTTAAAGCAGTTGCTACTAGGAGACTTCCTTTTAATTTCTGCAATCAAAGCCTTACGACTATCAGCAAGAAATTCTAAAAAATCACGATCAGAGATTTCGGCATAAACTTCTTTTTTTCGTTTTTTAACCTCTGAAACTTTATTGACCAAAATTTTCAGCAACACCCCAGAACACTTACTCATTAGGCGCACCTTCTCAAGTTTTTCAAAGGCCTCACCACTCGCCACAATCTTCTGAGCCATATTGTAGCCCTCCTTAAAGTCTTCAACTAGTCCATCAAATTTCAGAGCAAAAGCACAATTAATTAGAACCAAATCTAGGTGAGCGCTTTTACATTTTCCCTCAATAATCTCTTGAGCCAGCTCAAGATTGCGACCACCACCACTGATTTTAGAAAACTCAACAGCAGTCACTCCAAAATCTTCAGGCTTCAAAACATATTCAGTAATTTTCCCATCCTTAAGCTCCACAACATCAGTGCAACCACTCAGAGTCACTTCATCCAGCCCGTTGTCAGCGCAAACAACCGCCACGTGTTCCTTTTCTAGCAGTTTGCAGGTTTCAGCAATCAGCATCATCTGATCCTTAAATGCTGTTCCAATTATTTGGCGGCCGACCTTCACAGGACTCAAAAGTGGCCCTAAAATATTGAAAAAGGTCGGCTTTTTAATCCGCCCCCTCACCTCAGCAAAGTGTTTCATCACTGGGTGAAAATTCCTGGCATACATAAAAGTCAGACCGGTAATGTTAAAAGCATCTTCAAGCTCACTGGCACTTTGATCAAAGGTAAGTCCGAGCTCTTCTAGTAAATCAAAGCTACCAAAACGCCCACTGGCAGCCTTATTACCGTGCTTAGCAATTTTTACTCCACAAGCACTCAATATAAATGCTGAAATGGTTGAGGTATTGATTCGATCCAAACCAGAACCTCCAGTACCACAAATATCAATGGCACCAGCAATCTCAGGCACCTCAGGCATTTTAGTCTGCAGATAATTCACAGCATCAGCTAATTCGGAGGCATCAGAAATCTTAAAATCATTCAAAAACTCCTCCTGCTGTTCAACATTTAAACGGCCTTCAATACTGTCCTCCAAAAACTCTACTAACTTATTACGTCCCACATATTTTTTTACAAAATTTTCAATCAATTTAAGTCCATGACCATTTTTCATCGTCAAAACCGACTCAGGATGAAATTGAATCCCCTCAATCGGCAAATCCTTGTGACGTATACCCATGACAAGCTTTCCACATCGAGCAGAGATCTCAAAACACTCAGGTACCTTATCAGCGGCCAAGGAATGATAACGGCCGGCCTTAAAGCACTCAGGAAGCCCCTCAAACAACTGCCGGCCATCATGCTCTATCTCATAGGCCTCACCGTGCACAGGCTCAACATACTTAATGCTACCACCAAATGCCTCAATAAATGCCTGATGCCCCAGACAAACACCTAACATCGGATAACTATCCTTAAACGCCTCAATAATCGCCATCAAATTTCCAGCCTCACTTGGCACACCTGGCCCCGGCGAAAAAACAATTGCATCCGGATTAATTTCAGCCACCATCTCTGGAGTAATATTATTGCGATAAACCAAGACCTCAACATCAAGCCTCTTAAAATAATCAGCCAGATTAAAAGTAAAGGAATCAAAATTATCAATTATCAGAATTTTCTTAGACATGTGATGGTTGGTTAATAATTTTAATAAAAGCTTCGGCCTTATTGATGGTCTCGATGTATTCTTTTTCAGGAACAGAACGATTTAGTAAAGTTGCGCCAACCTGAAATCTCAATCTCTCTCCACGAATATGCGCAGTTCTAATAATGATACAAGTATCCATTTCCCCAGAAAAAGTTAGGTAACCAAGGCTACCACCATAAAACCCTCTACGTTCCTTTTCATGTTTCTCGATTAGCTGCATTGCGGAAACTTTTGGCGCCCCAGTCAGTGTCCCTGCATTTAAACAGGCAATCAAAGCATCAAAGGCCTTAAACTCCGGTCTCAAAGTCCCCATTACATGGGCAACTGTATGCATTACTGCAGAATATTTCTCCACAAAACGATAATCTTTGATCGAAACTCCAGGCTCACAAACTCTACTCAAATCATTGCGCCCCAGATCAATCAACATATCCAGCTCAGCTTTTTCCTTCACATCAGTCAAAAGCTCGAGCATATTTTCATAGTCCTCGATCGGATCGGCCCCTCTTTTAATAGTTCCAGAAATAGGCCTAATATGCGCAATGCCGCCTTCAACTCTCACCATCATCTCAGGCGAAGCTCCCACCAACTGCTCATGCCCAAAATCAAAATAAAACATGTAAGGGGAAGGGTTACTATCTCGATATTTAAAATAAAGCCCCAACGGATCCCCCTGAAATTTAGCCTTAATAATATTAGAAAAAACGACCTCAAAGATCTCGCCCTTCTTCATATATTCCTTCGCCTCCCTCACTAATCCAGCAAATGTTTCCTCATCAAAAGAATAACTCAGCTCGCCAATTTGATAAGCAGCAGCCTTGTCTGCATCCATTCCCAGCCTCCTTTCTATATCAGTAAATAAATTATCCTCATTTTCCCTAAAAACAATAATCTCACTCTTCTCTTTTAAATGATCAAAAAATAAAAAGGTGTCATACAAAAACAATTGAAAGTCATCAACCCCATTATCATTCAGCAGGGGAGTAATGTCCTCAAAAAGTCTCACAAAGTCATAGCTAAATGCCCCATAAAGACCAAGCTGTACTCTCTCCTCCACCTTAAATGTCTCCAAAATCAGCGCAACTACCTGGGCAATATTTTTACGGCGTGACCTAAGATCTTCTGGCAATATTGCCCCATCCTTCCTGATCACGCCCCTAAAAAATCCCTCCCTCTCCTCAAACGAATCACACATTTCTCGCAGTCCCTCAATTTTATCCAAATAGAAATTTCCACGATCATTAAGCACCTCAATTTCAAAATGCTCATCCTTGCCGCGAATTTTTAAAGCTGGATCGATTCCGATCAAACTCATTCGCCCCGAAATAGGGGAGGTATCCTTTGATTCAAAAATAAATTTGTAGCGCTCGCTCTGTTGCAGGCTCATAAAAGCTTCCGCCGGATCTCCATAGTGAATTTCCTTGCGAGCCTCTTTCAGCCCTAGTCCGATGTCTTTAATGTAATGTGTCATAGTTTTTTAGTTTAAAAAATAGCATCTCTCCGAATGGATAGATGCCGTAGCCCAAGTAGAACAACAACTTATCCATTCTGATATAAGTCGCTCCACCAATTGATAAAATTTTTACAGTCCTTCCGCATTTCCCTCGCCCCTCTGCTCACAGTTTCCACGCCAACCCCTAGCTCCTCAGCAATCTTTCGATGTGGAATGCCCTCAGATAGCATCGCAAAAATCTTCAGCCTCTTAGCTATCTCCTCTCTCTCCTTCGGCGTAAAAACAGTTTCCAAAAAATCTTTGACCAAACCTCTGGTGTTAATCCTCAAGATTACTTCTCCTAATTTGCGCGTGTCCATATTGGTGAAATCCATTTTGTAACTTATGTACTAGTATACTAGTACAGTATCTAAGAATAAACACCAAGTCAACAACAACTTCCACTAAAATACACATGAAAAAAACGCCAGGGTACCAACGCGGCGCTTATATTTCTTATAGTTGTACTGCTTGAGATGAAGGTGTCTACGGTGACCTAAGTCTCTCGCACCCCCCTTCCACAGTATCTACAACCAAAATTATTATACCCTTATTCTAAGAAAAAATGCAAGCTCAAAAGGGGATACTAAGAAACGTTACTAACCCCTTGCATTAAATTTCAGAATATGGTATTATATACACAGTTAAGAAAAACAAAAACAAAGATCATTTACATCACAGACTCTAGAGAGAGTATTTCCCTGAAGGGAGCTGTACTTATTGTAGCTTACAGCATTCTTAGTTAGGTTCTTTGGCGCTTGTTTTCTTAAGATCCCGTTAAAAGGATATTAAGTTTCCGTCATGAGTTTTCCTGGCATTATATAGAGTGTTGCAAGCTCGTTAAGTTCAGCTCTCTCTGGGGAAAAGGCCACACGGTTTTTTTCTTTCAGAGTATATAAAAGAGAGCCACTATCTTACTTTATAATGAGATTATGGCTCTTTTTTTATTTTCAAAAACTTCTGCTATAATTCACATAGAAGCCTAAACATTTCCATGGAAGAATTTGAAAGTTTATTGATTTTAATGGTTGTAGTCTGGGTTGCCGGAAAATTTTTTCGATCACTCTCGCTACCGGTTGTTTTTGGCGAACTACTAGGAGGAATTATAGTAGGGCCACTAGTTCTAAACCTAATCAACCCAGAAAGCGCCGGCTTAAACATCTTAGCTGAGCTCGGAGTCTTCTTTTTGATGTTACACGCTGGCCTAGAAACAGACCCCAACGAGCTATTTAAGGGCTCCAAGAAATCATTTCTTATAGCGATTGGTGGCGTACTTGTACCATTTATTGGGGGATACTTTGTCTCTCAATATTTCGGCCTTACAACCTATCAAGCCTTATTTGTAGCAACATCAATTTCTGCAACAGCGATTGCCATGTCTGTGCGCATCCTCAAGGAATATAACTTAAAAGATACAGTTTTTGGGCACACAATCCTTTCAGCAGCAATTATCAGTGACATCATAATTTTGGTAATATTTTCCTTGCTCATTAAATTTGTAGAAACAGGGAGTATTGATGCAGCACTTGCCTTAACTATGCTTACAAAGATTGGTCTGTTTTTTGGAATCACAATTTTCGCTGGATTCAAAATGCAAAGAATTTTTTCTCCCTTCTTCCGAAATAAAGGCTTCACCCTCACCCTAGTTATCGCTCTTTTTATGGGACTTTTAGCAGAATCAATTGGGCTCCATATAATCATTGGAGCATTTTTGGCTGGCCTATTTATCCGTGAAGAGTTACTTGAAGGAAAGACCTTTAAAAAAATCGAAGACCGCGTATATGGTTTAAGTTATAGTTTTTTGGGGCCAATATTTTTTGCAACACTAGCTTTTAGTCTTCAATTTGATGTGCTATCGACAAAGCCAATATTTCTGATTTCCTTGCTAGCAGTAGCATTTTTCGGAAAGATGATTGGTGCCGGTGGGGGAGCATTTATTCAAGGTGTACCCAAACTTCGGTCGCTTTTAATCGGTCTCACTATGAATAGCCGCGGTGCCCTTGATTTGATAATTATTTCCCTAGGACTCAAAAAAGGCATCATCGACAACGAAATTTTTTCGCTCCTCGTGGTCATCGCTTTCACTACGACATTGATTACCATCTTTACAGTTAAGCCATTTAAAAAATATCTTCTAAAGCACTGCTCATGAAAAGACTAATCCTAGTAATCTCTGCATTTCTGCTTCTAGGCAACATTGCCTTCGCCGAGAAAGTACTTTTTACCAAAGATGATTGCAGTTTTTGCAAATCTTTGCAGCAGCAGCTAAACAGTAAAGACTATTATCAAATTCACGAAATCACTGAATACGAGATATCTCTCAATCCTGAAAATCAGACACTATTTCTCGAAAAATCAAAAGAGGTCGGCTACAAGGCAGGTGCAGTTCCTCTGCTTATAGATGGCCAGGAATACTTCGAAGGAGAAGCAGATATCATCAATCACTTAGAAGCAATATCTCCCGCAGTGGTCTCTAAAATTAGCGCAGAGGACTCCAAGGAGATCAATAATATCCTACAAGAAGAATCCCAGAAAAAAGGTACCACTCAAAAACCGGCTGTCACCCCAAAAAGTGGCTTAATAGTCCTCGGGATTATTCTATTTTTAGCAATTATAAAATTATCTAAGACTAATCGCCAAAATTAATTTCTACCTCCTCTCCTAACGAAGGTACATAGACATCATTGATATCATTTTCAGCTAAGGCTACCGTAAAGGCTTCAAGCTGAGTTTGTTCTCCGTGCACCAAGAATACCTTTTTTAGGCCATCCACATGTCCAATATAATCAAGTAGGTCGCTACGGTCTGCATGGCCAGAAAAGGCATCCATTACATATATCTTGGCCTTAACATTTAAACTGTCACCAAAAATTTTAACCTGCTTGCGTCCTTCAACTAATTTACGCCCTAAAGTGTGTTCAGCTTGATATCCCACAATCAAAACAACGTTTTTTGGATCTTCAATATTATTTTTCAAGTGATGCAAAACCCTGCCATGTTCACACATTCCAGATGCAGAAATAATGATCATCGGCCCGGATTTTGTATTAAGCGCCTTAGATTCTTCAACATTACGAGTATAAATCAGCTCACCAAAGCCAAAGGGATTATCCCCATTTTCAATAAACTCCTTTATAGTTTGCTTATCATAACACTCCAGGTGAGATCTAAAGACCTCAGTCACGTTACCAGCTAGGGGACTATCGACAAAAACTGGGATCTTTGGGATCAAGCCTTGATTGTTCAATTTATGGACGTGATAAACAATTTCCTGGGTACGTTCTAGAGCAAAAGCAGGAATAATCAGCCGTCCTCCATCCTTACAAACTTGATTAATAACAGTAGCTAAATCTTCATCAACAGTCTTAAGATCAGCATGTAAACGATTACCGTAAGTGCATTCGCTTATTAAAATTTCAGTTTCAGGAATCGGTTGCGGATCCTTTAATATAGGCAATCCTCGGCGTCCTAAGTCTCCCGTAAAACAAAGTTTCAAATGCTTCTTAGTTTTTCTATCGTAGAAAATTAAATGAGTTAATGCTGATCCCAAAATATGTCCAGCATCATAGAAGGAGGCGACAACATCTTCAGTAACCACAAAACTTTGCTCATAATTAACCCCCACAAATTTCTTCAAAGTATCTGCAGTATCATCAATTGTATAAAGTGGCTCAGTGTATGGCATTTTACTTAATTTTTTCTTTTCTCTCATATATTCAATTTCTCTCTCCTGGATATAAGCACTATCTGCCAACATGTAATTACAAAGGTCACGCGTGGCATGCGTACAGTAAATCGGCCCATTATATCCATCTTTCACTAGCTTTGGTAAAACTCCACTATGATCCATATGTGCATGAGAAAGAATCACGGCATCAATTTCTTTGGGATCCCAGTAGAAGTGTCTGTTTTTTTCATCAGACTCTTCTCTACGTCCTTGAAACATCCCACAGTCCAGAAGGATCTTTTTACCGTTAAAAATAATCAAATGCTTCGAACCAGTAACCTCACCGGCAGCGCCGCCGAAAAGTATTTTCATATGTTTATTTGGAATGAGAATAAGTACTACAAGAATAATAGCACAAAGGATTCTACCGACCAACGCTTATCAAGCCATTTTGGATTTCTGCCTTGTCAGCTTCGCTATATTCACCATAATTTATGAATTTTTCAATCCAGACTTTCTTTTCCTCGCTATTCATTAAACGTGATTGGGATTTTTCACTCACCATTGGAAACAATCTTGCCTCAATCCGGTCATCATAAAGTGCAAACTTTACCGATAGTTCCTCCTGTGTATCCCTAGACCAATACTGGTCAAAGATAAAATTGCCTAAAGAGTAAAAAATCAGGCCACCATTATATTTTTCGAATGTCTGCACCACATGAGGATGGTGCCCAATAATTATATCCGCGCCAGCATCAATAAAAGCTCGCCCTGGTTCTACTTGTTTTTTGTAATCAGGCTGGTGCTGGTACTCATTGCCCCAGTGGATAGACACAATCACATGATCGACTTTTTTACTTACTTCACTTACCAAGGCAATTGCAGCCTCATCATCTAGCTTGAAGGTGACATCTTGAAAACAAATAAAGGCAAAATCATCACCATAGTAAACGCTATTTGGGTCTACCTCACTTGGATGGCCACACCAACCAATCCCGCTTTGCTCTAAGGCCGCAACCGTACTATCTCGTCCCTGCCAACCGGCATCAACAGCATGATTATTAGAAACCGACAAAATATTAAAGCCAAATTTTTTAAGCAGCGCAGCAACATCCTCATTAAAGGCAAACACCATCGAGGTACCACCTTTGCGCCCCTCTCCAGCAATTGGTCCCTCAAGATTACCAAAAACCACATCACCTTTTTCAAATAGCCGACCATCGCTATATGCAACATTTTCAAAAGGATAATCAAGACCATTTTGGTCCATTAAAACTCTGACATAACGCCCCAGCATAATATCTCCAAATGCCAGGATGGTTAAAGGGTCTCGATCTCTTCTTAAAAACCAATCCAAGACACGGCCCTTTCTTTTTGGCTTCTCTACACTATCAAGTGTCACATCAATGTTTTCATCACTCACTAATTCAATAGCATCATTAGGAGAAAATCTGTTTTGATTGATTTGCAGCAGCAAAAAAAGTGCTACTACTAGTCCCATGAAAATAGTTTTTTTATTCATACTTTAATGATGATACTGTTTTCCATTCACAATACAAATTCCACGATATATTTGCTCCAACAAAAACAGTCTAACCATTTGGTGAGTAAAAGTCATTTTTGAGAAAGAAATCATTAAATCCGCAGAGTCTTTAACCCTTTGATCAAGGCCAAAAGCCCCGCCAATCACAAATGTAATAGTCTGTCCCAAGTCCTTAAATTTAGCCAAAAAATCAGCAAACTCCACAGAGGTTTTTTGCTTTCCTGTTTCATCCAAAACAACTAAAAATTCACCGCTCTTAAGATTACCTAAGATTTCTTCAGCTTCAGCCTTAACACACTGCTTTGGTTCAAAAGTTTTTGAGCACTTGGATTCCTTAAGAGTAATAACTTCAAGATCGGCAAATGGGGAAATTCTCTTTAAAAACTCGTCAAAGCCCTGTTGGTTATAATTATCTTTTAGTTTTCCTATTTGTAGAATTCGGATTTTCATAATCAAATACTATGCTAAAATTGAATCCATGCAAACTACAAAAATCGAAATCTACACAGACGGAAGCTGTATCGGCAACCCTGGTCCTGGTGGTTGGGGAGCGGTAATCTTGCGCGATGGCAGTGAAACCAAGCTATCAGGAGGGACAAAAGATACCACGAATAATCGTATGGAAATGACAGCCGTTATTGAGGCTTTAAAATCACTTCACAAGGAAGAAAAGGATCTACAAAACTGCAAAATCTCTATTTATAGTGATTCAAATCTGATTATTCAAACTATGGTTCAGGGATGGAAAAAGAAAGCCAACCTTGATCTCTGGGGTGAAATAGAGAAACTCAAAGGTTGGCTTAATATTGATTGGATTTGGGTCAAAGCCCATAATCTAGATAAGTACAATGAGATGGCTGACCAACTCGCTTTCAATGAGGCTCAAAAACTAACCTAATTTAGCGCTCAAGGCCTCTTTGCTTTGAAAACCAATTACTTGATCAGAAACTTCTCCTTCTTTAAAGAAGATCACAGTTGGAATGCTCTTGATTCCAAATTTTTCAGAAAGTTTAGGATTAGCGTCGATATCGCATTTTCCAATCTTCCATTTACCGTTATGTTCTTTAGCTAGCTCATCAACAATAGGTGCCATCATCTTGCAAGGTCCGCACCATTCTGCAAAAAAATCGATCATCACAGGGATATCGGACTTTAGAACTTCTTGCTCAAAATTATCGTCCGTAAAAGTTACTTCTGCCATAATTAAAATGTTAAAGGCTTAAAATGCTCAACAATTCTATCCCAAAAAATCTACTTTTTCAATGCGGCATTAGCCAGGATTTTATTAGCTTGGCTTTGCCATTCTTTTACATCATCGGCTGCCACCTTGCCAACATAAGACTTTCTCAAAATCCTCAAAAATGGCAATTTGCGAATTGCATATTGATAAGGTGATTGTTTTAAATCTCTCTTGTCCTTATAGCATGGATCTTTAGCAAAATTTAGAACCACTAACGATTGATCAATCTCGCGAATCTTATCTTCAATCTTATCAGCAGGATTACCATGCTCCATAATTACTCTAAAGAAATACATCTCATGAAGTTCCTTTTTTTCACTGCCCTCCTCCCAACGAGGTAAAATTGTAAAGCAAACAATATTTTGACTGGGAATGGCAAACATAACCCATTTTACATAGCCATCATTCACAGTCTCATCTTTGGCGATACCATAAAACAGCTCATAGTCATTGACCATTTCTCTTAGTGGAGCAACCTTCTCCTTCAAAACCTCATCTTCAAACATAAATTCCTCAACTGCATTAGCAAGCTCTTCATCCATTTTAGTTAAATCCTTCAGGCTTACAGCTTTTCCGCCCTTCATCTTGTATGCAACCTTCAAAAGTGTGACCGCATTAAATTGTGGGAAGGCCCTTCTGAAAACGCTATTAATTAAAGTTTCATACATTCCACCAAGTAATTCATTTAGGCGTTCTTGAAAAAATTCAAAATCATTTCCCATCTTTGTCACAAAAACCTGAGTGCCATCATCCATTACAATTTTAAGAGAATATTCCATCTCATCAAATTCATGAAAATTAACAAAGTCATAATTAAGGCTAAAAGCATCCTGATCTTCAGGAATCACTATCATGCTTCGCTCATGCAATCTAAATTTTGCATGACCCTTATTAATTAGCTTTCCAAATTTACTTAGTCTCTGAAAATCTCCTTCAAATTCACCTTTCATTTTGCCACTCTTCATAAAGAGAGCATCCATCAAAAATTCATTTCTAGCTCTATAAATATCAATCACTAATTGCTCAAAAAGCGTACCAGATTCAAGTAAAACATACTTTTCCTTGTTGAAAGTAATAAAGATGATTTTATCATTACGGTGGTAAAATTCCTTAATTTCAGAAAAATTAATCAGCTCACCTTTATCAGCTGCACCTTTTCCTTTAAGTCTAAAACCTTTTGCATAAATCAAAGCCTCACCTTCTTTGTCGAGGATCACTTTATTTGAAAAATTCGATTTTTGATAACGTAAATTGTACGCGACTTCCATTGTGGTCAGCCTTAATTGAAAAGTTAATTACCCCCGATTACTGGCTTATCTTATTGATTTAGATCCGCTTTGTAAAGCTATTTTTGAATCCAGAGTAATTCCTTAACAATTAAGCTCAAAAATGCTATAATTAAGAGACGTAAAAACAATAAATCCATGATCAAAAAGACACTTTTAGGCTTAGCACTCAGTTTGGCAGTATTTACTACCAGCCAAACTAATTTTATAGAGCAGGTAGGAGAGACTCGCGCCTCAACTATAGTGTTTGAGCAGGAGATTGCCTTTAAAACCCGCCAGATTGTCAGTCAAAGTTTGATCGCGCCTTTTAAGACGATGGATTACTTTGTTTCAGAAGTCCAAAAACCTGGTTTTGAATTTACCTCTGTAGGTGGTAAATGGCAAAAAATAGCCCCAAACGGTACTAATGTTGAAAGTTTTGTGCGCTTTAATATTGATAATAGTTGGACTGATTGGCTTGATTTAGAGGAAGAAGAGGATCTCCTTCAGGATGACCAGGAAGGTGAGGACATCTATGCGATGGCCTCAAGCAACCCTGCAACAGCAATGCAGTACAAATTTGAACTATATGGTGACGGCATCAATACTCCTCTTATTCGTAATCCTGAATGGACCTTTATTAATACATCTGCAACTGCTGAATTAAAAGCTGTTCCTCAGCCTAAAATTGCCGCTAGTAGTAACGGCAAAGTGAGCATCATATCTCGAAATACTTGGGGAGCCAATGAATCATATCGCTACCTTGAGGACAACAACACAGATCCAGTTTTAATAGAAATAAGTGAGAGCTATATCCAAAAATACGCTAATGAGCTTAAATATTCTCGCGTCATCGAAAAAGATGGCCAAGGAAATAAATATAAATGGCCAGAACAATATCCAGAAAGAATCAAAAAATTTGTAGTCCATCATACGGCTACTACTGGAAATTTGGACAATCCAAAGCAAGCAATCCGCGATATCTACTATTACCATGCCGTTACAAGAGGTTGGGGTGATATAGGATACAACTACCTTATCGATCAACAGGGCAAGGTTTATGAGGGCAGAGCGGGTGGAGAAGGTGTCATTGGTGCCCATGCCGGAGGTGGAAACAATGGTTCTGTTGGTATTGCCATTCTTGGTAATTATGAAGAGAATTCGGTTCCAGAAAAAGTAATCGGGGCAATCAGTGACCTGATTGGTGCAAAAGCTAAACTTCAAGGAGTAGATCCAGAAGGAAAATCCATATTTAGAGGTCAAAGAATGGATAACGTCATTGGCCACAAAGATCTAATGAGTACTACATGCCCTGGTGCTAACCTCTATAATAAATTACCAGTAATCCGCGCCTTGGCTGCATCATACAAAGCTAAGGAGGTCGAAAAATTTGTTAAGGATTATGCTTACATCGACCACTCAGACTTATCTTTCCTTGAAATGAAACCGGAAGAAACTACAGAAGTCACAGTAAGGCTTGAAAATATCGGTAAAAAAGATTGGAACAACAAGACATTCTTAGTGGTAGACAAAAATCCAACCCTAGATAAGTTAGTAAAATTCCCAGAATCAAGCGGCCTAACTCTCGCCAAGATGGTCGAAAGTGAAACAAAATCTGGCAAGTACGCCACTTTTAAATTTAAAATTCAATCAACCAAAATCGCCGATCTTGCGCACATGAAGATCGCCCCAATGATCAATGGGTCTATCAAAGGTAAAACCTATGTAGACCTGCCAGTTTCTGTAGAACAAGTGGACTACCGTTACAAACTTGTTGATCAGAAATTTCCTCCAGAAAAAATGGAACCAGCAGAGATTTTTAGTGGATGGGTTAAGCTTCGCAACACAGGTAATGTTACTTGGAAAAAAGCTGGCACAAACAGCGTTACCCTCAGAACAGACCACGAGCGGGATCACAGAAGTGAGCTCACTTCACCACCATCAAATGTATTTGGTGTCCTCCAAGAGGAGCAAGTCCTACCTGGCGAGGTTGGTACCTTCCAGATCACCATTAAAGCGCCTGAAGAGGTAGGTTACTACAAGGAATATTTTACTCCAGTAGTAGGAGGTATCACCTGGATGGCCGATAGTGGAATGTCGCTTGAGGTTACTGTGGCTGGCGAGTTGTATGCTGCCGAAGTCATTGAAACTTTCGCCAGCGAAAAATGGGAACAAGGGGGCAAGTATCTGGTTCAATTGACCCTACGCAATATGGGGGAAGAGGCTTGGAATGAAGATAACTTCCAAGTTGTATTCATGAAAGAAAAAGATCTAAACATTACTAGGGCCAAGCTCATAGGAGGTCCTGTCACAACAGGCCAAATCGGCACTATCACTTTTGTTGCCGAGGTTGATCCAAATGAAAAGCTAAATCGCAAACCACTTTTAATTAAGCCGCGCGTCAATAGTACGTATCTCTTTAAGCGCCCGATCCGCCTTTATTACACAGTGATCGAAGGAAAAGGTAGAAAGGTCGACCAAAGCTCAAATGCTACAGTTGTCCCATCCTCGGCACCAAGCACTTCAGCGCCAATTACTTCAGCACCAAGCGCGTCGGGAGTTAGTAGAAGCTCTACTAGCACCAACGATCCAGATATTCGCGTAAAACTAAGCTTTGAAGGTAATCCTCAGATCACTGCTAACGGTTCATTTGAAATCTATAGTGGTAGTCAGCTGTTGGAAGCTTTAAGCTCTGGACAAAGTGCCACAGTCGAAAAATCAGGATCAAAATATAAAGTTAAGACCGAAAAAACAACTTACACTAAGTCCGAGGAAATTCGTTTTGTTCCCAAAAATGTGGCCATTCTTCAGATTGCGAATTATGAGAAGCGCCCCGCCTGGAATACTGCTCTTAATGACAATCAATTTCGGGGCGCCCTCGAAGTACGCTCAGTTGATGGTAAACTAACAGTTATCAATGACCTTAAATTAGAAGACTATCTCAAAGGTCTTGGCGAGGTTTCTAATTCTGAATTAACTGAAAAAATTAAAGCAATTATTATTGCTGCAAGAACCTATGCCAAATTTTACATCAGTGATGCCGAAAAATTTCCAGGTAAACCATACAACCTTGATGACGATCCAAACGTCAGCCAAAAATACATTGGCTATGGCTTTGAATTGCGTGCCCCAAATATCACCAAAGCAGTAGAGGCCACTAAAGGTGAGGTAGTAACTTACAACGGAAGCCTAGTTAAAACTCCATACTTCAACCAAACAGACGGGACAAAAACCAAGAGTGCCCAAGAAGTTTGGGGTTGGACCACAACGCCTTACCTAATTAGTGTCGTAGACACATATTGCAATGGTTCAAAATTTTTAGGACACGGAGTTGGTCTCAGTGGTTGCGGCGCGCACGGTATGGCAGCTCAGGGCTCAAGCTACGCCGAAATCCTCAAACATTACTATAGCGGAGTCGAGATAACTGACTTATACTAGCAGCAATGTTAACGCTAGCAATCAATACGGCTTCCTCCAAAACCTCCATCGCTCTTTTAGATGACACAAAAGTTTTAGGAGAAAAAACCTGGCTCTCAAACAATGATGAGGCAGAAAAACTGATGCCCGCAATTAAATCACTCTTAGGCGACGCCGATTACCATCAGCTAAATCGTATCCTGGTAGTCAACGGCCCTGGTTCTTTTACTGGCCTGCGCATCGGCGTCGCCACAGCCAACACTATTGCCCATTTAGTGAGCTGCCAGCTCTTTGCGATCAGCACTTTTGACTACTGGCATCTCGCCCTTCAAGAAAAGCCAGGCCTAGCTCTTTTAGTCTACGCTGGCAGCGGGGGAGTTTACTTTCAAGGAAAACCAGTCGACCTCCCGGACCTACCACCTCTACTAAAAGCCCAAAACGTCACCCAACTTTTCGGCGACATCACTGATGCTCAAAAAGAAACTATCAAAGACTACGAATTTCTCCAGGTAGATCAGACATTTGGCCAGATCATTAGTCAGGTTGATTTTTCTGCACTAAAACCTCAAACTATCGTCAAACCGCTCTACGTTAAAAAACCAAGCATCACTATTAGTACAAAATCACTTTTCTAAAATGCTCTACATCGTCTCAACTCCAATCGGCAACCTCGAAGACATTACTCTTCGCGCCCTGAGAATCCTCAAGGAGGTGGACCTAATCGCAGCCGAAGACACTCGCCATTCAGGTATTCTGCTGAATAAATACGAAATCAAAACGCCCCAAGTAAGCTTCCATTCTCACAGTGGCCAGGCCAAGGTCGACAAAATTATTGCCGTCCTAAACGAAGGCAAAGACGTTGCCATGATCTCTGACGCCGGCACTCCCGGTATCTCCGATCCCGCCTACGCCTTAATCCAGGCCGCCCTTGAAAACAACATTCAAATAGTGCCAATACCTGGGCCTTCAAGCTTACTTGCAGCTCTTGCCATGAGCGGACTCCCAATGAACCAATTCCTCTATCTCGGCTTTATCCCAGTCAAAAAAGGCCGCCAAACTCTGCTCAAATCTCTTGCCGAAGAAAAACGCACAATCGTCATCTTTGAATCTCCCCATCGTCTAATCAAGACCCTAAATCAACTTCAAGAATATCTCGGAGATCGCCAAATTGCAGTCTGCCGTGAAATTACCAAGATCTACGAAGAGGCCATCCGTGGTTCAATCCAGGACGCTATCACTCACTTTGAAACCAAAAAACCAAAAGGCGAATTCGTCCTCGTGATTCACTAAGGTGTTGAATACAGAAAAGAGGAACCCCATGTGATTGCTTCCATCCAGCTGGATCCACTGCTCTGATCTCTGACATCATTCACTGGTGGGTAGCTTTCAATTTTCCCCACAACCCCCGAAGCCACTGTTGTTTGCACAACAAGCGGTTTAAAAGTACCAGGATAATCCGCCTCAGCTGCCGCCGATAATCCAATTTCCAAAAGAATAGAAACCGATGGATGTGATTGCACCGCATCTTCAGAATAAGCTTTATAAGGATCCTCAATCGGGTGAATAGTAAATTCCAACTTCTTCACATCAGCCACCATCGGAGTAATCGGCACAAACTGACTGATTGGCACATTGCCCTCAAACGCCAAATTCAAGTCATCTTTTTGCGGCACCCTAATATTGTTATTCAAAATGTAGGCCCCATCAACTGCACCGCCAGCATTGATTGGATAATGAATAAAATCCTTCAAGGTACTCTCTTGCCCATCCTTAACCCCATAACATTGATAATCATCAGCACACGAAAACACATCCATAAAACCATTTTGATCCATATCTTTCCCTAACATCACAACTTTTCCAATACCATAATCGCCAGCATCACTGAGCCTTTTCTTGGCCAAAATAGTCTTTTGTGAGCCGGACTGATCTAGCAAATATAACTGATCAACAGTGACACTAGACTTATTGTCACAGGCATCACTCACTCCTCTGCCAGCCTCACAAAAGGCGCTGGCATCACTTTCATTACCACTAAACGGATTTTGCCCAGTATCAAGATCCACAGAAAAACTATAAACAAGCTGACAGGCTTCACCCGGATCTAATGGAGAAGGATACTGACACTCAGCTCCCAGATCTGTAGGATTTTGAGTCGGCGCCTTATCTGTTCTACTCCCCGGATCATAAAACCTACTGCCATAAACTCCATAATTCAAACCATAATAGGCCTCCTGATTATTATCGCAGGCACCTTGAATCACACAAACGCTGTAATATTCCTCATAATCAATCACGCCATCCTGGATCTCATTAGTGAGCTGCTGCAGGATGATTCTCATATCCTCATAAAGGGCATTTTGCACCGAAGATTGTTTTTCCAACCTCACAATATCCAAAAGTACATTGCTCGAAACCACAGAAACTATAGTAAACAAACTAATCGCAATCAAAACTTCAATCAGCGTTACACCATTTTTGTTTTTCCAAATACTCATTATTTGTAATTATAAAGTGTCAAATCCCTCACAACTTTCAAGATTTTCGCGCCATCTCTCCACTGCACCTTCACCTCAAAGTTAGCACTACTATTATCCGCAGTAACAAATTTAACTGAACGATAAAAAGGGGACACCCCAGCCTTAATCGCAAGAGCATAAGCCCCATCATCACCATCAGATAATTCTAATGGATCACCCTGCTCCTGCAAAAACCACTGCAAATCTTCATCCCTCTCCACTGTATAAGAATTATCTTTCATCGCCACTTTGTCACACCCCTCACTAACAGCAACTCTTAACCAGCAATTAGTATCATTAGGCTTGCGCATCCAGTTTGTATTACGCACATCCTTCACCGCCTCAATCGCCTCCGTCGCCAAATTATGAGCCGCCAAATAATCCCGCGACAAAATCGTTGTCGCAATCGCATTTTTATAGATAGTTCCCACGATCGTCACCGCAATCGCCAGCATAGCCACTGCCAACAGTGCCTCGGTAAGAACCAGCCCCTTTTTACCTAAATTGATCATAATTGCGCGGGTGGAGAATCAAAACCTTCTACCAGGCCAGATACTTGGAAAATCGTAATATACTTTACTAAATCTGCATCATTGGCAAACCTAAAACTAATCGCAGCCTTGTCCGTCAAAGTAGTATTTTCGTATGTCGTCAATTTCCCAGATCCTCTTTCATAATAAAGATAAAGCGGTCCACCATCAATTGTCAGACTATAAGGCGTCCCCCTTAAATCCATAGTTTTAATAATGCCATCTGTTTGCTGCGAAGGATTCTGCGGATTTTGAAGATCAAAACTAAAGGGAATAGGTCCATCATCAGCAAAAAAAATGATATCTTTAGTATCCAGCAAAAGCCCATATCGCTCAGGTGTCACAGTTGCCGTACTACTGTTATGTGGATATGTCACCTTCACGCTCTTATTTGTCACAGCATAAGAACGCACCTGCCTCATCTGCGAAACAAGCTCCTTATATTCCGCCAAAAAAGAAAACGTTTTCGTCGAACCCATGTAGTTGGAAACCGCCACAGTCCCCAAAATACCAATCAATGCAATTACAATTAAAATCTCCACCAAAGTAAAACCATTTTTCTTCATCATGTAATCATTATATGCTACAGTCATTACTAGGTAAATAGCACCTTATTTATGGGCAACTTATTCCGTAAAATTAAGCGCACCGATGGCTTCATCGCCATCATGGCCTTGGGGATTTTCTCACTCCTCACGATTTTTGGTGTGATTATCCAGGCTACCATCACCAACACCTTTGATAGCGTCAAAAACACCAATAACTACTACGCCGCCCGCGACATGGCCGACTCCATGGCCGAATATTTAGAAGACCTCGTAAACACAAAAGAATCCGGCTTCAACAAATTAGTAACCTGCAGTTTCGGCACATTCGACTCAACCAACCAAGGAAGTAATGACCCTGCCTGCAGCGAAATAGCCGCCATCAAAGGCGCCCTCCAAAATCTCCAAGTGGCAATTAATATCAAAGGCCGCAGCACCGACACTGAAAAATTTAAAGGCGACTGCCCCGGCATCGGCAGCGACTGTTACGTCGTACCATTCCCCGGAACAGGGGACTCCGGCGACCGCTGCCAACTCTATAATCCAGTCTTTGAAGGGGACAATGCCAATAATCAGGTTAGCAAAAAAGTCGACAACAACGGCCAAATCAACGACAAAGATGGAGGAATTCCCCAACTAGACTACTCCTGCAACTGGAACAAACTCACCTTCGGCTCCAGCTCCACCGACCGCGTCGCCATCCCATTCTATTATGACACTGGCACAGTCAATCAACAAACCGGCGCCCCAGTCCTCGCCAACCCATTCCTCACCGGCGGCACTGCCAGCAACTTCGTAGTGCGCATCCGCCCTCCATGTCTACCATTTGCCCCCGACGTCAATAGCGTCAAAACTGGCGAAACTAGAGCCCCAGTCACCGGCGGTGACCCCACAATCTGCGATGACTCCGAACGCTACGTCCTCGACGAAGAAGACGACAACCTAATCGTCCAATGGCAACTAACCGGCCTCTGCGGCACAAAGAACGAGCAGTGTGGGATGATTGAGTTTAAGGAGCGGAAGAGCGATGAGAGCTTAAAAGATCAGTACGGAAATTTAGCCTATAATACTGGGTTTTCAGGTATTACAGAAAAACGTCTTAATGGCAATGACACAAATAAAAACGAAAACAATACTTATCATGGAGTATTATTTAAAAAAGAATTATTAGGTCTTGATACTAGTAGTTATGGGAAAATAAAGATTCTAGAAAATATATTTAATCAGCCAGCCCCAAAACTGCCCCAAATGAGCCAACCAGTCTTAACACTTTTTCTCAATGAAAAGTTAATAACAACTGAAAAGAAAAATATCCCATACCTTGAATACCAAGTCTTAACCGACAAACCAATTGGTGATTCCCAACTTAAAATCAATGTTTCTGTTAACGTAAATGGTAATTTATTCGAAAAAACGGTTGTCAAAAAGGAATCCAAGGACCTCATCGACTTTGCAGTCCAAAATTAGTTGTTTGATATTTAATCGAGTTTGACAAAAATCAAAAAATAGGTATAATTTTAGACTTAATAACCTAAACTACTATGGCTCAAGCTAAGCAACAACCGGCAACCAGACTATATCAACCTGAATTGGACGGTACACTGGAGGAAGTCTTAGGCCTAGATCAGGATCAATCACAGGGGAAAGCAGATGTGACTTTTGGTATCGATGGTGCTCGTAGAATGGCTCGTAGTTTAGTCACAAAAGCTGGATTGGTTCTCGCAGGTGGAGCCTTTGTATTTGGTGCTCCTGGATGTTCTCCAGATACAAAGCCACCAAAACCTGGAATCCAAGGTCCACAAACTCCTGGTGCTGGCTATGGTGGCCCTGATCCAGATGATAATAAACTTAGCGTTAGTGCTCACGCTTTAACTGCTGCTGGTATTTATTCAATTGGTAAACCAGAGCTATCAGTACTTGACTCTGTGCAAGCAGGTACTGGAAATCTTGATACAAAAGAGATTGGAGGCAAATATATTATATTTTTTGATAAAAAAGGAATTCCAGCATATGTTGATGGGACAACCCCTGCTGATGTGAAGAAAAATAAAGCAGTTAAACTAATTGTTGGTTTAGAAAATCTAAATGACAATGTAGAGTTTGCTGTTAGTAAAAAAGGAAAAATTATCTATCAATCAGGGGACCTTTTTGTTGCTGATTTAGGCTATAATCCTAAAGGTGAACTTGAGGCAACAAATATAAAAAAATTGCCACTTAAATTGAGTGCAAATAATATGACAATTATATCAGAAATTGAAAATGGTAAAGAAGTAGAATATCTATATTGGGACTTTAATACTATTAGTAAAGTAAAACTTGACGATTTTGTGTCTAATAATAATCCCAAAGCAATTGACACGGGACTAAACGATATATGCTATCTTCCACAAATGTACCTCGACACAGATGGTAAAACCGAATTATGGCTAGCAAGTAAGGGCTACAAACAAGGGGATAAGAGTATTTGTAAAACATATCATGGCAAATCTTTTGATGAAGTGTTAAAAAAGATGCAGCAAGTATTCGCCCTTAACGCTGGCGCAACTACCAACATTAATCCTCGTATAGTTGGCAACGGTAAACCAGGTCAATTTATCATTCTAATTAAAGACGGTCACCCATACACCGCCACAGTCCTCGAATACTGCGGCGATCACCAATGTAACGGCAAAGAAACAGCAGATACATGCCCAGCAGATTGTAAGCCAGTAGAAGTTGACGCTGGCCCAACAGATGCCGGTTCAGACGCCGGTTCAACAGATACAACTACAACCCCAGATGCAGGCACCCCAGACGCGGGAACCCCAGATGCGGGCACTCCAGACGCTGGCACCCCAGACGCAGGAACTCCAGACGCTGGCACTCCAGACGCTGGCACCCCAGACGCAGGAACTCCAGACGCTGGCACCCCAGACGCAGGAACTCCAGACGCGGGAACTCCAGACGCTGGCACCCCAGACGCGGGAACCCCAGATGCTGGAACCCCAGACGCGGGAACTCCAGACACAGGAACTCCAGATGCGGGAACTCCAGATGCGGGCACTCCAGACGCAGGAACACCAGATGCTGGAACTCCCGACTCTGGAACGCCAGACACATCCCAACCAGACACGACTCAACCAGACACGACTCAACCAGACACGGCTCAACCAGACATCGACACCACCCCAACCTTCAACCCCATCACAATAGCCAAAGATAATTGTGCGGTGACGGTCAAAAAAACTACAAAAGGTGCCCTTGAAGGGTATCGAGTCAATGTTGATGGCGATACTGTTAAAGAGAGCTGTTTAGCCGATATTACGGTTGCTGGTCACAAGACAAAGGCTCAAATCACAGTTACAAATAAAGACGGCAAGGCTCATATGAGTTGTCTTTTCTTCAAAGATGGTGCAGACGTCACTTGTTATGGAGAATTAGGCTCATTGCTTGACCTCGACGAAAGCGGACACGGAGTAAAAATGGGCCCTTCAGAAACAAAGCTTCCAGGAGTTTACACAGTATCTTCTGCTAGTAAATTTTCGCAAGTTCTGACAGCGGTAAGCGGACCAAACGGCACAGAACGCATTTTTCAGGTCAGACCAGAAGAAGGGGATTTGGATATGTTTGGTGGAGAATTATTCTCACATCTCCAAGTTTCAGCCGAGGATTTTAAGGGAATCACTCTCGAAATTAACGTAGACCAAGGCACAATTGAAGATCTTTCAACAGGAAAAAAAGTAAAAATATCCGACTTTAATTTGCCAGATTTTCCAGTTGATGGAGGTTCAGAAATTGATATTTCAGCGCAAACTGATGGCGGTTCAAAAATGGACGGCAGTGCAAAAACAGATGGCCAAACCCAAAACGATGGCCAAGCTGATGGTGGTACAGACACAGGGATAACCAAAAAGCCACCAGTTGATGATGGTTGTAGTACAAGTCTCAAGCCAGGACAGCGTTCAGGTATTCCACTGGCGATCATGACAATATTGATGACATTAGGAATCGTTAGCAGACGTAAAAAAACTGAAGCATAGATTTTCCCCGAGGAAAAAGCTGTGGTATTGCTAAAAAAACTGAATCCGCGATCGCTCCTACAAGCCATTATTCGCCGGACTCCCCGGACTGGTCCAGGATTGGGGTGCTGGAAAAATCGGACTCCCTACCTAGGGCCCCAATGCACATACCTATTTAGAAGGCATTTCCCCAATTGTACCTAAGGCACTTGCAATATCAACTGTCTCACCAAAGCCGTTTCCATCTCTCACATCTGCCTCCACAGTGCCAGGTTGCAAATCAAAATTAGCCTCAAATTTGCCTGGTCCAACTAGCTTAGTAGCTTTCAAACCCACACCATCAGCAGCAAAAGCGGTAACACTTAGAGCTACAATTTTTTTAGTTTCACCAAGCACTGTCACGCATTCCTCGCTTGCCAATATATTCAAATTAGTAATCTCAGGCACAGCTGAGGCCTTCTCGGGATTTTCTTGATAGTCAGGGGCATAAGTTTCGCAGCCTGCAGCAAAAGTTAGCATAAGCCCCATAGCTGCTAACCGCGCTCTCATACTGCCAAAAGCCGGAGAATCAGCTGCATTTCCCAAAACAGGAGCCACACTAGCCATTTCCGAACCTCCTAAATTTTCAGCTTGCCCTTTAGCCATAATAATTGCTTGCTATAACGATCCCACAATAATACTAAAATGGCTGCAAGTCAAAGAAAACCGTTGACTAAAGCTACAAAAAAAGGTAAATTTGAATGCAAATTATGAGTAAATCAATTGACACAACTAGTTCACCGGATGGTGCTGCAGCAGATGGCCGCATAACTCAAATGCTAATAGCTGTGAAAGACAAAAGTTGCGACACATTCACCCCGGAGGAATGGGGAATGACAGCGGAGACTGCAGAGAGTGTTTTTATGGTGCTTAGTGGTGCAGAGTGCAAACCAATATACTTCACTCCTAAAATTGGAAAAAATTGTAGTCCAGGTAAAAAAATCACCCTGCAATCCAATATGAAATTTAAGGGGACAGTTTTGATCATGAATGATCAAGAAGGCTATGAGCTAGCTGAAGGAGAAGCCCTAATTAAAGCCGTAAAAGATGCCTGCGGGGAGTATCCGGGATTAGCCGTTAAGGCCATCGGAATAGAGCTCAAGCCAACAAATGGCGATGAGAATTTGATGCAAGTTAGACTGGAAAATGGAGATAATGCTCAGTTGGCTCGTGTCCATATTTGGCAAGGAAATGGTCAATTAGTGTCCCTTGATGGTGAGCACTTTATGGATCTGTCGGCTGGAATGCAGGTGCTAGTAGATGCCGATTTAAATGTTTTTCAGGCCCTTTCTTTTAATCCTGACAAAACTCCTGCAAGACCGGTATATGACGAAGAAATATCTCAGCCTCCAAGAAATAATGAAGGCACAGCCCACGTTGATGGTGGTTGTAGCGCAAACCCCAATACCCCTCAATTAAATGGCTTGGGGCCTGTAGAAGCGGCAGTAATGGTGATTATGATTGGTGCTGCATTTAGAAAGAGAGTGCATTATTCGCTTGCAGATGCTATTCAAAGTTTCTTAAAAAATTCTGACACTTCAAAAAAAGGCTAAAATATGGTATAATCTAATGATTAATATACCCTACATGAGCCAATTTTTGAAAAATAAGAATATTGCTTCAGCACTGATTGCTCTGCTCTTAACTACTGTTTTATCAGTGGGTATTTTTACTAATACTTTTACCACCCTGCATGAAGGATTTTCAGACTCGCTATATAACCTAAACGAACCATCCCAAGACATTGTAATTGTGGCCATTGATGACAAAAGTACTCAACCAGAAGCACTTGGCCGCTTTAGCCAATGGAGTCGCCAAAATTTCACAGAGTTATTAAAAGTTCTGGAAAAGGAATCGCCAAAAGTCCAAGCCTTCGATCTACTCTTTCATACCTATTCAACCAGTATTCCTCGCGATGTAATTCTTAGATTAAGGGATGAAATTGCAGACAAAGAGAGCAATAGGGAACGTCTCGATGCTTATGAAGAATTTGTCGAAAAATATCGCATTCTTGATGAAAATCCCACCGATATGCAGATGGCTCTGCAAATGCAAAAAACTCCCAATTTGGTTTTGGCTGCAATCTGGGCAGGAGAATCTTTGATCGAGCCTCTCCCTGAATTTAGCTACAAGGCCAAACTAGGAATCGTCAATTCTAATCTCGATGAAGCAGGGATCTTGCGCAGCAGTATTCCGTATTTCAAGGTCGGTGAAGACACCTATGACGACTTTGCGGTGGCCACTGCAAAGGAATTTCTCGGCACTGATACCTTAGAAATTCCCACAGAAAACGACAGTATGATGGTCAATTTTTTCGGAGAGCCATTCTCCTATAAGATGATTTCCTTTATAGATGTGCTCCTAGGTAATTACGAAAAAGATGCCTTTAAAGACAAAATAGTTTTGGTCGGTGCTACATCGAGTAAAGAGATTCATGATGAATTTTACACGCCTCGTTCCAATGTCACTCCGATGGCCGGAGTTGAGTATCGAGCCAACGAAATTCAGACAATTTTGGATGGTAAATTTTTGACTAATCAAACTGCATTAAGCCAGGTAATAACAGTATTTTTGATCTCCCTAGCTTTAATGATTGCCTTTAATTATTTGAATATCTTGTTTAGTACGCTGGTGAGCGTTGCGGCGATCATTAGTTATTTGTTTCTAGCACATTTCTGCTATCGCCGCGGCCTAATCCTCAACATGGTTTATCCATTTGCAGCGATAATTTTGAGTTATATTGCTTCATTTACATATCGCTATTTTATCGCCGACAAAAAGAAGCGCGAGATGCGTTCAGCCTTTGGTCATTATGTCAGCGACAAACTTGTAGAAGAAATCAGTAAAAATCCAGACCTCGTAAAACTAGGAGGAGAAAAGCGAATCGTCACAGTTTTCTTTTCCGACATCGAGGGCTCCACAACCTACAGTGAAAAAGTGGCAATCGAAAGCTGGGTTAGCCAGATGAATGAATATTTCACCGCCATGGAAAAAGTTATCAAACAACACGATGGCACCTTGGACAAGTATGAAGGCGATGCCATTATGGGATTTTTTAATGCGCCGCTCCTCCAGTCCAATCATCTCTCCCTCGCCCTAAAAGCGGCGCTCTCCATGCACCAAACCTTGGGCCACCTACATCAAAAATGGCAAGCCGAGGGGAAACCTTTGATCCAATTCCGCATGGGAATCAATACCGGTGAGGCGATTGTCGGCAATTTTGGCTCTGAAAATCGCTTTGATTACACCGTGATGGGGGATACGGTAAATACCGCCTCACGATTGGAGAGCTCGGCCAACAAAGCCTATAAAACTAGAATGATAGTCGCGGGAATCACTCCAGAGATCTCTCAAGAATTCCTGCTCCGCGAGCTTGATACAGTGCTGCTACCAGGCAAAAACGACCCTGTTACAATTTACGAATTAATCGATCTCAAGGCCAGCGCCTCTCCCGAAACAATCAATAAAATGCAAACTTATGCAGAGGGCTTAAAGGCCTATCGTGACAAAGACTTCCTCAATGCGGCCAAATGGTTCCAATCATTGCCCCAAGATGAACCCGCCAAAATCATGCTGGAACGCAGCCAGATTTTAAGCCGTGGTGAAAAAGCTCCAGGCGTCGACGAAAACCTAAATTTCAGAATCGCCAATAAGTAGTTCCCAAAAGCTCCTCAAGTGGTATAATTACCACATGAGAGTTCTTGTACTGACAAATACCAATAATTTTGCAGCCAACTATTTGTTGACCAAATTGGCAAACGAAAAAGACGTGGAGATCGTGGGTATCATGGATACCAAGGGGTTTACATTCAAAAAATTTCGCAGGCAGGCCGGAAAAATGGTGATGGTCGCAGGAGTATTTTGGTCTCTAAAATTAGTGGCGCTGATGGGCATCCTTAAAGGAACTGGACTACTAAAGCGTTTATTTTCCAATAATCGCCAAATTTTTGACGCCGATGAAATCGCCAAAGAAAAAAATATCCCTTTTATTCGCGTTAAAAACATCAACAGCCCAGAATCCCTCAAAATAATAAAAAAACTCAAACCAGACCTGATCATCTCTAACTATTTTCTCCAAATGATCAAAGAAAAGCTCTTAAAAATCCCAACGCTGGGCACAATCAACGTGCATCCAGGCATTTTGCCAAACTACCGCGGCCTCTACAGCTATTTTTGGAAATTAGTAAACCGCGAAAAGAGAGGAGGCGTCAGCATCCATTACGTCACCACTGAGCTTGACGAGGGTGAGTTGATCGCTCGTAAGACCTATCGCATCAGAAAAAAGGACACGGTAATAGACCTCTCCTACAAGAGCGCTAAAATCGGCACAAAGCTGCTGCTAAAAACCCTCAAAAAAATCAAAGCCAAAGAGCTAACCCTCCAGAACCACAAAAAAATTAGCACCCGTGCTAAACACAAATGCTACGGCTACCCAACACGCGCCGCTGCCAAAAAACTCTACCAAAACGGCCGCAACCTCATCTCCATCAAGAAGTTGACGAAGTATTTATAAAGAAAGAGGGCACCACTGATTGCTCAGCAGCACCCTCTTGAAATCTCGAGTCGTTCACCTCCTGTGGATTATTTCATCCACTTATTTGCCGGCACCCGGACCAGGACGTTGATCTCATCCATGGGTGCCCCCCCCATTTTAATGCCAGTGCTATCGTTCCACCAAAAGATTGGAGGAACATTCATGATGTCCTCCCCCTTGTAGAGGTAGCCCTTGCTGAATGGAGGCAGAGCCTCATCCTCTCTTTTGAGCTGCATCCCCCCTGTCGTGTTAAAGTACTGGAAAGAACTCGGAAGACTGGCACATGGAAACCTGAGCTTCACCCAGGGGCCAATATTGTCGAATCCTTGAGTGATCTGCGGCAACTTGTTGGGAGGCCCAAGTTTGAGCATCTTCACATACCACAGGGTGACCGCGTAGCCTTTTAAGGGGTCACACTTCCAGGTCCCAAAGTGACACTTCTTGTTGATGCATTCGCTGTTGCTCGGACACAAGGTGCAGGGATCGATCTCCGGCTCTTTCTTGATCACCGGGCAGATCGGACACACCGGACAGGACGCCTGCTTTGGGCAATCACAGATTGGTGGTGGATCTTTCGGAATCACCACCTTGGGGATGCAGATGCCACTTTGGCACTCTCCCTCGTTTGGGCAGTTTCCACAGCTGCCTCCACAGCCGTCACCACCACACTGCTTGCCCTCACATTTCGGAACACACTTTGGCGGATCTTTTGGAATGATCACCTTAGGAGTGCAGACGCCACTTTGGCACTGCCATCCGCCGACACACATTCCACAGCTACCCCCGCACCCGTTGCTGCCACATTGCTTGTACCCACAGAAGGGAATGCAGATTTGCTGGCAGCTTCCGTTTGAGCAGTATGAAGCCCCCGTGCAGTTTCCGCAGCTACCTCCGCAGCCGTCCTCACCGCACTGCTTGCCTGCGCACTTGGGCTCACAGTCCTTGATGCAAAGCCCCTTCTTGTTGTCGCAGGTAGCGTTGCTTGGGCACTTGCCGCAGAATCCTCCGCAGTAATCCGGCCCGCACTCTCTGTCTGTGCAGTCCGGCTTGCAGAATTTCCCCCAGCACATGTTGAATGGGCCCTTGGTGATTTCGATGTCGTCCGTCAGGAGAGCCGGGTGTTTCGTATCAGCAGAACCCGTATTTTTCTCCATCAGGTCAAAACTGACCGCTACCTTGCCGTCAGCTGGCACCTTGGTGCAGGTGATCTCGAAGTGACCGCTGATTTTTTGCCCCTTTCCGGGGTAGACCTTTTTGTAGCCAACACCACTATTTTTCAAAGTGGAGTCGGTCACAGTGCAGTCCTTCTTGTCATCAGCATCGGTCATCTTCATCACCAGGTTGGCCACCTTGACCACTTCATCACCAAAGTTGTCCATCGTGCACTTGATGTAGATGATGGTTTCACCAGCCTTTTCACAGCGGGTGTTATCAAGATCTAGAGCGCAGTCGATGTCGAGGTAGAGCTTGTTTGTCTTGCAGCTTCCCTCGACACATTTGGCAGAACCACTGCACGTCCCGCAGCTACCCCCGCATTCGTCGGTACCGCACTGTTTGCCGTCACACTCGGGCACGCAGATTGGTGGCTTTGGTGGATTTTTGGTCTTGCAGGCGCCGTCCTCACATTTCATGGAGTTTGGACAGATCCCGCAATTTCCCCCGCAACCATCTAGGCCGCACTTCTTGCCCTTGCAGTCAGGCACGCACTTGGGCGGATCCTTGGGGGGGTCCTTTTCCGCTGGCGGATCCTTCGGCGGATCCTTGGGCGGATCCTTGGGGGGATCCTTGGGTTTTTCAGCCTCCTCATTCTTGCACTCGAAGCTGCCCTGAATACAGGCGCATCCCGATCCGCAAGCAACGCTTCGACAGAAGCATGGTGACAGTGAAGCCACCATGTTGATGTATTCTGAGCGCTCCAGGGAATCATTGGCCCCTTTCTTTAGCAGGCCGTTAGTGATCCCACCATAAAAGTGGACCGTTTCCACATATGGATAGGTAGAATCACTTTTGCTGATCTTACTGAAGTGGCCCGTCGTTGGGCTTTTCAGCGAAACCTTACCGGCCTTGGCAGCTGCCTTGACCATGTATTTCGCCGCTTCACCAAAATCAGCATCCAGGTTGGGTGCCAGCATGATGTCCATGCTCGAGACTATTCCCTGCTGCACGGCACATGCCACCACCATCGTCACCCAGTTGTTTCCATCGATCGGCCCATTGATCCCGCAGGCCTTCATATGACCGAAAAGAAACATCGGCACCTTCAGCGCTTCTGCCCGTGAGACATTGTCAGTCGGATGCAGCTTGCCATCCTTCTTCCCGTCCACCGCGCACTCGCCGTAGAGATAGGCCGCTGACCCCGCAGTCCAGGAGTCAATGTATTGGTCATCCTGGAATTTGTGGTCAAAGCTCCTCTTGCAGCTCGTACTCAGCGGACAGCCTCCGATCTTGCTGCCACATTTGACCCCGTTCCACGCCCCCTCTGATGGGGGAGAATTGTCGATCGGCTCGCTATCGCACTTGGTCACGAGCGAATTGGTCAGCTTGAGGAAGTTGTACTTTCCATTGCCATCCAAAACGTCCTTGCCCTTTGTGCAGACCGGGATCTGGTTGCCATCGGTGAAGCCCATTTTCAGCCCCTTGCCGTCACTGCAGCTTTGGAACTGGAAGTGGAGATGTGAGCCCTCTGAGTCACCGGTATTTCCGATTTCACCGAGCTTCATGCCTTGACAGACTTTTTTCCCCGAGGAAACCGTGATGGAATCATCGAGCATGTGACTGTAACGCGTACAGATGTTGTTACCATGGTCAACAATCACTGAGTTGCCCCAGCCATTGTTGTAACCGACTTTCACCTCCTTGACGTAGCCATCAGCAGAGGCCAAGACAGCTTTGCCAGAATCAGCAGTTCCCGGCAGATTGAAGTCCCAGCCATATTCGCAACATGCTTTTGAATGGGAATAACCGCAAAATCCACCCCCATACTTTTTGTCGCAGATGCTGCAGTGCTCCGCCCAGGACTGCGTCACTTCCCAGTTGTAGTTGGGCAACAGGGGAACTTTGAAATTACCACTGTTGCTGCCGTAGTCCAGGGGCAGGAACTTCAGGCCAGAGCTGTCTTCATTGACCGCGCCGATCTCAACATCCTCCTGGCTGTCACTGAGCTCTTGCATCGGCGCCACCTCGGCCACCGTGAAAGAACCAGCATCCACCTCGTACTTCTTGGCATCGGAGACCATCTCCGTGGCCACCTGCAGCGCATCCTCCTTCGGCGCATCCTCCTTCGGCGCGTCCTCCTTCTTCTCCTTGTTGTTGGCATCGCTGCCGCCGTCGATTCCAGCATCCATCGGGGTCGTCGTGACCACCAAAGGATGCGAAAAAGCACCATACTCCTCCGCACTGTCACAGCCAAAACTGAACAGGCAGAGCATCAGGGCCATCATCATGATCTTACTCATCACATACCTCTCTTCTTTGTTTGAGTTGAACTTATCGAGATGTAAAGGAACATCCCACGCACGATTTTTCAATGTGCTTGGGCATTTTCTCCGGTCTTTCCGGAGATAGAGGCATCCACGAGAGATCCTCCATATCACAGAAAAACCTGCCTATAAATGCTATGCCAAAAATAGTTGCTGCCAACTTTCCAAAGCAAAATGGCAAAAACTCAAGCACAAATAAGCGAGAAATAACTGTTGTTACAAATCAAACAACAGTAAATGATTGCAGTCCCAGTAAAACGAGGTGTATAAGAAAAACATAATCTAACCAAAAAATTATGAAAAAAATATTCACACTTTTATTGTTTACATTCTTGTTAACCGGCTGTGTTCAGGTTGAAGTTAATGCCCCAAGCACTGATCAGCCAGAGGTAGTAGCAGTCGAGGAAACTCCAGAAAGTTTGCAACAACCTTGGACAGAGTATTCACAAGGACTCGAAGTCCCATATTATAGAGGGAACAGTCAAATAATGGGGTGGATAGTTCATGTTCCAGCTTATGTTGAGGATGTTGAACCTCATTTTCATATCGCTGGTGATGACATTCTCAAATTCCCCCTTCTATACCAGAAGCACAGTAATTTTAGAATCTATACGATGGATAAAAATAATAAAGCCCAATTAGCTTCCGATGAATTAATAGCTAAGCTTTCAGTAGCCACAGAATCAAGCCCCGTAACCGTCACAGTTATTGAAGTAAACGCGCCAATAGAGGGAAGCCCATTCATCGTAATCGAAGCCCCAGAAATTCAAAAGTCAGTTACAGAAAAACAATGGACTGCAACAAACGTATACCCTGAAGGGTCTACTGAAGATCAATGGGAATTTGCCACATTCAACGGAAAAGCCACTATCCATGGTTGGTTTACTGAAGTTAATTTATTTGGAAATATGACTACACTTTTTGAAATCTCCAATGCAGATGTATCAAATTTACCAAACAGGCTAAAGGATAACGAGCGTCAACAATATTACCTTGGTCTTAAGAAAGGTTCCGAATATGAGGATCTTAGCGCTGATCAGTTGCAGAAACTTAATAATTACAGCAACTCAAACCCAGCCACGATTACAGTAGAAAAAGTAATTATGCGCCAGGAAGGGCCAGCAACTCTTGTAATTCAACCCCTCTAAAGCACAATATCAAAGACAAAATCATCAAGGTCGGCTGCCATATCGCGGCCGGCTCTGATTGTCATGTTGTAGCCTTCGAAAGCGTCTTTGACAAAGTAGCTGATATTATCAACATTTCCATATTTAAGATCGGCACGGAGAGCTCTTACACGCCCTGCATCACCTTTTCTTACTTTAATTTCACCACCTTCAGCGCCTAGAGCTTCACGAATTTGCTCTTCAAGACTATCTGGAGTAGCAGTAACTCTTAGACCAGTAAAATCAATAATCTTAGAAACTCCTTCAGCCGGTACGTAGTCAGTTGACTCAACAAAAAATTGAGGAGCATTTTCATTATCAGCAAAATGGATCCATGTTAGTTCACCAGTAGCAGCGGTTTTTACCTCCATCACAGGAGCACCCCAGCTATTTGTATAACAAAATTCCAAAGGTGTGTTTTCCAGAGCGTATCCAGTTGTGTTTTCTTCACAGACTAGTTCTGGTCTTGGTTGTTCAGTCACCACCGCAACTTTTTCATTATCGCCACCACCACATGCGGTCAGGAATAGAGCAAATAGGGGAATTAAAATTAGTTTCTTCATTTTATAATTGGTTATATAAGCAAACACTATTTAATCACAAACCCGATAATTTTACCAGGCACATAAATTTCTTTTACTAGCTCACCTTCACTAATATATTTCGCCACATTCTCAATCGCTCTGGCAGCCGCTAATACTTCATCCTTTGGTGCATCAACTGCCACCTCAAGTTCACCGCGGACCTTTCCATTGATTTGGATCCCCAATGTAACTGTATCATCAACCACCAACTCGGCATCATATGATGGCCATCCTTGGTCAACAATGCTGTAGCCACCACCTAAAACGCTCCAGCATTCTTCGGCCAAATGCGGTGCAATTGGTGCAATCAGTTGTGCTGCTATTTTTGCAGAATCCTTATCGATGCCATTTTTAGTAGCAAAATTTACAAATTCCATTAATGCCGCTACGGCTGTATTAAACTGCAATTTTTCAAAATCTTCAGTAACCTTCTTGATCAACTTATGTAGATTACGTTTCAGTTCCGCGGCATCCTTTACCTCACCAGGCTCAGAAACTAGATTCCAAAATCGATCCACAAAACGGGCAAGTCCCTTGATGCCCTTGTCGTTCCAGTCACCACCGTCAGTAAACGGTCCCATAAACATCAAATACATTCGGAAAACATCACTACCATATGTATCTACAAACTCGTCAGGGGAGACCACATTACCTTTTGACTTACTCATCTTAGCTCCATCCTTAGTTACCATTCCTTGATGAACAAGTTTTTTGAACGGTTCTTTAAATCCGATATGTCCGCCATCAAAAAGGGCCTGATTGATAAAGCGCGCATATAGCAGGTGCATACAGGCATGCTCTGGTCCTCCGATATACATATCAACCGGCAACCATTTATCATCAACCTCACGATCAAATGGCTTGTCCGTAAGCTTATTACATGGGTATCTCAAGTAGTACCAAGAGCTGCACATAAAGGTATCCATCGTATCAACCTCAGGCGTATAGCCTTTGCCAAAAATCTTTTCAGTGCGATCCAAAAGCTCCTTACTACGAGCCAATGGGGCAGTACCATCAGGATTAAAATCAACATCAGTCGGCAACTCCCACGGCAAATGCTCCTCAGGAACAGCCACCGGATTACCATCCGGATCATAAACAATCGGAATCGGCGCACCCCAATATCTCTGACGAGAAATCAGCCAGTCGCGCAGTTTATACTGAATAGTTCCCTTACCTTTCTTGTTTTCCTCAAGCCACTTAATAATAGCCGTACGCCCCTCTACAATATCCATTCCAGTAAAGTCTCCAGACTCAATAATCTTGCCTTTAATGTGATATTTATCGTGATCGTCATAAACAAATGTTTCACCACTCTCTAATTGCACACTCTCAATAATAGGGAAGTCGTATTTTTTAGCAAAATCCATATCACGTTGATCGTGAGCAGGTACACCCATCACAACACCAGTTCCATAATTCATCAAAACATAATCAGCAACCCACAATGGCACCTCTTCACCATTAAATGGATTAATGACATAGCTGCCGGTAGCAACTCCAGATTTATCTTTATCATCAGCCATACGATCAATATCAGTCTTTTTTGAGGCATTATCACGATATTCGGCCACAGCCTTCTTATTTTCCTCGGTCACAAACTTATCCAAGTCAGGATGCTCAGGAGAGATCACCACAAACGTTACTCCATAGATCGTATCAACGGTTGTAGTAAACGTATCCAAAATAGCGTCAATCCCTTTTACATGCCAAGAGACATCACATCCCGTACTCTTTCCAATCCAATTCTTCTGCATCGCAATCGTCTTAGACGGCCAATCAAGCCCGTCGTAATTTAAAAGCTTTTCAGCATAATCGCTGATACTAAAGAACCATTGCGCCAAAGTCTTCTTAATAACCTCATTTTTACAGCGATCACAATGACCATCCTGGACCTGTTCATTAGCAAGCACCGTTTTACAATCCTCACACCAGTTTACAGGCGCTTCTTTTTTATAAGCCAATTTTTGTTCGTATAGTTTCAAAAACACCCACTGAGTCCAACGATAGTAAGTAGGATCAGAGGTCTTAACACTCTTATCCCAATCCCACATAGCTCCCATCAAAGAGAGCTGCTTTGTCATGTATTCAGTATTTTTGTCGATGCTCTCAGCCGGGGGAGTCCCAGTCTTAATCGCATAATTTTCAGCTGGCAAACCAAAACTGTCATAGCCCATTGGCTGCAAGACATTTTTGCCGTGCATCCTCATAAAACGCCCCACACTATCGGCTGGTCCAAAATTGTACCAATGCCCAATATGCAGCTTATCCCCTGAAGGATAAGGAAACATCACCAGATTATAAAACTTTTCCTTATCATTACTCAAATCTGCCTTATAAAGCTCATCATTAGCCCACTTAGCCTGCCACTTTTTTTCAACTTCGCTCGCTTGATATCTGGACATAAAAAAAGGATTAATTCGGGTGAATACTACTCGAAATTAATCCTCTATGGCAAATTTATTTGAAGCTGATCGTCTTAATCTCTTCAATATCAGTAATCTCCTTCAGTTTATCGGTAATGTCTTTCGTTCCCAGAATGATCTCAAGAACCCTTTTATCATCATCCAAAATAGGATAAGCACTCACCATCACAAAGACCTCCCTATCTCGATTAATCAGCCTAAATGGGCCAACTCCTTCAACATTTTCTCCTTTATTTAAAACTTTACTATGAACTGCCACAAATTCGGCTAAATCCTCACTATTAATCATCTCAAAGAAATTTTCATCCACAAGCGTGCTTTCCCTTTTTCCTATCAAATGTGCAAAATCCTCATCAACGTATTGTATAACACCATCACCATTTACAACAATAAAAGGCATTTTTTCATCCCCCATAATTTCCCTATAGGCAGCACCTTCTCCATCAAGCGGTAATTCCTCAGAGTGATTAGTGACTGCACTATCTGCAGCATGCATAACATCAACCTTTCCAGTATCCAGGTCCCCTAGAAAAAAGACCATGCTACTGAATGAAATTGCAAACAGTGCTAACGCCGTTCCTGCAATCTTCTTATTTTGAGAGAAAAAATCCATATAATTGGGTTAGATTTATTTTGCCCATAGCTAATTATACCACAATAGCCCATCTGAGTCAATAAGGGCCGAGGAAAAAACACCTCCTGTGACCCCTCGACAAAAGGACCCTATAGTGCTATAATGGTAATGAAAATAAATATAAAAACATGCCTGATCAAAATGTGGATGCTTCAGTTATTACACCGATTCTCAAGCAGATTCCATTATTCGCGCAACTTGATGACACGTTGCATCAAGCCATTATCAGTCAAATTATGCTGATGTTTTATCCAGCTGAATATACGATCTTCAATGAGGGAGACCCAGGGGATGCCCTTTACATTATCAAGAAAGGCGGTGTTGAGATTTTTCATCCAGCTAAAGAGGCAGGAGATCTACCTAAGAAAGTTGCCGAGATTCCAGCTAATGGATTTTTTGGGGAGATGGCACTAGTTTCTGATGTTCCTCGTAATGCTTCAGTCAAGACTACTCAGGAAAGTGAGATTTTTATTCTCAAAAAAGAACACTTCAATGAGCTTCTTGCTACCAATCCATCATTAGCTCAGCAGGTTAGCGCAGCGGTTGTTTCCCGTGTTAACGAAAATAATAAAAGCGAAAGATGATTTTAGCTTACCTCATTCTTGCTCACATGTTGGGTGACTTTATTCTTCAGCCGACTAAGCTTGTAATTTGGAAGATGAATTCAAAGTGGGGGACACTTACTCATGTTTTAGTCCATTTTATTGTAAGTCTAATTGTGCTCTTTCCATTTATATTGAATGGGCATTATTTGTTGATTAGCTTGGCCGCTTTTATAAATTTCGTCCACTTTTGGATAGATGAGGGCAAGATTAATTATGACCTCAAGCACGATGAAAAAGTTCGTCCATTTTTGCTAGATCAGCTAATGCACCTAATTACAATTCTCTTTGCTTACAGCATGGTTTATAGCACAAATTTCACTCTGCCAAACACAGCATTTAATAACTATTACACGGATCTTACTTTAATAAATTTTGTCACGTTGGCAATTTTTACTACTACAGTTCTCGATATTTATCACTTCCAAAAAAAGCGAGAAAAAAATCCCAAAACAAAATTCAAATTTAACACCCTAGAAATGTTAAAAAGATTAGGAGTATTAGCAGTAGTCTATGGATTATTTGTTTTAATTCAGATTTTTGTGACCAGTAATCTGATCACCTGAAACTTCCTTAATATCATCTTTTATTTCTATGTTTTCTCTAGCTGAAAGCTCAGCCTGTGAGGTAAGATCCAAAAATGTGTAGGTCCAAACAGTATAAGCGAAGACATCAACCACTCCATTGAGGTAAGCAGCAACTATTAGAGAAATAAACCCTACAACGGCTGCAATTATCAAACCGGTACCTGTAGCAAATGCAATAGTAGCAACATAGCCGGTTAATAGGAAAATCAGGAACGGAATCAAAAAGACCATCACTGCCTGAATCACAATTCTGATACCAATAATAATCATCAAAAGAGTAACCAAAAATGTATGTTTCCAATTCATCAAGACTAGTTTTCCACTTTTTTTCATGGCACTAAAAACGCCCTCGTCATCAATTACAATAAAGAAGTCCGAAAAGGTAAATAGCAGAGTCAAAAGCACACTAATCCCCATAAAAAGGATAAAAACAGGCATCAGCCAAAGGAAAATCTCATTTCCAAGATTGCGCCAAACAAAAGACATTTCTATCAAAATCGAGAAAAACGCAAATGTTTTAATCAGCAAATGGTATTCAAAAAGTTTTAGAAAATTCAAAACCCCATACTTTAAGCCTGTCCCGACAGTAGCGTTTTGGCCGCTACGATTACGGGCAATCATTTGGATAGCGGACCCCTTAGCTAAAGTAGGTAAAGTAGCATTCATCAAGAAGAAAAAAACTGCGATCGCAATCAGAGGGATTGTCCAGCTAAGATGGGCCTTTGAGAATTCCCAAATAAAGGCAACTGCCTCCTCAAAAAAACTGTGCCCCTCGTAATTAAAGATGGGCGAAGTTTTAAAAGCAAAAAACTGATACGCTAAGTATCCGATCCCAAATGTAGTTGAAAAAATAGAAGGAATAAAGCCAAACCAGAAAATAAGGCGTTTATGTTGCTGAGTATAACTCCAAGATTCTGCAATAATTTTTCTATAATCCATACCCCCATATTACTGCCAGGCCAAACAAAGTCAACTTTACTAAAAATTGACTTAACTCCTCAAAACCGACTATATTAAAATACATGAAAGAGAAAACAAAATCTCAAAAAATGAAGCATACTGAAAGTGATTTTGTATGGATCGATATAAATAACCCTAGTGAAAAGGAGCTAACGGCTCTTAGGCGTAACTACAAATTCCATCACCTTGATATAGAGGATTGTCTCTCTCCTACCCAGCGTCCCAAAATAGATGATTATGATGACTATCTATTTATTGTTTTACACGTGCCACAAAGGCGTCGCCGTAATCTTCATTTAGAGACTGATGAGCTTAATATCTTCATCGGCCAAAATTTTGTAATCACACTTCACGAAGAAAACACTATTCTTAAAAAGGTATTTGAAAAGTGTAAGACAAAAAAGAAAGAAAAGGATGCATATATGGGTAAAGGTAGTGGTTATCTCCTTTATCTTATTATAGACAGTCTTTTTGAATCAGGATTGCCGTTATTGGATGACCTCTCTAAACAGCTTGATGAGATGGAGAAAGAGGTTTTTCACAAAGACTATTCCCGTGACCGGTTGAAAGATATTTTGCTCCTTAAAAAGGATATTATTAATTTCCGCCGCATCATTATGCCTCAGCGTGCAATTATCGCTCAGTTGGAGCACAAAAATAAGAAATTTCTACCAGAAAACCTCGACGTTTACTTTGATGACATCGTGGATCAGATCGAAAAAATGTGGAATAACCTCGAAAATCTTCAAGAATTGGTGGCCTCATTACAGGAAACTAATGAATCAATTATCTCCCACAATACCAATAACGTCATAAAAATCCTCACAGTTTTCTCAGTAATTATGCTTCCGTTGACGTTTATTACCGGTTTTTATGGCATGAATGTCACAAATCTTCCATATGCTACCCATTCGGCTTCCATCCAGATAATAAGCGGTATATTCGTTGCTGTCGTTGCAACAATGGTCGGTTTTTTCCGCTACAAACGCTGGATCTAGATAAAAACCAATTTTATCACTTGTCAAAGCTCAAACTTTTTAGTAGAATTTACTAGCTTAAATTTTAAAAAGAATTTTAATCAATTAAAATATGAAACGCGATCAGAAAAAGAAAGTAATGACAAAGTATGGTGTCCACCAAAAGGATACCGGATCTTCACAAGTGCAAGTTGCCATTTTAACAGCAAGGATTAATGAGCTTTCAAAGCATTTAGTAGACCATCCTAAAGACGACCATTCACGAAGAGGACTTCTAGGTTTGGTTGGTAAACGTAGAAGACATCTAAATTACCTACGTATTCACCAAAAGGAAGAGTACGATACACTCATCAAGGAACTGAAGCTTAGAAAGTAAATGCTCCTTTAAACTTAAACAAATTAACCCTAAGGTCAAATGCAAGGCCTAAGTCACAGGATTAAGAAAATGCTCAGCGTTGATTTAATCTTGTCACTTAGAAAGTGTTCGTCACTAGGGTTTTGTTAACACATAACCCATTTTTAATATGGAACCCAAAACTTTAACAATGGACCTGGCAGGTCGCGAATTAAAAATCACCAATTCGCCGATCATGACATATGCTTCAGGATACGCCATTGTCTCACTAGGTGATACAGTTATCATGGCTAACGCCACAATCAGCGAAAAAGGTAAGGAAGGGGCCGCTTGGTTCCCGATGTTTGTTGATTACGAAGAAAACATGTACGCCTCTGGTAAAATCAGTGGTAGTCGTTTTATGA